>MDTD01167366.1_pt1 | contig 168204 bp, 144 predicted proteins | sample 811221 | NCBI WGS metagenome assembly MDTD01 (sample SAMN05326646, study PRJNA326480) | marine metagenome | isolation source: seawater | place: Pacific Ocean: South West | collected 2011
CCTGCGTCCGTTCGGACGCAGACAAGATGCGCTATCTTGTTGAAATCGATCAACTTATTGCCGCTCGGATGATTCCATCCGAGTGCAAGTTGATCTAGACGCTTCCGATCATTTCCTTGCCCATCGTGCCGCGGGGCCGCCGCGCGGGCATTGCGGTCAGCGGGCCGTGCCGCGAGTCGGTGCTGCGGCCGGTGCTTTCGGCACCGCTGCAGGGAGCAGGATCGTTGCGGTGGTGCCCTGACCGGGGCTGCTGTCGATGCGCAGCTGCCCGCCATGCAGCTTCGCGACATGGTCGCAGAACGGCAGGCCGAGGCCGGTGCCGCCCTTGCGATGCACCTGCCCGAACGGTTCGAGGGCGACCGCGATGCCGGCGGCATCCATCCCCGGCCCCCGATCCTCGACCGAGAACCAGCGAAAGCCCTCGGCCTCGCCGGTGGCCATTCGAACCCTGGCCCCTTCGGGACTGAAGCGGATCGCATTGGACAGCAGGTTGATCGCCACCTGGCAGAGCCGCCGCTGGTCGCCGATCACCATCCGGGTGGCGCGCTCCGGGGCGACGGACAGGTCGACCTGGACGCCGTGCTGCGCGGCAAGGGGCGACAGCGTGGTCACCGCCTCCTGCAGAACCGCGGCAAGGTCCACCGGCAGCCGGTTGAGCTGCATCTCGCCGGCCTCCGCCTTGGCATAGTCGAGGATGTCATTGACCAGGCCGAGCATATGCTCGGCACTCTGCCGCAATGCTGCATGGTACCGGCCATGCTCCTCGAACGCGTCGGCAGGCGACCGTTCCAGCAGCTGCAGATAGCCGAGCATGCCGTTCAGCGGCTGCCGCAGTTCGTGGCTCAGGGTGGCGAAGAAACGCGAACGGGCCTGCTCGGCCGCCTCCGCCTTGCGACGCGCGGCATCGAGGGCGGCGAGGGTCTCCGATCGCTGGATCGCGTGCAGGATGGTCTGCGCGGCCTGCCGGCCGTTGGTTTCGCCCTTCTCCAGATAGGCCTGGGCGCCGATCTCGATCGCCCGCAGCCCCACGGATGCCTCGTCCAGGCCGGTCAGCACGACCAGCGGCAGGTCCAGGCAGAGGCTGCGCACGGCCTCCAGGGTTTCCAGCCCCTGAAAGGGGCCCAGGCCAAGATCGGTGACCACGGTGTCGAAGCGGTCCCGCCGCAGCGCCGCGGCCGCCGCCTCGATGCCGTCGGCGACGGTGATCTCGAAGCGGTGCAGGCGCCAGTCGCCGATCATGTCGGCGAAGATCTCCGCGTCTTCGGGATCGTCCTCGATCAGCAGGACGCGGATCGCATCGCCGACCGGCTTCATCGCGATGCGTCAGCCGCGCGGCGGGGCACAGGTCACGAAGGTCTGCTGTTCGCCGTCGCTGTTCGGCCGGCGTTCGATCGTCACCAGGCCGCCGGGTGCGAAGGTGCATTCCCCGACCGGCACCCAGGTCGACCGGACGCTGACCGTCAACTCGTCGGTGCTGGGGATGCCGCGCATGCAGAAACGGCCGAAGGTCTGTTCCGCGATCCGCATCTGCTGCGGCGGCCCGTCGCCGATCTGCAGGCGGATCGGCCAGGAATAGTCGGTGGTGTTGTTGATGTCCGCGCAGGGCGTTCCCGACTGCGCGGCGGCAGGCTGCTGGGCGGCGAGGGCGAGCAGCATTGCGCCCAGACCGGCGCACAATGCCGGCGCGGGCCGTCTGGCGGCTGCGGCGTGTCGCTTCATTTCATCGCCTCCCTGCATTGAGGATCTGGGCGTTCAGGATCCCGGTCCGGACAGAAGCAGTCTGCGCTACGGGCTGGCCGGCCGCATGTCCAGGGCATCCAGGTAGAGATCGAGCAGCGCTTCCTGTTCGGCGCGGTCGGCCTTGTCCATCTTACGGATGCGGATCACCTGGCGCAGGATCTTGGTGTCGAAGCCATGCGCCTTGGCCTCGGCATAGACCTGCTTCACGTCCTCTGCCAGGGCCTGCTTTTCCTCTTCAAGGCGCTCGATCCGGGCCACGATCTGGCGCAGATGCTCGCCTCCGAAATTGTCGCCGCCCGATTTCGGCGCGTCCGAATGCTCTGCCATCAACCACTCCATCCTGCGGGACACAGGTTCCCATTGATTAACCTGGCTGGCGACCAACCTGCCTGGGACCGTCCCCGCCTGGCGCGGCCGCAGGACCGCAGAGGGTCACTGACGGCGCGCTGCGGCCGGCCTCCGGAAGCGCGGGCTTTTAGCCCGCGCCCGGCAAGGCCGCAAGCACCGGGGACAGATCCATCGGCGGCCTGCGGTCTGCGACAGGTCCTCAGTGGCCGGTCTGGGCATTCATTTTCGCGACCTGTTCCGGGCTGGCCTCGCTTTGATGCTTCGCCTTCCATTCGGCATAGGGCATGCCGTAGATGATCTCGCGCGCCTCTTCCTTGCCGATCTCCTGGCCGCGGGCCTGGGCGGCCTCCTGGTACCAGTTCGACAGGCAGTTGCGGCAGAAGCCGGCCAGCCCCATCAGATCGATGTTCTGGACCTCGGGCCGCTCGCGCAGATGCTCCACCAGGCGGCGGAAGGCCGCGGCTTCCAGTTCGGTGCGTGTGCTGTCGTCCATCCTTGCATCCTCCTGCCGATCGCCGGGCCCGCCGGCCGCTGGCCGCCGGCCCATCGTCGCACATCAGTGCGGGTTGAACATAAGTGGGGCCTGCACCGCGCAGGGTCAAAACCTTCCGGCCGTCCCGGCATCCGGTGCCGCGACGGTGCCGGCGGCGGTCTCCGCGATCAGCCAGTCGACCACCGCGCACAGCGCTTCCGGCGCCGTGGCGCCCTGTCCCAGGGCGTCTTCGCGTATCTGGCGCTGGCGGTCGGCGGAGGTGCCCCGTTGCACGATCGTTCGTGCATGCCGCACCTCCTCCAGACAGTCGAGCCGGCGCGCATCGGGCTCCACCAGCAGGATCAGTTCCTCGATCAGGGCCGACAGCGGCAGCCGCTCGCCCTTGCCGAAATCGACCAGCTGTCCTTCCACCCCGTAGCGCTGCGCCAGCCAGCGGTTCTCCGCGATCAGGCTGCTCGGATAGATCCGCCAGCGCTGGTTCAGCTGCCGCAGCCGCCACAGCATGGACAGCAGGCAGGCATAGAGGGCGGCGACGCAGACCGCATCCTCCAGGGTCGTGCACATGTCGCAGACCCGCAGTTCAAGGGTCGGATATTTGGAGGACGGCCGCACGTCCCACCAGATCTTGCTCTCCTCCTCGATCAGCCCGGCATCGATCATCAGGCGGACCATGCGCTGATAGGCGGCATGGGTCTCCATGCGGTCCGGCAGGCCGGTGCGCGGCAGCGAATGGAACACCGACAGCCGGTACGACTTCACCCCCATATCCTCGCCCTGCCAGAACGGCGAGGAGCCGGTCAGCGCCAGCAGGTGCGGCAGGAAGTAGCTGACCTGGTTCATCAGGTCGATGCGCAGTTCCGGGTCGTCCAGCCCGACATGGACATGCTGGCCGCAGATCAGCAGACGGCGGACCACCCCGCCCAGGTCGCGGGCGATCAGGTCGTAGCGGGGGCCCGGCGTGTGGCGCTGGTCGGACCAGCGGGCGAAAGGATGGGTGGAGGCGGCGATCGGCGCCATGCCGAAGCGCTCGGCGGTGCGGGCGATGGTGCCGCGCAGGGTGGCCAGTTCGTTGCGCGCCTGGGCGACGGAGGTGCAGACCGGCGTGTCGACCTCGATCTGGCTCAGCAGGAACTCGTTGTGGACATGGGTCCCCAGCGCGTCGCGGCAGGCGGCCATGAAGTCCGGCGGCGGGTCGGTCACCGCGTTCCGCGTGGTGCGGTCGACGAGGATGTATTCCTCCTCGATGCCGATCGTCTCGCCCGGCCCGGTCATGCTGTCCCCATCATGCCGCCCCGATCATGCCACAGCCGTCATGCGGGACCCGCGCCCGGTCCGAGCCTGGCGAAGGGCGGCGGGTACAGCTCCAGGCTGCGGCGCAGCACCAGTGCCAGGCGGTGGGCCCAGGCGGTGGCGCCGTCGCGGGTGTCGATCAGGTCCTGGCGCAGTTCGAACAGGACATGCGGCAGGCCCGGCACTTCCGCATGCCGGCGCATGGTCAGGCCCTCCGGCTGCCTGGCGCTGTAGGGCTGGTTGTCGCCGACGCAAAGACCGTCATCGGCCCGCAAGAGGTCCATCACCGGGTTTGCCAGGCGGCCGTCGACCTCGTTCCACAGGATGCCGACATGCCAGGGGCGTTCCCGGCCCTGGAACACCGGCGTGAAGGAATGCACCGACACGATGGCCGGCGGATGGCCCAGCCGCGCCTCGGCGCGGGCGATCATGTCGGCTACCGCGTCGTGATAGGGCGCCGCATAGAGCCGGTTGCGGCGGGCCTTCTCCGCCGCGGAGAGCCCTGCATTGGCCGGCACCGCAGTGCCGTCGCTGCGTTCCGGGAAGCGGGACGGGTCGTCCTCCGCGCGGTTGCAGTCGACCAGCAGGCGGGAATAGCCGGACAGCACGGCCGGCGCATCCAGTTCCGCACTGAGCGCCCGGGTGACATCGGCCGCGCCGATGTCCCAGGCGATGTGGCGGTGCAGTTCGGCAGGATCCAGGCCGAGGCTGCCGGCCTCCGGCGGCAGCGCCCGGGAGGCATGGTCGCAGACCAGGACGAAGCGGGCGCCGCCTTCCGGTGCCAGACAGGTGAAAGGGGCGTCCGGCGCGGCTGCCGGGCCCCCGGTATCCGGTATCCTCTCCATGCCTCCGGTGATAGCGGAAAGCCGCGGCCGCCGGAAGCTGTCGCCGCGGGGGCGGCTGTTCGCAACGGCGGTCAAATCAGCTACACAGGATCCTGCAGCCGGGGGGCGAAGCAGTTCGGGGAGTCTCTATTCATGGTGCCGGTGGTGCGAAAGGTCGCGCGGGCACTTTGCCGGCCGTTGTCGCGCTGGAGCGGTCTGGCGGCCGGCCTTGCCCTGGTGGTGGCGCTGGCGGGACCCGTGCCGCCGGCTGCCGCCCAGCGCGCGCAGGCGCCCGACCCGGTGGCGCAGGCAGATCCGGCGGACCGCGCCCGCTACGACAGCGCCTTCAAGGCGATGATCGCCGACCCCGCGAACCTGGACAAGACCTTCGCCTATGCCAAGGCCGCGATCGAGGTGGCCGATTACGAGGGCGCCATCGCCGCGCTGGAGCGGATGCTGTTCATCAACCCCGACCTGCCGCGGGTGCGGCTGGAACTGGGGGCGCTGTATTTCCGCCTGGGCTCCTATGAGGCCGCGCGCTCCTACCTGACCACGGCCCTGCAGGCGCCGGACGTGCCGGCCGACGTGCGCAGCCGGGTCGACGCATTCCTGGCGGAGATCGACGAGCGCCTCTCGCAGCACCGCTTCTCCGGCGGCATCTATGCCGGCCTGCGCTTCCAGAGCAACGCGACCAGCGCCCCCGGCGGCACCGGGGTGCGGGCGCTGGGCTTCGACGCCACCCTGGACCAGGAATATACCTCGAAGGCCGACACCAACCTGTTCGTGGTCGGCAACGCGAAGCACAACTACCTGCTGCAGTCGCTGGCCGGCGCCAGCATCGAGAGCACGGCGCTGTTGTACTATGCCCGCCAGCACAAGGAGCGGCGGGTCGACCTCAACGTACTGGAGCTGACCTCCGGCCCGCGGCTGCCGCTGGACGTCCCGGGCCTGTTCGACGACGGTTCGCTGTACGGCTATGCGGTCGGCACTTATGTGGAACTGGGTGGCGACCGCTACTACAGCGGCCTGGGCGGGGGGATGGAACTGCGTGCCCTGCCCGCGGAATGGACGAACATCCGCCTCACCGCCGAAAGCCGGGCCAAGCAGTACCATTCCAACAGCGTCCGCCCCCGCAACGACCAGCAGACGGGCTTCACCAGCAGCGTGTCGCTGCGCCTGCGGCAGGGCCTGACGGAGAACCTGGTGGTCAACGGGCTGCTGGCTGCCGCCCGGAACGAGACGGACTACGACTACAACGACTATACCGAATATGCCGTGGGCATCGGCCTGGACTACCTGTTCCAGCCCGGCTTCGTCACCGACCTGGTGGCCGGGGAACTGCCAAAGGACCTGCCATGGGCCACCAGCATCAGTGTCAGCCGGGTGCTGACCGGCTATGGCGGCCCGGACCCGAGTGTTGACCCCGGCACCACGCGGCAGGACCATGACTGGCGGCTGAGCGCGATCACGGCGGTGCCGATCAGCCAGTCCTGGACCGGGATCCTGTCGCTGGGGCGGACGCAGCGGACATCGTCGCTGCCGAACTACCAGTACACCAACACCTCGGTCAGCCTCGGCGCCTCCTGGCGGTTCTGACCGCGGAACCCGCCCGCGCCGGATTGCGGGCGCCGGATTGTGACCGCCGCTACGGCACGAAAAAGACATAAGGTCCATATATGTGAGGCTGGCGCCACCGCCGCCGCACGGGCGTGGCTGTCGATCGCCGACAAGGGTTTGCCGATGAGGACAGGAAAGCTGCAGCTTGGACATGGCTTGCGGGCCGCATCCCTGATCGCCGCGGGGCTCGGCCTCCTGGCGGCGCAGGCGGTGCCGTCGCTTGCCGCCAGCAAGATCGGCGTCACGGCCGCGGTCAATCCGAACGCCGAAGGGACGCCGCCCGACGCCGCGACCCGGGTGCTCTATGTCGGCATCGACATGCAGGCCGATGAACGGGTGACGACCTCCGCGGACGGCCGTGCGCAGCTGCTGTTCCTTGACGGTTCCGCAATGAGCGTCGGCCCGAACAGCGACCTGGTGCTGGACCGCTTCGTCTACGACCCCGACACCGACACCGGCGACCTGGCGGTCACCGTCGGCCGCGGCGTCTTCCGTTTCGTGGGCGGCAGGATCAGCAAGCGCGAGGCGGTGAAGATCGAGACCGGATCGGCCACCATTGGCATCCGCGGCGGCATCGCGATGATCAATGTGGGCGAGGGCGGCGACGTCCAGTCGAGCTTCCTGTTCGGCGACGAGATGACGGTGACAAGCGCCGGCCAGACACAGAGCACGAACATGCCCGGCACGGCGATCGAGGCCGGCGCAGGCCAGCCGCCGCAGCCGCCGCGGATCCTCAGCCGCGGCGAGATCACCTCGTCCCTCGCCGCCTTCAACGGCCGCCCGCCGGGCAGCGGGGGCCGGGACGGTGCCGGCGCCGCCGGCGGCCAGGGCGGCAATCGTGGCGCTGCCGGGAATGCTAGAGGCGGCGGCGAGGCCGGCAATGCCCAGTCCGGGAACTCGGCGGGCGCCGCGGCGCAGAGCGGAACCCGGCAGGCAGAAGCCGCGCGGAACCTGGCCGGCGATTCCGCAAACGACCGGGTCGGGGCCGATGGCGCGACGCAGGGCCAGTCCGGCGACGCCGATGTGGATCCGGATCGTGCATTGGTGAGTTCCGGCGTGTCGGGCAGCGCGTCCTCCGAACAGCCGTCCGGCGTCGATCCGGTCACGCCGGAAGGCCGCCAGGCCGGCGGCACGGCGGGCAGCCCGCCGCCGCCGACGGAGAGCGGCAGCACCGCGGAGGGAGCCGGCGGCCGTTCCGTGGCCGATGCCGGCGCGGAAAGCCGCAACAGCGAGGACGCGATCGCCGACCTGGAGCGCCTGCAGCAGCAGACCGACCAGACGGTGGCCGAGGGCAGCACCGAGGAGGAGCAGGACGGCCTGCCGGCCCCGCCACCGGCCGTCGCCGGCCGCCTGCTGCGCGACTCCGTCTTCGACGGCATCGACACGCAGACCCTGGCGGTTCGGTTCCTGGGCGAAAACACGCCGTTCCTGGCCACGGCCGAGGTCGCGGACGGCCGCATCCGGCCGGTCACCGTCAGCGGCGAGGCCCTCGATCTCCCCTACCAGCCAACCGGCAGCGAATATGCCGTCTCGAGTGCAACGGCCACCGGCCCCTTCGACACGTTCAGCGGCCGGATGTACGTGGCCGCCGACGGCAGTTTCTGGCGAGTCGCGGGAACGGCGGATTCCGCCGGCGCGGATGGCGTGGCGCGCGAGTTCATCCTGTTCGGCGGCAGCCAGACCACATTGGCGCAGCTGCCGACCTCGGGCACCACGGCCCTGGCGATCGGCGGCCTGCTGGCGCCGCTGCCGTTCCTGGGCGGCGACCTGCCGATCGACAGCCAGTCCGCCGGGGTTGCCGTGTCGCCGTTCTACCTGCGGCACGGGCCGGGGATCGCCTTTTCGCAGCGCCAGGCGGGTGCGGCGCCGCCCCTGGGCTATCAGACTTCCCTGGTGATCAGCGGCTCCGGCGCGGCGCAGACCTCGTTCATGGCGGGCGCCGTGGCGACGATCGTCGAGGAAGGCAGCCCCGGCAGCGGCCTGCCGGCGCTGTCGGGCCGCCTGCGCGGCAGCTACAAGGAGGCCGACCGCGATGGGCCGGTGGCGCTGCGGTCCTCCCTGTCCAGCATCGGGCTGGCCCAGGGATCCGCGGTCTTTGGCGATGGCGGCCAGTACCTTGTGCTCAACCCTTCCGCCCTGACGATGAACCCGCAGACCGGGCAGGTCACCCGGCAGACGGCGGGCATGCTGGCGCGCGAGCCGGACGGCCTGGTCGATGCCGACGACGACTATTTCGTGCTGGCCGCCCAGCCCGGCGGCGCCACGCCGGACGACTTCCTGCAGTCCCGGACCAGCCGGTCGCTGCGGGGGTTCACCGGCGGCACCGGGTTCCTCACCTCGGGCGGAGAGACCAGTGGCACGGTCTTCATCGATACCGGCGCGTTCGACAGCCAGCCGGGCGGCCTGTCGCTGCAGACAGACAGCGCGAACGGCACTGTCACCGCATCGATGGTGCTGGCCGACGTGCTGGGCGGTTCGGCGCGGCTGCTCTATTTCGGCGGCGACGGCAACGTCGCGACGGCGCAGCCGTCCAGCGCGCTGATCGACGACGACCGCTATATCGCGCTGGAATCAGCGACCTACAACGCCGTCACAGGCACCGGGCAGACGGCGAAGAGCCAGGACCTGGTCCTGGTCACCGGTGCCTCCGTCGACCCCGCCCAGCTGGGGCTGCAGCCGTGCAGATGCGCCTTCCTGGACTGGGGCTTCTGGTCGGGTGCGGTGTCCCTGCAGGACGACAGCGAGGAACGCTACCACATGGCCAGCTGGGTGGCCGGCGAACTGCCGTCGCTGGCGCAGATCCCCACGACCGGCACGGCCAGCTATGGCGGGCATATCATCGGCTCGGTCTTCAACGACGGCGCGAACTACATCGCCGCCGGGCAGATGGGGGCGAACTGGAACTTCGCGGAGCGCGCCGGCGGCTTCGAGGTGACCGGCTTCGATGCCGCGACCTATACCGGGCAGTTGGTCTCCCAGGACGGCCGCGCCATCGTCGGTGCCGGACAGACCGCGGATGCGGCCCGGCAGATGGCGCTGAACGGCGCCTTCTTCGCCGGCGGCGGCAATCCGGTGGCCGCCATGGGCGGCCATTTCATCGTACAGAACGCCTCGCAGAGCTATGCCGGTGGCGGAACATGGGCCCTGGACCAGGTGCAGTGACGCAGCCGAACAGCCGACCCGCCTCATCCCGCAGCGCGCTGACGCCTGCGGCCGCGCTCCTTCTGGCCCTCGGCATCGCCCTGCTGCCGGCTGCGGCGGCCGTGGCGGCGACCGACAGCCGGATCGGCGTCGCCTCCGCCATCAATCCGGAGGCGGAGGGCACGCCGCCGGGCGGAAACCGGCGGGTGCTGCATGTCGGCATCGACATCCAGGCCGACGAGCGGGTGACGACCACCGCCAACGGGCAGGTCCAGCTCCTGTTCCTGGACGGCTCGGCGATGAGCATCGGCCCCAACAGCGACCTGGTGCTGGACCGCTTCGTCTACGATCCCGGCGACGATTCCGGCGAACTGGCGGTGCGGCTGGGACGTGGCGTCCTGCGCATCGTCGGCGGCCGCATCAGCAAGCGCGAGGCGATCCGGGTGGAGACCGCCTCGGCGACGATGGGCATCCGCGGCGGGATCGGCACGTTCGCCGTGGGCGAGGACGGCGGGGTCACCGCCGGCTTCCTGTTCGGCGACAGCCTCACGGTCACCAGCGCCGGCGTCACCCGCAGCACCGACCTGCCGGGCACCGTGATCGACATCCTTCCCGGTGCGCCGCCGGAACCGCCGCGGATCATGACCGGAACCGAAGTGACGGCGACCCTGTCGGTGTTCGAGGGACGCGAACCGCCCCCGGAGCCGGCGGGCGAAGAGGCCGCCCAGGGGGATGGCCGGGACGGCGGCGGACAGCAGGGCGGTGGCAGTGCCGATCCGGACGGCGCCCTGCAGCGCTCCGGCCTGTCGGGCGACGGCAGCGGCGACGGGGAAAGCGGCGCGCCGGTCGACGGGGATGCCCGTGTCGCGACCGAGGCGCACCATGACACGGAGAGCAGCCGCGAGGATCTGCAGCCCGAACTCGTCGTGCTGCGCAGGGACGATGACGATGACGAGGCGGGCGAGCCGTCGGAGGACGGGCCCGAGGTCGTGGAGGCGGAACCCGATGACGGCGACGCGCCGGAGGATGTGCCGGACGAGGTGGTGGAGGAGGAACCCACCGATTCCGATGCCGTGGCACGTGCCGGCAATGGCCGCCTGCTGCTGACCCCGCTGGTCTCCGGCTATGATCCGGAAACCGGCACCGCCACCCTGAGCGCGGCCAACAGCGCCTTCGTCAGCCGTGCCGCGGAGGTGGGATCCGACCTCGCCATCGCCACCACGACAGGCGGCAGCTACCGCTTTCCGCTGGTCGAGGACGGCGTGGAATATGCCATTTCCGACGCGGATTCCATCGCGCCGCTGGCCGCCTTTTCCGGCCGCATGCTGGCCCTTGCCGACGACAGCTTCTGGCGCGCCGGCGGACGCGGCACCGCAGGCAGCGCCAGCGCGGGCCAGGACTTCCTGCTGTTCGGCGGCAGCCAGACCAGCCTGTCGCAGATCCCGACGACGGGCAGCACGGCCCTGGCCGTCGGCGGCCTGTTCGATCCCCTGCCCTTCGAGGGCGGCAGCGTCGCCTTCGGCAGCAATGTGACGGGGACCGACCTGTCGCCGCTCTATCTCCGCTACGGTCCCGGCATCTCCAGCGCCGAACGCACCGCCGGCCAGACACCGCCGGTGGGATTCCAGACCTCGCTGATGATCTCCGGCAGCGGCGCGGCGCAGGTCTCGCTGATGACGGGGACGATCCTGACCATCGTGGAGGAGGGAGCGCCCGGCAGCGGCCGTCCCGCCTTCGCCGGCACCCTGGTCGGCAGCCGCCGCGACGGCGCGACCGCAACCCCCACCGCGCTCGCCGCATCGGTCTCCAGTGCCGGCCTGCAGGAAGGCTCCGCGATGTTCGGCGGCAGCGGCCAGTACGCGGTCCTGGACCCCTCCGCACTGAGCCTGGATACCGCCAGCGGGACGGTGCGCCGCAGCGCCTCGGCGATGTCAGCCAGCGCCCTCGACGGGTCGGCGGCGCAGGGCGAATGGTTCAGCCTGATCGTGCAGCCCGCCGGGGCGACCCCGTCGGACTATCCGGGCAACAGCGGCAGCCGTTTCATGCGCGGCTTCACCGGCGGGGTCGGCGCGGCGCGCAGCGCCGACGGCACGGTGGCCACCTTCACCCTGCTGAACGATCCGGGGGAAATCGCGCCCGGCGGGATCCTGGTGCGTACCGACGCCGCCGCCGGCCGGGTGACGGCGGAACTGCGGGTCGAGCGGCAGGATGTCGGCGGCCTGCGCACCCTGCATCTGGGCGGCGACGGCAGCGGCGATGCGGCGACCGCGCCCACCAGCGCCTTCATCGACAATGGCCGCTACATCGCCCGCGACGCCGGCACCATGGCGACCTCCGGCAGTACACAGGCGGTCAGCCAGGCGCTGGTGCTGGTCACCGGCCGGTCGGTGAACCCGGCAGAGCTGTGGCCGGACGCCCAGACCTGCACCTGCGAATATCTGGACTGGGGCTTCTGGTCCGGCGCCACGACCTGGCCCGACGGCTCGGAGGAGCGCTACCACATGGCGAGCTGGGTGGCGGGCGAACTGCCGGAACTGGTCGAGATCCCGACCTCCGGCAGCGCCAGCTATGCCGGCCAGATGCTGGGCGGGGTGATCGACGGCGCCCAGCGCCATATCGCCAGCGGCGACATGAATGTCAGCTGGAACTTCGGCACCCGGGCCGGCGCGATGCAGGTCAGCGGCTTCGATGCCGCCGACTATGCCGGCAGCCTGTCGTCGATCGACGGACGCCAGATCACCGGCGTGGCGGAAAGCGCCGCCGCGGCCAGGACGATGTCGGTCGACGGCTCCTTCTTCAGCGGCGGCGGCGATCCGGTGGCGGCGATGGGCGGCAGCTTCGCGGTGCAGGGGCAGGCGGGCTATGCCGCCGCCGGCACCTGGATGCTCGACCGCCGGAACTGAGGCAGCCGCCAGCAGATCCCGGCGGCCGGGGGGTAGAGCGGTCCCCACTCAGGGGGAAGCGGCGCCGTAACCATGATCGTCATCCCGGACTTGATCCGGGATCCATTCCGCCAGCTTTGCGGCTTCTGAACCGCTAGCGGAATGGGGTTCACGCGCGAAGCCCGAGGACGGGTCAAGCCCGAGAACGACAGGTTTTCTACCAAACCCTGGAAAAACCTACTCCGCCGCCCGCGCCGCTTCCTGCGGGTTGCGGAACGCGTCCAGCAGCTTCTCCCGCTTCGGCTCCGCCGCCTTCATGTTGCGTTCGCGGACATGGCCGAAGCCGCGGATCTCTTCCGGCAGGGAGGCCAGGGCCACCGCGGCGGAGTGGTTCTCGGGCGTCAGCTGCGCGGCAATCTCCGCCATCTGCGCCAGGTAGGCGTCGCGCAGGGCCCGTTCGGCCCGGCGTTCCTCGGTGCGGCCGAAGATGTCCCAGAAGCCGCCGCGCAGGCCCTTCAGCCGCGCCAGCAGCTTGAAGGCCGGCATCATCCAGGGGCCGAACTCCTGCTTCTGCAGCTCGCCGGTGGTCGGGTCGCGCCGGGCGATCAGCGGCGGCGCCATGTGGAACTTCAGCTTGAAACCGCCGGCGAACTGCGCGTTCAGCTTCTTCTGGAAGCTGCCGTCGGTGTAGAGCCGCGCCACCTCGTACTCGTCCTTGATCGCCATCAGCTTGAAGGCATAGCGGGCGACGGCCTCCGCCAGGGCGGTCTGGCCGGGCACGGCGCGCGCCTCCGCGGCGGCCACCTTGTCGACGATCTCCCGGTAGCGGGCGGCATAGGCCGCGTCCTGGTAGTCGGCCAGGAAGGCCTCCCGGCGGGCGCGGATCTCGGGCAGGGTGGCGGCGATGTCCGGCTCGGCCGCCATGCGCTCCGCCTTCGGGCCGATCGCGCTTTCCACCGCCTCGGCATCGATGGCATGCAGCCGGCCCCAGGCGAAGGAGCGCTTGTTCGCGTCCACCGCGGCACCGTTCAGCTCGATCGCCCGCAGCAGCGCGGACGAGGGCAGCGGGATCAGACCGCGCTGGAAGGCATGGCCCAGCAGGAACATGTTGGCGGCGATGCTGTCGCCCATCAGCGCGGTGGCGATGCGGGTCGCCTCCAGGAATTCGGTCAAGTTGTCGCCGGCGGCCTCCCGGATCCGCTTCATCACCTTCGCGGTCTGGAAGTCCATGTTGTTGTTCAGGGTGAAGGCGGCGGTCGGCGTCATATGGCTGTTGATCACCGCATGGGTGACGCCGGACTGGATCTTGCCGATCGCCTCCGCCGAGGCGGCGACCACCGGGTCGCAGCCCAGGATCACGTTGGCGCCGCCGGCGGCGATCTTCACCGCATGCAGGTCCTCGTCGCGGGTGGCGATGCGGACATGGCTCAGCACCGCGCCGTTCTTCTGCGCCAGGCCGGTGAAGTCCAGGACCGAGACGGCGCGCTCCTCGATATGGGCGGCCATGCCGACCACCTGGCCGACGGTCACCACCCCGGTGCCGCCGATGCCGGTGATCAGGATGCCGTACGGCTTGTCGACGGCCGGGATCTCCGGCTCCGGCAGATGCGCCATGCGCTCCACCAGGGCCTCCCGCTCCGCCTTTGCCGCCGCATCGACGCCGCCTTCGCTGGCGACCCGCACATGGCCGCCATGGACGGTCACGAAGCTGGGGCAGAAGCCCTTCACGCAGGAATAGTCCTTGTTGCAGGAGGACTGGTTGATCCGGCGCTTGCGGCCGAACTCCGTCTCCAGCGGCTCCACGGAGACGCAGTTGGACTTCACCGAGCAGTCGCCGCAGCCCTCGCAGACCAGGTCGTTGATGAACACCCGCTTCGGCGGGTCGGGGAATTTGCCGCGCTTGCGCCGGCGCCGCTTCTCCGCCGCGCAGGTCTGGTCGTAGATCAGCACCGAGACGCCTTGCACCTCGCGCAGCTCGCGCTGCACCGCGTCCAGGTCGTCGCGGTGGTGGAAGGTCACGCCGGCGGCGAAATCGGTGCCCAGCGGATACTTGTCCGGCTCGTCGGACACGACGGCGATCCGGCGCACCCCCTCGCCATAGACCAGGTGGGTGATCTGCGGCACCGACAGCGAGCCTTCCACCGGCTGGCCGCCGGTCATCGCGACCGCGTCGTTGAACAGGATCTTGTAGGTGACGTTCACCCCGGCGGCGACCGAGGCGCGGATCGCCAGATGGCCGGAATGGTAGTAGGTGCCGTCGCCCAGGTTCACGAACACATGCTTCTCGTCCGTGAACGGCGCCTGGCCGATCCAGGGCGTGCCCTCGCCGCCCATCTGGGTGAAGGTCTGGGTCGAGCGGTCCATCCACAAGGCCATGAAGTGGCAGCCGATGCCGGCGACCGCGCGGCTGCCTTCCGGCACCTTGGTGGAGGTGTTGTGCGGGCAGCCGGAGCAGAAATAGGGCTTGCGCTCCACCGGCGCGGCCTCGGACTGCAGCATCCGCTCCTTCGCCTCGACGAAGGCCAGCCGCTCCTCCATCTTCGGGGAATCGTAGAACCGCTTGATGCGCTGCGCGATCACCCGGGCGATCTGCGCGGGGCTCAGCTCCGCGCTGGCGGGCAGCAGCCACTTGCCGCCCTCGTCGAACTTGCCGACCAGGCGCGGGCGGACATCCTCCCGCCAGTTGTACAGCTGTTCCTTCAGCTGGTTCTCGATGACGGCGCGCTTCTCCTCGACGACCAGGACCTCTTCCAGGCCATGGGCGAATTCGCGCGCGCCGTCGCGCTCCAGCGGCCAGACCATGCCGACCTTGTAGACCCGCAGGCCGATCTCGGCGGCCTTGGCATCGTCGATGCCCAGGTCTTCCAGCGCCTGGCGCACGTCCAGATAGGACTTGCCGGTGGTGATGATGCCGAAGCGCGGCTTCGGGCTGTCGATCACCACCCGGTCGATGCGGTTGGCGCGGGCGAAGGCCAGGGCGGCATAGACCTTGTGGCGCTGCAGCCGGTCCTCCTGGCCCAGGATGTCGTCGGGCCAGCGGATGTTCAGCCCGCCGGGCGGCATCTCGAAATCCTCCGGCAGGCGGATCTGCAGCGCCTCGGCGTCCAGGTTCACGGACGCCGCGCTCTCCACCGTCTGGGTCACCGCCTTGAAGCCGACCCAGCAGCCGGAATAGCGCGACATCGCCCAGCCCAGCAGGCCGAAATCCAGGTATTCCTGCACGTTCGCCGGATGCAGCACCGGGATCATGCAGGCCATCAGGTCATGCTCGGACTGGTGCGGCAGGGTGGAGGAGGCGGCGGCATGGTCGTCGCCGACCAGCGCCAGCACGCCGCCATGCGCCGAGGTGCCGGCCGCGTTGGCATGCTTGAACACGTCCAGGCAGCGGTCGACGCCGGGGCCCTTGCCGTACCAGATGGAATAGACGCCGTCGTAGCGGGCGCCCTTGTAGAGGTTGGTCTGCTGGCTGCCCCAGACGGAAGTGGCGGCCAGATCCTCGTTCACCCCGGGATTGAAGTGGATGTGGTTGTCCTGCAGGAACTTGCGCGCGCGCCACAGGGCCTGGTCGTAGTTCCCCAGCGGCGAGCCCCGATAGCCGGAGATGAAGCAGGCGGTGTTCAGGCCCTGGGCCAGGTCGCGCTGGCGCTGCAGCATCGGCAGGCGGACCAGCGCCTGGGTGCCGGTCAGGAAGACCCGGCCTTTCTCGAGCGTGTAGCGGTCATCCAGCGAAGCGACGGGCAGGCTCATGGTCGTGCACCTTTCCTCCAGCGGGCTGGCCCTGTCCCGGCGCGGAATTCCCGGCTCGGGATGGCCCTTTTTTCCGGCGGGCCTGCCGCGGGATCCGCTCCGGATCGCCGCTGCCGGCCCTGGCCCTTCTGCGTGCAGCCATATTGTGCGCGCTGCCGCCATGTACAGGCCGGCCGCATCCATCGGTTAATAGGTAAGCTATACTGACCTATTTGCCAAGCAGGCCGCGGGCCGAGCCCGGGCCGGACGGTGCGGCAGCGACAGTCTAGGCTGCCTGCGCGGCGCTGGCGAACGGGCACGGCCCGCCCGCTCGCCGCCCCGCGAACCTCCCCGCGAGCCTCCCCGCGAACCTCTCTGGGCGGGTCAGACGCCTTCCAGCCCTTCCAGGCTGCGCACCTTGCGGTACAGGGTGGAACGGCCGATCCCCAGCCGCCGCGCCACCTCCGACATCTGGCCGTCATACTTGCGCAGCGCCAGCCGGATCAGGTCCGCCTCCACATCCTCCAGGGACCGCACCTCCCCCTGCCGGTCCAGGGCGGAAATGCTGCCGCCATTGGCGCCTGCCGCCGCCGCATCGGCCTCCTGCTGTGCGGCGGCGAAATGGTGCACCCCGCCGGGCACGGCCGCCGCGGCGTTCCCGGTCCAGGATTCCGGCCCGGGGACGGGCGCCGGCGCCGGCACCGGTTGCGGCGGCGGGGCAGCCTGCGGTGCGATCTGCTCGGGCAGGCCGGGCGCCTGCTGTGCCGGCGGCGGCGCCGCAGCGGCTGCCGGCATCGTCCCGGCGGACTGGACGATCTGTGGGAAGTCCGCCGCCTGCAGGACCGGGCCGTCGCACAGCACAACCGCGCGGAAAATGGTGTTCTCCAGCTGCCGGACATTGCCCGGCCAGTCGAAGGCGGCCAGCAGGCGCATCGCCTCGTCGGCGATTCCGGTGACGGTCTTGCGCTCGGCCACCGCGAAGCTGGCGGTGAAATGCTCCACCAGCGGCGGGATGTCCTCGCGACGCTCGCGCAGCGGCGGTACGTGGATCGGGAAGACGTTCAGGCGGTAGAACAGGTCCTCGCGGAAATTGCCCTGCGCCACCTGCTCCATCAGGTTCCGGTTGGTGGCGCTGATCAGGCGGATGTCGACCTTTACCGGCCGGCTGGCACCGATCGGGTCGATCTCGCTTTCCTGCAGCGCACGCAGCAGCTTCACCTGGATGTCGGGTTTCAGCTCGCCGATCTCGTCCAGGAACAGGGTGCCGCCATTGGCCTCCTGGAACTTGCCGACATGCTTGTCGACCGCGCCGGTGAAGGCGCCCTTCTCGTGGCCGAACAGGATGCTCTCGACCAGGTTGTCGGGGATCGCCCCGCAATTGACGGTGACGAAGGCCTTGCCGGCCCGTTCGCCGGTGCCCTGGATGGCACGGGCGATCAGCTCCTTGCCGACGCCGGATTCGCCCTCGATCAGGATCGGGATCGACGAGGCGCCGCCGCGGCGCGCCAGGTCCATCACCTTCATCATCGCCGGGCTGACAGCGATCAGGTCGGTGAAGCCCAGTTCACCGGTCATCTTTCGGCTCAACCGGTCGAGCTGCCCGGTCAAAGCGCCGACCTTCAGCGCGTTGCCGATGGAAACCCGCAGCCGCTCCGGGTTCGGCGGCTTGATGACGAAGTCGTTGGCGCCGGCGCGCATCGCCTTTACGGCGGTATCGACGCCGCCCTGGGCGGTCAGCACGATCACCGGCAGGTCGGGCAGGTTGGGGCGCATCTGTTCCAGCACCGCGATGCCGTCCATGTCCGGCATCACCAGGTCCAGAAGCACCAGCCCGATTTCCGCCTGCGCCGGCCCGTTCAGCTCCGCCAGGGCCTCCTGTCCCGAACCGGCCGTGCGGGTCTTGAAGCCTTGCCGTTCGATCAGGGCCGACAGCAGCCGCCGCTGCGTCGGATCGTCGTCAACGATCAGGATCTGTTTCGCCACGTTCTCTGTCTTCCCGTTCCGGGGATACCGTCCGGCCGATGATCCCCCCGTCGACGGTCCCCGTGTCGACGATCCCCCGGTCCAGGGCCAGGTCCAGCACCAGGGCCGGGGGAGGGGAGAATGGCCGTGTGTCGCGGCTGAGCCGCAGCCTGAGAACAGCTATTAACACGGCAGTTACCTCTGTCTCAATATGGGACGTTGGCAGCGGCACTATTTTTCTTCTGCAGGGGGCGTTCCGCCACTCCCACCGGCACGCCCGGCGGCACCGCTTCGGCCTTTGAACCGCGGCGCGGCGCCTGTATGGTCCGCCCGCGGCGGCCGTCCGCTGGGCCGGCCCTTGTCAGTGCGTGGATCCCATGACCGTCCTGGTAACCGGCGTCGCCGGCTTCATCGGCTATCACCTGAGCGAATCGCTGCTGGCGGCCGGCCGTCCGGTGCTCGGCATCGACAACCTGAACAGCTACTACGACGTCAGCCTGAAGCAGGCCCGGCTGGAGCGGCTGCAGCGGCATCCCGGTTTCCGCTTCCAGCGCCTGGACATCGCCACGCCGGACGCTTTTGCCGGGCTGGATGCCGCGCCGGGCGGGCCGGTGACCGACATCGTCCACCTGGCGGCGCAGGCAGGGGTGCGCTACTCGATCGAGAACCCGATGGCCTATATCCAGGCCAACCTGGTCGGCCATACGGCAGTGCTGGAATATGCGCGGCACCTGCCGGGGCTGCGGCACATGGTCTATGCCTCCTCCTCCTCGGTCTATGGCGGCAACCGCAAGATGCCGTTCTCGGAAACCGACCCGGTCGACCGGCCGATCTCGCTCTATGCCGCGACCAAGAAGGCGGACGAACTGATCAGCCACGCCTATGCCCATCTCTACGACATCCCGCTGACCGGCCTGCGCTTCTTCACCGTCTACGGGCCCTGGGGCCGGCCGGACATGGCGCTGTTCCTGTTCACCCGCGCGATCCTGCAGGGCGAGCCGATCAGGGTGTTCAATCATGGCCGGATGGAGCGCGACTTCACCTATATCGACGATATCGTGCGCGGCATCGTCGGCGTGCTGGCGCGGCCGCCGGTGCGCGGCGGCGCGGCCGGTGGTGGCGACGATGGGGCAGAGGATGCCGCGCCGCACCGGGTCTACAATATCGGCAACAGCCGGCCGGAGCCGCTGATGCGGATGATCGGCCTTCTGGAGGCCGAACTGGGCCAGGAGGCGCGGAAGGAGTTCCTGCCGATGCAACCCGGCGACGTGCCGGCCACCGCGGCCGACACCACCGCGATCGAGCGCGACATCGGCTTCCGCCAGACCACGCCGATCGAGGTGGGCATCCCGCGCTTCGTGGCCTGGTACCGCGATTTCTACGGCGTCTAGCCGGGGAGTGAAAGAAAGATGGCGGAGGATCCGCTGAAGGCGGCGGGCCTGGACCTGCCGACGATGGAGAAGATGGTGCGCCTGGGGATTCCCCATTGCGGCGCGCTGGGTGTCACGGTGGAGGAGGTGCGCCGCGACCGGGTCACCTTCGGCCTGCCCTACGACCGCCGCTTCGTCGGCGACCCGGAGCGCGGCATCCTGCATGGCGGCGTGGTCACCACCCTGATCGACACCGTCTGCGGCATGGCGGTGATGGCGAAGCTGATGCGGATCCTGACCATCGCCACGCTGGACCTGCGGATCGACTATCTGGCGCCGGCGCGGGCGGAAGAAACCCTCTATGCCACCGCGGAGTGCTACCACACCACCCGCTCGGTCGCGTTCTGCCGGGCCTGGGCCTGGCACAAGGCGACGGCGGATGGCGGCGGGGAGGAGCAGGTGGCGACCTGTGCCGCCACCTTCATGCTGAACTCCGTCGGCAAGCCGCCGATCCGGCGCGATATCGAGGATCAGGTCGCCGCGGCAAAGGCAGGAAACGCCCAGGGGGCCGCACCGGATGCCGGCGGCGGGAAGGCCGGGGCATGAGCGCCTTCGTCGAATCGATCCGCCAGGCGAAGGCCAGCGGCGATCCGCGCCAGGTACTGGCGGCGATCCCCTACCTGGCCTTCCTCGGCATGCAGCTGCGCCACGATCCCGGCACCGACAGCCTGCTCAGCGTGCTGCCGCCGGCCGATCGGCTGATCGGCAATCCGCGCCTGCCGGCGCTGCATGGCGGGGTGGTGGGCGCCTTCATGGAATCGGCCGCCCTGGTGCAGCTGATCTGGGCTTCCGAGAATGTCGTGCGGCTGCCCAAGGTGATCACCGTGACGATCGACTATCTGCGGCCGGCCGGCCCCGTGGAGACCGTGGCGCGGGCCGACATCACCCGGCAGGGGCGGCGGATCGCCACCCTGCGGACTGTCGCCTGGCAGCAGGACCCCGATCGCCCCGTGGCCTCGGCGAATGCCCATTTCCTGCTGCCGCCGCCGCCGGAGGACCGCGACGACCCGGCCGCCGGCTGACCGGCGGGCCGCCATCGCCTGCGCCCGCATCTCGACCCGTCCGCCCGGCCGCCCATATAACCGGGGAGATTGGTTCCGACAGAGACGGGTTTTGCGATGAGCGGCGTAAGGGCAGTGCGGCAGGCCGCCGAGGCGGCAGGACAGGACGGGCAGCGCCCCGGGGAGAACCGGGGGGAGCATGCGGGGCAGGCCGCGCTCGGCCGGATGCCGGAATGGGACCTCGGCGATCTCTATCCCGCGCCCGACAGTGCGGAGCTTGAACGCGATTTCGCGCTCTGCGAGAGCGAGGCGAAGGCTTTGGCCGCGGACTGTGCCGGGAAAATCGGCAGCCTGGACGGGGCCGCCCTGGCGCAGGCCATCCGCCGCTATGAGGTGCTGGACGAGCGGCTCTCCCGCCTCGTCTCCTACGCCTCCCTGGTCTATGCCCGCGACGTCTCCGACCCGAAAAGCGGCCAGTTCATGCAGCAGGCGCAGGAACGCGCCAACGAGATCGTCTCCGGCCTACTGTTCTTCACCCTGGAGCTGAACCTGATCCCGGACGCCGATCTGGCGGAGAAGCTGAAGGACCCCGGCCTGGCCGCCTACGAGCCCTGGCTGCGCGACCAGCGGGTGTTCCGCCCCTACCAGCTGGACCAGGCGCTGGAGACACTGCTGCACGAACGGTCGTTGACCGCGCGGCAGGCCTGGTCGCGGCTGTTCGACGAGACCACGGCGGCGATGCGTTTTCCGGTGCCGGCCTCCGACGAGGACGGCGCGAAGGTGGAGGAGCTGAGCCTGGAGGTCGCGCTGCACCGGCTGTCGGACCGCGACCCGGCGGTGCGCCGGCGCACCGGGCAGGCGCTGGGCCGCACCTTCCAGAAGGACATCCGCCTGTTCGCCCTGATCACCAACACCCTGGCCAAGGACAAGGAGATCGAGGACCGCTGGCGCAAGCTGCCGGCGCCGGAAACCGCGCGCCACCTGGCCAACCTGGTGGAGCCGGAGGTGGTGCAGGCGCTGCAGGATGCGGTGACCGCCGCCCATCCGCGGCTGTCGCACCGCTATTACGCATTGAAGGCGAAATGGTTCGGCACCGACCAGCTGGACTGGTGGGACCGCAACGCGCCGCTGCCGGAGGCAGAGGACCGCACCATCCCCTGGGCGGAGGCGCGCGACATCGTGCTCGACGCCTACCGGCGCTTCTCGCCGCAGCTGGCGGAGATCGGGCAGCGCTTCTTCGACCATCCCTGGATCGACGCGCCGGCGCGGCCGGGCAAGGCGTCGGGCGCCTTCGCCCATCCGGTGGTGCCCAGCGTGCATCCCTACCTGCTGGTGAACTACCAGGGAAAGACCCGCGACGTGATGACCCTGGCGCACGAGCTGGGCCATGGCGTGCACCAGGTGCTGGCCGGCGGCCAGGGGCATTTCCTCAGCCAGACCCCGCTGACCCTGGCGGAAACGGCGAGCGTGTTCGGCGAGCAGCTGACCTTCCGCGCGATGCTGGAGGCGGCGGGTCCGCAGAAGCGCAAGATGATGCTGGCCGCCAAGGTGGAGGACATGCTGAACACCGTGGTGCGCCAGATGGCGTTCTACGATTTCGAGCGCCGGATCCATGGCGAGCGGCGGCAGGGCGAGCTGTCGCCGGACCGGATCTCGGAGATCTGGCTCGACGTGCAGCGGGAAAGCCTGGGGCCGGCGCTGCGCTTCGACGCCGATTACGGCAGTTTCTGGTGCTACATCCCGCACTTCGTCCATTCGCCGTTCTACGTCTATGCCTATGCCTTCGGCGACTGCCTGGTGAACGCGCTCTACGGCCTGTACCAGCAGGCGGAGGAGGGCTTTGCCGACCGCTACCTGGAGATGCTGCGTGCCGGCGGTGCGAAGCGGCACCAGGAGCTGCTGGCGCCGTTCGGCCTGGATGCCGCCGACCCGGCCTTCTGGGCGCGCGGCCTGGACGTGATCGCCGGCTTCATCGACGAACTGGAAGAGCTGTCCTGAGAACGGCCCCGATGCACCAGCGGTATGCGGCGATGCAGCTGCCTCTCCTGAAATCGTCACTCGCGGACTTGATCCGCGAGTCCATGATGCCGCGTCTCAATGAGATCAGGCCCTTATTGAACCTGGCCGCACCATGGACCGCCGGGACGAGCCCGGCGGTGACGCTTCCAGGTTCGGAGCGGGCCTTGCCAGGGCCGGTCGCATCCGAGACGCGAGACACGCCATGACCGACCAGTCCTATCGCGACGACCCGTCGATCGGCGGCCGGGTGCGCCGCTATGCCCGGGTCGGCACCTCCATGGGCGGGCTGGCGGCCCGGCTGGCGGGGGAGCGCTATCTGGGCATGAAACTGGACCGGTCGGCCCATGCCGCCGACCTGCGTGCCGCGCTGGGGGGCCTGAAAGGCCCGCTGATGAAGGTGGCGCAGATCCTGTCGACGATTCCCGACGCCCTGCCGAAGGAATATGCGCAGGAGCTGGCGCAGCTGCAGGCCGATGCGCCGGCGATGGGCTGGCCCTTCGTGAAGCGCCGCATGGCGACGGAGCTGGGACCCGGCTGGCAGAAGGCATTCGCCAGTTTCGAACGCGAGGCCGCGGCCGCCGCGTCGCTGGGCCAGGTGCACCGGGCGACCGCGCATGACGGCCGTCTGCTGGCGGCGAAGCTGCAATACCCGGACATGGCCTCGGCGGTGGAGGCGGACCTGCGGCAGCTGAAGCTGATCTTCTCGATCTATGCCCGCTACGACCCCTCGATCGATACCCGCCACATCCATGCCGAGATCGCGGAGCGCCTGCACGAGGAACTGGACTACGAGCTGGAGGCCCGCCATGCCCGGCTCTATGCCGACATGCTGTCGGGCGAGGCCGGCGTACATGTGCCGGAGGTGCTGACGGAGCTGTCCACCGACCGGCTGCTGACCATGACCTGGCTGGACGGCGCGCGCATGCTGGACCAGGTGGACCGGCCGCAGGCGGACCGCGACCGCATCGCGATGAACATGTTCCGCGCCTGGTACTGGCCGTTCTACGGCTATGGCGTGATCCATGGCGACCCGCATCTGGGCAACTACACGGTGCGCGACGACCTGTCGCTGAACCTGCTGGACTTCGGCTGCATCCGGGTCTTTCCGCCGCGCTTCGTGCGCGGGGTGATCGACCTCTACCACGCGATCGAGCGCGGCGACCGGGAGCTGGCCGTGCATGCCTATGAAAGCTGGGGCTTCCGCGACCTGACGACGGAGCTGGTCGATACGCTCAACCTCTGGGCGGCCTTCGTCTATGCGCCGCTGCTGGACGACCGCAAGCGGCGGATCCAGGAATTCGCGGCGAAGGTCGGCACCTCCAGCGCGGCCGCGGGCGCGGAACAGCCGGTCTATGGCCGCGACGTGGCGGAGAAGGTGCACAAGCAGCTGCGCGAATTCGGCGGCGTCACCCCGCCGCGCGAGTTCGTCTTCATGGACCGCGCCGCGATCGGCCTGGGCGGCGTCTTCCTGCGCCTGCAGGCGGAGATCAACTGGCACCGCCTGTTCAAGGACCTGATCGCCGATTTCGACGAGAAGGTGCTGGCGAAGCGGCAGAAGGCGGCGCTGAAGAAGGCGGGGCTGGCGCCGCCGCCGGCCTGACGGCCGGTCCCGGACAGGCCGTGGCCGCATCGCCCGTTTCCAGCACCTGCGCGCGTTGCTATATTGCGGACGAAAGACCTGCCGGCCGGCGTGACGCCCGCCGGACGGGGCAGTGTTTCGCCCGCGGCGCAGGGTGGCCGGCGGGCGCAGGTTCTTGAGGGGAGTTGCCTGATGGCCGGTACCGGCGAATATCACCGCGGGACGATGGATATCACCGCGCAGCGGAAGACCTATGCGTCGGTCATGAAAGCCAGCATGTGGGGGGTGTTCTGGGTCGTCGTTCTGCTGATCCTGATGGCCCTCTTCCTGCTGTAGCCGCTTACGCCCGCAGCACCAGATGAGGATCGCAGTCCTTCGCGAGCGTCGCTCCGGCGAGCGGCGGGTCGCCATCTCGCCGGAAATGGTCAAGAAGTACCGCGCCCTGAACGTCGAGGTCGCGGTGGAGCAGGGCGCCGGCCTGGGCGCCAGCTTCACCGATGCCGAGTTCGAGGCTGCGGGCGCCCGCATCGCCGCCTCGCCGGCGGAAGCGCTGGAGGGCGCCGACCTGCTGCTGAAGGTGCAGCGGCCGGTCGCGCCCGGCGATGATGAGGCCATGGCGGGGGGCGATGGGGGCGGCGGCGACGAGATGGCGCTGCTGCGCAGCGGCCTGGTCCTCGTCGGCGTGCTGAACCCGGTGCAGCACCGCGACCAGGTGCAGGCCTATGCCCAGGCCGGGGTCAATGCCTTCGCCATGGAGTTCATGCCGCGGATCACCCGTGCGCAGTCGATGGACGTGCTGTCCTCGCAGTCGAACCTGGCCGGCTACCGGGCGGTGCTGGACGCCTCCGCGGAGTTCGGCCGCGCCTTCCCGATGATGATGACCGCCGCCGGCACCGTGGCGCCGGCGAAGGTGTTCGTGATGGGCGCCGGCGTGGCCGGCCTGCAGGCGATCGCCACCGCGCGCCGTCTGGGCGCCATCGTCTCCGCCACCGACGTGCGCCCCGCCACCAAGGAGCAGGTGGAGAGCCTGGGCGCCAAGTTCGTCATGGTGGAGGACGAGGAAAGCGCCGCGGCCGAGACCGCCGCCGGCTATGCCAAGGAGATGTCGGAGGCCTATCGCCAGAAGCAGGCGGCGCTGGTCGCCGAACATATCCGCAAGATGGACATCGTCATCACCACCGCCCTGATCCCGGGCCGGCCGGCGCCGCGCCTGGTCAGCCAGGAGATGGTGGAAAGCATGAAGCCGGGCTCCGTGCTGGTCGACCTGGCGGTGGAATCGGGCGGCAATGTCGCGCTGTCGCGGCCGGGCGAGGTGGTGGAACATAACGGCGTCCGCATCGTCGGCCACCGCAACGTGCCCAGCCGGGTCGCCGTCGACGCCTCACAACTCTATGCCCGCAACCTCTACAACTTCCTGTCGCCGCATATCGACAAGGAGAGCGGGGCGATCAACCTCGACCCCGCCGACGAGACGGTGAGCGGCACGCAGCTGACCCGCGACGGCGCGGTGGTGCATCCGTCGCTGACCGATGCGCCGGCACCCGGCGGACAATAGGGGGCAGACACCAATGAACGGGGGAGCAGCATGAGCGACGCAGCCACCCGCGCGGTCGAAGCCGCCGAGCGTGCGGCGGCGATCGCGCAGGCCGCGGCCAGCCGCGCGGCGGAAGCCGCAGGCGAGGCGATGCAGGCGGCGGAGGCCGCCGGCGCGGTCGCGACCGGGGCGGCGCATGCCGTCGGCGTGGACCCGTTTGTGTTCCGCCTGGCGATCTTCGTGCTGGCGATCTTCGTCGGCTACTACGTGGTCTGGAGCGTCACCCCGGCGCTGCACACGCCGCTGATGGCGGTGACCAACGCGATCTCCTCGGTGATCATCGTCGGCGCGCTGATCGCCGCCGGCCCGGCCGACTACTCGATCTCCAAGATCTTCGGCATCATCGCCATCGCGCTCGCCGCGGTGAACATCTTCGGCGGCTTCGCCGTCACCCAGCGCATGCTGGCGATGTACAAGAAGAAAAAGAAGTAGCGCGATGACAGAGGGCCTGATCTCAGCCGACTGGGCGGCGCTGCTCTACCTGATCGCGTCGATCTGCTTCATCCTCGCCCTGCGGGGCCTGTCCAATCCGGAATCCGCGCGGCCGGGCAACTGGTTCGGCATGGCCGGCATGGCGATCGCCATCGTCACCACCCTGCTGAACGTCGAGGCATGGTCGCTGATCGACATCTTCGTCGCGCTGCTGATCGGCGGCACGATCGGCGCGGTGATCGCCCGGCGCATCGCCATGACCGCGATGCCGCAGCTGGTCGCCGCCTTCCATTCGCTGGTCGGGCTGGCCGCGGTGATGGTCGCCGCGGCGGCGTTCTACAACCCGGACGCCTACGGCATCGCCGCCGCCGGCGGCGGGCTGAAGGTGTCCTCGGCGATCGAGATGGGGATCGGCGTGGGGATCGGCGCGATCACCTTCACCGGCTCCATCATCGCCTTCACCAAGCTGCAGGGCCTGGTCTCCGGCAATCCGGTGGTGTTCCCGGGCCAGCACTGGCTGAACCTGGCGCTCGGCATCCTGCAGGTCGTCCTGGTGGTGATCTTCGTCGTCGCCGAGGATCCGGGCATCTTCTGGCTGATGACCCTGCTGGCGCTGATCCTCGGCGTGCTGATCATCATCCCGATCGGCGGCGCCGACATGCCGGTCGTCGTCTCCATGCTGAACAGCTATTCCGGCTGGGCCGCCGCCGGCATCGGCTTCACCCTGGAAAACACCGCGCTGATCATCACCGGCGCGCTGGTCGGCTCCTCCGGCGCCATCCTCTCCTACATCATGTGCAAGGGGATGAACCGGTCGTTCTTCAACGTCATCCTCGGCGGCTTCGGCGGCGAGGGGCAGACGGCGTCCGCCGGCGGACAGGGCGACCGGCCGGTCAAGGCCGGCTCCGCCGACGATGCCGCCTTCATCATGCGCAATGCCGGCAAGGTGATCATCGTGCCGGGCTACGGCATGGCGGTCGCCCAGGCGCAGCACGCCCTGCGCGAGATGGCCGACCTGCTGAAGGAGGAAGGGGTGGATGTCGCCTACGCGATCCACCCGGTGGCGGGCCGCATGCCGGGCCATATGAACGTTCTGCTGGCGGAAGCCAACGTCCCCTATGACGAGGTGTTCGAGCTGGAGGAGATCAACTCCTCCTTCCAGGCCGCCGACGTCGCCTTCGTCATCGGCGCCAACGACGTGACCAATCCGGCCGCCCGCGACGATCCGCAGAGCCCGATCTACGGAATGCCCATCCTGGACGTCGACAAGGCCAAGACGGTGCTGTTCCTGAAGCGCTCGCTCGCCTCCGGCTATGCCGGCATCGACAACGAGCTGTTCTTCCGGGACAACACGATGATGCTGTTCGGCGACGCCAAGAAGATGGTGGAGGATATCGTCAAGGCGCTGGACTGATGTCCGCGCCGGCTGACGATCCGGCCAGCAGCAACCCTCCCGGTTCGGGCGCGAGCCCCGACTGGAGCAATACCGGTCACGACGACGGGCTGGTCTTCGCCCTGGCCCTTGACGGAAGCGGCGGCGCGCAGCCGGTCGACTGGGCCGCGGTGCGCGACTGGCCGGCCGGCGGGGAGGGCGCCCGGCCGCTCTGGGTCCACCTGGACCGGATGGCCGCCGGGGCGCAGGACTGGCTGCGCAACGCCTCAGGCCTTCACCCCGTTGCCGTCGCCGCCCTGCTGGAGGAGGAGACCCGGCCGCGCTGCACCGCCATCGGCGGCGGGCTGCTGCTGATCCTGCGCGGCGTCAACCTCAATCCCGGCGCGGACCTGGACGAGATGATCTCCGTCCGTCTGTGGACCGATGGCCGGCGGGTGGTCAGCGTCCGGCGCTACGCGATGTTCGCGATCCGGGACGTGATGGACCTGCTGCGCGGCGGCAACGGCCCCGCCACCTGCCACGGCGTCGCGGTGCAGGTGGCCGCCCATCTGGGTCTGCGCATGGCGCAGACGATCCAGGACCTGACCGAAGGCGTGGACGCGCTGGAGGAGGAGGTGATCGACAATGCGCAGGACCAGGACCTGCGCCGCCGCCTGGGCGAGACCCGCCGGCAGGCGATCGCCTACAAGCGCTATCTGGCGCCGCAGCGGGAGGCGCTGAACGGCCTTTCCACCCTGGCCGGGGGCGAGCTGGACGAAGAGATGCAGCTGCGCCTGCGCGAGACGCAGGACCGCTTCCAGCGCTATGTCGAGGAACTCGACGAAGTGCGGGAGCATGCCGCGGTGGTGCAGGACGAACTGGCCAACCTGCGCGGCGAGCGCATGAACCGGAACATGTACGTGCTGACGATCGTCGCCGCGATCATGCTGCCGCTGGGCTTCGTGACCGGGTTGCTGGGGATCAATGTCGGCGGCATCCCCGGCGCCGACGACGAGAGCGGCTTCCTGTGGGTGCTGGGGATCATGGCCGTGCTGGTGGTCGGCCAGGTGATCGCGTTTCGCTTCTGGCGCCTGTTCTGAGACAAGCGCCGACGGCGCCCGGCTTGCGCCGGCCCCCGGCTTGCCTTGGTCATGGCCCGGGCGCACGTCTCCCGTTCCCGGCAGCCTCTGGATCAGGCGGGCCGGGTTCGGGAGGTTCTGACTTGCGGAGGACCGGCCCCGGCGATTGCCGCGGCCGGCCGGAAGACAGGCCTTAGAGCAGGCCTTCGCGCTGCAGCCGCTTGCGGGCCAGCTTGCGGGCGCGGCGGATCGCCTCGGCCTTCTCGCGCGCCTTCTTCTCGGAGGGCTTCTCGTAGTGACCGCGAAGCTTCATTTCGCGGAAGATGCCCTCGCGCTGCATCTTCTTCTTCAGCGCCTTCAGCGCCTGGTCGACATTGTTGTCGCGTACCAGTACCTGCACGTTGGCTCGACCTCCTTGAGCACTCGTTTTGCCAAGCATCGACGCAGCGGCGGGTCGTGATCCGATCTCATGATCCGACCCGACGGTGCGGGTGGCGCCGACCAGGCCGGCCGCCCATTGCTTAACGGATTGGGGACGGGTCTGTAGCACAACCGCACTGCCATGTGAAGCCGCCGACGATGGCATTCCTGTGACATGGCCGGGCATGTCGCGGTTGCGGCGCCGATTGCCGGAAGCCGGCCCTGCCGCCATATTCCCAGGCATGAGCGTGCTGACCCTCCTTCCCGACGATGCGCCGCTGTTGCGGCAGGTGGCGGCGCCGGTGGCCGATCCAACTGCGCCGGCGGTCGCCAGGCTTGCCCGCGACCTGGCGGAGACGATGCAGGTCGCGCAGGGCCGCGGCATCGCCGCGCCGCAGGTCGGGGTCGGCCTGCGGATGATCCATTTCGCGGCACTGGGTGGCTTCACGACCCTGTGCAACCCGGGCTATGTGCCGCTGGACGCGGTGCTGGAAGGCGGTTTCGAGGGCTGCCTGTCGCTGCCCGGCTGCCGCGGCTCGGTGCCGCGCTGGTCGCGCATCGCCTATTGGGGGGTGACGCCGCAGGGGCAGCGGGTCGAGCGCGAGGCCGATGGCATGCATGCCCGGGTGGTCCAGCACGAAGTCGACCATCTGCTCGGCATCCTCTATCCCGACCGGATGGCGCCGGGCACGCCGCTGCTGGATGCGGCGGTCCTGAACGCAACGATGGCGGACACCTCGATGGAAGCGGGGGCGCCCCCCGCGGCCCCCGGACGGAAGGAGACGGCCTGACCATGCCGGAAGCCAACGGACCCGATTCGCCGACGGCGGCCATGCCCCCGCTCGGCCCCGCGCCCGACCTGGAGGAGCGCGACCGTCGCCGCCGCGAGGTGCTGGCGGCGGTGCTGCCGCATATCCCCTTCGACGGCTGGACCGAGGCGGCGCTGGGCGCCGCCGCCCGCGACCTGGACTGCAGCCCGGCCGAGTTGCGCCGGGTCTTCCCCGGCGGGGTGCCGGACGTGATCGCCTTCTGGGTGGCGGAGGCGGACCGGCAGATGCTGCAGGAACTGGAGGCGCTCGACCTGCCGTCGATGCGGATCCGGGAGCGGATCGCCACCGCGGTGCGGGTGCGGCTGGAAAGCCACACGGCAGACAAGGAGGCGGTGCGCCGGGCGTTGGGCCGGCAGGCAGCGCCCGACCAGGCGCTGCACTCCGTGCTGGGGCTGTACCGTACCGTCGACGCCATGTGGTATGCGGCCGGCGACACCGCCACCGACTGGAACTTCTACACCAAGCGGGCGCTGTTGGCCGGCGTCTACGCCTCCACGCTGCTGTACTGGCTGCAGGACCAGTCGGAAGGATCGGCGGCGACCTGGAGCTTCCTGGATCGCCGGATCGACGACGTGATGCGGATCCAGAAGCTGCGCGGACGGCTGGACAAGGTTGCCGACCGGCTGCCGAACCCGTTCCGGCTGCTGCGGCCGTTCCAGCCGGGCGGGGCGGGGATGTACCCCTCCGCCGGCCCCTATCCGCAGCCCGGTTCCTATCCGGGAGAACCCACTGCCGGGCGATAGCCCCGCTCCGCTGCGGCGTCAGGCCGGGACGGGCGGCCGGGCGAAGGGATAGAGCTTGGTCAGGTGGCCCATCTTGCGGCCGGGCCGTGCCTCCGCCTTGCCGTAGACATGGACATGCCAGCCGGGGCGGGCGGCATAGCGCTCCCAGAGGCCGATCTGGTCGCCGATCAGGTTGAACATCACCGCATTCGACCGCCGGCGGGTCGGCGCCAGCGGCAGGCCGCAGGCGGCGCGGACGGCCTGCTCGAACTGGCTGGTTTCCGCCGCCTCAATGGTCCAGTGGCCGGAATTGTGGACCCGCGGCGCCATCTCGTTGACCGCCAGGTTGCCGCGCCGGGTGACGAAGAACTCGACGGCAAGGACGCCGACGATGCCCAGCGCGCCGGCCAGGCGCACCGCCATCGCCGTGGCGGCCTGGCCGATCGGGGTGGGGATGCGTGCCGGCACGACCGTTCGGACCAGGATGCCGTCCTGGTGCAGGTTCTCCACCGGGACATAGGCCACCAGGCGGCCGTCCACCCCCCGCGCCACGATCACCGAGATCTCGGTGCGCAACTGCACCCTTGCCTCCAGGATGCAGCCGCCGCCGCCGAACGCGGCCAGGGCCTCATGCGCGTCCCGTTCGCTTTCCACCAGCGCCTGGCCCTTGCCGTCATAGCCCATGCGGCGGGTCTTCAGGATCGCGGGCAGGCCGGTCTCCCGCAGGGCGGCCTTCAGGTCCGCGGCGCTGTCGACCGCGGCATAGCGCGCGGTCGGGATCCCCTGGGCGCGTACGAAGTCCTTTTCGGTCAGGCGGTCCTGGGTGATGCCCAGGACCGACGCGCCCGGCCGCACCGGCAGCTTGCCGGCGAGGTAGTCCAGGCTGGCCTGCGGCACATTCTCGAATTCCAGGGTGACGACATCGACCTCGCGGGCGAAATGCGCCAGCGCCCGCTTGTTGTCGAAATCGTTGCAATGGTGCTTGGCACTGACATGGGCCGCCGGGGCGAGCGGGTCGGGGTCGTAGACATGGCAGCGATAGCCCAGGGTGGCGGCCGACAGCGCCATCATGCGGCCGAGCTGGCCGCCGCCCAGGATGCCGATCGTGCCCCCCGGCCGGATCACCCGGTCGCGGACAGCTTCATCCTCCGCCATCCCGGCGGCCGGCGCTGCGGCCTTGCGCGCATTCATCGGTTCAGCCCTCGTCCGGCAGGTCGATCGGCGAATCCGCGACCGCGTCGGTGCGGGCCTGGCGCCATTCGGCAAGGCGACGCTGCAGTTCCGCATCCTGCAGCGCCAGGACCGAGGCTGCCAGCAGCCCGGCATTGACCGCGCCCGCGCGGCCGATGGCCAGGGTGCCGACGGGTACGCCGGCAGGCATCTGCACGATGGACAGCAGGGAATCGAGACCCGACAGGCTGCGGCTCTGCACCGGCACCCCGAACACCGGCAGCACCGTCATCGCCGCCACCATGCCTGGCAGGTGGGCGGCGCCGCCGGCGCCCGCGATGATCGCCTGCACGCCCCGGTCCGCGGCGCGCTTCGCGTAGTCGACCATCCGGTCCGGGGTCCGGTGGGCGGAGACGATGCGCGCCTCGTGCGGCACCTCCAGTTCCCGCAGGACTTCCGCGGCATGGCGCATGGTCGGCCAGTCCGACTGGCTGCCCATGATGATGCCGACCAGGGGATAGTCGGAAGAAGGATAGACTTCGGACACGGTTCCTTTACCGATACATGGCATAAAGCGGCTGCGCCGGCTGATTCTCGCCGGCCGGCGAATTATAGTCGAGGACGGTCGGGGCACCATCAACGAAGATGGCCCGGCAGAAGATGGACCGGGCATCCCCCGGCGCCGCATCGGCGGCGAGGGGGACGGGCCAGCGGCTGCGGAGAGACGGACTGGTGGCATGCGCGTAGGCAGGACGAGGCCGATCGGGGGCGTCATTGGTGCCTACCGGGCTGCGCCCGCCGGCCGGGCAGCCAGCGCCACCGCGCACCCGGCCGCCGCCGCGGCCGCGCCGATCACCGATTCCGCGGAAATCATGGGCATCCCGGCAGCCGAGCTGACCCCGCGGGTGCGCGGCGCGATCATGTCGCTGATGGCAGAGGTCGACCAGTTGCGTCAGGAGCTGGCGCGGACCAGGGCGAAGCAGGCGCAGCTGGAACTGCTGGCCGATCAGGACACCCTGGTGCCGGTGCGCAACCGCCGCGCCTTCGTGCGCGACGTGGCGCGGGCGCTGTCGCTCGCCCGGCGACAGGACCGGCCGATCTCCCTGGTCTTCATCGACCTGACCGAATTCAAGCAGGTCAACGACGTGCATGGCCATACCGCCGGCGATGCGGCGCTGACCGCCGTGGCGGAGACCCTGGTCGCTCATACCCGTGCCGCGGACGTGGTGGGGCGGCTGGGCGGCGACGAGTTCGGCGTGCTGCTGATCGACACGGACGAGGAGCAGGCGCAGGTCAAGGCCCAAGAACTGGTGGATGCGCTGCGCGCCAACCCGCTGTCCTGGAAGGGACGCCAGATTCAGATCCGCGCCGCCTTCGGCGTCTATGAGATTGCGCCGGGTGAGGATGCCGCCACGGCGCTGGCCGCCGCCGACGAGGCGATGTACCGCCACAAGGCGGAGCAGCGCGCCGCCGTGGCTTCGTAAGCGCCGGGCCGCGGGCCGCCGTTCATTCGATGAGATGACAGGGTTCGGGCGATAGCGCCGTTCAGGCGATTGCGCGGGCCATGCGGCGAAGCCGGTCAGGCATCGCTGCCCCCTGCGCAGTGGTTCCCCCTACGCAATGATGTCGGGGATCAGCTGCGATTCCAGCCGGATGATCTCGTCCTTCAGCAGAAGCTTCCGCTTCTTCATGCGCTGGATCTGCAGGTGATTGAATGTCGGGCGGTCCAGGAGGGCGTTGATCGCGTCGTCCAGGTCGCGATGCTCGGCACGCAGCTCCTCGAGCTGCAGCAACGCCTCGGCCTGGCCTTCATTCCCCTCGTCGCCGGTCATCCGTTTCACATGCCTGTCGCCGGCCAGCCCCATGCCCCGGCACGCCCATCGCGTCCCGGCGCCGCATTGGCGGCGCCGCATTGTCTCTGCCCGTGCGAGAGGGCATAGCTTGAGACCAGGGCATAGCAGGAGCGAGGGCCGGCCGGAAGTCCCGGCGACAGGGGCGCTGCCGGATGGGGGGCGAGGATGACTGGCGACGAAGGCAAGGCGGCGCAGGGCGACGGGGCGCGGGACGGCGGGAATCCGGCGGGCGCGGCCGCGGGATTCTGGGATTTCACACTGGATTTCTACGGCGGCGATGGGATCTCGGACTGCCTGGTCCGGCTGCAGGACGAATGCGGCCTCGACGTGAACGTGCTGCTGCTGGCGGTCTGGCGTGGCCTGCAGGGGCGCCTGCTGGTCGATGCCGCGGCGGCCGAGAAATCGATCGCCACCTGGCGGGAGGAGGTGACGGAACCTCTGCGCGACCTGCGGCGGCGCCTGAAGGCGGCCGGCTGGACCGCGCTGCCGGCCGGCCTGGTGGCTGCCGCGGAGGGCCCGTTCCGGGAGCAGCTGAAGGCACTGGAGATCGACAGCGAGCGGCTCACCCAGGCCGCGCTGGAGGCGGCGCCGACCCGCGCGGCCGCGACCGGGGCCGATGCGGCGGTAGCGGCCAACCTGGCTGCCGTGCGGGGGCTGGCGGGAGAGGCGGCGGCGCGTCAGGCGGAGCCGCTCTGCGCGGTTCTGGAGCGGGCGGCGGCGGCCTACGCCGCCCCGGCTTAACACTCCTCCTCGGGCGGGGCGGTATCGCCCCCGGCGACGCCCGGCGCCGGCGCTGCGCCCGATGGCCGGGGCCGGACATCCGCCGGCCCGGCATCCTCGCCCCAGCGGCGCGCCGGCAGGTCGGGCAGGTCGAACAGGTCCAGCACGCGGGCGCAGGTCTGGGTCACCATCTCGTCGATGCCGGCGGGACGGGCATAGAAGGCCGGGACCGGCGGATAGACGATGGCCCCCATCTCGGTCACGGCGGTCATGCTGCGCAGATGGCCCAGATGCAGCGGCGTTTCCCGCAGCACCAGGACCAGCCGCCGGCGCTCCTTCAGGATGACGTCGGCGGCCCTGGTCAGCAGGCTGCCGGTGGTGCCGCTGGCGATCTCCGACAGGGTGCGCACCGAACAGGGGGCCACCACCATCCCCAGGGTGCGGAACGAGCCGGAGGCGATCGCCGCGCCGATATGGCCGGCGGGATAGGCATAGTCGGCCATCGCCTCCACCTCGGCCCGGCGCAGGCCGGTCTCGTAGCGCAGGGTCAGCTCGCCGGCACGGCTGATGACCAGATGGCTCTCCACGCCGCTGCCGCGCAGCAGCTCCAGCAGGCGCAGGCCGTAGACGCTGCCCGAGGCGCCGCTGATCCCCACCACCATGCGGGGCGGATTGGCGATGCGGGGCGGATTGGCGCTGCTGCCTGCCATCACCTGCGCCCTGCCGCCGCCATCGGCCTGTCGTTCCGTGCTTGTGTCATCAAAAATCCACCTCCGGCCGGCCGGCCACCCTTACAGTGCGGTTAATCAGTGATTAAATACCTAGGGTGTAGATGTAGAGGGCAAGCGACGCCCGGCTCTTTCGGGCGTGCCTTCGCGGATCGCGGCGGGCCGGTGCCCGGTTGCGCCGCAGGCTTCGCGAGGGCTCGCTCCGAGACCGACATGCCGGGTCGCCGAGACACGGGAGCGATGCTTATGACGTTGCAGACGCACATCCAGTCCTTGGCTCAGAAGCATGCTGCGATCGAAGAGACGATCGCGGAAGAGCTGAAGCGTCCCCTACCTGACGAGGCGCGCGTCGGCGCCCTGAAAAAGCAGAAGCTCCGCCTCAAGGAAGAGCTTTCGCGATATCCACAGCATTCGTGACCCCCTGACATAGCGGCGCCGTCCCTCGCGAGGGTACCGGGCGGCGGTAGCGGCCGCCGGTACCGGGCGACGGCATCGGGTGCGATGCCGCCCGCGCCGGGGCGCGGTGCGCATTCGGCTATGGCACGTGCCGCGTGCCCGGCCGGTCGCGGACGCCTGACCCGCAGGCTGGCCCTCATCCTGCCCTGCGCCCGACCCTGCCGGGCAAGCCGGCGGGGTCGGAACGGGGCGTTCGTCAGACGGACTGTGCCTGCTCACGCAGGACGAATTTCTGGATCTTGCCCGTGGAGGTCTTCGGCAGTTCGGAGAAGACCACGTGCTTCGGGCATTTGAACTTCGCCAGCCGGCCGCGGGTGAACTCGATGATCTCTTCCGCGGTCGTCGTCGCGCCCGGCTTCAGCGTGACGAAGGCACAGGGCGTTTCGCCCCAGTGCGGGTCCGGCTTCGCCACCACCGCCGCCTCCAGGATGTCGGGATGCTGGTACAGCACGCCCTCGACCTCCAGGGTGGAGATGTTCTCGCCGCCGGAGATGATGATGTCCTTGGAGCGGTCCTTGATCTGGACATAGCCGTCGGGATGGACGACGCCCAGGTCGCCGGAATGGAACCAGCCGTCGGCCAGCGACTTGTCGGTCGTCGACGGGTTCTTCAGATAGCCCTTCATCACGACATTGCCGCGGAACATGATCTCGCCCATCGTCTCGCCGTCGGAGGGCACCGGCTTCATCGTCTCCGGGTCCATCACCTGCAGGCCTTCCAGCACGGGATAGCGCACCCCCTGCCGGGCCTTCAGCGCCGCCCGTTCCGAGATGTCGAGTTCGTCCCATTCCGCGTGCCAGGAACAGACCACGCTGGGTCCGTAGGTCTCCGTCAGGCCATAGGTATGGGTGATGCTCATGCCCATATCCTCCATCGCCTGGATGATCGCGGCCGGCGGCGCGGCGCCGGCCGTCATCGCCTTCACGCCCGACCGCATCCGTGCCTTCGCTTCCGCCGGGGCGTTGATCAGCATGTTCAGGACCGTCGGCGCGCCGCAGAAATGGGTGACCACGTTGTCGGCGATCGACTCGTAGATCGCCACCGGGTCGACCTTGCGCAGGCAGACATGGGTGCCGCCATAGGCGGTGATCGTCCAGGGGAAGCACCAGCCGTTGCAATGGAACATCGGCAGCGTCCACAGGTAGATCGGGTTGTGGCCCAGGCCCCAGGACATCGCATTGCCGATCGCGTTCAGATAGGCGCCGCGGTGGTGGTAGACGACGCCTTTCGGATTGCCGGTGGTGCCCGAAGTGTAGTTCAGGGCGATGGCCTGCCATTCGTCCGCCGGCATCTGCCAGTCGAAATCGGGATCGCCCTCCTCCAGGAAGGCCTCATACTCGATCGAGCCGATCATCGCCGCATCGCCGGCCGCCGGGTCGTCGATGTCGATCACGAAGGGCTTCACGCTGGCTTCCGCCAGCGCCTGCTTCATCACCGGGGCGAGTTCGCGGTCGACCATCACCACCTGGGCCTCGCCATGATCCAGGATGAAGGCCACCGCGGCGGCATCGAGGCGGGTGTTGATGCTGTTCAGCACGCCGCCGGCCATCGCCACGCCGTAATGCGCCTCCAGGTGGGCGGGGATGTTCGTCGCCATCACGGCGACCGTCTTGCCGGCCCCGATGCCTCGCTGCGACAGCGCGGAGGCCAGGGCACGGCAGCGCTGCTGGAATTCCCGATAGGTCGCCCGGCGCGCGCCATGGATCCACGCGGTATGGCCGGGGTAGACATAGGCGGTCCGCGTAAGGAAGCTGAGCGGCGTGAGCGGCACATAGTTCGCCGCATTCTTGTCCAGGTCGGTTTCAAACGGGTTATGCATCGGGCGCTGTTCCTCCGCCATGCTCATGCCGGGCCCCCGGACGGTCGCCTGCCGGATGCGCGCCGCCTGGGCGCCGATCTCCGGGGACGGCCGCCGGGCCCGGTTCTCTCCTTGCCGGCTGCCGGGCGGCCCGAAAATCATTGCCTTTCGGGCCGCCTTGGCGTTCAAGCTATCGCCCGGCCCGATGGGGTGCAACAGCGCAGGAGCCCGCGCCGGGCACCCCCCATGGCCCGGCCCGGCATCCCTTCGCGGCGCTGCCGCCCGGCCGGCTTTCCGATCCAGCAGGAGCAGCAGACGTGACCACCGACAGATCCGCGGGCAGCACCCCCAGGCGAAGCGGGGCAGGGGCCGGTTATCCGGGGCGCCCGGACGCACCGGGAGACGCCCTGGCGGGATACCTGTCCGCGGTCAGCGTCCGGGAAGACGGCCTGAAGCTGCGCCTGCGCAACGAGACCCGCGCGCTCGGCCCGCAGGGCCAGATGATCCTGGGTGCGGCGCAGGGGGCGCTGCTCGGCTTCCTGGTCGGATTGACCAATGCCCGGCAGGTTCTCGAGGTCGGCACCTTCACCGGCTACAGCACCCTGTGCATGGCAGAGGCGCTGCCCCCCGGCGGCCGCATCCTGGCCTGCGACGTCAGCGAGGAATGGACCGCGATCGCCCGCGGCTACTGGCAGGAAGCCGGCGTCGCCGACCGGATCGACCTGCGCCTGGGGCCGGCCGGCGACACCCTGCAGGCCCTGCCGCCGGAGATGGCGGGCGGCTTCGACATGGCGTTCGTCGATGCCGACAAGACCGGCTATCCCGCCTATCTCGATGCCTGCAAACGCCTGTTGCGTCCGGGCGGCCTGGCGGTGTTCGACAACATGTTCTGGGGCGGTGCGGTGGCCGACCCTTCCGATACCGGGGCGGAGACGGCGGCAATCCGGCAGACCCTGGCGATGGCGGTCGAGGATGCCGGGCTGGATCATTCGATGCTGGCCGTGGGCGACGGCCTGCTGCTCGTGCGAAAGAAGTAGCCGCCGCTGCAGTTGAATGCGCCTGATTTCGTGAGGCGACAGACGGAACCAAACCGGCTCCTGTAAGTTACGGATGACATGTTTGAACGGAAACGGAGCATGTCATGCGTAGTGGTGTTGTAATTGTAGCCGCAGTTTTTGCCCTGGTCGCCGCGGCCGCAATACTGGTCTACGCCGTCGACATCGATGTCACTGATTCCGGTGAGATGCCGACCGCTGAGGTCAATGTGGACGTCGAGGGCGGCGCGCTGCCGGAGGCCGATGTCGACACGGCGGAGGTGGAAGTCGGCAGCGAGAAGCGCGAGGTCACGGTCCCCGATGTCGATGTGACCATGGAGGAGCGCAGCGTCGAGATGCCGACCGTCGAGCTTGAGCCGGCGGATGCGGACGAGGGCGCACGGAGCGGCGGCTGATACGACCGGTCGACGGGCGAAAAGCGAAGGGCCCCGGCAGCGATGCTGCCGGGGCCCTTTGCATTGGGTTCGCGACGTCCGCATCCCGCCGCGTGGCGCGGCCGGATGCGGCGGATGGGTCAGCCGTTGTGCTGCCGCTCTGCGGTTTCGTCGCCGTCGACATTCTCCCCGGCGCTGTCTTCTGCCGCGCCATCATCCCCGGCTTCGTCATCCCCGGCTTCGTCATCCGCGGCTTCGTCATCCGCGGCGCCATCATCCGCGGCGCCGTCATCCGCGACGCCGTCATCCGCGACGCCGTCATCCGCGGTGTCGCCGGCCGTCGTTTCGTCCGCACCCTCGTCCGTGGTGTCGAGGTCGGCAAACACCGCCTCGGCCGCCTCGCGGGTTTCCTCCGGCGACTCCGCGGCCCCCTCGTCTGCGGGGGCCGGCTGCGGCAGGACCGGTTCCGCCAGCGGGTCGCCGGCGGCCGCCTCGCCCAGCAGGTCTTCCGGCTGCGGCAGGGGATGCAGTTCGGCCGCGGTCGTCGGGTCGATGCCCTCCTTGCGCAGCTTTGCCTCGCGGCGTTCGCGCGCGGTGCGGACCACCGTGTCCAGGTCGATCTGGCTGCAGATGCCCAGGCTGACAGGGTCCTGCGGCTTGATGTTCTGGGCGTTCCAGTGGGACCGGTCGCGGATCGCGTTGATCGTCGCCTTCGTCGTGCCCAGCAGCTTCTGGATCTGGCTGTCGGAAATCTCCGGATGGAACTTCAGCATCCAGGCGATCGCGTTCGGCCGGTCGCCCCGCTTGGACACCGGCGTATAGCGGGCGCCGCGGGTGCGGCGCGCGGGCTGCGGGATGTCGGTCTTGATCAGGTTGAGGCGCGCGGTCCGGTCCTTTTCGCAGCGGGCGATTTCCGCCCGGCTGAGCTGGCCGTTCGCGATCGGGTCCAGGCCGACGATCCCGATGGCGACCTCGCCGTCGGCGATGCCCTGTACCTCGAGCACGTGCAGGCCGCAGAACTCGGCAACCTGCTCGAACGTGAGCGCCGTATTGTCGATCAGCCAGACGGCCGTCGCCTTCGGCATAAGCGGTTGCGGCATGGGTCTAGATCCTTCTTGCTGGGCTCCTTCTCTTCGATCGGCGCCGCGCCGGAACGGGGCGCTGCGGGCAATCCTATGAGGTATGCGCCGGCTGCCGCCGGCGCGCCAGGGGGGAGCCCTGTTGTCGGAATGCTGCGAAATTAGGGGCAGCACCGGCAAACGGCAAGGGAATTGCTGTGCCAGCCGCAAATGGGCAACCGCAAATGGGCGGCCGCCGGGGGCCCTCCCCGGCGGCCTGTCGTCTACGCAACCAGAAGTATCTTGCCCACATGGTCGGTGGCGTCGATGCGGGCATGCGCCGCCGGCGCCTCCTCGAACGGGAAGCGGGAATCGATGATCGGCCGCACCGTGCCATCGGCGAAGCGCGGCCAGACATGCCGCCGCAGCGCCTCCGCGATGGCGCCCTTGAAGGCGATGTCGCGGGGACGCAGGGTCGACCCGGTCACCGTCAGGCGCTTCACCATCAGGGACAGGAAGTCGACCTCCGCCTTGGAGCCGCCCAGGAAGGCGATCAGCACCAGCCGTCCCTCCGGCGCCAGGATCGACAGTTCGCGCGGGATATAGTCGCCGCCCACCATGTCCAGCACCAGGTCGACGCCGCGATCGCCGGTGGCCTCCTTGATCGCGGCGACGAAATCCTCGCTGCGGTAGTTGATGCCGCGCTTCGCGCCCAGTTCCTCGCAGAAGCGGCATTTCTCCTCGGTGCCGGCCGTGGCGAAGACCTCCGCGCCGATCAGCCCGGCCAGCTGGATCGCGGCCGTGCCGATGCCGCTGGCGCCGCCCTGAACCAGCACCTTCTCGCCGCGGGACATGCGGCCGCGATCGACCATGTTGGTCCAGACCGTGAACCAGTTCTCGGGCAGGCCGGCCGCAGCCTCCAGGTCCACCCCGTCGGGCACCGGCAGGCATTGCGGTGCCGGCGCGGCGCAATACTCCGCATAGCCGCCGCCGGCCACCAGGGCGCAGACCCGGTCGCCGATCTGCCAGTCGCCGGCATCCGGCCCGCAGGCGACGATCTCGCCGGAGACTTCCAGGCCCGGGATGTCGGGCGCGCCGGGCGGCGGCGGATACTTGCCCAGCCGCTGCATCACGTCGGGCCTGTTCACGCCGGCGGCGGCGACCTTGATCAGGACCTCGCCGCGTCCGGGCGGGAGCACCGGCCGTTCCGCGACCTTGAGGCCTTCCGGCCCGCCGAAGCTGGCGATCTCGACCACGCGCATGCGCTCCGGCAGGGCCGTTGCGGTCTGGGTCATAGCTGGGTCTCCTCCTTGATGGCGTCGCGGACCGCCCGCCGTCGTGCAACGCCGGGTGCGTTGCGCTACTCTCTGCCCATGGTGCGATCCCGACCCGCTTGCTGGCCGGATCGCAGACATCTTGTCAATGGCCAGCGGCGCCGGCCACCCGAAGGCTGCCGCCCTGCCGGTGACGGTGCGGAGGTGAGGGTGATCGACGAGGAAGACAAAGGTCCCGTTCCGCCGGTGCAACAGAAGACGCTGGACGGCATGTCCGTGGCGGAACTGGAGGCGCATATCACCCAGCTCAGGCTCGAGCTGGAGGAGGCCCGAAAGGCCGTGGAGATGAAGAAGCAGTACCGCTCCAGCCTGGACGACCTGTTCAGCAGCTGAGCGCGCGCCGTGGATGGGTCGCAGGAGGCTTCCGCCATCCTGCCGTGGTCGAGCGGCGGCAGATGCCTCGAAATTCGTTAAAATGATGGGGATCTGCAACCTGCGGCTTGACAGCGCACCCCGCCCGGCAAATGATGGTGCGTCACGAAAGTCTGACAGGTTGAGGCAAAAAATACTGAGGGGCCGGCTCGTAATCGAGGCGGCCCCTTTTTTGTGTCCTCGAGCATGTCGACGGACGAAGCGGAGTAATCGGCTGCGCTGGTGCCTGTGGCGTGCATTTTGAGATCACAACAAAGGGCGGCGATCCTTTCACGGATCCACTGTCGTCCTGTGCCGCTGTTGGCTATTCTCCCGGCGACAGCGGCGCCATTGCGGCCGCTCCGCGGGAGGAACTGCAAGATGAGCCAAGGCGCACGCGGTACGCCCTTCGACCTGCTGCCGGATACGCTCGCCGTCCATGCCGGCCAGCGGCCCGACCCGCAGCACGGTGCGCGGGCGGTGCCGATCTACCAGACCACGTCCTATGTCTTTCCCGACGCGGACCATGCGGCGCAGCTGTTCGACCTGCGCATCGGCGGGCATATCTACTCGCGGATCTCCAACCCGACGGTCGCCGTCCTGGAAGAGCGGCTGGCGGCGCTGGAAGGCGGGGTCGGCGCGGTCTGCACCGCTTCCGGCCAGGCGGCGCTGCACCTGGCGATCACCACCCTGATGGGGCAGGGCGGCCATATCGTCGCCTCGCGCTCGCTCTATGGCGGCTCCTACAACCTGCTGCAGCACACCCTGCCGCGCTTCGGCATCACCGCCAGCTTCGTCGACCCGCGGGATCCGCAGGCCTTCGCCCGGGCGATCCGGCCGGAAACCCGGCTGCTGTTCGGGGAGGTGATCGGCAATCCCGGCATGGAGGTGCTGGACGTGGCGGCGGTGGCGGATATCGCCCATGCGCACGGCCTGCCGCTGATGATCGATTCCACCTTCACCCCGCCGGTGCTGTGCCGGCCGCTGGAGCATGGCGCCGACCTGGTGATGCACTCGGTCACCAAGTTCATCGGCGGCCATGGCGTCGCGATCGGCGGCGCGGTGATCGACGGCGGACGCTTCGACTGGGCGGCCAGCGGCCGCTTTCCCACCATCACCGAGGATTGCGCCGCCTATAACGGCCTGAACTTCCTGGCGGAATTCGGGCCGGCCGCCTTCGTGATGCGCGCCCGTGCGGAGGGCCTGCGCGATTTCGGCGCCGCGATGTCGCCGGCCAATGCCTTCTACCTGCTGCAGGGGGTGGAGACCCTGCACCTGCGGATGGCGCGGCATGTCGCCAATGCCGGCGCGGTGGCCGCGTTCCTGCAGGGGCAGGACGGGGTCGACCGGGTCTCCTATCCCGGCCTGGCGGAGCATCCCGACCATGACCTGGCGATGCGCCTGATGCCGCAGGGCTGCGGCGCGGTGCTGACCTTCGACCTGGCGGGCGGAAGGGCGGCGGGCGCCGCCTTCATCGCCGGCCTGCAGCTCTGTTCCCATCTGGCGAATATCGGCGATGCCAAGACCCTGGTGATCCACCCCGCCTCCACCACCCACCAGCAGATGAGCGCGGCGGAGCTGCGCGCCGCCAATGTCGGGCCGGGGCTGATCCGCATCTCGGTCGGGATCGAGGATCCGCAGGACATCATATCCGACCTGAAAAGGGGCCTGGCCGCTGCACGTCGCGCGGCGCCGGCCGCGGCCGCGGAATGAGCGCGCTGGAGCTTTCGGTCGGCGGGACGCCGGCCTTCGTCTCGCTGGCGGGCCCCGCGCCGACGGCCGACCGGCCGGCCCTGGTGCTGCTGCATGGCGCCGGCGGCGACCATACCGCCTGGTTCCAGGTCTCCCGCGCGCTGGCGGCGGACGGCACCACGGTGCTGGCCCCCGACCTGCCGGGCAACGGCCGTTCCGCCGGCCGCATGCCTGCCTCGATCCCGGCGCTGGCGGACTGGCTGTGGCAGCTGCTCGACGCGGCTGGGGCAGGCCGGGTGGTGCTTGCCGGGCACAGCCTGGGCAGCCTTCTGGCGCTGGAAGCGGCCGGCGGCGCGCCCGACCGGGTTGCCGGGCTGGCCCTGCTGGCGACTGCGCTGCCGATGGCGGTGAGCCCGGACCTGCTGGCGATGGCGCAGGCGGACCCATCGGCGGCCGGCGCCCTGATGACCCGCTGGGCGCATGGCGACGGCATCCGCACCGGCGGCAGCCTGGTGCCGGGGCTCTGGACCACCGTCCTGGACTACACCGTGATCGCCGCCACCCGCGACGGCGCCCTGCATGCCGCGCTGCAGGCCTGCGCCGACTATCCGGAGGCGGACGGCCTGGCCGCCGCCGCCCGCATCCCGTCGCCTGCCCTTCTGCTGCTGGGGGCGGAGGACAGGATGACCCCGCCGCGTGCCGCCAGGAAGCTGGCCGCGGCGCTGCCGCAGGCGGAGACGGTCACGATCGCCGATTGCGGCCACATGATGATGGTGGAACAGCCGGCGGCGGTGCGCCGGGGCCTGCGTGGCCTGTTGGCGCGGGCGGCGGCCGCCGCCTGACCCGGTCAGGTGCGGGTGCGGCCGATCAGGTCGTGCACATAGGCGATCTTCTCCTCCGCCGGCGGCGACAGGACGAAGGGGTAGAGGTCGGCCTGGCCCATGCTGCGGTTCAGCGAATTGACCGCGAAGGTCATCGGCAGCCAGGTCTCCTTGATCCGGGCGAAGTCCGCCTCCCGGTAGGGATCGAAGCTGGCGGCGGCGCTGAGGTCCGGGCTGGCGCCGGCCTTCGGCCGCACCCGCAGTCCGAAGGCATAGGCCGTCTCCAGGCTGTCGACCATGTGCAGGTAATGCGCCCAGGTCTCCGCCCAGTCCTCCCACGGATGGCTGGAGGCGTAGGCGGAGACGAAGCGCGCCGGCCAGTCCGCCGGCGGCCCCTGCTCGTAGTGGCGCTCCAGCGCCGCGCCGTAATCCTCCCGCTCGTCGCCGAACAGGGCGCGGCAGCTTTCCAGGTTGCCCGGATCCCGGACCACCAGCCGTTCCCAGTAGTAATGCCCGACCTCGTGCCGGAAATGGCCCAGGACCGTGCGATAGGGTTCCGCCATGGACTGCCGGAACTCCTCCCGCTTCGCCGGATCGGCCTCCGCGATGTTGATGGTGATCAGCCCCTCGGCATGGCCGGTCATCACCTGCGGCCCCTCGCGGAAGCCGGTCACCGCATCGGCAAGGAAGTCGAACGCCAGGCCCCGCTCGGGCCTATCCGCCTTGCTCTCCACCGGCAGGCCGAAGCGCAGCAGCGAATAGACGAGCCGCCGCTTGCCGCCCTCCAGCACCCGCCAGAGCTGCTGATGCTCGGGATTGGAGAGGTCCGGTACGGTGCGGTTCAGGCAGCAGGCGGTGCAGTAATCGCCTTCCGCTTCCGCCGGCACCAGCCAGTTGCAGCCGCCCGGCTCCCGGTTCGCGCAGCTGCGGAACAGGCTGTCATCGTCCAGCGGCTTCAGCCGGCCGTCGTCGGCCAGGTCCAGGGCCACCAGGGCACGCCGGTCGCTGCGGAAGCCCAGGGTGCGCCCGCAGACTTCGCAGGTGGTGTTCTCGAAATAGATGGCGTTGCCGCAGCCTTCGCATTCGAAGAGCTTCATGGGACGGACTTTCGGTCTTGCCTCAGGCGGGATTGCCGAGGGAGATCTGGCCGGCTCGGGGCCGCCGCTGTAACGCCGCCCCGGCGTTTCGGTTCCGGGTGCTGCGGGCAAGACAAAGGGCGGGCAAGACAAAGGGGCGGGCATGAAAAAGGGGCGGGCAACGATGTTGCCCGCCCCGATCGGTCAAGGGAGGGGCCGCCGGCATCGCCGACGGCCCACGGCTCGCTTGCCGCAGCAATTTCCCCGGTCGTCGGGCCCGGCCTCAGGCGGCCTGCGCCTCGACCTGCTTCACACGCTTCGGCGCACCGGAGGTGATCTCGATGCTGCGCGGCTTCTTCTCTTCCGGAATGACGCGCTGCAGGGAAATCACCAGCAGGCCGTTCTCGAGGCCGGCGCCCTGCACCTTGATGGTATCGGCAAGCTCGAAGCGGCGCTCGAAGGCGCGGCGGGCGATGCCGCGGTGCAGGTACTGGACCTCGCTTTCCTCACCCTCCTCGGCCTTGGCCTGGCCGGAGATCACGAGGGTATTCTCCTTCACCGTGACGTCGAGCTCGTCCTCGGCAAAGCCGGCGACAGCCATCGTGATGCGATAGGCATCCTCGCCGAGCTTCTCGATATTGTAGGGGGGATAGCCGGGATTGGCGTCGACCTGGGTGGCGAAATCCATCAGCCGGTTCAGCCGGTCGAAACCCACGGTGGAACGCATCAGGGGCGCAAAATCATAGGCACGCATGGTTACATCCTCCATTGAGCAATGTGCGCGTTCGCCGGACGCTGCGCGCGTCCGCTATGTACCGACCCGCCGTCTGGCCGGGCCGTTCCTGGTCGCCGGACCCCCTCGGGGCGTCCGACAAATGGGATGTAGGAAACGCGGTTTTGCCGTTCAAGACCCCTGCGCGACAGTTTGCGCAGGGGCGGAAGAGGTAACCTGGAACCTGCGTGAAGCAGGCCCCGGTCAGTCCTTCTTGCGCATCCCCAGGCCCTTGAAGCGCTGGTTGAAGCGCGCCACGCGGCCGCCTTCCTTGTTGAGGCGGGTCGGGCCGCCGGTCCAGGCCGGATGCGAACTCGGGTCGATGTCCAGGATCAGCGTCTCGCCCTCGCCGCCCCAGGTGGAGCGGGTCTGGTAGGTCGTGCCGTCGGTCATCTGAACCGTGATGGCGTGATAATCGGGATGGATGTCTTTCTTCATGGCGGTTCCTGTCCGCAGCCGGCGCGCGGCGCGTCCGCGGCTGCCGAAATGTCCTGAATGCCGGATGAGCCGCGCCTTATACAGAATGAAGCGGGAGCGCGCAACGGCGCTGCGACATCACAGACCCTGGCGTCGCTTGCCGTGCCTTGTCAAAACCGGATAGTGCAGATCTTCGGGTCCGGCCGCTTCCGCGCAGGCGGGGTCCGAGCCCCCGATCCTGCCTTTGCGCCAGCCGCCCGGGTGGCCGGCGACACCGCTACGGACCCCTCTGACAGCAGATGACCTCATGAGCCGTTCCAGCGCCAGCACCTCCATCGACGACGCCGCACGCCGGACGCCGGATGCCGCGCCCCGGACGATGACGGAGAAGGGCGCCTTCGCCGACGGTGCGGCGCAGGTCGATGCGGCGTCGGGCGATGACGGCGCGGCCGCGCCGGCTGGACGGGCGCGGGGGCGCGATCCCCGCGCGCTGGCCGACCTGCTGCCCTACCTGCGCCCCTATCGCGGCCGCGCGCTGGGCGCATTGGCGGCCCTGACGGTCGCCTCCGGCGCAGTGCTGGCGATCGGGCAGGCGATCCGGCGGGTGATCGACTATGGCTTCGACGAAAGCCAGCGCGGGCTGTTGGACTATTACTTCGCCGGCATGTTCGGGGTGATCCTGCTGCTCGCCGCGGCCACCTTTGCCCGCTACTACCTGGTGACCTGGCTGGGCGAGCGGGTCGTCGCCGACCTGCGCCGCGCCGTCTATGGCCATGTCCTGCAGCTCAGCCCGCCCTTCTTCGAGGTGACGCGGCCGGGCGAGGTCCTGTCGCGGTTGACCACCGATACCGAGATTATCCAGACCGTCGTCGGTTCCAGCGCCTCGGTGGCGCTGCGCAACCTGCTGCTGCTGGTCGGCGGCGCGGTGCTGATGGTGGTGACCAGCCCGATGGCGGCGCTGGTCATGGTCGCCATCGTGCCCTTTGTGGTCCTTCCGCTGGTGCTGTTCGGGCGCCGGGTGCGCGGCCTCAGCCGGCAGAGCCAGGACCGCATCGCCGACATCTCCGCCTATGCCGGGGAGAGCTTCTACGCGATCCAGGAGGTGCAGGCCAACGCCCATGAGGGCATCGACCGGGAGCGCTTCGCCGGCCGGGTGGAAGGTGCCTTCGCCACCGGCATGAAGCGGGTGCAGGCGCGTGCCTGGCTGACCGCCCTGGTGATGCTGCTCGCCTTCGGCGCGGTGAACGCGATGATGTGGCTGGGCAGCCGCGCGGTGCTGGACGGCGACGTCTCCGCCGGACAGCTGACCGCCTTCGTCTTCTATGCGGTGGTGGTGTCCGCCGCGCTGGCGGCGCTGAGCGAGGTCTGGGGCGACCTGCAGCGGGCCGCCGGCGCGGTCGAACGGCTGATGGAACTGCTGCGCACCGAGCCTGAGATCGCCGCCCCTGCCGAACCCGTCGACCTGCCGGGGACCGTCGCCGATACCGGCGAGCCGATGGCGCTGGGCGTCACCTTTCAGGACGTGACCTTCCGCTATCCCACCCGGCCCGACCTGCCGGCGCTGGAAGAAATCGACCTCGACATCCGGCCGGGCGAGAAGGTGGCCCTGGTCGGCCCGTCGGGCGCCGGCAAGTCGACCCTGTTCCAGCTGCTGCTGCGCTTTCGCGATCCCGATGCCGGGCGGGTGCTGCTGCACGGCGTGGACATCGCCAAGGCCGATCCGCAGGCGCTGCGGGCGCGGCTGGGCATGGTGGCCCAGGACCCGGCGATCTTCGCCGCCAGCGCGCGGGAGAATATCCGCTACGGCCGCCCGGATGCGACCGACGCGGAGGTCGAGCAGGCGGCGGAGGCCGCGGCGGCGGCCGACTTCATCCGCGACCTGCCGCAGGGCTATGAGACGTTCCTGGGCGAACGCGGCGTGCGGCTCAGCGGCGGCCAGCGCCAGCGCATCGCGATCGCCCGCGCGATCCTGCGCAACCCGTCCGTGCTGCTGCTGGACGAGGCGACCTCCGCCCTGGATTCCGAGAGCGAGCGCAAGGTGCAGGCGGCAATGCAGAGCCTGATGCAGGGCCGTACCACCCTGATCATCGCGCATCGTCTGGCGACGGTCCTGCGCTGCGACCGCATCGTGGTGCTGGACCGCGGCCGCATCGTCGCGGTCGGCCCGCATCACGAACTGCTGCAGCGCGGCGGCCTCTATGCCCGCCTGGCAGAGCTGCAGTTCGCCGAGGGCGCGGCGGCGCTGCGTGCCGGCACCGGTTGACGGCCGGGACCGAACGGAAACCAGGGCCGCACAGGCCTGCGTCTGACAAGAGGGCCTGCGGGTGAAGCTGCTCAACACCATCGTCAAGATCGGCATCCCGCTGCTCGTCCTGATCGGCGCGACCTGGTCGGTCTATGTGCTCTGGTCGGCCGGCGGCTTCGACGACGAGATCGTCACCCGGATCGACGGCCAGTGCCGCCAGGTCGCCGGCGTGACCGGGCCGGAGGACATCGTCATCGATGCGGCGGGCGGCACCGCCTACCTGTCGGGCCGCGACCTGCGCGCCGCGGCGGCGGCGCGGGAGGGCAAGGGCCAGGTCGTGCCCGGCGCGATCTATGCCTATGACCTGACGGCAGGGGAGGGTGCGGCCGCCGTGAACCTGACGCCGGATGCCGGCGCCGCCTTCCAGCCGCACGGCCTGTCGCTGCTGCGCCAGGACGGGGTGACCTGGCTGTTCGCCGTCAACCATCCCGGTAACGGGCACGAGGTGATCCGCTACCGCCTGTCGGAGGCAGAGGGCGGCGGCCCGCGGCTTGTGGAGAGCGGCCGCTTCGAGAGCCCGCTGCTGATCAGCCCGAACGACCTGCATGCCGTCGATACGGAGCGCTTCTACGTCACCAACGACCGCGGCAGCGGCGCCCGCTTCATGCATGCGGTGGAGAGCTTCCTGCACCTGCCGCGCTCCACCGTGGTCTATCGCGACCCCGATGGCTGGCGGGTGGTGGCCGACGACATCGTCTTCGCCAACGGCATCAACGCCACTGCCGACAATGGCAGGGTGCTGGTCGGCTCGGTGGTGGAGAAGCAGGTCTACCTCTACGACCGCGACCCCGGCAGCGGCGCCCTGACGGAGGCCGGCCGGCTGGAGATGCCGATGGGCGTCGACAATATCGACCGCGACCCGCAGGGCCGCTTCTGGATCGCCGGCCATCCGAAGCTCTTCACCTTCGTCGCCCATGCCGGCGACCCGGCGGCACCGAGCCCGGGCATGGTGGTGCGCACCACCCTGTCCGGCGACGATGGCGGCGAGACGGTGGAGGTGCTGCGCGAGGACGGCAAGATGCTGTCCGCGATGAGCGTCGCGGCGCCCTATGCCGACCGCCTGCTGCTGGGCGGCGTGTTCTCCGGCTATTTCCTGGACTGCCGCATGTCGCCCGCGGCGATGGGGCGGTAGGGACTCGGCATCCTTCCCATCGCCACCGGAGCCGGTCCGGCGGCGTGACCGCGCGCCCACGGCCCGGTCTTCCGACGCCTTCGCTTAACCCTGCGGCAATAGTTGCCGGGATACCGTCGTAGGGTTTCCTGAGCGGACGGCCCGGCTGGAGAAGGACGCCTGGGTGAGATAGGGGGGAGAATCTGGGTCACGATGCGGCGCTGGCCTGACGACCTTCCCTATCTCGAACGCGGCCAGGTTCTCGGCAGGCACCAGATCCTCTTCATGGGGTCTATCGTCGTCGCCCTGATCGCCGTGAGTCAGGTCAATTTCCTCCTCTTCCATGTTCTCGTCGAGCTCTTCGCCGTCTTCGTGGGCCTGATCTGCTTTCTGGTCCCCTGGCGGATGCACCGCTTCCAGCCGAATGACTTCTTCCTGTTCCTCGGCTGCGGCTATCTCGGGGTCTCGTTCCTCGATCTGTTCCATGCCCTCAGCTACAAGGGCATGGGCATATTTGCCGGGAACGATCCCAACTATCCGACGCAATTGTGGCTTGCGGCGCGCTACCTGGAAGCGGTCGTCCTGCTGGCGAGCCCGGTATTCGTCCGGCGGCACCTCGATCCGGCCCTGATCCTGGCACTGGTTTGCACCGTCAGCGGCGCCCTGCTGCTGGCCATCGCGACAGGGGTCTTTCCCGACGCATTCGTCGAAGGACAGGGACTGACGTCATACAAGGTCTGGAGCGAATATTCGATTATCTTTCTGCTGGGCGCTGCGGGTTTCCACTTTTTCAGGAAGCGGCATTTCTTTACGAGATACACTCTTCACAGAATCTATGTCTCTATCCTGCTGACGGCCGTTGCCGAGTTCTGCTTCACCCTGTATGCGGACGTCTACGGCATTTCGAACGTCGCGGGGCACCTGTTCAAGCTGATCTCGTTCTGGATCGTCCTGGACACGATCTTCGCGACCTCGGTCGAGCAGCCGGTCCGTGCGCTCGACGAGATTCTCTGGGGCACCAATGTCGGCTCCTGGGAATGGAACCTGCAGACCCGGGAGGCCCGCTACAACGACCGCTGGGCCCAGATCCTGGGATACGATCTTCGCGACCTGCAGCCGGTCACACACGCCACGTTGACGGCACATTGCCATCCCGAGGACCTGGAGCGCTCCGACCGGATCATGCAGCAATGCCTCTCGGGCGAACTGCCGCACTACCATTGCGAAGCGCGGATGCGCCACAGGGACGGCCATTGGGTCTGGGTGCTGATCAGGGGAAAGATCGTCGAACGGTCGTCCGGCGGGGCGCCGATCCGCATGTCCGGCACGCTCAGCGACATATCGGTGGTCAAGGGGCTGGAACAGAAGGCGCTGCTCAATCTCGCCCGCTTCGAATCCCTCATCGAGACGGCGCCGGTCGGGATCATGACGATCGACGAAGATCTCAGGATCAGCCTCTGCAACGCCCGGGCGGCGGAAACCTTCGATTCGACGGTGCAGGAGCTGCGGGGGGCAAGGATCGAAACGCTCATCCCGGAGACGTTGCGGTCCCGGCACGCCGCGCTGATGAAGGGCTTCGTCGCCGGTCCCGACCGCACCATCGCGATGTCGGACTGGCGCCTCGTGCGCGGCCTGGGCCGGCAGGGGCGCGAGTTCCCGATGCTGGCATATCTCCGCAAGCTGACTGTCGGAGAGACCAGGCTGACAACCTTCGTCTGCCAGGACATGACGGAGATTCAGGAGCGGGAGAACCGGCTGGCGGAGATCCTGGAGCGCTCGATCGAGGAAAGGCGGCGGGCCGAGGACGCCAACGCGGCGAAGACCGCCTTTCTGGCAAATGCCAGTCACGAACTGCGGACGCCGCTGAATGCGATCATCGGCTTTGCCGAGTTCCTGGAACTGGAAAGCTCCCAGAGGATTCCGGCCGAGAGGCGCAATGAATATATCGGACTGATCAAGGAAAGCGGGCACGACCTTCTGGGCATCGTGAACGACCTGATCGATCTGGCCCGGATCGAGAGCGAACGCGCGGAAATCAGCATCGAGCCTGTCGCCATCGCGGATCTCTTCGATGCGGTCCTGAAGACCTTCTCCGTTGCCATGCAGGAGAAGTCGGTGGCCGTCGATTGCATGCCTGGCGAGGTCGAGCATGTCAGGTGCGACCGCCGCTCCACGAAGCAGGGTCTCCTCAACATCTTCTCCAACGCATTGAAATACGCGCCGCCGCATTCGACCATCCGCCTCTCCGTGCGGTACGGCTCCGGCGAGACCGTCATTGCGGTGGAGGACGAGGGCGCAGGCATCGAGGAATCCGTCCTCGACCATGTCGGCGAACCCTTCCTCAGAGGACAGTCGCCGGAGGTCCGATCGACATCCGGGTCGGGACTGGGGCTGGCCGTCACCTCGCAGATGATGCGCAACCAGGGCGGACGGCTTTCGATCGCCCGCCGGGCATCCGGTCGCGGCACCATTGCGGCCCTGCACCTGCCGGACGCGCCGCCGGACGGGCCCGCCGCCGCGTAGACTCGTCTGCCCGCCCGCCGCTCCCCGGCCGGCGGCGGCCTCAGCGTTCCGTCAGCTTGAACTCGATGCGGCGGTTGCGCGGGTCGGCGGAGGTGGCGTTGGTGCCGGGCAGCGGGTGGTATTCGCCAAAGCCGGCGGCGGCGAGGCGGGCCGGCGGCACGCCCTGCTCGATCAGGTAGTCGGTGACCGCCAGGGCGCGGGCGGCGGACAGGTCCCAGTTGGAGCGGTAGCGCAGGTTGTTGATCGGCACCGCGTCGGTATGGCCGTCGACCCGCAGGATCCAGTTCAGTTCCGGCGGGATCGTCTTGGCGATGTCCAGCAGGGTCTCCGCCAGGGTGCGCAGCTCCTGCTTGCCCTGCGGGCCGATATCGGCCGAGCCGGAGGCGAACAGGATCTCCGACTGCAGCACGAAGCGGTCGCCGACGACCTGCACGTCGGCGCGTCGACCCAGGGCCTCCCGCAGGCGGCCGAAGAATTCGGAGCGGTAGCGCGACAGTTCCTCGACCTTCGCCGCCAAAGCGCGGTTCAGGCGGCGGCCCAGATCGGCGATCTGCGCCTGCGATTCCCGGTCCTTGGCCTCGGCGGCATCCAGCGCAGTGTTGAGGCGCGCCATCTCCTGGCGCAGCACGGCGAGCTGCTGGTTCAGGAGGTCGAGCTGGCTGCGCTGCGCGTCGGTCAGCTTGCGCTCCTTCTCCAGCGCCAGCCGTTCCGACACCAGCAGCCCCTCCAGCTCGGTGGTGCGCTCCTGGGCGGCGGCGATGTCGATCTCCTGATCGGTCATGCGGATCTCCGCCTCGGAGAGTTCCTCGCGCGCCGCCTCCAGCGCCGCCTCGCTCTGCGCACCGGCGGCGATCCGCCGCGCCAGCGCCATCTGCAGTTCGTCGGCGCGGTCCTTCTCCGCCGCCAGTTCCGCCTCGCGCGCCCGCAGCGCCGCCTCTACCCGGGCCAGCTGCGACAGCCGGGTGCGCAGCCGCGTCTCCACCGCGTCCAGTTCCGCCTGTCGCTGCTCCAGGCTGGCGCGGGCGCGCTCCAGCCGCTCGCTCTCGCGCGCCAGGGCTGCGTCGCGGCTGGCCAGGGTGGCCCCCTGTGCCGTGCTTTCCGCCTCCAGCCGGCGGCGCTCGTCGCGCAGCGAATCGATGGTGTCGCGCAGTTCGACGATCAGGTCGCGGCTCTGCGCCAGGTCCTGCTCGTTCTGCGCCAGCAGGGTTTCCGCGCTGCCCAGGCTGTCCTCCAGCATGCGGATCACGCCGGCCTGCTGGCTGGCGCGGTCCTCCGCATCGGCGAGCTGGCTGCGCAGGGTCAGGATCGTGTCGCTGGCGCCGCGCAGGTCGGCGGTCAGCCGGTCGCGCTCGCCGAGCGCCTCCTGCAGCGCGAGGGAGACCTCGTCCAGCGAGGTGCGCAGGCGGCTGTTCTCCTCGCGCTCCAGGGACAAGAGGTCGGTGATCTCCGCGATCTCGCGGTTCAGCCGGTCCAGCGCCTTGTCCTTGCCGGTGATCGCCTGCGCCAGGAAGAACTGCGCCAGCACGTAGACCACCAGGACGAAGACGATGACCAGCAGCAGGGTCGACAGGACATCGACGAAGCCGGGCCAGGCGTCGATCTGCCGGCGGCCTGAGCGGGAGCGGCTCATGAGGCGCCCATGCTGTCGGGGATGCGCAAATCCCGGAGCGGTGTCGCCGGGAGGGGTGTCCCTGGGGGCGGTGTCGCTGGCGGCGGCACTGGGTGCGGCATGGCGGCCCCGCCGGCGCTAGTGGTCGCGATTGCGGCGCGTCTCCTCCGCCATCGCCGCAAGGGTGCGGGCCAGCAGCTTGATCTCGGCGCGGATATCCTCGACCACCTGGGTGCGGCCGATCGCCATCTCCTCCAGCGCACGACCCAGATAGACGTCGATGTTGCGCAGATGGTTGCGGCTGGCCTGGTCCATGCCGCCGCCGCTGCTCTCCCCCATGCCGGCCAGGCGGGTCAGCACCGGCTTCATCTCGATCTGGTGTTCCGCCAGCTTCGCCAGCAGCGACTGCTCCGCCCGCATCTGGTCGGTCAGGGTCGACAGCCGGTCGATCAGCTTGGTGATCTGCTGGTTGGCGCCGCTGCGGCCCTCCTCGGTCCGCGCCAGGGTGCGCTGCAGCGAGTCGAGGCTGTCGGCGGTCTGCTCCAGCAGGGCCTGGACATAGGCGGGCACCGAACCCTCGGCCTCGACGATCGGGCCGCCGCCGGAGAGGCGGGTCATGCCGGACAGCCATTCCTCCAGCTCGTTGTAGAAGCGGTTCTGGGCCTGGCCGGCCTGCAGGTCCAGGAAGCCCAGGATCAGCGATCCCGCGAGGCCGAACAGGGAGGAGGCGAAGGCCGTGCCCATGCCCGAGAGCGGCGCCTCCAGCCCCTGCTTCAGGCTGTCGAACAGGCCCAGCGCATCCTCGCCCTCGCCGATCTGCAGGCTGGAGATCGTGTCGCCGACCGAGCCGACGGTCTGCAGCAGGCCGTAGAAGGTGCCCAGCAGGCCGAGGAAGACCAGCAGGCCGATGAAGTAGCGCGAGATCTCCCGCCCCTCGTCGAGCCGGCTGGACAGCGAATCCAGGATGCTGCGCAGGGCCAGCGCCGACAGGCTGCCGCGGCCCGCCCGGTTCTGCAGCATCCGCGCGATCGGCGCGATCAGCGGCGGCGGGTCGGGCATCGAGATGCCGCTCTGCTTCTCCGCCCGCTGGAACTGTTCCAGCCAGCTGATCTCGCGGCCCAGCATCAGCACCTGGCGGAATACCAGGACGATGCCGAGCAGCAGCACGCCCAGGATCAGCGCGTTCAGCGGCACGTTCGCCTGGAAGGCATCCCACAGGACGGTATAGAGCACCGCAGCCACGGCGGTCGTGGCCACCAGGAACAGCACCATCCGGATGATGAAGCGGGTGGGGCGGGTCATCGGGACGCTCCTGCCGGAGCGGTCCGGGGGCCGGAGGCGCTGCCGTTTGCGGCGGCCGACCCGGCCGCGCGGCGCGCCCCGGACCCTGCCGCCATCGTCATGACCGTCCGCTGACCGAAACGTCGACCCGGTCGAGCGCGCCGCTGCCGGTATCGCCCAGGGCGCGCACGTCGATCCGGGTGGAGCGGATGCCCTGGTCGATCAGGTAGGAGCGGACCGACAGCGCCCGCGACAGCGACAGCCGCCGCGCGCTGCTGGAGGAGCCGCTGTCCGGCGCATTGGCATAGGCCCGGATCTGCAACCGGTCGTCGGAGGACTTCATGCTCGAGGCGAGGGCCGCCAGCTTCTCCTCGCCCGATTTGCCCAGCACCGCGTCGCCTGCGGGGAAGTCGATCGTCACCGTCTCGGCATCGGCCTTCGGCACGGCGGGCAGGGTGCGATCGGGCGCCGTCGCCCGTGCCGTCTGCTGCGATGCCGTCGGTGGCGCGGCAGGCTGCGGCGCGCTGGCTGCGGCGGTGGCGCTGGAGGGCGGTTCCGGAACCTTGGACGGCTCCCGCGCAGGCGCACTGGTGGCGGGCAGGGTCACCGAACTGCCGGATTGCGTACCGGAGGCGGCGGCCATGCTGTCGCCGCTCGTCGCCGCAGGAGCCGGCCCGGGCCGTGCCGGCGCCGGAGTGGCGGCGGCCGTCCGTGCGCCGCTGTCGGTGCCGGTGGTCGCGCTCGCCGCGGCGGTGGCGGTGTCCGCTGCCGGCGCGGGCTGGTTGCGGACGGTGCTGCGGAGCGCCGGACCGGTACTGCCGGTATCGCCGCTGCGGGCAGCGGTCTGCGTCGACGGCGCCGGCTTCGGGGCCGGCTTCGGGGCCGGCTGGGATGCAGCCTGCCGGGTTTCAGCTTGTTGGGGTTCGGCCTGTTTCGGGGCGCTCGGCGCCGGCCTGGCTGCGGCTGTTGCGGCCGGCGCATTGCGGGGCGTCGTGGCGGTCCTGCTGGCGGTGGCGGTCCGGGCCGTGGCGGCGGGCGCGGCGGCGGCCGTGCCGCTGGCGCGCGGCGGCAGCTCCTGGCGCTCGATCGGCGGGCGCAGCACCGGCCGGCTGGCGGTCTGCATGCTGCCATAGCCGTCCGGCCCGGGCGGCCGCAGCACGATCGGATCCTCGTCCCGCAGCGGCACCTCGCCGGGCAACGGCGGGCGGTTGTAGTAGTTCCCCGGGGCACTGCCGACATAGGGCGCGCTGCCGACATAGGACGGGCGCACCTGGACGGCCCCTCCATAGCTGCTGCTGCCATAGGACCCGGCACCGGCCGGCGGCGCGCCGCCGCCGATCGCATTCAGGTTCACGATGACATTGCCGCCGGCGGTGACCGTCTGGCCGGCGACAGGGGCGCTTCCGGCGATCACGCCTGCCGGCGGGCGCAGCACCAGCGGCCCGTCGCCATAGGCCTGCTGGGCGGCCGACGGATGAGCCAGGGTGAGGAAGACGAGAAGTGCCGGCGCCGCCACCGCAGTGGCCAAGACGATCCTGAGGCGCCTGCCGGGCGCCATCGCCGGCAGGCACCTTTCAGGGGCACCGCCTTGTCCGCAGGCCAGCCTGTCATCGCCTGATCCGGCGGTCATGCGCCGGAGCCGGCGGCGGTTCGTTCCGAACCGGGGATTCGCAAAACGCATCAACGGTTTGGCGTCCTCGTCCCTGTCCGCCTCGTCCCCCAATGGATGCTGCGGACGATACCCAAGGGGCCGCCCCTGCACAACAGTGCTGCCGGGAGGGCTGTCGAGGGGGGAGCCGGCAGGACGGCCGGCAAGGCTGCCGGGGCGGGGCCTCAGGCCTGGCGCAGCCGCTCCATCAGCGGCCCGTGCAGCGCGGTGTTGCTGGCCAGGATCTCGCCGCCATTGAGCATGTTCTCGCCGCCGCTCAGGTCGGTGACCATGCCGCCGGCCTCGCGCACCAGCACGATGCCCGCAGCCACGTCCCAGGGGTTCAGGCCGCGCTCCCAGAAGCCGTCATAGCGGCCGGCCGCGGTATAGGCGAGGTCCAGCGCCGCGGAGCCGAATCGGCGGATGCCGGCCACCTCGGTCATCAGCGAATCCAGTTCGCGATTGAAGGTCTGCGCATCGCCATGGCCGTGGAACGGGATCCCGGTGGCGAGCAGGGCGTCGGTCATCCGGCTGCGGGAGGAGACCCGCAGCCGGCGGTCGTTGAGATAGGCGCCCTTGCCGCGCTCGGCCCAGAACATCTCGTCCGGGGCGGGTGCCAGGATCAGCCCGGCGATCAGTTCGCCGCGCTCCTCCACCGCGATGGAGATCGCAAAATGCGGGATGCCGTGCAGGAAATTGGTGGTGCCGTCCAGCGGATCGACGATCCAGCGCTGGCCGGCATGGTCCTGGCTCGGCACCTCGCCGCCCTCCTCCAGCAGGAAGCCGAATTTGGGGCGGGCCTTGTTCAGCTCGGCGCGCAGGATCTTCTCCGCCCGCAGGTCGGCCATGCTGACGAAGTCGGCCGGCCCCTTGCGGGAGACCTGGAGGTTCTCGACCTCGCCGATGTCGCGGATCAGGCCCCGCGCGGCGGCGCGGGCGGCCTTCTCCATGACATTGATCAGGGGCGGCTTCATCGGCATCGGAAGGGGGACCTTGTTCGGAAGTTCAGTTCGGCAACGGTCTATGTATCGTCGGCCAGCACGGTCGCGATCGCCTCGAGGGTGGCATGTCCGCCATCCCAAAGCGCCGTGTCGGGCAGGATGAAGTCGGCGCCGGCCGCTGCGAGTTCCGCTGCCGCCTCCGGCGTGGCGACGCCGGCGGCAATGCAGGGCACCTCCATCAGGGGCGCCCACCAGCCAATCAGGCCGGCCAGGTCCTCGCCGCCGAACGCGACGGCATCGGCGCCCGCTTCCGCGGCTTCCATCGCGGCATGGCGCGAGGCGCCGCAGAACGCCACGATCATGCCGTCCGGGGGCAGCGCCTCCCGCCAGCCCGCGACCTCGGCCGGGGCCAGGGCGGGGTCGGTCAGGTAGACGCCGTCGGCGCCGACCCGGTGCGGCGCGTCCTCCGCCACGTCCAGCAGCACCGGGATGCCCTCCGCACGGGCCGCGGCGGCCAGCCCGCGGTCGAGCCGGCCGTCGACGGAGCCCGCGATCAGGCAGGCCGGAGAAAGGCGGCCCAGCAACGGCGCCGGGTCGGCACCGAGCCGGGCGATGGCGGGCGCCGGCAGGTGCAGGATCAGCTGCGCCGGAACCGGGCCCTCGTCCGCGCGCGGCATGGCATCGGCTCCTGGCCGGCGGGCCGGACGGTCAGTCCTGGCCCTTGTAGATCTTCACCAGCTCGTCGAGCATCGCGCGGGCATCGTCGCGCTGCCGCTGGAAGGTGTTGCGGCCGATGATCGAGCCGTTGCCGCCGCCGTCGCGGATCGCGCGGGCATCGTCGAACACCGCGTTCTCGCCCTTCGCCGCGCCGCCGGAGAACACCACGATGCGGCGACCGCCGAACAGCGATTGCACCACATGGGCCACCCGCGCGGCCTGGGTGGAGATGTCGATCTTCTCCTTCTCGTACACCTTCTTGGCGTCCGGGTTCTCCAGATGGGCGCTGGGCAGCTTCACCTTGATGATGTTGGCGCCCAGCAGCGCCGCCATGTGGGCGGCATAGGCCACCACGTCGACGGCGGTCTCGCCGTCCTTCGACAGGTTGCCGCCGCGCGGATAGGACCAGACGACGACGGCCAGGCCGACGGCGCGCGCCTCCTCCGACAGCTCGCGCACCATCTCCATCATGTCGTAGCAATCGTCGGAGCCGGGATAGATCGTGAAGCCGACGGCGGAGCAGCCCAGCCGCAGGGCGTCCTGCACCGATGCGGTGACCGCCTGGGTCGGCGCCTCCTTCTCGCGTGCCAGGGAATTCGCGCTGTTCATCTTCAGGATCAGCGGCACCTGGCCGGCGAAGGTGTCGGCGCCGGCCTCCAGCATGCCCAGCGGTGCCGCATAGGCGTTCAGCCCGGCATCGATCGCCATCTGGAAATGATAGTGCGGGTGATAGGCCGCCGGGTTGGGGGCGAAGCTGCGCGCCGGGCCATGCTCGAAGCCCTGGTCGACCGGCAGGATCACCATCTTGCCGGTGCCGCCCAGGCGGCCGGCCATCAGCATGCGGGCCAGGTTGGCCTTGGTGCCCGGATTGTCGCCCTCGTACCAGGACAGGATCTCGCGGACCTTGCGTGTCGTCTTCATGCTCGTCTCCCCCTCAGGGCTCGTATTTGCATCGCGGCCGGCCGGGCCGGTCCCGGCGGCCGCAAGGATCAGGTGCGCCGGCCGCGCGCGGCCGCCAGGGCGGCGATGCCCGGCAGGTCGCGTCCTTCCAGCCATTCCAGGAAGGCGCCGCCGGCGGTCGACAGATAGGTGAAGTCCGCAGCCGCGCCGGCCGCGGCGAGGGCCGCCAGGGTGTCGCCGCCACCGGCGATGCTCTGCAGCCGCCCGGCCCGGGTCAGGGCCGCCGCCTCGGCGGCCACCGCATTGGTTCCGGTGTCGAACGGGGGCACCTCGAAGGCGCCCAGCGGGCCGTTCCAGACCAGCGTCTTCACCTCCGCCAGTTCCGCCTTCAGGGCGGCGACCGATTGCGGGCCGATATCCAGGATCATTGAATCCGCCGGCACCGCGTCCAGCGCCACTGCGCGGCTCGCCGCGCCGGGCGCGAACTCGGCCGCCACCACCGCGTCGACCGGCAGCAGGATGCGGCAGCCGGCTTCGTCGGCATTGGCCAGGATCTCCCGCGCGGTGTCGGCCATCTCGCGCTCGCAGAGGCTGCGGCCGATGTCATGGCCCTGGGCAAAGAGGAAGGTGTTCGCCATGCCGCCGCCGATCACCAGCCGGTCGACCTTCTGGACCAGATGCGACAGGACCGCGAGCTTGGTGGAGACCTTGGCGCCGCCGACCAGCGCCATCAGCGGCCGCTGCGGATGCTCCAGGGCGCCGATCACCGCGGTCAGCTCCGCCTGCATCAGGCGGCCGGCAGCCGCCGGCAGGCGCTCGGCCAGCGCGGCGGTGGAGGCATGCGCCCGGTGCGCGGCGGAAAAGGCGTCGTTGACATAGACGTCGCCCAGGCGGGCCAGGGCGTCGGCGAAGCCGGGATCGTTCGCCTCCTCCTCGGCATGGAAGCGCAGGTTCTCCAATAGCAGGATCTCGCCGGGGGGCAGCGCCGCCACCGCCTCTTCCGCCAGCGGCCCGATGGAGTCCGGGCAGAAGACGATCTTGCGGCCCAGGCAGTCCTCCATCGCCGACAGGATGTGGCGCAGCGACATCTCGGGCACGACCTTGCCCTTCGGCCGGTCGAAATGGGACAGCAGGACGACCTTCGCACCCTGGCCGGCCAGTTCCTCGATGGTGTCGCGGATGCGCTCGATGCGGGCCGTCTCCCGCACATGGTCGCCGTCGCGGGGCACGTTCAGGTCGACCCGGACCAGGACCCTGCGGCCGGCGACATCCAGATCGTCAAGGGTGTCGAAGCCCAGGTCGATCCCGCTTCTCCCGTCTGGCGTCTTGGCAGCCTGGGACATGGTCAGCGCCTCCTTGCCGTTCCGGACGGGCCGCGTCTCAGAGCAGGCTGCCCATATGGGCGGCGGTGTCCAGCATCCGGTTGGAGAAGCCCCATTCGTTGTCGTACCAGCTGAGCACCCGGACCAGGCCGCCGTCGATCACCTGGGTCTCGTTCAGGTCCACGGTGGAGCTGGCCGGGACATGGTTCAGGTCGATGGAGACCAGCGGCTCGCTGGTATAGGCCAGGACACCCTTCAGCGGGCCGTCGGCCGCCTTGGTCAGCGCCGCATTGACCGCCTCCGCATCGGTCGTCTTGCCGGGCACGAAGGTCAGGTCGATCATCGACACGTTCGGCGTCGGCACCCGCACCGCGGTGCCGTCCAGCTTGCCCTTCAGTTCCGGCAGCACCAGGCCGACGGCGCGGGCGGCGCCGGTGGAGGTCGGGATCATCGACATGCCGGCGGCACGGGCGCGCTGCAGGTCCTTGTGCATGGTGTCCAGGATCGCCTGGTCGTTGGTATAGGCATGGACCGTGGTCATGAAGCCGCGCTCGATGCCGACCGCCGCGTTCAGCACCGCGGCCACCGGCGCCAGGCAGTTGGTGGTGCAGGAGGCGTTGGAAACCACCAGATGCTCCGCCGTCAGCTTCTCGTGGTTGACGCCGTAGACCACGGTCAGGTCGGCGCCGCTGGCGGGGGCGGAGACCAGGACCCGCTTGGCGCCGGCTTCCAGATGGCCGGCGGCCTGCTCGCGGCTGGTGAAGCGGCCGGTGCATTCCAGCACGATGTCGACACCGAGATCCTTCCACGGCAGGTCGGTCAGCTTCGGCACCGCGGTGACCTTCACCCAGCCCTTGCCGGTGTCCATCCTGTCGCCGTCGACCTTCACCTCGCCCGGGAAGCGGCCATGCACGCTGTCGTAGCGCAGCAGATGGGCATTGGTCTCGATCGGGCCCAGGTCGTTCACGGCCACGACCTGCAGGTCGCTGCGGCCGGACTCCATCAGGGCGCGGTAGACCAGGCGGCCGATCCTGCCGAAGCCGTTGATCGCGATGGTGGTGGTCATGGCGGTCTCCGAATGTCCTGCGCCGGTTGCGGCTCCGGCGGTTCTTGTGGCGGTTGATCAGGTCGCGCCGGCGGCGTGCGGCACAGGTGCCGCCGCAACCCGCGCCGCGGGCCCGTGGCGGATCTGGCGGGGCGGCCGACCGGCAGGAAGTGGCCGCTTCATAATTGGTAACGCGCGGCCCGACAAGGCGGATCCCCTGCCGGCGCGCCGCAGCCCGCCGCCAGGGGGACCGGTGCGGTGGCTCAGCCCTGTGCCGAAAGCCTCTCGCGCACGGCAGCCGCCAGCGCGTCCGCGGTAATGCCGAAATGCGGATAGAGTTCCTCGTACGGCGCCGAGGCGCCGAATCCGGTCATCCCCACGAACGGGCCGTCGCCGATCAGCCGGTCCCAGCCCATCCGGATCGCCGCCTCGACACCGGCGCGCACGACGCCGCGGTCGCCGCTCGCCAGCACCTCGTCCCGGTAGGCTGCGTCCTGTGCCAGGAACAGCTCGTGCGAGGGCACGGAGACCACCCGGGTCGGCAGATGCTCCGCCTGCAGGATGTCGCGTGCCGCCAGCGCCAGCATCACCTCCGAGCCGGAGGCCAGCAGCACCGCGCGGGCCGGCCCGCCCTGCGCCTCTGCCAGGATATAGGCGCCGCGGGCGGCGGCATTCTCCTGCAGTCCCTCCGGCCGCTGCAGGGCCGGCACCCCCTGGCGGGTGGTGACCAGCACGCTGGGGCCGTTGCTGCGGGTCAGCGCGACCCGCCAGCATTCCGCCGTCTCCAGCGCGTCGGCGGGGCGCAGCACGACCAGGTTCGGGATCGCACGCAGCGCGGCCAGCTGCTCGACCGGCTGGTGGGTGGGCCCGTCCTCGCCCAGGCCGATGGAATCGTGGCTCATCACGTAGATCACCGGCTGCTCCATCAGGGCGGAGAGCCGGATCGCCGGCCGGCAATAGTCGGTGAAGACCAGGAAGCTGCCGCCGAAGGCACGCAGGCCGCCATGCAGGCTGATGCCGTTCATCGCGGCGGCCATGCCGTGCTCGCGCACGCCGTAATGCACATAGGTGCCGGAGAAGTCGTCCGGGGTGATCACCTTGTGGGCGCCGGACTTGGTGCCGTTGGAGCCCGACAGGTCGGCGGAGCCGCCGATCAGGTTCGGCATCGCCGGCACCAGGGCGTCCAGCACCTTCTTCGCAGCTTGCCGGGTGGCGAGCTTCGGCGCGCTGTCGCGGAACTCCGCCGCGACCTCCGCCAGGGCGCGGTCCGCGGCGGCCGGCAGCGCGCCGCCGAGGTCGAAGGCGAATGCCTCCTGGCGCACCGCCGGCGCGGCTTCCAGGCGGGTCTGCCAGTCGGCGCGGGCGGCAGCGCCCCGCGCGCCGATGCGGCGCCAGGCGGCGAGGATGTTTTCCGGCACGTCGAACGGCGGCCAGGGCCAGTTCAGCGCCTCCCGCGCGGCCTTGATCTCCTCCGCGCCCAGCGGCGCGCCGTGGGCATCGGCGGTGCCGCCCTTCTTCGGCGCGCCGTAGCCGATCGTGGTGCGGCAGGCGATCAGGCTCGGCCGGTCGTCGGCGCGCGCGGCGTCCAGCGCGGCGGAAATCTCGGCCTGGTCGTGGCCGTTCACCGCGCGGACGTCCCAGCCCAGGGCGGAGAAGCGGCCCAGCTGGTCGTCGCTGACCGACAGGTCGGTCGCACCGTCGATGGTGATCCGGTTGTCGTCCCAGAGGACGATCAGCTTGCCCAGCCGCAGATGGCCGGCCAGGGAGGCGGCCTCATGGCTGATGCCTTCCATCAGGCAGCCGTCGCCGGCGATCACGTAGGTCCAGTGGTCGACCAGCTCGGCGCCGTAGCGGGCCGCCATCATGCGCTCCGCCATCGCCATGCCGACGGCATTCCCCAGGCCCTGGCCCAGGGGGCCGGTGGTGGTCTCCACCCCCGCCGCGCAGCCGATTTCCGGATGGCCGGGGGTGCGCGAGCCGAGTTGCCGGAAGCGGCGGATCTCGTCGATGCCGATATCGGGATAGCCGGTCAGGTAGAGCAGGGCGTAGAGCAGCATCGAGCCGTGGCCGGCGCTGAGCACGAAGCGGTCGCGGTCCGGCCAGTCCGGCGCCTGCGGGTCGAAGCGCAGATGGTCGCGGAACAGCACCGTGGCCACGTCGGCCATGCCCATCGGCATGCCGGGATGGCCGCTCTGCGCCGCCTCCACCGCATCCATCGCCAGCACGCGGATCGCATTCGCCAGCTCGGCTTCGGTGACGGGGCTGCCGTCCGCCTCCACGGTCTCGAGATCGCCGTTTCCGGGCTTGCCGGCCTGGGCGGAAGGGGATGCGGTCCGCTGTGTCATGTTCGGGTTGCCTTGCAGGGATGGGTGTCGGATTGCCGGCCGGTGGCGTTCGGGCAGTGTCGTGTCTCGCGCCTTCTGGCCGGGGCGTGGCGCCGGGCGGCCTGCTTTATGAACGCTGCGACGCACAGGTCAACCGCCGCGATGCCGCGGCCCGCGCCGGCAAGCGGGGCGAAACCGGCGCCGGGGCCGGTCGCCGGCCCTGTCCCCGGCATGGCCCGCGACGATTGACCGGGGGTTATCCCTGCCAATACTCTGTGGTAGGGAAGGTGTCGAGCCGCCAGATATAGCGATCAGGGTGGCTGCCGCGGTTTCCGGCCGATGCGGCGCGCGGCGCCGTCCGGACTATCATCGGGGGCGGTTCGGCCGGCGCAGGCCCGCCGCGGTCGCGACACCGGCCGCCGCATGCCGAGGATGAACAGACAGCCGATGGACCCCGAGAGCGCCACCACGCCAGCCGAAACGGAGACAATCGTCTCGGGCGGTGCCGATCCCGCTGCCGCCTGGCGGCGGCTGGATGCCGCGCTGTCGGCACTGGAGGATGCGCTGCTGGCGCAGCGCCGGCAAGCGGCGGACGAACTGCAGGCGGTGCGCCGGGAGTTGGAGCAGGCGCGGGCGGAGAATGCCCGCCTGACGGAAGCGCTGAAGGCGGAGCAGGCACGGGTGCAGCGGCTGGAGGATCTGACTTCAGCCGTGTCGGGCCGCGTGGATTCCGCGATCGGGGAGTTGGAGTCGATCCTGGAGCCGTGACGCCGCGGGCGCGGACGGCGCCCCGGCAAGCAGGTGGTCCTGGCAGGCGGATGGCCGATGCGACAGGCAACAGCTGCGACAGGCGACAGGCGACAGGCGACAGCTGCGACGGGAGAGATGGGCTTGCGGGGGATGGAAGGCCGCAGCGGCACGGGACCGGGAGGTCCGCCGGGCCGGAGGGGCTGCGGACGGTGAGCCAGTTTTTCTAGGAAAGTGACGGCGCGATGCAGCAACGCAGGACTGGGACCGGGCAGGTTCGGATCACGGTCAATGGCCGCAGCTACAAGATCGGCTGCGACGCAGGCGAAGAGGACCGGATCGTCGAACTGGGCCAGTATCTCGACGGCCGGGTGGCGGAGCTTGCCGCCCGGGTCGGGCAGGTGGGCGACGAGCGGCTGCTGCTGATGACCGCCCTGGTCCTGGCTGACGATCTGGCAGAGGCGGTGGCCGACCTGGAGGCCAGCCGCCAGGCGCCGGGACAGGAGGCCACGGCCGGCGCGGCACAGCCAGCGTCCGGTCGCACGCCCCCGGCCACCCCCGATGGCAGCGCAGCAGGCCAGGCGAAGGCGCAGGAAGCGGCCGCGGCGGCGGAGAGCGAACGGGTCAATGCGCTGGCCTCTCGCGTCGAAGGCATTGCCGCGCGGCTGGCGAGTGCCTAAGTTCATGGCCGGACGGGCCTACTGCCCGGTGCGTGAGGTTGCTTAAATCCCTGGGGCCAATGTTCATTCTCTAGGGAGCTGTCCCTGACCGGACCGTGGTTCGGCTAGTACGGCGCCCACCTGGTTGTCCAGGCCACAGAGGATGTAGCACATACCCACGGCCATGGCGGTGCCCGTCCACTTCACAGACCTGCCCGCATGCGGGCGCGCAGGATTTTCGGCCCGATGAACGGTGTTTCCGCCGCTAAGGCGCGTCTTCGGGTCGCGATGCACGGCCTGCGCCGGGCCGCCCATCGCCCCTGGCATGGCATTGCGGCCGCCGGTATCCTGGTTCACGAAGTCCTGGCCGCGGCCGATCTGCCGGCGGGCACTGTCGCCGCCTATTGGCCGATGGCGGGCGAGGCGGATCCCCTGCCGGCGCTGCGACGCCTCGCCGACATGGGGTGGCAGACCGCCTTGCCGGATATCGTGCCGCCGGCCGCGGATGGGGCCATGCGCCACGGCCATGTCGTTTTCCGCCAATGGACGCTGGCCGACGGCGTGCCGCCGCCCGGCGCCTATCGCATCCCGGCGCCACCCGCCTCCGCGCCCTCGGTGCGGCCGGACCTGGTCCTGGTGCCGCTGCTGGCGGCGGACCGGCAGGGGCGGCGGCTGGGCCAGGGGGCGGGCTTCTACGACCGCTGCCTGGCGGACCTGCGGCAGGACGGCGGGCCGGTACTGGCGGTGGGCTGGGCGATGGAGGCGCAGCTGCTGCGCCGCGTGCCGGCCGATGACCGCGACGCGCCGCTGGACTGGCTGGTGACGGAGCGGCGGGCGTTGCGCTGCCCGGCATAGGATTTTGGAACGAACGGCCGCCTCCCATGGCGTTGCAGGTGATGGGCGGATCGGCCGGCAGGGAATGAACCGATGAAGCTTCTGTATCTCGGCGATGTCGTCGGCCGCTCCGGCCGGGAAGGTGTGGTGGCGCGGCTGCCGGGCCTGATCGAGCGCCTGTCGCCGGACTTCGTGGTCGTCAACGGCGAGAACGCCGCCGGCGGCTTCGGCATCACCGGGCGGATCTGCCAGGAACTCTACGATGCCGGCGTCGATTGCATCCTCACCGGCAACCATGTCTGGGACCAGAAGGAGACCCTGGGCTATATCGACGGCGACCCGCGCCTGCTGCGGCCGATGAACTTCCCGGCCGGCACGCCGGGGCGCGGCGCGGCGGAGTTCCGCAGCCGCCGGGGCGAGAAGATCGCCGTCCTGCAGGTGATGGGCCGGCTGTTCATGGAGCCGCTGGACGATCCCTTCACCGCGGTGGAGGAGGCGCTGAACCGCTATCGCCTGGGACCGAGGGGCGGCGGCTTCGACTGCATCCTGCTGGACGTGCATGCCGAGGCCACGTCGGAGAAGATGGCGCTGGGCCACCTGGCCGACGGACGCGCCTCTCTGGTCTGCGGCACCCATACCCATGTGCCCACCGCGGACGCGCAGATCCTGCCCGGCGGCACCGCCTACATGACCGATGCCGGCATGTGCGGCGACTACGATTCCGTCATCGGCATGGACAAGGTCGAGCCGCTGCGCCGCTTCCGCCGCAAGACCCCGGGCGCCCGCTTCGAGCCGGCCGGCGGCGAGGCGACCGTCTGCGGCGTGTTCGTGGAGACCGAGCCGGCAACCGGCCTGGCCCGCAGGATCGAGCCGGTCCGCATCGGCGGGCGGCTGGCACAGGCGCTGCCGGGCGGCGGCGCGACAGTTGACGCGGGCCGCGCCGCGGCCGAATAGATGCGCCTTTCGCAGGCAGGCGTGCGGGCGCCCTGGCCGACCGCCGGGCGGTTGTCCGCAGAAGGATGAAGAGCAGTCATGGCCGGTCATTCCCAGTTCAAGAACATCATGCACCGCAAGGGCGCGCAGGATGCCAAGCGCGCCAAGGTGTTCACCAAGCTGATCCGCGAGCTGACCACCGCCGCCAAGCTGGGCGGCCCGGACCCGGCGGCGAACCCGCGGCTGCGCGCCGCGGTGATCGCCGCGCGCGGCTCCAACATGCCGAAGGATACGATGGAGCGCGCGATCAACCGCGGCTCCGGCTCCGATGCGGAAAACTATGAAGAGGTGCGCTACGAGGGCTATGGCCCCGGCGGCATCGCGGTGATCGTCGAGGCGCTGACCGACAACCGGAACCGCACCGCGTCGGAGGTGCGCTCCGCCTTCTCCAAGCATGGCGGGTCGCTGGGCGAGACCAACTCCGTCGCCTTCATGTTCGACCAGGTCGGCCAGGTGATCTATCCGCCGCAGACCGCCGACCAGGAGGCGATGTTCGAGGCGGCGCTGGAAGCCGGCGCGACCGACTGCAGCTTCGATGCCGAGGAAGGCCATGAGGTGATCTGCGCGGCCGACGATTTCAACGAGGTCCGCGACGGGCTGGAGCAGGCCTTCGGCCCGGCGAAGACCGCGCGTCTGACCTGGAAGCCGCAGAACACCGTTCCGGTAGATGACGAAAAGGCCGAATCGCTGTTCAAGATGCTGGATGTCCTGGAAGACAGCGACGATGTGCAGCAGGTCTATGCCAATTTCGAGGTCTCCGACGCCATGCTGGAGAAGCTGGCGAGCTGATCGCCGCGCCCCGGCCGGCCGCCGCGGCGGCTGCCTGCACCTGCCGGCCGCACAAGGCCGGGCATCTTGAGCCGCGCCGGTGCGGTCCGGATCCTGGGACTGGACCCGGGCCTGCGCCATACCGGATGGGGGGTGATCGAGGCCGAGGGCACCCGGATCCGCCACCGCGGCCATGGCGTCCTCAACATCGACGCCTCGCAGGGCCTGTCCGACCGCCTGGCGGCGCTGTATGCCGGCCTGTCCGAGGTTGTCGGCGCCTGGGCCCCGGACGAGGCTGCGGTGGAAGAGACCTTCGTGAACCGCAATCCGGTATCGACCCTGAAGCTGGGCCAGGCCCGCGGCATCGTGCTGCTGGTGCCGGCGCAGGCCGGCCTGCCGGTCGCGGAATACCCCCCCAACCTGGTGAAGAAGACGGTCGTCGGCACCGGCCATGCGGCGAAGGAACAGGTCCTCGCCATGGTGAAGGTCCTGCTGCCGGGCTGCGGCGTTTCCGCCGGCGATGCCGCCGACGCGCTGGCGGTGGCGATCTGCCATGCCCAGCACCGCCGCCATGCCAGCCTGGCGGCAACCCTGCGATGAGGGCCATGGCGAAGGGAGACGGGACGAAGGGAGACGGGCGGTGATCGGTCGGCTGGTCGGGCAGGTGGTGGACTGGGATGCCGACGGCATCCTGTTCGATGTCGGCGGCGTCGGCTACGAGGTGGCCTGCGCGCCGCCGACGATCGACGCGATGCGGGCCGCCGCCGGGCCGGTGGTGCTGTGGGTGGTGACCGAGGTGCGCGAAGATGCCTTCGACCTGTACGGCTTCCGCAGCCGGGAGGAGAAGGGCTGGTACCGCACCCTGCGGGGCGTCCAGGGGGTCGGGCCGCGAGCGGCCCTCGCACTGCTGGCAACCCTGCGGCCGGCGGACCTGATGCTGGCGCTGGGCAGCGGCGACAAGGCGGCGCTGACGCGGGCGCCCGGCGTCGGGCCGAAGCTGGCGGCGCGACTGGTGACGGAACTGAAGGACAAGGTGGCCGGGATGGGCTTTGCCGCGGCCGGCGCCGCGGCGGCACCGGGCCCGGCCCCGGTGGTGGCGGAGGCGGTGGCCGACGGCCTGTTGGCGGATGCCGTATCGGCGTTGACGAATCTGGGCTATGGCCGCTCCGACGCGTTCCGCGCGGTGGCGGCCGAACGCGATGCCCAGGGCGAGGCCGCGGCACTGGATGCGCTGATCCGCGGCAGCCTGAAACGCCTGTCCGCGCAGTGAGCGGCACGATGCCGGCGGGCGGCACAGCAGGGGGCGGAGCTTGAGCGACCCGGACGGCGAGAGGCTGATAGGCGGCGCGGCGCAGGACGCCGATGCGCCGGATGCCGTGCTGCGCCCGCAGACCCTGAAGGAATTCGTCGGCCAGCCGCAGGTCTGCGAGAATCTCGGCGTCTTCGTGGAGGCCGCGCGCCGTCGCCGCGCCGCGCTGGACCATGTGCTGTTCGTCGGGCCGCCGGGCCTGGGCAAGACCACCCTGGCGCAGATCGTGGCGCGGGAACTGGGCGTGAACTTCCGGGTTACCCACGGCCCGGTCGTCGCGAAGGCGGGCGACCTGGCCGCCCTGCTGACCAACCTCGAAGAACGCGACGTGCTGTTCATCGACGAGATCCACCGCCTGTCGCCTGCGGTCGAGGAAGTGCTCTATCCGGCGATGGAGGATTTCCAGCTCGACCTGATCATCGGCGAAGGCCCGGCGGCGCGGTCGGTGCGGATCGACCTGCCGCCCTTCACCCTGGTCGGCGCCACCACCCGGCTGGGCCTGCTGACCACGCCGCTGCGCGACCGCTTCGGCATCCAGCACCGGCTGGATTTCTACAGCGTGGCGGACCTGGTCACGGTGGTCCGCCGTGCGGCGCAGATCGAGGGGCTGAGCCTGACCGACGACGGCGCGCACGAAATCGCGCGCCGCGCCCGCGGCACGCCCCGGGTGGCGGTGCGGCTGTTGATGCGGGTGCGCGATTTCGCGCTGGTCGCCGGTGCGGATCGGGTTGACCGGGTGAAGGCGGATGCCGCCCTGCAGCGGCTGGATGTCGACCAGCGCGGCCTGGACGCGATGGACCGGCGCTACCTGAAGGTGATCGCGCAGGACTTCAACGGCGGCCCTGTGGGTATCGAAACGATCGCCGCCGCGCTGTCGGAGCCGCGCGACGCGATCGAGAGCATCATCGAGCCCTACCTGATCCAGCAGGGCATGCTGCAGCGGACGCCGCGCGGCCGGGTGGCGCCGCCGGCGGCCTTTGCCCATCTGGGCCTGCCGGCGCCGGCCCGCGACCCGCTGGCGCGGCTGCAGGCCGACCTGCCCCTGGATGCGGGAGGCGCGGATGACCTCTGAGGACGGCACGGCCGGCGGGGAGGGCTGGTTCGCCGGCGAGAGCCATGTCTTCCCGCTGCGGGTCTATTGGGAAGACACCGATGCCGGCGGCATCGTCTATCACGCCAACTACCTGCGCTTTTTCGAGCGCGCGCGCAGCGACCTGCTGACCTGCCTGGGCATCCGCCAGCAGGCCCTGCTGCAGGACACCGGTCTGGCCTTTGCCGTCACCGGCATGGCCCTGCGCTTCCGCCGCCCGGCGAAGCTGGAGGACCGGCTGCGGGTTGCAACCCGGCTGACCGCGCTGGGTGGCGCCAGCATGACACTCGAGCAGCTCTGCCTGCGCGGCGGGGAAGGCGATCCGGGGGGCGATGAAGAGCGCCTGGTGGAGGCCGAGGTGCGCGCCGCGCTGATCGATCGCGGCGGCCGGCCGCGCCGGCTGCCGGACCATATTTCCGCCGCATTCGGCCCGGTAGCCGCCACACTTTCACCAAAATCATCCCGGATTTCTGACACACAGCACACGCTGGGGCGAGGGCATGGAAACTGAAGTCATGGAGGCCGGGTCGACGGCGGTCGAGAACCTGTCGATCTGGGGCCTGTTCTTCGAGGCCGACATCGTCGTCAAGATCGTGATGATCGGGCTCTTGCTCGCTTCGGTCTGGGTCTGGGCGATCATTTTCGAGAAGCTGTTCCGGTACCGGCGGGTGAACCGGGACGCGGATGCCTTCGAGCAGGAATTCTGGTCCGGCGGTTCGCTGGAGGACCTGTACGACCGGATCGCCGGCAATCCCGGCCATCCGATGGCCGCGCTGTTCGCTTCCGCCATGCGCGAATGGCGCCGTTCGGCGGAGCGCGGCCTGGTGCGGCTGGCCAATGCCGGATCGCTGAAGGAACGCATCGAGCAGGTTATGGGCGTGACCCGCGACCGCGAGCTTGCCCGGCTGGAGAAGCAGCTGGGCGTGCTGGCGACGATTGGCTCGACCGCCCCCTTCGTGGGCCTGTTCGGCACCGTCTGGGGCATCATGAACGCCTTCACCTCGATTGCGGCCAGCCAGAACACGTCGCTCGCGGTGGTGGCGCCCGGCATCGCCGAGGCGCTGTTTGCCACCGCGCTCGGCCTGCTGGCCGCCATCCCGGCCGTCGTCGCCTACAACAAGCTGAACGGCGATCTGGATTCCTATGCCGGCCGGCTGGAAGGCTTCTCCGGCGAGTTCTCCGCGATCCTGTCGCGGCAGCTTGACGAGGAATCGGTGGCCGCCTGATGGGAGCCCAGCTTTCCGGCGGCGGTGGCCGCCGCCATGGCGGCCGGCGTCGCGGCGGCCGCATGAGCGAGATCAACGTGACGCCCTTCGTGGACGTCATGCTGGTGCTGCTGATCGTGTTCATGGTGACGGCGCCGCTGCTGACCGTCGGCGTCCAGGTCGACCTGCCGAAGAGCGAGGCGCCGAACATCCAGGGTTCCGACGAGCCGCTGACCGTCACCATCGATTCGGCCGGCCTGATCTACATCCAGGAGACGGAGGTGCCGGAAAGCGAGCTGGCGGTGCGCCTGAAGGCGATCGCCGGCGAGGCGCCGGACCGGCGGATCTTCGTGCGCGGCGACCAGGCGATCAACTACGGCCAGGTGGTCGAGGTCATGGGCGTGATCAATCAGGCCGGTTTCAAGCGGGTCGCGCTGATCGCACAGGCGCCGCGCCGCAACTGACGGGCGCGACGCGACGGCCGCGCGGGACAGGATGAACCCGGGTGGGCTGCGGAACGTTGGGACAGACGGCGCAGGGACGGGACCGATCGCGGCCCCGGCGCCGGTATCGCCTTTGAGGAAGTGCTGACTTGCGCATCCGCGCCTACATCCTGTCGGTCCTGCTGCATGTGGCGGTCCTGGTGCTGACCGTGACCGGGCTCAGCCTCTGGCCGGACGAGACGCCGCTGCCGGAGCAGACCTTCACCGTCGAGTTCGGCCCGGTGGCGGAACTGGAGCAGGTGGCAGAGGTGCAGGCGCCGCTGCCGGAGAAGGACGTGCCGATCCCGAAGGCGAAGCCCTCGCAGGTGGTGGCGGCCGCGCCCTCGGCACCGGTGGTGGACAAGGTCACCGCCTCGCCGGAGACCCGGCCGGCCGACGCCGCGCCCGCGCCCAGCGTGCCGCAGCCCACGGTGGATGCGCAGCGGGTGCCCGAGCCGCCACGGCCGCAGGCGGTGGAGGCCGCCCGCGCCGCCGCGCGTGACGCGCCGCAGCCCGCCGCCGTGTCGGAGAAGGTGGAGACGCCGCGGATCTCCACAGCGCCGGACCCGGCGAAGGTCGACGCGCGGCAGGCGGAGACGGCGGAGGCGGAGCCCGCGCAGGGCGGCGCCCCGGCAGAGGAGGCCGCGCCCAAGGCGGAGGACGTGCCGGAGGCGGCCGTGGTCAGCGCCAGCCGTGCCGCGCCCGCGAAAAGCACCAAGGCCGACAAGGCCGACAGCGAACAGGTCGCGGCGCTGCAGCCGGTCGAGCGGCCGGAGGAGCGGGAGGCGGAACGGCAGGAAGCGGTGCAGGCGCCGGAACCGCCGGCGCCGCAGCCGGTTACCAGCAAGGAGACGAACGAGGCGGTGGCGCCGGAACCGGACCGCAAGGTGGAGGATGCGAAGGAGGCGGCAGAGCCGGTCCGCCAGAGCACCCCCGCCAGGCCGCAGACGGCGCAGAAGCCGGAGAAGGTGGAGACGCCGCAGCCCGACACGGCGCTGTCGGAGGCGGTGCCGCGGCCGAAGGCGCGGCCGAAGCGCCTGGAGGTGGCGACCGCCCCGCAGGAGACCCGGCCGGAGCCGCCGAAGACGGAGGACAAGGCACCGCCGAAGGACAAGCTGAACCTCGACCGGCTGTCGGCGCTGCTGGACAAGCGGCTGGACGACAACCCGGATGTCCGCCGCGACGAGGAGAATGCCGCGCCGCGGCGGTCCGACACCATCGTGCGGCAGACCCGCGATACGGTCCTCTCCAGCCAGCCGCTGTCGTCCAGCGAGCTGTCGGCGATCCGCGCGCAGTTCGAGCGCTGCTGGAACCCGCCGACCGGCGCGCGCAACGCCCGCAACCTTGTGGTGGTGGTGCGGATCTGGCTGCGGCAGGACGGCAGCCTGCTGCGGGAGCCCGAGGTGACCAACCGGGGGGATCCGGGGGACCAGTTCTGGCGCGTGGCGGCGGAAAGCGCCGTGCGCGCGGTGCGTAAATGCGAGCCTGTTATGGGTTTGGATCCAGGGAAGTATGACCGATGGCGCGAAATCGAACTGACCTTCAATCCGAGAGACATGCTGGGATGAGCCGGGCGGCGGCAGTGCCGCTGCCGCTCCGCGGTGGCTGGCAGGGCGGCAGGTGGCAGGGCCGCGTCCTGCTGGCCCTGGCGATGCTGGCCAGCCTGGCGGCGCTGCTGGCGGCGGTGCCGGCACGGGCCCAGTCGGACGAGTCGCGGGGTGCCGACGGCCTGCTGCGGATCGACATCACGCGCGGCAATGTGGAGCCGCTGCCGATCGCGATCTCCGATTTCGACGGCGCCGATGCCGCGGCGCGGCAGCGCGGCGCCAACATCGCCGCGGTGGTCCGCGCCGACCTGGAGCGGTCCGGCCTGTTCGCCCCGGTCGATCCGCGCTCCCACATCCAGCAGCCGCAGGAGATGCGCGGCACACCGCGGTTCCAGGACTGGCGGGTGCTGAACGCCGTGGCGCTGGTCACCGGGCAGACAGAGCTGCAGTCCGACGGCCGCCTGCGCACCGAGTTCCGGCTCTGGGACCTGCTGGCGGAGAAGCAGCTGACGGGCCTCGCCTTCTTCACCACGCCGGAGAACTGGCGACGGGTGGCGCACCTGATCGCGGACGCCATTTACGAACGTCTCACCGGCGAGGAGGGCTATTTCGACACCCGCATCGTCTATGTCGCGGAATCCGGCCCTGCGTCGAAGCGCGTGAAGCGGCTGGCGATCATGGACCAGGACGGCGAGAACCACCGCTTCCTCACCGACGGCCAGTTCCTGGTGCTGACCCCGCGCTTCAGCCCGACCCGGCAGGAGATCACCTACCTGTCCTATTTCGGCGACCGGCCGCGGGTCTATCTGTTCAACATCGACACCGGGCGGCAGGAACTGGTGGGCGACTTCCCCGGCATGACCTTCGCGCCGCGCTTCTCGCCCGACGGCAATTCCGTCGTGATGTCGATGGCCTCCGACGGCAATTCGGAGGTCTACACCATGGACCTGCGCACCCGGCAGAAACGGCGCCTGACCCACGACCCGGGCATCGACACCTCGCCCTCCTTCTCGCCGGACGGGCGGATGATCACCTTCAATTCCGACCGTTCCGGCAGCAAGCAGATCTACACGATGAACGTGGACGGCAGCGATCAGCGGCGGATCAGCTTCGGCGACGGGCTCTATTCGACTCCCGTCTGGTCGCCGCGCGGCGATCTGATCGCCTTCACCAAGGAGAAGGGCGGCCAGTTCCATATCGGCGTGATGCGGCCCGACGGCAGCGGCGAACGGATCCTGGCCAGCAACCGCTACGTGCAGGAGGCGCCGACCTGGGCCCCGAACGGCCGCGTCCTGATGTTCTACCGCGAGACGCCGTCCGACAGCCGCGGCGGCGGCAAGGATGCCAGCCTCTGGTCGATCGACCTGACCGGCTTCAACGAGCGGCAGGTGATCACCCCGATCGGCGCGTCGGACCCGGCATGGTCGCCGCCGGCGCCCCTGGATCAATAGGCGCATCAGTACGGGGCAAACGTAGCGGCAAGCGAACCGGAACCGAAGCGGTGCCCGGCCTGCGGCAGAATGGCAACAGCCGGGTGCAATTGCAGCAAAGATGCGATTGCCAACGCGAACCGGCAGATGCTATCAGGGTTATTACGCGCGCCGGCTCGATGGAACATGGTGGTCACGGGGGACGGACGGCCATGGTACGTTGTGCCGTGGGCGTGGGCCCGGCGTGGTCCGGTTTGCCACGTGGCGCGGCTGCGTGAGGGAGCAGTGAAGGAGATATCAGCCATGCGCGTACTGTCCTTTGGACCCAAGGTCCTGACCGTTCTTGCCGTTCTCGGGTTGACCGCGGCGTGCGAAACCGCACCCGAGGCCACCGGCGAGATGGTTCAGGAAGCGGTCGTCGTCGAACAGGGCGTTGTGCCGGGGTCCGAAGAGGATCTGGTGCTCAATGTCGGCGATCGCGTCTACTTCGCATTCGATAGCTATGCCCTTCGGCCGTCGGCCCAGCAGGTGCTGGACCGCCAGGCCGCCTGGATGTCCCAGTATCCGCAGAACAACCTGCTGATCGAGGGTCATTGCGACGATCGCGGCACCCGCGAGTACAACCTCGCGCTCGGCGAACGCCGGGCCAATGCCGTCCGTCAGTACCTGATCTCGAAGGGTGTGGCTCCGTCGCGTCTGACGACCATCTCCTACGGCAAGGAACGCCCGGTGGCGTTCGGCAACAATGAGGCCGCCTGGGCGCAGAACCGGCGCGGCGTCTCGGTCCTGAGCAACTAGCCAGGCCGCTGCCACAGGCATCGGACCCGGCCGGCCTCGCGCCGGCCGGGTCCTCCTGCCTCCCCCTCTGCTGCCAGGGCGCCACGAAGCCGCCCGGGCCGGTGGCCAGGCATTCCGGCACCGAGCCCCGGTCCAAGCATCCGGCGAATGGCAGGGCAGCAGATCGAAGCTGTCGTTTCATGGCTGCATTCCCGGCCCGGGGTACGAGGGTCGAACGGCCGCAGAGCCGTCGGCATCTCCCCAAGCGATCCCGGGTTCGTCCTGAGGCGCGGGGCCGGTCCGGTCCCCGCGCTCTTCTCCCGCCCCGGGAGCTTTCCAGCTTTCCAGCTTTTTCCGATATTCGCCCCGGCATTCGCCCGGACGCGTCGCCTTGCGCCCGCCGGCGGCCTGCGAACCGCCCGGAGGTCTGCACCGCGGCCCTCCGGGATGGCGCTGAAAGCGGCTGCAGGGGCCCGAAAGCACTTGATCCGCATCCCCGGCGAGGTGAACCTTGCGCATCGGGTGGGGTTAGTCAGCCGAGGGCGGGCGCGTCGCCGGCCGCACCATGGGCCCGCCCCGATCGGGGACCGTCCCCGATCAGGGCGGGAATTGGCATGGACAGCCGGCGGCCTCGCGACACAGAAGGCGGTTGAGATGCGCTCCGATTTGCTGTTCCCCCAGTTCCTGCAACGTTCGGCGGTCCCGCGGCCTCCGGCCCGGAAGGGCTGCCACGTGTCGCGACGCGGCCGGAGGGGCGGCGCCGCCCTGGCCGGAACCCTGGTCGCTGCGCTGGCCGCCGCCATGGTCGGCGGCGGGCTGGCCCTCGCACCGACCGGGCCCGTGCAGGCACAGTCGGATCCGTCGATGCAGGCGATCGTGGCGAAGCTGAACCGGCTTGAAGCCGACCTGAACAGCCTGCAGCGCAACGTCTATCGCGGCACCGTGCCGGACCGTTCCGACAGCGCAGCGCCGGCCGCCAGCGGCGATATCGGCAGCCAGCTCTACACCTACGAGGAAAGCCTGCGCCGCCTGACCGCCCAGGTGGAGGAACTGGCCCAACAGCAGCGCCAGATGGACGATCGCCTGACCCGCCTGTCGGAGGATGTCGAGTTCCGGCTGCAGGAGATCGAGGGCAAGCTCGGCCTGAGCGCCGTCGGCGGCACGGGCGGCGGCAGCGGCGGCACATCCGTCGCCGCGGCGCCGGCCGACCGGGACGGCGCGACGCCGGCGGGGACGCAGCAGCTGGGCAGCCTGAGCGTGGACCGCGACAGCGGCACGCCGCGCGGCGCGCAGGCCGCCACGGGCACCGGTACGGGCAGCGGCCGTTCGGCACCGGCCGGCGCCGCCACCGCCGCGCTGACGGCGCCCTCCGGCGATGCCTTTTCCGGCAGCCCGCGGGAACGCTACAACGCCTCCCTCCGCCTGATCAGGGTCGGTCAGCTGGCCGAGGCGGAAGCGGCGCTGCAATCCTTCCTGAAGGATTATCCGAAGGACGATCTGGCGGGGAACGCGCAGTACTGGCTGGGCGAGACCTACTATGCCCGCAACGAGTACGAGCAGGCTGCCGCCGCCTTCCTGGCCGGCTACCGGAACCATCCGAAAAGCCAGAAGGCGCCGGACAACCTGCTGAAGCTGGGCGTCTCCCTTGTGGCGATGGGGCAGAAGGCGGAGGCCTGCCCGGTCTTCAGCAACCTGCTGTCGGAATTCCCCAACGCGCCGCGGCTGATCCTGGACCGGGCCCGGAGCGAGCAGCAGCGCGCCGGCTGCTAGCCGGCCGCGCCGGGCCCGACATGCCCAGCGCCGTCGCCACGACCCTGCCCCCCGCGACCCCGCCACCAGCGGCGATCCGGCCGCAGCCCGAAGCCGACCTGGCGGCGCGCTTCGCGGCGGCGCTCCGCCGCATCGGCCTGCCCGATGGCCTGCTGCCCCACGGACCGCTGCTGCTTGCCGTCTCCGGCGGCGGCGACAGCATGGCACTGCTGCACCTGATGCAGGGCCGTCCCGAGTTGCGGCATCGCCTGGCGGTCGCGACGGTGGACCACGGGCTGCGGCCGGAAGCTGCCGCCGAGGCGGCGCAGGTCGGTCGCTGGGCGGCCGCGCTCGGCCTGCCTCACCATGTCCTGCGGGGACGGCCGGGCGACCTGCCGGCCGGCGGATTGCAGGCCGCAGCCCGCGCCCTGCGCTACCGGCTGCTGGACGAGGCGGCCTCGGCCGTCGGCGCGGCCGCGATCCTGCTTGCGCACAATGCGGACGACCAGGCGGAAACCGTTGCAATGCGCCTGCGGCGCGGCACCGGCCATGACGGGCTCGGCGGCATGGCGCCGGTGGTTCGCCGCCATGACCTGCCCGGCCGCCCGCTGGTGCTGCGGCCGCTGCTGGGCTTCGGCCGGACCGAGCTGCGCGACTGGCTGCGCCGGCAGGCGGTGCCCTGGCTGGAAGATCCCAGCAACCGCGACCCGCGGTTCGAGCGCATCCGGGTGCGCCGGGCGCTGGACGATGCCGGCCGGCGCGAACGGCTGCTGGTGGCGGCTGAAGCGGCCCGGCGGCGGGCGCGGGATCGCGGACAGGCGGCCGAGGCCCTTCTGCGGCGCGCACTCGTCCTGTCGCCGCACGGCGACGACCGGCTGGCGCTGGCGCCGCTCCTCGCAGCCGGCGACGACCCGGCCTGCCATCTGCTGCGCGGCCTGCTTTCCAGCGACGGCACGGGCCCCGCACATGACGCCGTCGCCCGCCTCTGGCGCGGCCTGTCCGGCGGCACCCCCGCCGTCACCCTGGCCGGCTGCCTGTTCCACAGGCTCGCCGACGGGCGCTATCTGCTGCTGCGCGAGCGGCGGCAGCCGCTGCCGGCGCTGCCCCTGTCACCGGGCCTGGCGGCCGACTGGGGCGACCGGTTCCGGCTGCGCGTGCCTGACGACTGGCCTCCGCCACCGGGGGAGGACGGCGACGGACCGGCATTGCGGGAACTCGGCGCGATCAGTCCGGCCCGAGCGGCGCGGCTGCTCTGCGGCGAGGGTCCCGCCGCCGCCGCCCTGCGCGGCCTGCTGCAGGCGGTGCCGGCGCCGGCCCGTCCCGGGCTGCCGGCCATCTATCGCGGCGGCCGGCTTGTCGGCCTGCCGACCCTGGCACCCGCGGCGGCGGCCGCGGGGCTCTCCGCGGCGGATATCGGGCTGTCGCGTCCGCCAGTGAACCCCTTCCGGCCCTGGCATTGGGAGACCTTGGAGGCGGCCCGGACGCCGGATCAGGGAGCCGCATCCCCTGCGCTCCGCGCAACGGGACATCCACCTTGATAGATGCGGTGCCGCTCTCGCTTGTTCGCGGCCCCTGTCAGCCCTATCTAGAATGATGCCAATCGAGGCGGCGGTCCGGTCAGTCGGTCGCGGAGGCCCGGCCTGGGTGTCCGCCGGCCGTCGCGGCACCATGCCGCTTGGCATGGCGCCCCTGCCCGTCGCAGAATGGACCGCAAGCAGATGGTCCCGCCTGGACGGCAGGCAGGGCAGCGCCATTCATCGGCGGTATCAGGTTTCGGCTGCGCGGCCCGACCGGGTCCGGGCGCTTGCCGGAAGAGGGAGCAGTTCCCGGAAGAGGGAGCGGTTCCCGGAATAGGGATCAGTTCCCAGAATAGGGATAAGTTCATTGGGAAATCTGGGCAAGAACCTCGCGCTTTGGGTGATCATCGGATTGCTCGTCGTTGCGCTGTTCAATCTCTTCAGCAACACCTCCACCCGCACGGCGGGCAAGGAGGTTCCCTATTCCACCTTCGTTTCCAGCGTGGAATCCGGGCAGGTGAAGGACGTGACGATCAGCGGAGAGAACATCTCCGGCGTCTATACCAATGGCGACACCTTCACGACCTACGCCCCGAATGACCCGCAGCTGGTTGAGCGGCTGACCAACAAGGGCGTGACGGTCCGCGCCAAGCCCCAGGAAGAGGCCAGCCCGCTCCTCAACATCTTCATCTCCTGGTTCCCGATCCTGCTGCTGATCGCGGTCTGGATCTTCTTCATGCGCCAGATGCAGGGCGGCGGCGGCAAGGCGATGGGCTTCGGCAAGTCCAAGGCCCGCCTGCTGACCGAGCGCCAGGGCCGCGTCACGTTCGAGGACGTGGCCGGCATCGAGGAGGCGAAGCAGGAACTGCAGGAGGTGGTGGAGTTCCTGCGCGATCCGCAGAAGTTCCAGCGCCTGGGCGGCAAGATCCCGAAGGGCTGCCTGCTGGTCGGCCCGCCCGGCACCGGTAAGACCCTGCTGGCCCGCGCCATTGCGGGCGAGGCGAACGTGCCGTTCTTCACGATCTCCGGCTCCGATTTCGTCGAGATGTTCGTCGGCGTCGGCGCCAGCCGCGTGCGCGACATGTTCGAGCAGGGCAAGAAGAACGCCCCCTGCATCATCTTCATCGACGAGATCGACGCCGTCGGCCGCCATCGCGGTGCCGGCCTGGGTGGCGGCAATGACGAGCGCGAGCAGACCCTGAACCAGCTGCTGGTCGAGATGGACGGCTTCGAGGCGAACGAGGGCGTGATCCTGATCGCCGCCACCAACCGGCCGGACGTGCTGGACCCGGCGCTGCTGCGCCCCGGCCGCTTCGACCGGCAGGTCGTGGTGCCGAACCCGGACGTGAAGGGCCGCGAGCAGATCATCAAGGTGCATATGCGCAAGGTGCCGACCGCGCCGGACGTGGATGCCAAGGTGCTGGCCCGCGGCACGCCGGGCTTCTCCGGCGCCGACCTGGCCAACCTGGTGAACGAGGCTGCGCTGCTGGCCGCCCGCAACAACAAGCGGGTGGTCACCATGGCCGAGTTCGAGGCCGCCAAGGACAAGGTGCTGATGGGGGCCGAGCGGCGCTCCATGGTGATGTCCGAGGAGGAGCGCGAGCGCACCGCCTATCACGAGGCCGGGCATGCCCTGGTCGGCCTGTTCTCGCCCAAGCACGATCCGCTGCACAAGGTGACGATCATCCCGCGCGGTCGCGCGCTGGGTGTCACCATGTCATTGCCGGAGCGGGACCAGTTGGGCTTCACGAGGCTGCAGCTGGAGAGCCGGATCGCGATGGCCTATGGCGGCCGCGTCGCGGAAGAGCTGATCTTCGGCCAGGACGAGGTCTCCAACGGCGCCGCGCAGGACATTTCCATGGCCACCAAGATGGCCCGGAAGATGGTCACCGAATGGGGCATGTCCGACAAGCTCGGCCCGCTGCAGTACAGCGACAACGAGGAGGAGGTCTTCCTGGGCCATGCCGTGACCCAGCGCAAGAACGTCTCCGATGCCACCGCCCACGTGATCGACGAGGAAATCCGCCGCCTTGTCACCGAGGGCGAGCAGAGGGCCCGTCACATCCTGGACGAGCATCTGGACGGCCTGCACACGGTCGCCAAGGCGCTGCTGGAATACGAGACCCTGTCCGGCGAGGAGGTGAAGGCGCTGCTGCGGGGCGAGAAGATCTATCGGCCGGAAGAGCCGGTGGACATCAATTCCGACACCCAGAGCCGGGGCCAGCGGTCCGCTGTGCCGCCCACCGCGCGCGGCCGCCGCAACGACCCGCCGGCCGAGGGTGCAGGCGGCCCGACACCGGAGCCGCAGCCCGGCACCTGACCGGGCCACGACCCGGTCGCATTGCACTTGTCCGGAACGCCGGACGGCGGACGGGCGGCGGACATCGCCGCCCGTCTGCGTTCCCGCACCGCGGGGGCACCGCCCCTGGTGATGGGGATCCTGAACGTCACTCCCGACAGTTTCGCCGATGGCGGGCGGCACGATGCGCCGCAGCAGGCCATTTCCCATGGCCTGCGCCTGGCGGCGGAGGGCGCGGACATCGTCGATGTCGGCGGAGAATCGACCCGCCCCGGCGCGGCCCTCGTTCCGGTGGCGGAGGAGGTGGACCGGGTCGTACCCGTGATCCGTGCCCTGGCTGCCGAGGGGATCTGCGTGTCGGTCGACACACGGCATGCCGCGGTGATGGAGGCGGCGGCTGGCGCCGGCGCTGCCATCCTGAACGATGTCAGCGGCCTGTCGTTCGATCCGGCAGCGATGGCGGTGGCCGCCGGCTTTTCCGGCCCGGTCGTGCTGATGCACATGCGCGGCACGCCGGCCGACATGGTGCACCGGACCGACTATCCGGACGGCGTGGTGCCGGCCGTCTGCGACTGGGCGCGGGAACGGCTTGCGGCCTGCGAGGCGGCCGGGATCGGGCGCGAGCGCATCGTGCTCGACCCGGGCATCGGCTTTGCCAAGACCTGGTCGCAGAGCCTGGAACTGCTGGCGGCGCTGCCGCGGCTGGCGGCGCTGGGCCGGCCGCTGCTGGTCGGTGCGTCGCGCAAGTCCTTCATCGGCCATCTTGCCGATGCCGCGACGCCGGACGCCCGGCTGCCGGGATCGCTGGCGGCGGCGCTCTGGGCGGCCATGGCCGGCGCGGATATCCTGCGGGTCCATGACGTGGCCGCGACCCGCCAGGCGCTAGCGGTGTGGCTGGGCATCGCGGCGGCCGCCGGCCCGGCCGCAGGGGGACGGCCACCGCATGGCGAAGGCGAAGGCGAAGTCGAAGGCTGAGGCGAGGGAGACCGAGTGATGGCGGGCAAACTGTTCGGGACCGACGGCGTCCGCGGCCTGGCCAATGCGGAACCGATGACCCCGCACACGGCGCTGCGCCTGGGCATGGCGGCGGGCCGCCATTTCCGCCGCGGCGATTATCGGCACCGGGTGCTGATCGGCAAGGACACCCGGCTGTCGGGCTACATGATCGAGCCTGCGCTGACCGCGGGCTTCGTCTCCGTCGGGCTGGATGCGATCCTGCTGGGCCCGATGCCGACGCCGGCCGTGGCGATGCTGACCCGGTCCATGCGCGCGGACCTGGGGGTGATGATCTCCGCCTCCCACAACCCGTTCCATGACAATGGCATCAAGCTGTTCGGCCCCGACGGCTACAAGCTGTCGGATGCGGTGGAGGCGCAGATCGCCGCCGACATGGACGAGGTGCTGGAGGTCGGCGAGCGGCCCACCGGTGCCGAACTCGGCCGTGCCCAGCGGCTGGAGGATGCGCGCGGCCGCTATATCGAGTTCGTCAAGCAGACCCTGCCCCGGGGCTTCCGCCTCGACGGGCTGCGGGTGGTTCTGGACTGCGCCAACGGCGCCGCCTACCGGGTCGCGCCAACGGTGCTGTTCGAGCTGGGGGCCGAGGTGATCCCGCTCGGGGTCGAGCCCAACGGCCTGAACATCAACGACAATTGCGGCTCCACCCGGCCGGAGCGGATGCAGGAGGAGGTGGTCGCCGCCGGCGCCGACCTGGGCATCGCGCTCGACGGCGATGCCGACCGCCTGGTCCTGGCCGACGAAAAGGGGCGGCTGGTCGACGGCGACCAGCTGATCGCCGCGATCACCCGGATCTGGCATGCGCAGGGGCGGCTGGCCGGCCCGGTGGTGGCGACGGTGATGTCCAACCTGGGGCTGGAGCGGTTCGTGCGCGGCCTGGGCCTGGATTTCCAGCGCACCAGTGTCGGCGACCGCTATGTCCTGGAGCGGATGCGCGAGAGCGGCGCCAACCTGGGCGGCGAGCAGTCGGGCCATATCATCCTGTCCGACTATGCCACCACCGGCGACGGGCTGATCGCGGCGCTGCAGGTGATGGCCCTGATCGCGGAGGCCGACCAGCCGGCGAGCGCCGTCTGCCACCAGTTCGATGCGCTGCCGCAGATCACCCGCAGCGTGCGGCTGAACGGCGGCCGGCCGCTGGAGCAGGACGCGGTCAAGGCGGAGATCGCCGCCGCGCAGGACCGGCTGGGTCCGGACGGCCAGCTGCTGATCCGCCCGTCCGGCACGGAGCCTGTGATCCGCATCATGGCCCAGGGCGAGGATGCGCAGGCTGTGGAAGCCGTCGTCGCGGGCCTGGCCGACACCATTGCCGCGGCGTCCTGACAGATGAAGGGGCGGGTGCTCATCGCGGCCGGGTCGGACTCAGGCGGCGGCGCAGGGATCCAGGCGGACATAAAGGCGGTGACGGCGTTGGGCGGCTTCGCGATGACCGCGATCACCGCCCTCACCGCCCAGAACACCGAGGGCGTGCACGGCATCCACGAGGTGGATCCCGACTTCGTCCGCCGGCAGATGCAGGTGGTGCTGCAGGACCTCGGCGCCGATGCCGTGAAGACGGGCATGCTGCACCGGCGCGCCGTCGTCGAGGCGGTGGCGGATGCGCTGGCGGCCGATGCGCCCGGCGTGCCGCTGGTGGTCGATCCGGTGATGGTGGCGAAGGGCGGTGCGCGGCTGCTGGACGAGGATACGGTCGCCGTCCTGCAGGACCGGCTGCTGCCGCTTGCCACCCTGCTGACCCCCAACGTGCCGGAGGCGGAGGTGCTGGCCGGGATGAAGATCGGCGATGCGGATTCGCAGGCCGCGGCGGCGCAGCGGCTTCTGGCGCTCGGCCCGGCCGCGGTGCTGGTCAAGGGCGGGCATCTGACCGGCCCTGTCGTCCGGGACTGCCTGGCCGATGCCGGCGGGATCCATTGGTTCGAAGATGTGCGGATCGACACCCGCTCCACCCATGGCACCGGCTGCACCATGGCGTCGGCGATCGCGACGGGACTCGCTCAGGGACTGGACCTGCCGGCGGCGGTGCGCCGGGCCCGTGCCTATGTGCAGCGTGCGATCACCACCGCGCCCGGTTTCGGCCGCGGGCATGGTCCGCTGAACCATGCACATACCGTCCGGCCGATGGACGGCGCGGGCTGACCGGCGGCGCCGGTCGGACACTGGCGCTCAGATCACCCTTTCGGCGCTGGGGCGCGCCCGCCGCAGCAGATAGGCCAGCTTCTCCACCGCCGCGACCAGGTCGTTCAGGTCGCTGAGAGCCGTGACGTTCAGGCGGACGCCCGGGCGCATCTCGTCGGCCCGCAGGCGGAACGCATCCAGCCCGGCCAGCCGGATCCCGGCCTCGCGCGCGGCGCGCACGAAGTCGGCCTCGCTCCAGCCGCCGGGCAGCATCAGCACAAGGTGCAGCGCTTCCGGATCGCCTGCCACCTCCAGCCCCGACAGCGCCGCCCGTGCCAGGCGCTGGCGCTGCGCGATGTCCCGGCGCAGGGCCGGCAGGCCGTCTTCCGCACATTGTTCGGTCCAGATCCGGCCCAGTTCGGCGTTCAGCGGCGACGTGTTCAGGGTCAGTCCGCTCAAGCGGTCCGCCAGCCGGTCCGCCAGCCAGGTCGGCGCCACCGCCCACCCCAGGCGCAGGGCCGGTGCCAGGCATTTCGACAGGCTGCCGGCATAGATCACCCGGTCGGCCGCCAGGGCGGCCAGGGCCGGCGGGCGCTGCAGCGGCAGGTCGCCATAGACGTCGTCCTCGATCACCACCAGGTCGTGCTCCTCGGCGCAGGCGGCGATCTCCGCCCGGCGCCGGGCATCCATGCTGACGGTGGTGGGGTTCTGCAGGGTCGGGGTGACCGCCACCACACGGGCGCCGGTCTCCCGTACTGCTGCGGCCAGCGCGTCGGCGCGCATGCCGTTCTCGTCCATCGCCACCCCGTGCAGGCGCACATTCGCCAGTGCCGCGACATCGCGCAGGCCGGCATAGGCCGGGTCCTCGCAAAGCAGGATGCCGCCCGGCGGCAGCAGCGACTGGATCGAAAGGCCCAGGGCCTGCTGCGTGCCTGCGGTGAGGATCACCTGGTCCGGAGCGGCGCGGACGCCATGGCGGCCGACCCAGCGGGAGACGGCCGCACGATGGGCGGCAAAGCCGGCGGCGGGCGGGTAGCCGAGGAGATGGGGCAGGTCGGGCGAGGCGCCGATCTCCGCCATCGCGCGCCCCAGCAGATCGCGGGCGAGGTCGACATTCGGCAGGTTGCAGGACAGGTCGACCGTATTGTCCATGTCGGCTGCGTGGCGGATTGCGGCGATGCCGGCGCCGCGTCGCAGTTCCGGTCGCGGCGCCGGGCCGTCAGCCGCGGCCGGTGTCGGGGCGCCGCGCCCGTCGCGGCGGACAAAGGTGCCGCGGCCGACCTCTCCCGCGATCAGGCCCTGCTGTTCGGCTGCGGCATAGGCGCGGCTGACGGTGCCGACGGTGCAGCCCAGGCGGTAGGCGAGGTCCCGGTGGGTCGGCAGGCGGCTGCCCGGGGGCAGTTCGCCGGTCGCGACGGCGTCGGCGATGGCGTGTGCGATGGCGGCATAGCGCGGGCCGTCGCGGTCGCGGAGATCCGGGGTCCAAATTGTCATGGTGTCAATAAACTCATTGACCCCATTTTGTGTCAATGCAATTTTCGCGCGTCCACTCAACCAAGCCGAGATTGTCGTATTCTGAAGGAGACAATCATGGGTCATCACGCGCAAGAACAGAACATCGTCTGGCTTCCGTCCACCGACGGTATCATCCAGATGGACAAACGCACCGTAGGCGTGCGCGCGGGTGACATGATGCGCCGTGTGGCGCTCTCGGCTCTGCGCCTGCCATGGACGACCTGGCGGGCGTACCGCACCTGGTACAGGTGCCGGCAGGCCCTGCACGACCTGCGGCAGGCCGACCCGCGCCTGCTGCGGGACATCGGCCTGGACCAGGCGGACCTCTGGCACGCGGTGCGCTACGGCCGGGCCGACCGGCCGGACGCCCCCGGCAACTGGCAGAGACGGCCGTAGGCGCCCCGGCGCCGCGGTCCTGACATAGCAAGACAATCCCGGCTTTTCCGACGCGGAAGTGGACGAAACCGGCGGGCGGGCGCTTCGGCACCCGCCCGCCACCGCGTTGCCTTCGACCACGGTTACCAGGACGGCCCCACGCCCGCGACGGCGGATTCGCGTAGACTGGCGCCACCTGGAAGGCCGCGCCCGGCACAGGTGACATCCGGGCGGGGCGGCATCCGGGCGGCGCGGCGCGGAGAGACGGGCATGGCGGTGACGGGTGATGCCGGCGGGGCGATGGACACCCGCATCCTGGCGGAGCAGCTGCGCTTCTTCTGCCACCAGACACAGCAATCGGTGGTCGGGCACGGTTTCGTGGCGATCGCCGCTACAGCCCTTCTTCTCACCCAGCCGGTCGATCGCAGATGGCTGTTCGCCTGGGCGGTGGCGGCGGTGGTGCTGGCACTGGTCCGCGTCCTCGTCTACCGGCGCTTCCCGGCGGCGATCGAGGACCGCAGCCGGGCGCTGGCATGGGGCCGGCGCTTCCGGCTCCTCTCCGGCCTTTCGGGCGGCATGTTCGGCTGCCTTGCGGTGCTGTTCATCGAGCCCGGCAGCTTCGAGACCACGGCCTGGATCCTGCTCGTCCTGTGCGGCGTGTCCGGTGCCGCGATGGGCGCCTATGCGACCTATTCGCCGGCCTATGGGGTCTATCTGGCCGCGGCGCTGGGGCCGCTGGTGGTGGTGCTGCTGACATTGGCGCGCCTGGACATGACGGTGGTCGCCGTCCTGGCGGCCGGCTTCGGCATCTACCTGCACGTCTTCTCGCGGCGGCTGGAGGCGGCGATCCTCGACCAGATCGAGAGCCGGCTGGAGAACAGCGACCTGGCCAGCCGGCTCGCCCGCCAGGGGGAGGTCCTGCGATCGGTCGTGGAATCGATCCCCAACGCCATTGCCGTGGTCGACCCGGAAGGGCGCCTGCACGACCACAACGAGCGCTTCCGGACCCTGTTCGAGCTGCCCGGCGACCTGCTCCGGCAGACGCCGCTGACCAGCCGCGCCTTCAACGCCTTCCGGCAGGAACGTGGCGATTTCGAACATCTGCCGGCGGCGGAACTGCAGCAGCAGCAGGAGCGCTGGAAGCGGCTGGAGGGCAGCGGCGCGCCGTTCGGCTATGAACGGGTCCTGCGCGACGGCCGGGTCCTGCGGGTGGAGAACAACCCGATGCCCGGCGGCGGCTGGGTGCGTTCCTGGATCGACATCTCAGAGGCCCGCCGGATCGAGGCGGAGACCGCGCGCCAGAGCGAGTTGCTGCGGCTGGTCCTGGACAGCATCGACCAGGGCGTGGTCATGCGCGACCGGCAGGACAATATCCTGGTCTACAACGACCGTCTGGCGGAGATCCTGAACGTCCCGGTCTCCCTCTACGCCCGGAATGCCGGCTCCGCGGAATTGGAGGATATCCATCGCGGCCAGCAGGTGGAGCAGCCGCCGGAGGTCCGCGAATGGCTGGCCCGGCGGCTGGCCGGCGAACCGGTGCAGCGGCTGGAATACCAGCGCCGTTCGCCGGACGGCGGCTGGGTCCATGTCGTCTTCCAGCCCCTGCCCGAGGGGCGGGAGATGCGGACCTTCACCGACATCACGGCGATGAAGGCGGCAGAGGAGGAACTGACCGAGAAGACCCGCTTCCTGGAGACCGTCCTGGCCGCGATGGAGCAGGGTGTGCTGGTCACGGACAGGGATGGTCGCATCAGCCTGTGGAACGATCGCGCCTGCGAGATCCTGGGCATCCCCGCGGCGGTGCTGGCGGCGCGGCCGACGGCGGAAGAGCTGGGCAGGGCGCAGCGCGCGCGCGGCGACCTCGATCCCGCCGACGGCGCGGTTGCCGATTATGTGGCGCACTGGCAGGCCTGGCTGGAAGCGCCGGCGGTGCGGGAGATCTTCACCCACGAGCGCCTGTTGCCGGGCGGGCGCTGGATGCTGGTCTATGGCCGCAAGCTGCCCGATGGCGGCACCGTGCGGACGTTCACCGACATCACCGCGCGGAAGGGCGACGAGGCGGCGCTGCTGGAGGCGAAGGAGGAGGCGGAGCAGGCGCGGGAGAGCCTGCGGGCGGCGATGGATGCGATGCCGGCCGGCATCGTGATCCACGATGCGGAGATGAACTACCAGACCTGGAACGAGGCCTATAAGCAGCTCGCCAACCTGAGCGAGGCGGAGCTGCGCCAGCTGCGCAGCTTCGACAGGGTGGCAGAGGCAAAGCGCAGCGAGATCCAGGCCAGCCAGACGATGCCCTACGCGGCCTATATCGCCCGCCGCCGGGAGCTGCTGGCCAGCCGCCGGCCCGGGGTGACGACAGAGTACTGGGCGAGCGCGGGGCGGCATATCGAACTGCGGGTAAACCCGATCCCGGACGGCGGCTGGGTCAGCGTCTATCTGGACATGACCAGCCGCATCGAGGCGGAGCGCGAGATCGCGGAGAAGGCGCGCGCGGTCGAGGCGGCGCGCGACGCGGCGGAGGCCACGCGCGAACGCATGCGGGCGATCCTGCAGACTATCCCCGTCGGCGTGCTGGTCTACGACCCGCGGCAGCGGATCGAGTTCTGGAACGATGCCTATCTGGCGATCTGCGGCTTCCCGGTCGAAGTCCTCGAGAAGAAGCCGAGCTTCGAGGACTATTCGCGCTACATCTTCCAGGCCCATGAACGCGGCCGCGACATGTCGCTGGAGCAGTTCATGGCGTACCGCCACCGGGTCTACGGCTCGGATGCGAAATACCAGGCCGAGTTCCGTTTCGACATGACCGGCCTGGACGTGCAGTACTCCGTCGCCTCGCTGCCCGACGGCGGACGGGTGAACGTGATCGTCGACATCACCGACCAGAAGCAGGCGGAGCGGACCGCGCTGGAGGCGCGCGACGCGGCGGAGGAGGCGACCCGCGCGAAATCCGCCTTCCTGGCCGCGATGAGCCACGAGATCCGGACGCCGATGAACGGCGTGATCGGCATGGCGGAGGTGCTGCAGCAGTCCGGCCTGAGCGAGGACCAGCGTGCCATCGCCGGCACGATCCGGGAATCCGGCCAGGTCCTGCTGCGGATCATCGACGACATCCTCGACTTCTCGAAGATCGAGGCGGAGCGGATGGAGCTGGAATCCGAGACGGTCGATATCCGTGCGGTATCGGAATCGGTGCTGGACACCGTGTCGCCGCTTGCCGATACGCGGGACCTCGACCTCGCGCTGCAGATCCACCCCACGGCGCCGGAGGTGGTGATCGGCGATCCCGTGCGGCTGCGCCAGATCCTGCTCAACCTGGTCAGCAATGCGGTGAAGTTCACCGAGGCGGGTGCCGTCGTGGTGCGGGCTTCCGCCGCGCCGGACCCGGGCTTCCCGTCCGGCGTGCGGCTGCGCTTCGAGATTGCCGATACCGGCATCGGCATCGACGAGACGCATATCCCACAGCTGTTCCAGCCGTTCCGCCAGGCCGAGGCATCGACCACCCGCCGGTTCGGCGGCACCGGCCTGGGCCTGTCGATCTGCCAGCGCCTGGTGCGCCTGATGGGCGGCGAGATCGGCGTGCGCAGCCGGCCGGGCGAGGGCGCGACCTTCTGGTTCGAGATCCCGGCCGAGCCTTCGGTGCTGGCGGCCGAGCCGGAGGAGCCGCCGGTCGACCTGACCGGCCTGACGGTCCTGCTGCTCCACCGCCCCGGTCCGCTGGGGGACCAGGTGGCGGCCATGCTGCAGGCGGCCGGCATGACGGTGACCCGTACGGAGGATGGCGCCGGGGCCGGGAAACATGTCGCCGGGGGCGGCGGCTTCGACATCGTCATGGCCGACGGCCGGCTCGGCGTCGCGGCGCTGGCGGCCCTGCAGCCGCCGGTCTCGGTCGACGCGGACGAGCCCCACCTGCGGGCGCTGTGGGTGCGGAACGGACGCGAGGTCAGGATGCAGCCGATCCCGGTCACCCATCCGTTCCGGCGCCATGCGGTGCTGCGTGCCGCCGGCGCGGCGGTCGGCCGGATCAGCCCGGAAACGCCCAGCGTCGCCGACCCTGTCGCGGCGCTGCCGGCCCGGACGCCGCCCACCAAGGCCGTCGCCGCGGCGGCCGGCCGCCTGATCCTGGTGGTGGAGGACAATGCCACCAACCGCATGGTGGTCGAGCGCCAGCTGGGCATCCTGGGCTACGCGGTGGAGACGGCGACCGATGGCCGCGAGGCGATGGCGCTGTGGCGGCCGGGCCGCTTCGGCCTGGTGCTGACCGACTGCCACATGCCGAACATGGACGGCTACCAGCTGGCCGGCGCCATCCGTGCGACCGAGGTGGAAGGCGGCGGGCATGTTCCGATCGTCGCGCTGACGGCGAACGCCCTGGTCGGCGAGGCGGAGCGCTGCATTGCCGCGGGCATGGACGACTATCTGGCGAAGCCCGTCACCCTGAGCGTCATGAGCGCCATGCTGAGCCGCTGGCTCGGTGGCGCCGAGGCGGCGCCGGCCTCTGCCGCCGGCGCGCCGCAGTCGGTGCGGCCGGAGGATGGCGAGGTGCCGATCGACATGGCGCAGATGGTCGAGATCCTCGGCACCGCCGATCCCGAGACCGTGGGGATGCTGCTGTCGATGTTCCGCGACTCCCTGCGCAGCCTGCAGCCGCGGATGACGGCGGCAATCGACGGCCGCGATGCCGGGGCATTGCGTGAGGCAGCGCATGCCGCCAAGGGCGCCGCAGCCAATGCCTGCGCAACCGCCCTGCAGGCCGCACTCGCCGACCTGGAGGCGGCCGCGGCGGAGAAGGACTGGGACGCGGTGGCGGCCGCCTGGCAGGCCGTCGGCCGCCGCGCGGAGCGGGTCGAGGCGCATATCGCGGCGAACGGGCTGTCATCGTGACGGCCGCCGGTCCACAATGGCTATGCGGGTTCGGGCCCACGAAAAGACCGGAGTGAGACGATCTTGCCGCGTGGACGCGATTTCCACAGGATCCAGGTCCTCGTCGTCGATGACGAACCGACCCAGCGCTTCGCCGTCACGGTGATGTGCCGCGGCCTCGGCCTGCCTGAGGCGATCGCCTGCGAGAACGGGCATCAGGCCCTGGCCAGCGTCGGCGCGCCGGGCAGCCGCGTCGACCTGGTGGTCTGCGACCTCGACATGCCGGAGATGGACGGCATGGAGTTCATCCGCCGGATCGCAGGCTACGAGGATCCGCCGGCCCTGATGATCCTGTCCGGGCATCCGAGCGCCCTGCTGGACAGTGTCGAGCGCATGGGCCGGGCCTATGGCCTGCACATGGCCGGCAGCGTGCGCAAGCCGCTGACCCGCCGCGGGCTCGAGACCTGCCTGCGCGGCTTGCTGCAGCAGCGGACGCAGGCGGAGCCGGCGGTCGCTTCCGAGGCCGCGATGGTCGACGACCTGATCGACCGCGGGCGGTTCGAGCCCTATTTCCAGCCGCAGCTCAGCCTGGCCGACGGACGGGTGCTGGGCGCGGAGGTGCTGGCCCGCCTGGTGGAGCCCGACGGCTCCCTGGTCCTGCCGCATGCCTTCCTCGCCCGCCTGGGCGAACGCGGCATGATGACCGGCTTCACCTTCGACATCATGGACAAGGCCCTGGCCATGCTGACCTCCTGGCGGGAGCGGCCGCCGGAGATCCGGGTCTCGGTCAACCTGTCGCCGACCCTGTTCGACGATCTGGCCGTGATGGCCGAACTGATGGCGCGGGTCGACCGGGCCGGCCTGCCGCGCGACCGGATGGTTTTCGAGGTGGTCGAGACGGCCATCGCCAGCGACCAGATGATGCTGGCGGAGAGTGCGGCGCGGCTGCGGCTGCGCGGCTTCGGCCTGGCGATCGACGATTTCGGCCAGGGCCATGCCTCGCTCGACCAGCTGCGGCGCCTGCCTTTCGACGAACTGAAGATCGACCGCGCCTTCGTCGCCGATCTCGACAGCGACAGCGACAACCGCACCATCGTCGGCACCACGATCGCCATGGCGAAGGCCCTGGGCCTGAAGGTGGTGGCGGAAGGGGTGGAGACCGAGGGCGAGGTCCGGGCGCTGCGCGAACTGGGCTGCGAGGTGGCGCAGGGCTACCTGTTCGCGCCGGCACTGCCCTTCGCGCAGTTCCTGCGCTTCCTGGACGACCGGCGGGTGCTGGCGGTCTGAGCGATCTTGCCGGCGTGGCGGTCAGAACCGCGCGACGGCGGCGACGACCGCATCCACTTCCGCCTCGTTGTTGTAGACATGCAGGCCGGCGCGGGCGAAGCCGTCGACCCCGCGCCCGTCCATGTCGAGGCGCGTGGCTCCGGCGCGCGAAACGGTCAGGCGGAAGCCTTCCCGTGCCAGCCGGTCGACCAGGTCCGTCGCGGCAAGGCGGTCGTGGGTGAAGGTGACGATGCCGCAGCGCTGCCGGCCCTTGTCGCGGACCGTCACCCCGGGCAACGCGCCGAGGCCGTCCCGCAGCCTGGCGGCCAGGCCGCCGATGCGGTCCGCGATCCGGTCCGGTCCGATCTCCAGGGCATAGTCGATCGCCGCCTTGAGGCCGAGCCGGCCGGCGACGTCGAACTCCCAGTTCTCGAAGCGGGTCGCGTCGCCGGCGATGTCGAAGCTGTCGGCGCCCGTCCAGCGCGCGGCATGCAGGTCCAGGAAGGGCGGCTCCAGCCGGTCGATCCAGTCCTCGCGGACATAGAGGAAGCCGGTGCCGCGCGGCCCGCGCAGGAATTTTCGCCCGGTCGCAGACAGCATGGTGCAGCCGATTGCCGCCACGTCGACCGGCATCTGCCCGACCGACTGGCAGGCGTCCAGCAGGAAGGGGATGCCGGCGTCGCGCGCGATCGCGCCGATCTCCGCCGCCGGATTGACCAGCCCGCCATTGGTCGGGACATGGGTGACGGCGATCAGCTTCACCTTGCGATCGATCATCGCGGCCAGGGCCGCCGGGTCGAGGGCGCCGTCGGCATCGTCGGGGACCACCCGGATCTCCACCCCGCGGCGCCGCTTCATCTGCAGGAAGGCGATGAAGTTGGAGGCGTATTCCGCCACCGCCGTCAGCACCACGTCGCCGGGTTGCAGCGGCAGGGCGTAGAAGGCCATGTCCCAGGCACGGGTGGCATTCTCCACGAAGGCGATCTCGTGCGCCCGCGCGTTCAGCAGCCGTGCAGCGCTGTCATAGGCGGCGGCCAGTTCGTCCGCCGCCTGCGCCTGCGCCTCGTAGCCGCCGATGCGCGCCTCCAGGTCCAGATGCGCCTTCACCCGCGCCACCACCGGCCGCGGCATCAGCGCCGCGCCGCACGCGTTCAGGTGGACCGCGTTCTCCGCCCCCGGCGTGTCCGCACGCCAGGCCGCCGGACCGGTGGCCGGCGCGATCATCGCCCGCCGTCCAGGCCGCCATGCCGGCGCATCGCCGCGCAGAGCCGCTCGATATCGGTGTCGCTGACATGCAGGTGCGGGGTCACCCGGACGGAATCCCCGCGGACGCTGACATGGATGTTCTCCGCCACCAGGCGCTGCGGCAGGTCTTCGGGCAGCCCGCCCGGCAGGCGCACGCCCAGGAAGTGGGGCGCCCGCATGCCGGCGTCGGCGACGACCGCGCCGGCTGCGCCGAGCTCCCCGGCAATCCGCGTCGTGATCGCGCCGAGGCTGGCGGCGATGACCGGCGGCGTCCATTGCAGAAGCTGTTCCAGCGCGGTCAGCGCCATCGGCATCAACGCGAAGTTCGACCGCTCCCCCATGTCGAAGCGACGCGCACCGGCGGCATAGGCATCGGCATAGCTGGCCAGCCGGCGGAAATCCTCCGCCCCCGCCCGCGTGATCCAGTTGTTCTCCAGCGGTGCGCCGTCCTGGCGCTCCGGCGCGACATAGAGAAAGCCCAGGCTGTAGGGCCCCAGCAGCCACTTGTAACTGGCGCAGACCATGAAGTCGGGGCGGATCTCCGCCACGTCCAGCGGCAGCGCGCCGAGCGACTGCGTGACGTCCAGCACCAGCGCGGCACCCTGCCGGCGCAGGGCGGCGCCGATCGCGGCGAGGTCGAGCAGCGCGCCGTCGCTCCAATGGCAATGGGGCAGGGCGGCGATCGCCGTCTGCGGGCCGATCGCCTGCAGCAGCCCCGCGGTGAAGCCGCCGTCATTGCCGCGGGCAACGGTCCGCACCGTCGCACCGGCACGATCCGCCAGGACCCGCCAGGGATAGACGTTCGACGGGAACTGCTCGTCGATCACCAGGATCTCCTGGCCCGGTCCTGCGGCGAGGTTCCGGGCCGCAGTCTCGATGCCGTAGGAGGCGGAGGGGACGATGGCGACATCGTCCACCGTGGCGCCGATCAGCCGGGCGAAGGCGCTGCGTGCCTGTTCCGATTCCGTGAAGAAGTCCGGCGGGGTCAGTTCCCAGGGCCGCGACTTGCGCGCCACACCCGCCTCACCGGCCCGGCGCACGGCGGCGAGCGAAGGTGTCATGTAGGCGCAGTTGAAATAGGCCACCTCCTCCGGGATCTCGAACAGTGACCGCTGACAGGGGATGATCCCCGGTTCCGTGCGGCTTTCCGGCCGATCCGCCGTCATGCTTCCTCCTTCGAATTCCGGCTCTTCGGTGACGGGATGCGGGTGTGAATTCGGTTGTGCGCTGCAACATCGCCGTTGACAGCGCAGGGCCGGACCCTAATATCCGCCGCGGGCCACACCCCCCCAACGGGGTGCTACTTATCTGGAAGGATAAGCGATGATGAAGCCGGACGCGCGCCCTGTGCGCGCGCATTTCTCATCCGGACCTTGTGCAAAGCGTCCTGGATGGAGCCCCGACGTTCTGGCCGACGCGCTGGTCGGCCGCTCCCACCGATCCAAGGAAGGCAAGGCGAAGCTGAAGGCGGTGATCGACCGCCATCGCGCGCTGCTGGGCATTCCCGACGACTATCACGTCGGCATCGTGCCCGCCTCGGACACCGGCGCGGTGGAAATGGCCATGTGGACGATGCTCGGCGCCCGCGGCGTCGACATGCTGGCCTGGGAAAGCTTCGGCAGCGGCTGGGTGACCGATGTCCAGAAGCAGCTGAAGCTCGACGATGTCCGCCTGCTGGAGGCACCCTACGGGGCCCTTCCCGACCTTTCCCAGGTGGACTGGAACCGCGACGTGGTCTTCACCTGGAACGGCACCACCTCCGGTGTCCGGGTCCCCGACGGCGCCTGGATCGCCGCGGACCGCCAGGGTCTGTCGATCTGCGACGCGACCTCCGCCGTGTTCGCCATGGACCTGCCCTGGGACAAGCTCGACGTCACCACCTGGTCCTGGCAGAAGGTGCTGGGCGGCGAGGCGGCGCACGGCATGCTGGTGCTCAGCCCGCGCGCCGTGGCGCGGCTGGAGAGCTATGTCCCGCCGCGGCCCCTGCCGAAGCTGTTCCGGATGACCAAGTCCGGCAAGCTGAACGACGGCATCTTCGTTGGCGAGACGATCAACACGCCATCCATGCTCTGCGTCGAGGATGTGCTGGACGCGCTCGCCTGGGTGGAGCGCATCGGCGGCAAGGCCGAGTGCATCCGCCGGTCGGAGGCCAACCTGGCGGTCGTCGCCGACTGGGTGGAAACCTCCGACTGGGCCGGTTTCCTGGCCGCGGATCCGAAGCTCCGCTCCTGCACCTCGATCTGCCTGTCGATCACCGATCCCTGGTTCGCCGGCCTGGCCGAGAAGGAGCAGGCTGCGACGGCCAAGGCGCTGACCGGCCTGCTGGAAAAGGAGGGCGTGGCGCTGGACATCGGCTCCTACCGCGACGCCCCGCCCGGCATCCGCATCTGGGGCGGCGCGACGGTGGAAACGGCCGATCTTTCCGCGCTGATGCCCTGGCTCGACTGGGCCTGGCAGCAGCTGCGTGCAGGCGACCGCGCCGTCGCCTGACGGCGCGCCACCCTTTCCGACGAAAAATCCCTATTCCAGGACGGGACGGATCCCGGGCGCCGCGGCGTCCGGGACCGTGCCGGCCATCGACCAGGAGACGAGAATGGTCAAGGTCCTTATCGCGGACAAACTGAGCGATCGCGCGGCGGAGATCTTCCGCGAGCGCGGTATCGAGGCGGACGAGAAGCCGGGCCTGAGCCCGGAGGAGCAGCGCGAGATCATCGGCGAATATGACGGCCTGGCCGTCCGCTCCGCCACCAAGGTGACCCCGGCGCTGCTGGAACATGCCGACCGCCTGCGGGTGATCGGCCGCGCCGGCATCGGCGTCGACAATATCGACATCCCCGCCGCAACCAAGCGCGGCATCTGCGTGATGAACACGCCCTACGGCAATTCCATCACCACCGCCGAACATGCCGTGGCGATGATGATGTCGCTGGCGCGCCAGATCCCGCAGGCCGACGCCTCGACCCAGGCCGGCAAGTGGGAGAAGTCCCGCTTCATGGGCGTGGAGCTGTTCGGCAAGACCCTGGGGGTCATCGGCTGCGGCAATATCGGCTCCATCGTCGCCGACCGGGCGCAGGGCCTGAAGATGCGGGTGGTCGCCTTCGACCCCTACCTGACCGAGGACCGCGCGGTGAATCTGGGGGTGGAGAAGGTGACCCTGGACGAGCTGCTGGCGCGGGCGGACTTCATCTCCCTGCACACGCCGATGACCGACCAGACCAAGGGCATCATCGATGCCGCGGCGATCGCCAAGTGCAAGGAAGGCGTGCGCATCATCAACTGCGCGCGCGGCGGCCTGGTGGTCGAGGAGGACCTGAAGGCGGCGCTGGATTCCGGCCGCGTCGCGGGCGCGGCGATGGACGTGTTCGTGAAGGAGCCGGCGAAGGAGAACATCCTGTTCGGCCATCCGAACCTGGTCGCCACGCCGCATCTGGGCGCCTCCACCTCCGAGGCGCAGGAGAATGTCGCCCTGCAGGTGGCGGAGCAGATGGCCGACTACCTGGTGCTGGGCGCGGTAACCAACGCCATCAACATGCCGTCGGTCACGGCGGAGGAGGCGCCGCGCCTGCGCCCCTACATGAAGCTGGCGGAGCAGCTCGGCAGCCTGGCCGCGCAGATGGCCAACGGGGGCTTGAGCAGCATCCAGGTGGAATATGAAGGCCATGCGGCGGAGCTGAACACCCGCCCGCTGACCGCCATCGTGCTGCAGGGCGTTCTGCAGCCGAAGATGGATTCGGTGAACATGGTGAACGCCCCGGTCGTGGCGAAGGAGCGCGACATCGACGTCGCCGAGGTGAAGAACGAGCGGCAGAGCTTCTACCAGTCGCTGATGCGTGTGGTGCTGAAGACGGACACGGAGACCTATACCGTCACCGGCCCCCTGTTCGGCCGCAAGCCGCGAATCGTGGAGATCGATTCGATCCAGATCGAGGCGGAACTGGAGGGCCACATGCTGTACGTCGAGAATGACGACAAGCCCGGCTTCATCGGCAATCTGGGCACCGCGCTCGGCAAGGCCGGGGTCAATATCGCAACCTTCGCGCTGGGACGGTCGACGAAGGGCGCCGGCGCCCTGTCGCTGATCGCCGTCGACGAGGCGGTGCCAGAGGCGCTGCTGAAGGATCTGCACAGGCTGGACGGCGTGCGTCGGGTCACGGCGCTGAATTTCGGCACCGATTCGCCCGCCGCCGGTTAATGGTATCCGGGTCCGCGGTGGGCCCGCGGACCCGGATCAAATGTAGCCGCCGGCTGCTGTTGTGCCGCTGACAATCGTATTCAGTAGAGCTGCTGTCGTCTTTCCCCTTTTCCTTGCAAGGGCCGAAATGCTGTATTCTCCGGCCAAAAGGGAAGGATTTGATGGCTTCAAGCCGTAACGCGGAACTGGACGCTTTTCTCAGCAGCCTGCCGGGCAAGTCGGCGGGCGATCTGGCGCGTCTGATCGAGCGCGACCGGCTGAGCGGCAAGGGCGGCACGCCCCTTCCGCACGAGCAGATCCTGGCCAGCCTCCGCCCTTCCCTCCGGGCCCAGGGCGGCGCGGAACGCACGCCGACCCCGCTGCGTCTGTTCTGCAATGCCTTCCAGGACCTCCTCTCCATGGAAGAGCCGCAGGTGAAGCGGCCCGGCCGCATCGCCCGATCCTCCATCATGCCGGTCTGGAACTGGATCTCCACGGAGCTGCTGCCGGAGCGCGCGCCGCAGCTGGAGGCGGAGATCCGCGACGCGATCCTGGCGGAGGATGCGGAAACCCGCGACGCCCTGGTGCTGGAGTTGCAGGCGGAGGCGGCGCAGGCGATGACCGCCGCGATCGCCGCACTGGAGCCGCTGACAGAGAAGAAGCCGAAGAAGCGCCAGGCCCTGGCCACCAGGCTCGGTCTGGCCCGGCGCATCGACGACGCGGCGGAAATGGCGGAAATCCTGAAGATCGCCGGGCCGCTGGGCAAGCTGCAGGCGCAGCTGCCGCGGCCGATCCCGGACCTGTCCGACAGCATGATCGGGATCATCAAGAAGGCCTATGACTGGTTCACGGAGAACCGCGCCGAGCATGCGGTCTACGTGATCCTGATCGTGATGGCCCGGCTGGAGAAGCCGGAGACGGTGCTGCGGATCGGACGGGCGCTGTCCTGGCGCATGGACGACACCCTGCTCAGCAATACCGACCTGGCGATCACCGGCGACCTGCTGGTCGGCGACCTGGAGCGCCTGTCCGACAGCATCGTGCAGCAGGTCCGCGAACGCGGGCCTGCGGAAAAGATCGCCGAGACCCTGAAGACCTTCACCGCGGCGTTCAGCGCTCTGACCAAGGAGATCGGCATCCGCCGCGAGGGGCGCTGGGGCAAGCGGCTGCTGGCGATGCGCGCCAAGATCTCCGAGGCGATGACGAGCGAGCTGGGCCAGTGGGAGAAGGTGATGGCGGCCGGCCTGCCGCAGGCGCGCGACACCCGGACCGGATTCTACAGCCCGGACATCCGCCGGCCGCCGCAGGAGGACAAGTCTGCTGCGCTGATGCGCTTCGCTGAGCTGATGAGCGGGGTACGAAACAGCGCCGATGCCTGCGCCTTCGGCAACGAATACCGTTCCGCCCAGGCGGGCCTGACCAAGGAACTGGACCAGTATGTGGAAAAGCTCTACGACCGCCTGCGGTCGGCGGAGGATCCGGAGCTCAAGGCGCATGGCGTCGCCTTCCACAAGATCACGGTGGAACTCACCCGTATCCTGAGCGGCGAGGATGCCGCCTCCATCGTCATGCGCAGGGGCAAGGCCGCGGCGGCGTGACCGGTCCTGCAGGGCGGGATTCCCGGCCGTCCCGATTTCTGACTGCATTGCGAGAGCGAAATGGCTAAAACGGGGCGGTTTTGACCGCCCTGCCGCCGGCTGCGCGCCGGCCGGGACGGAACATGGGGAACAGCGATCGTGGGCGCGCCGATATGACAGTGCAGGACGGGCCGGCCCGGCCGGCGAACGACCGGGCCGAGCAAGAAGGGGCCGGGCCGGGCGAAGCCGGAGATGCGGCGTCTGTGCCGCCGGGCGGCGGTCCGGCCGGGCTGCTGCCGGCCGGACTGCGCGACGAGCTGCCGCCGCGCGCCGGGCTGGAGGCGCTGATCGGCGAGAAGGTGACGGCGATCCTGCGCGGCCACGGTTATCTGCGGGTGAAGCCGCCGCTGCTGGAATTCGAGGAAACCCTGCTGGACGGCACCGGCGCGGCCCTGGGGCCGCAGATGTTCCGGCTGATGGATCCCGTTTCGCAGCGGATGATGGGCCTGCGCACCGATACCACCGTGCAGGTCTGCCGGATCGCGCGCAGCCGCCTTGCCGGTGCGGAGCGGCCGCTGCGCCTGTCCTATGCCGGCCAGGTGCTGCGGGTGCGCGGCTCGCAGCTGCGCCCCGAACGGCAGTTCGGCCAGGTGGGGGCGGAACTGATCGGCAGCGCCGACCCGGCCGCCGACCTGGAAGTGGCGCTGCTGGCGGTCGACAGCCTGACCGCCCTGGGCGTGCGCCAGGTGGCGCTGAACCTCTGCGACCCGCGCCTGGTGCCGGCGGTCTGTGCCGGTGCGGGCCTGTCGCCGGAGGCCGCCTCGCTGGCCCGCTATGCCCTGGACCGCAAGGACGGCGCCGCACTGGAGCGCGCCGCGGGGCAGGCGACCGCCATGCTGCGCCCCTACCTGCGGGTCGGCACGGCCGATGTCGTGGTGGCAAGGCTGCGCGCCGCCAATCCGCCGCCGGCCGCCCTGGCGATGATCGACGCGCTGGACCGCATCGCCACAGCCCTGCAGGCGGCGGAGCCGGAGCTTCTGGTCACGGTCGATCCGGGCGAGTATCGCGGCTTCGAGTATCACAATGGCCCCAGCTTCGCCCTGTTCGCCGACGGCGTGCGGGGGGAGCTGGGCCGCGGCGGCCGCTATGGCGGGCGGCAGGGCATCGAGGAGGCCACCGGCTTCACCCTGTACATGGACAGCCTGTTGCGGGCGGTGGAACCGCCGCCGGAGGAACCCTGCCTGTTCCTGCCCTACGGCCTGCCGCACGAAGAGGCGCGGCGGCTGCGCGGCGACGGCTGGGTGACGGTGGCGGGCCTGTCGCCGGATGCCTCCCCGGTGGCCGAGGCCCGGCGCCTGGGATGCAGCCACCTGCTGCACGAGGGGCGGCCGGTGGCGCTGTCGGAATTGCCGGCGGGCTGAGGCTGCCGGCAGGAAATCAAAACGGTTCGAACGGGAACGGAGTGAGCGTTCATGGGCAATGTCGCCGTGGTCGGCGCCCAGTGGGGGGATGAAGGCAAGGGCAAGGTTGTCGACTGGCTGAGCCAGCGCGCCGATGTCGTGGTGCGGTTCCAGGGCGGCCACAATGCCGGCCATACCCTGGTGATCGACGGCAAGGTCTACAAGCTGTCCCTGCTGCCTTCCGGCGTGGTGCGCCAGGACAAGGTCTCCTTCATCGGCAATGGCGTGGTGGTCGATCCCTGGGCCCTGGCCAGCGAGATCGAGACCCTGCGCGGGCAGGGCGTGACGATCACGCCGGACAACCTGGTGCTGGCCGATGCCGCCACCCTGATCCTGCCGGTGCACCGCGACCTGGACGCGCTGCGCGAGGATGGCGGGGCGCGTCTGAAGATCGGCACCACCCGGCGCGGCATCGGCCCCGCCTATGAGGACAAGGTCGGCCGCCGCGCGATCCGGGTCTGCGACCTGGCCGACCGCGAGGTGCTGACCGCGAAGGTGGAGACCCTGCTGGCGCACCACAATGCGCTGCGCAAAGGGCTGGGCCACGAGCCGGTCGATGCCGGCGAGATCTGCACCGCGCTGCAGGAGATCGCGCCGAAAGTGCTGCCCTTTGCCAGCCCGGTGTCGGAACGGCTGGACCGGCTGCGCCGGCAGGGCGCCAAGATCCTGTTCGAGGGCGCGCAGGGCGCCATGCTCGACGTCGACCACGGCACCTATCCCTATGTCACCTCCTCCAACACCGTGGCGGGGCAGGCGGCCACCGGTTCCGGTATGGGGCCGGGCGCGATCGACTATGTCCTGGGGATCACCAAGGCCTATACCACCCGGGTCGGCTCCGGCCCCTTCCCGACCGAGCAGCAGAACGAGATCGGTGAGCGGCTGGGCAGCCGCGGCCGCGAATTCGGCACGGTGACCGGCCGTGCCCGGCGCTGCGGCTGGTTCGACGCGGTGATGGTGCGCCAGGCGGTGCGCTTCGCCGGCATCACCGGCATCGCGCTGACCAAGCTGGACGTGCTGGACGGCTTCGACGAGCTCTGCGTCTGCACCGGTTACCGGCTGGACGGGCGCTCGCTGGACAGCTTCCCCGCCGGGATGAGCGAGCAGGCCCGGGTCGAACCGGTCTACGAGACCCTGGAGGGCTGGGGCGACAGCACCCAGGGCGCGCGCAGCTGGGCCGACCTGCCGGCCACGGCGATCAAGTATGTCCGCCGCATCGAGGAACTGATCGGCGCGCCGGTCACCATGCTCTCCACCTCGCCGGAACGCGAGGACACCATCCTGATGAACGACCCCTTCGAGAGCTGAGGGGCCTGTCCGCCAGAAGAGGCTGCGATGACGGAGACTGCTGCTGCCGCTCGGCCGCGCATTGCCGGCCTTGCCGATATCGAGGCGCTGGAGGCGCAGGCTTTCGAAAGCGTCTACCCGCCGGTCTCCGCCTACGACCTGCTGCGGCGCAGCGCGGAACGGCAGGGCGACCGGGTGGCGCTCGCCTTCCAGCCCGTCGGCGATCCGGATGTCCCGGCGCAGGAGACCGGCTATGCCGGCCTGTTCGGCCAGGTGACGCAGGCGGCGAACCTGTTCCGCAGCCTGGGCGTGGACCGGGACAGTGCGGTCGCTTTGCTGATGCCGCCGGTGCCGGACACCCATATCGCCCTGTGGGGGGCGGAGACGGCGGGCTGCGCCTGCCCGATCAACTTCATGCTGAACGCCGACCATATCGTCGAGCTGCTGCAGGCCGCGCAGGCGAAGGTGCTGGTCGCCTACGGCCCCGACCCGGCCCTGCCGGTCTGGGAGAAGGCGCAGGCGGTGGCGGCCCGCCTGCCGGGGGTCACGGTGCTGCAGGGCGGCATGGGCGATGGAGCCGGCAGCCTGCTAGCGGCGATCGCCGGGTATCGCGCCGACGGCCTGGATTTTCCCGCGCCGGGGCGCGACGACATCGCCGCCTGCTTCCATACCGGCGGCACCACCGGCGCGCCGAAGCTGGCGCAGCACCGCCACGGCAACCAGGTGCATACCGCAATCTCCGCGGCGATGTTCTACGATGCCGGGCCGGAGGACGTGATCGTCAACGGCTTCCCGCTGTTCCATGTCGCCGGCGCCTTCGTCTACGGCCTGTCGATGTTCGCCGTCGGCGCGAAGGTCGTGCTGCCCACCCCGCTGGGCTTCCGCGACCAGGCCTATATGCGCAACTACTGGCGCTTCGTCGCGCGCGAGCGGGTGACCCTGCTGGCCGCCGTGCCGACGATCATGGCGACCCTGCTGGGCACCCCTGTGGGCGATGCCGACATCTCCTCCGCCCGCCTTCTGGCCACCGGCGGCTCGCCGCTGCCGACGGAACTTGCGGCGGCGTTCGAGGCAAAGTTCGGACTGCCGGTGCGCAACATCCTGGGCATGACCGAATGCGCCGGCGTGGTCTCCATCGAACCGGTGCACGGGCCCCGGGTGCCGGGTTCCGCCGGTCTTCGCCTGCCCTTCTCGGAGGTGGCCGCCGTGCCGCTGGGGGCGGACGGGCCCGACCTGGCGCGGCGCTGTGCGCCCGGCGAGACCGGCGTCGTGGTGCTGCGCGGCCCGAATGTCAGCCCCGGCTATACCGACGCCGCCCGCAATGCCGGCACCTTCGCCGGCGACGGCTGGCTGGTCAGCGGCGATCTGGGCCATGTCGACGGCCAGGGCTATATCCATGTCACCGGCCGGTCGAAGGACGTGATCATCCGCGGCGGCCACAACATCGACCCGGCGGTGATCGAGGAGGCGCTGGCCGCCCATCCGGCGGTCGAAACCTGCGCCGCGGTCGGCCGCCCCGACACTTATGCCGGCGAGCTGCCGGTCGCCTTCGTCACCCTGAAGGGCGGGCATGCAGCGACCGAGGCGGAGCTGCTGGAGTTCCTGGCGGGCCGCATTGCGGAGCGGCCGGCTTTGCCGAAGCAGGTCACCGCGCTGGAGGCGATGCCGCTGACCCCGGTCGGCAAGATCTACAAGCCGGCCCTGCGACTGAAGGCGATCGAGGCGGTGTTCGCCGACCTGCTGGCGCCGGCGGAGGCCGAAACCGGCACCGAGATCGCCGTCACCGGGCAGGACGAGGGCGGCCGGCTGTCGGCAATCATCCGGCTGGCCGGCGGGGACCAGGCGGCTGCGGAAGCGGCGATCGCGACCGCTTTGCGCGACATTTCCGTCCCCTACAGGGTCGAACGGGCGGGCTGAGGGCCCGGCCGGAGACGACGCGGCGCCCCAACAACCCCGTCATCCCCGGACTTGATGTTTGGCCCGGGGATCGCGACGGAACGGCGAAGCTGCGCGGCGGCACGGTTACGTCACGACCCTCGGGTCAGGCCCGAGGGCGACGGAAATAGGAGAGGCGCGGCACCGGGTGGAGCCGCCGCCGCGCGCTATCCCGCCTGCCGCAGGTAGAAGATCAGGTCCATCTCCGGCGCCGGCCGGCCCAGCCCGGTCAGGATGGCGCTCGCCTGGCCGCGATGATGGGTCTGGTGGTTGAAGAGATGCGCCAGCACCTGGGCCAGTGGCTCAGCCTGCGGGCTGCCGCCGACGGTGCGGTAGTGCAGCGGCTCCGGCAGCCGTGCCGGATCCAGCCCGTCGACCACGGTGACGATCCGCGCATCCTCCGCCTGGCGTGCGGCGCGCAGGCCGGCCAGGTCGTCGAACAGGATCGTGTCCAGCGCCGGCGGCAGTTCGCCTTCGCCGGTGACGCGACGCAGCCAGTGCCGGTCGCCCACCAGGACATGATTCAGGGTGCCGTGCAGGGAGCCGAAAAAGGCGCCCCTGTCGGCGACATAGTCCGCTTCCGGCAGGGCGGCGGCGGCCTCATAAAGAATGTCGTTCGCCCACCGGTTGTAGCGGGCGAAGGTGCGGAAATGATCCAGCATTGGCGGTCCGAAAGAAAAAGCGGCCGGCCGCGGATGCGACCGGCCGCCGTTATTGTCGTCCTGGCCGGCTCAGGCGCCGGCCGGCAGCAGGCGCTGCTCGATCGCGGCGGTGCGCATGTTCTTCTGCAGCTTCTCGAAGGCGCGGACCTCGATCTGCCGGACCCGTTCGCGGGAGATGTCGTACTCCTTCGACAGTTCCTCCAGGGTCTTCGGCTCGTCGTTCAGGCGCCGCTCCGTCAGGATGTGGCGTTCCCGCTCGCTGAGGGTCTTCATCGCCGCCTGCAGCAGGCCGCGCCGGCTCTCCAGTTCCTCCGCCTCGGCGAAGCGGGTCTCCTGGTCGAGCTCGTCATCGACCAGCCAGTCCTGCCACTCGCCCTCGCCGTCGATGCGCAGCGGCGCATTCAGCGAATTGTCGGGCGCGGCCAGGCGGCGGTTCATGTTGACCACGTCGTCCTCGGACACGTCCAGCCGGGTGGCGATGGTCTTCACCTGCTCCGGCGAGAGATCGCCCTCGTCGATCGCCTGGATCTGGCCCTTCACCTTGCGCAGGTTGAAGAACAGCTTCTTCTGCGCCGCCGTGGTGCCGATCTTCACCAGCGACCAGGAGCGCAGGATATATTCCTGGATTGCCGCCCGGATCCACCACATGGCATAGGTCGCCAAACGGAAGCCCTTGTCGGGCTCGAACCGCTTCACCGCCTGCATCATGCCGATATTGCCTTCGGCAATCAGTTCCGACAGCGGCAGGCCGTAGCCCCGATAGCCCATCGCGATCTTCGCCACGAGGCGCAGATGGCTGGTTACCAGCTGGTGGGCCGCATCGGTGTCCTCATGCTCGCGCCAGGCCTTGGCGAGCATGAACTCCTGGTTCGGCTCCAGCATCGGGAACTTGCGGATCTCCTGCAGATATTGTGACAGGCCGCCATCGCTGGGCACTGCTGGCAAGGTAGGTGTCGCCATGTCCGTCTCCCCTGAACTGGTCGGGCACGATCCGCCGGGCCGGATCCCGCCGAAAGCCTGCCAATCAGGCCTTGCGGCAGGGCCGCCCGATGGCCCGGCGGCAGATTCTGAACCGTTCGTTCCAATATATGGGTCCGCTCCCGCCGCATTGCGAGAGGGCGGGCCCCCCATGGATGATCGCCATGGATGGATCATCGCCATGGATGGACGATCGCCATGGATCGTTTCCGGAACATCGGCCGCCGGCTTGCGGTTCCTCCGGCCGCCGTCCCGATCGCCAATCCGATCATGAGCGGGACGCTAGCCGCGGAATGCGCAGGAATTGTGGCAGCGAAACCGTGAACCGCAGGTGAATGTGGCCAGGAAGACCTTGCCTTGCGCGGCCGCGGTAGTGCGATAATCGGGGCAAATGCAGCCTGGAGCGAAGGCCCCAAGCAATGCCGGGGGCTTCGCCTGGGGGGAGGGAACTGCCGATGACCGAAATGGATGCGTACAAGCGCCTGCGCGGGGAATTCTCCCTCGCCATCCCGGACGACTACAATTTCGCCTTCGACCTGATCGACCGCCGCGCGGCGGAGCGGCCGGACATGACCTGCCTGATCGCGGTGAACCGCGACGCCAGCGAGATCCGGCCCGTCGGCTATGGCGAGATGGCGGCCAATTCCGCCCGTTTCGGCAACCTGCTGCTGTCGCTCGGCGCCGCGAAGGGCGACAAGGCGGTGGTGATGCTGCCCCGCATCCCGGCCTGGTTCGACACCCTGTTCGGCTGCATGAAGGTGGGGGTCGTCTCCATGCCCGGCACCAACCTGCTGACCGCGAAGGACATCGCCTACCGGGTGCAGCGCTCCGGCGCGCGTTTCGCCGTGGTGACGGCCGAGCATGTGGAGAAGATCGAGCAGATCCGCGGCGACTGCCCGACCCTTGAGCATCTGATCCTGGTAGGGGCTGAGCGCGACGGCTGGACCGGGTTCGAGGCGGGGATCGCGGCACAGCCGGCCAGCCTGTCGCGGGACCGGGTGCCGGCCACCCGCGCCGCCGACGACATGATGATCTACTTCACCTCCGGCACCACCTCGCAGCCGAAGATGGTGCCGCGGGACTTCGGCTATGCGCTGGCCCATACCATCACCGGCCGCTACTGGATGGACCTGCGCGAGGGCGATGTGCACTGGACCCTGACCGACACCGGCTGGGCGAAGGCGGCCTGGGGCATCCTGTTCCCGCCGATGCTGATGGGTGCCGCCGTCGTGGTCTATGACGGCGATGCGAAGTTCGACACCGATCTGCATCTGAAGCTGATCCAGCGCCTGGGGGTGACCACCTTCTGCGCCCCGCCCACCGTCTACCGCCTGTTCGCGCAGACCGACCTGTCGGGCTACGACCTGACCTCCCTGCGGCACTGCCTGGGCGCGGGCGAGCCCCTGAACCCGGAGGTGATGCGGGTCTGGAAGCAGGCCACGGGGACGGAGGTGCATGACGGCTATGGCCAGACCGAGACGATCAACATCGTCGCCAACCTGCCGGGATTCCAGATCCGCCCCGGCTCCATGGGCCGGCCGGTGCCCGGCGTCACGGTCGACGTGATCGACGATGACGGGCAGCCGGTGGCCGACGATACGATCGGTCATATCGCGGTGAAGCTGGACCGCGACGGCGGCGCCTACGGCCTGTTCCGGGGCTATTACGACGACGACGCTACCAACGCCCGGGTGTTCCGGCACGGCTGGTACTATACCGGCGACACCGCCCGGCGGGATGCCGACGGCTATATCTGGTTCGTCGGCCGGGCCGACGACATCATCCTGTCGGCCGGCTACCGGATCAGCCCGTTCGAGGTGGAGAGCGCCCTGATCGAGCATCCGGCGGTGGCTGAATCCGCGGTGATCGGCAAGCCGGACGAGCTGCGCGGCGAGATCGTGAAGGCCTATGTGATCCTGGCCGCCGGCCATCAGCCCGGCGAGGCCCTGAAGACCGACATCCAGGACTTCGTGAAGAAGCAGACCGCGCCCTACAAATACCCGCGGGAGATCGAGTTCGTCGACGCGCTGCCGAAGACCATCTCCGGCAAGATCCGGCGGGTGGAGCTGCGGGCCGGCGAGGGCGGCGGGGAGGAAGCCTGACGCCCCTGTTTCGGCGCCCGGTCGCGAAGCGAGGCGGAACCGGTTGCGCCGGCGCGGCGTTACCGGGGGAACCGCGCGAAGGAGGGGATTGCGATGATCGACCAGGTATTGCTGCAGCCGCTGGGTGCGCTGGTGGCCGGGATACTGATCCTGATATTCCCGACCCTGCTGAACTACATCGTCGCCATCTACCTGATCCTGATCGGGCTGATGGGGATCGTGCCGCAGTTCACCGGCTGACGGGTGCAGGACCGGCCGGCGCCGGTCAGGCCTCCAGCGCCGCCAGCAGGGCGGCGAAATCCGCCGGTGGCGGGGTCTCGAAACGCATCGCTTCGCCCGTGACCGGGTGGCGGAAGCCCAGAACGGCGGCGTGCAGGGCCTGGCGGGAAAAGGCGGCCAGCAGGGATGCCGTGCCGGTGCCCTTCTCCTGCGCTCCCTTTCCCTGGCTCCCCTTTCCCGGCGCCCGTTTCGGCCGGCGGGTGCGGCCATAGACCGGGTCGCCGACCACCGGATGGCCGAGATGCGCCAGATGCACCCGGATCTGGTGGGTGCGCCCGGTCTGCAGCCGGCAGGCGAGCAGGCTGGCCAGCGGCACGCCCTTCGCGCCCTCGTCGAACGACCGGAGCAGCCGGTAGTCGGTCGCGGCGTACCGGCTGCCGGCGCCGCTGCGCACCGCCATCCGGGTGCGCAAGGCGGGGTCGCGGCCGATCGGCGCCTCGATCCGGCCGGCCGGCGGCATCGGCCGTCCCCAGGCCAGCGCCAGATATTCCCGTTCCAGGTCGTGGCTCTCGAACAGGGCCGCCAGGCCGCGATGGGCGGCATCGGTCTTCGCCGCCACCATCACGCCGGAGGTCTCCTTGTCCAGCCGGTGCACGATGCCCGGACGGCGCACCCCGTTGATGCCCGACAGGCTGTCGCCGCAATGGCGCAGCAGGGCGTTGACCAGGGTGCTGTCCGGATTGCCCGGTGCGGGATGCACCACCAGCCCGGCCGGCTTGTCGACCACGATCAGGTGCGCATCCTCGAACAGCACCGCCAGCGGGATGTCCTGCGCCGCGGGCAGGGCCGCCTCCGCCGGCGGCAGGAGGAGCAGGTAGCTCTCCCCCGGTTTGACCCTGTAGGAGGGCTCGCCTATCGTCGCGCCGCTTGCTCCGGGGGCCGCTCCGGGGGCCGCTCCGGGGGCCGCTCCGGCCGTCACGGCACCGGCGGCGATCAATGCCTTCACCCGCTCGCGCGAAGGCGCGGCTTCGGTCTCCGCAAGGTGGCGGGCCAGCACCCGGTCGAGCCGTTCGCCGGCCTCCGCAGGCGCGGGGCTGATGCGGAACCGCAGGCCGTCCGGCCCTTCCTCCTCCAGTTCCGCGGTCGGGCATTCGCTGGGCGATGCGCCGTCGTCCGGGCTAGTGTCATCTGGGCTGTCGGGATCGGATGATGCGGGTACGGTCATGGGCGATGGTGTGTTGTATGGCGGCGGCGGGAGGTGGAGGAAGCGGCGATGACCCGGGACAAGGCGACGGACGGCACGGCCGGCGGCGGCCGGACCGACGGCAGTGATGCCGAAGAGGACCAGGACGAAGGCGGCCCCAATCTCGCACTGCTGAAATGGATTGTCATCGGCCTGGGCATCCTGATCGTCATCGGCCTCGGCGTGGTGGTGGTGACCGTTGCCAACCGGATGGGTGGCGGCAGCGGCGGCACGGCCGCGACCGACCCGGTGCGCCTGCCGGCCGCCTTCGGCCGCGCGATGATCCAGGCCGGACCGGAAACCGAGATCGTCGATGCCAATGCCGGCGGCGAGGTGATCCTGCTGACCCTGCGCGCGCCGGGCCGTCCGGACAGCGTCGTGGTGCTGGACGCCGCGACCGGACAGGAACGCGGCCGGCTGGAACTGGAACGCCGGCCGCCGGAAGGGGCGGCCGTGCCGGCCCCCGCCGCGACGCAGGACCCGGCCCGGTGAGGCCGGTGGCCGCCACCCCAATCTGGTGATGTGCCCCCGATGATTCGTGTGGCCGCAGCGGACTTGGCCCGCCTGGCGGATTGGGCGCAGGCCGCCTATCCGCAGGAGGCCTGCGCCCTGCTGGCCGGCCGCTGGCGCCCGGGCGCCGTGCTGGACCTGACCCGCCTGGTGCAGAGCCGCAACCTCGCCGCCACGCCGGAGCGGGCCTTCGAGATCGACCTCGGCCTGCGGATCGGGCTGGAGCGGGAACTGCGTGACCCGCCGGGCGGGGGCGCGGCCGGCGCCGAGCGCCTGGTCGGCCTCTGGCATTCGCATCCCGACGGGCCTGACCGGCCGTCGGAGCGCGACCGCGCGGCGGTGCAGGAGGATATGCTGTGGCTGGTCAGTGCGGTGGCCCGCGGCGCAGCCGGTCCGCCGCGGGCCTTCCGGCCACTGCCCGGCCCCGGCTTCGCGCGGGCGCGGTGGGGGGCGATCGGCGGCTTCGGGCCGGTGGCGGGATTCCTGGAAGAGAACCTGGTGGCGGTGGCGCCGCCGGGCGCGATGCAAGAGAAGGGACAAGTTCATGAGTGATGCGCAGGTGCCGGTCCGGGCCGTGCTGTGGGATTTCGGCGGGGTCTTCACGACCAGCCCGTTCGAGGCCTTCGCCCGCTACGAGGCGGAACATGGTCTGCCGAGGGACTTCCTGCGCCAGGTCAATGCCACCAACCCGGACGGCAATGCCTGGGCGGCGATGGAGCGCAGCGAGATCAGTGTCGACGAGTTCGACCGCCGCTTCCGCGAGGAAAGCGCCGCCGCCGGGCACGAGGTGCCGGGCCGCGACGTGCTGGACCTGCTGTCCGGCGATGTGCGGGAGGAGATGGTGACCGCGCTGAAGATCGTCGCCGACCGCTACCGCACCGCCTGCATCACCAACAACATGCGGATGGGACATGGCCCGGCGATGGCGGGCGACACCGCGAAGGCGTCGCGGATTTCCGGCATCCTGGACCTGTTCGAGGTGGTGATCGAGAGCAGCAAGGTCGGCATGCGCAAGCCGGAGCCGGGGATCTACCAGATGGCCTGCCGCGCGCTGGAGGTGGAACCGGCGGAAGCCGTCTACCTGGACGATCTGGGCGTGAACCTGAAGCCGGCGAAGGCGATGGGCATGCGCACGATCAAGGTGGCCGGCGCGGGCCAGGCGCTGGACGAGCTGGAGGCGATCCTGGGCCACGGCCTGCGCTGAGGGCGCGGACGGCAGAAGGGGGAGGAAGGGGCAAGATGCTGAAGGACCTGCTGATCACGCCGCCGCCGGTGCTGGAAGCGGCGGAGCGTTTCGCCGCAGAGGAGATGGCGCCGCATGCCGCCGGCTGGGAACGCGAGCGCCGCTATCCGCGCGATGCCTTCGCCCGGGCCGCGGCCGAAGGGTTGTGCAACCTGTTCGTGCCGCGGGACGCCGGCGGGCTGGACCTGTCCTGCCAGGAACGGATCGCCCTGTGGGAAGTGATGGCCCGCGCCGATTTCGGCTTCACCTTCAGCCTGGTGGTGCATACCGCCTTCGCCGCCGCGATCGCCCGCAACGGCAGCGCCGCGCAGCGCGACCGCTACGTGCCGGCGATGGTGTCCGGCGACGTCCTGGGCGCCTTCCTGCTGACGGAGGCGCAGAGCGGTTCCGATGCCGCGGGCATCCAGACCCGTGCGGTGAAGGACGGCGCGGACTGGCGGATCGACGGTGCGAAGACCTGGGTGACCAACGCCGCCTCTGCCGACCTGCTGCATGTCTATGCCCAGACCGACCCTGCGGCCGGCTGGCGCGGCATCGCCGCCTTCCTGGTGCAGGCGGACGATCCCGGCGTGATCCGGGAGGCGCCCTATTTCATGCTGGGCGGCCATTCCATGGGGGTCGGCGGCTTCCGCTTCGACGGCGCGAAGGTGCCGGCGGACCGCATGCTGTTCGCGCCGGGAGAGGGCTTCAAGGCGGCGCTGGGCGGCATCACCATCGCCCGCATCGTGGTGCCGGCGATGTGCGCCGGGATGCTGCAGGCCGCGATCGACCAGGCGACGGCCGCGCTGACCGGCCGCCGTGCCTTCGGCCAGGACCTGGCGGACTTCCAGGGCCTGCAATGGCGGCTGGCGGATGTCGCCACCGACCTGCATGCGATCCGTTGCATGGCCGCCGACGCCGCGCGCCGGGTCGATGCGGGCGAGGATGCCCAGATCGCCGCCGCCCATGTGAAGAAGTTCGCGCCGGCCCGTGCGCTGGAGGGGCTGGCCGCCTGCATGCAGATGATGGGCGCCGACGGGCTGAAGCAGGACAATCCGCTGCCCCGCCACCTGGCGGCGGCGAAGCTGGCCCAGTACATGGACGGTTCCAGCGAGATCCAGAACCGGGTGCTGGCCCGCCACCTGCTGGGGCGGGGATAGGGGAAACGGACGGGGGCGGTGCCGCGGTGAAATTCGGCCCTTGATTCCGCCCCGGCGAACCGTTATACCCCGCGCCTCACGACCCCTTCGTCTAGCGGTCTAGGACATCGCCCTCTCACGGCGAAAACACGGGTTCGAGTCCCGTAGGGGTCGCCATTTACCGCATATTGCGGACCGCCTGACGCCGGCCAACGTGCCGGCGCTTGCATTTCTGGGCCCCATCGCCCCCAATCCGCCGCGACCGGCGGGCCGCCGCCCGCATCAGAATGCCGGGGCGTCATGACCTCCTCCCTTCGCGACTTTCTGGCCGGCCGCGCCCGGCATGCCGGCACCCTGCTGCCGGGGATCGCGATCTGCCTGATCATCGCCGCCGCCGCGCGCTTCCTGGCCGACCATTACGGCGCGCCGCAGATGCTGTTCGCGCTCTTGATCGGCATGGCGGTGCATTTCCTGTCGGAGGAGCCGAAGAGCGCGCCGGGCATCGCCTTCTGCAGCCGCACCGTGCTGCGCCTGGGAGTGGCCCTGCTGGGCCTGCGGATCACGGTGGGGCAGGTCGCCGACCTGGGGTTGGACGCCGCCGCCTGGATCGCCGCCGGGGTGGCGGCGACCCTTTTCTTCGGCATCCTGCTGGGGCGGCTGCTGGGTCCCGGCGGCCGGCTGGGGCTGCTCAGCGGCGGTGCGGTGGGGATCTGCGGCGCCTCCGCCGCGCTGGCGATCTCCTCGGTGATGCCGGCGCATGCGAACCAGGAGCGCAACACCACCTTCGTCGTGGTGACGGTGACCACCTTCTCCACCCTGGCGATGATCTTCTACCCGATCGTGGCGGTGCAGCTGGGCCTGGACGATCGCCATGCCGGCCTGTTCCTGGGCGGCACGATCCATGACGTGGCGCAGGTGGTGGGCGCGGGCTACGGCCTGTCCACCGCGGTCGGCGACGATTCCACCATCACCAAGCTGTTCCGGGTCGCGCTGCTGGTCCCGGTGGTGCTGGGGCTGGGGCTCTGGTTCGGCCTGGCCGGGCGCCGCGGCGCAAGCCGTCCGGCCGGCGCGGCGGCAGCCCCGCCGGCCGCCGTCAGCCTGCGCCAGGCGCTGCCGGTCTTCGTCCTGGCGTTCTGCGCCCTGGTGGCGCTGAACACCCTGCTCCCGATCCCCGACGGGGTGCGGCTGCCGCTGGTGGAGCTGTCCTCCTGGTGCCTGGTCACGGCGATCGCCTCGATCGGCGTGCGCACCTCGCTGCGCTCGCTCGCCGGTGTGGGGCCGCAGGCGGTGCTGCTGATGCTGGCGGAGACCGCCTTCCTGGCGCTCTGGGTGCTGGCCGGGATCCTCTGGCTGGTATGAGCCGGCCCGGCCGGCCGCCGGCCGCTCAGGCGCGGCGGGCCTCGGCTTCCTGGTCGGGCGCGGGGGGCGCCGCCATCCGGCCGTGAAGGACCGCCCCCAGGGCCGCCAGCAGGTCCGCCTGCCAGACCGCGCCCTGCAGCCGGCCGTCGCCATCCACCACCCAGGCCACCCGGTGCCGGCCATCGCCGAGCCGCGGCAGCAGCTGCGCCGCCGTCTGCGCCGGCGACGCCAGGCAGGGCAGCGGGTCCATCGCCTCGGCCGCCATGCCCAGCGGGCTGCCCGTCAGATGCTCATGACCGATCGTGCCGGCCACCCGGCCCGCCGGGCCCAGCACCGGCAGGTCGGTCAGCCCCTCGCGCAGCAGCCGCTCCCGGACCGTGGCGAGCCGCATTTCCGGCCCGGCCGGGGCGGGGGCGGGCGCCATCATCGCCGCGCAGGTCAGGCGCCGGCCGGTGCGCGCGATGGCCAGGCGTTCCACCCGGTGCAGCAGCTCGGCCAGGTCCTCGCGTTCGATGTCCAGCAGCTCCTCCTGCGTGGCGAGCGCGGCTTCCAGATCCTCGGCGGTGAAGCCGTCGTCTTCCGCCTTCGGCGCCTTGGGTCGTGGCGCGGCGAGCCAGCCGCCATGCGGATAGGCATGGCCGGTCAGCCGGTGGTAGAGCCAGCCGGCGGCGACCAGCAGCGCGGCATTCAGCGCCACCGGCGCCAGGGCGAAGCTCCAGCCCGCCTGCGCCACCGCCTGGCCGCCCAGCACCGCGGTCAGCGCCGCGGCGCCGCCGGGCGGGTGCAGGCAGCGGGTCGCCCGCATCACCACGATCGCCAGGCCGACGGCGAGCCCGGCGGCGAGGGCGGGCTGCGGCACCGCCGCGGCGCAGGCCGTGCCGACGGCGGCGGAGATCGTGTTGCCGCCCAGGATCGCCCAGGGGCGCGCCAGCGGGCTGGCCGGCACCGCGAACAGCAGCACGGCGGAGGCGCCCATCGGCGCCACCAGGCAGGCGAACAGGCTGCCCTCCGACCACCAGGCGGCGACGATGCCGGTCACGGCAATGCCGCAGAGTCCGCCGACACCGGCATGCAGGGCGTCCATATGGCCGGGCAGTCCGCCAGCCCGCAGCCGGCGGATCGCCTGCACGAGCCGGCGCGGGCTCAGGGCGGCGGCGAAGGGGCGGAAGGCCATGCGGCACCGGGGCTGCGGCCGCGTTCGGGCGGCCTGGGAAATGGCGGGGGACGGCCGTTCGACGGGTCCCCGGCAGTGGCGGAAGATGGTGGCGGTCGGCAGCGGGCGAGAGGATTGTGCCGCCGGCAGGAAAACATGTATGGCAGGGACATCTATTCCGGCCGGCAGCGTCATGCAAGCGGCCGGCCCAGGAAGGGAGCGGCGCCGTGCGGCTGACCCGGTTCACCGACTATGCGCTGCGCGTGCTGCTGTACCTCGCCGAGCGGCCCGGGCGGCACTGCCCGATTTCCGAGATCGCCGCGGCGCACGGCATCTCCGCCAACCATCTGGCGAAGGTGGTGCATGGCCTGGGCAAGGCGGGCTATGTCGCCGCCCGGCGTGGCCGCAGCGGCGGCCTCCGGCTGGCCCGGCCGGCGGGCGAGATCCGGGTCGGCGCGGTGGTGGCGCGGATGGAGGCGGATTTCGACCTCGTCGACTGCCCCGGCTGCCGCATCGCGGCGGGCTGCGGCCTGCGCGGCGCCCTGGGAGAGGCCCTGGCGGCCTTCGTGGCGGTGCTGGACCGCTACAGCCTGGACGACCTGGTCGGCCGGGCGCCCGGGCCGCTGGCCCTGTTCGGCCTGCCGGGACCGCAGGGCGGTGGCCGTGCCCTGACCCCGGCACGCGCCCTGCTTGACCCGCAGCCCGCGTGACCCCCAACCCGCTTGACCCCCGCCGACCCCCTTCCTAGCTTGGCCGCCGATTCAACGGGCAGGAGACTTGCGGCAAGTGGCGGAGCAGGATCGGGTGATCGTGGTGGGCGGCGGGCCGGTGGGGCTGACCACCGCCCTTACGCTGGCGGGACATGGCGTGCCGGTGACGGTGATCGAGGCGGAGGCCGGCATCGTCTTCTCGCCACGGGCCCTGGTCTACCATCCGCCGACCCTGGAGGCGCTGGGCCAGCTGGGCCTGATGGAGGACCTGACCGCCGCCGGCGTGCTGAAGCAGCAGCTGCTGTTCAAGGACGGGCAGGGCCGCGACCTGGCGCAGATCGACTATCGCCACCTGGAGGGCCGCACCCCCTATCCCTACAACCTGCATCTGGGCCAGGACGTGCTGGCCGGCATCGTCCTGCAGCATCTCGAGCGGCTGCCGGGGACGCAGGTGCTGTGGAACCACCGCCTGACCGCGATCGAGCAGGATGCCGACAGCATCACCGCGATCGCCGCCGGGCCGGCGGGCGAGGTGCGGCTGGCGGGGCGCTGGCTGGTCGGTGCCGACGGCGCCTCCTCCGGCACGAGGCAGGCGCTGGGCCTGGGCTTCGAGGGGAAGACCTGGCCCGACCGCTTCGTGGCCACCAACGTGGTCTACGATTTCGAGGCGGACGGCTATGCCCGCGCCACCTTCGTGATCGACGCCGACCATTGGGCGATCATCGTGAAGATCAACGAGGACAATCTGTGGCGCTGCACCTACGGCGAGAGCGCGGAGCTGCCGCCGGAGGGCATTCGCGACCGGGTGCCGGAGAACTATGCCCATTTCATGCGCCGCATGACCCGGGCCGATGGCAGCCCGAACTACGAGATCAGGGCCGTGTCCCCCTACCGGGTGCATGAGCGCGCCGCCGACAGCTTCCGGGCCGGCCGGGCGCTGCTGGCCGGCGATGCGGCGCATATCTGCAACCCCTGCGGCGGCTTCGGCCTGACCTCCGGCCTGCTGGACGCGGTGGCGCTGGGCCATCCGCTGGCGGCGGTGTTCCTCGGCCGGCAGGACGAGGCGATCCTGGACCGCTATGCCGAAGAGCGGAAGCGCATCTTCCTGGAGAAGACCTCGCCGGCCGCCAGCGACAATCTGCGCCGCTTCCGCGAGCGCGACCCGGCGAAGAAGGCGGAGGACATGGCGCGCTTCCGCCGCCTGCGGGAAGAGCCGGAGTTCAACGCGACCGTCGGCAGCTATTCCTTCAACCTGGCCTCGCCCGAGCTGGCGGACCCGAAGCTGGTGACCGGGTAGCAGGCACCATCGTTGGCCTGGCCCGCGGGGACCTCCCGCGGGGACCTGGGGGGATCGGGACATCTGATCGCTGTGCCGTCCCAGCCGCCGTCGTTCCATGGCTTGACCATGGAACCCATTCCGCGGGCCTCGCGGCACGGCACCGCTTGCGGAATGGATCCTCGCCTCGAGGGCGAGGATGACGAAGCGAGGGCGGGACTCTGTCAGACCAGCGCCGGCGCCCGGTACATGACGGTGGGACGGCGACGCCCGCACGCCCCCGCCGCTACCCCTTCGCTTCCGGCAGCATCGCCTGGATATAGCTGTCGGCCGCCACCGCGAAGCCCAGCGCGCCGCCACCGCCGACGGTGAAGGTGGTGATGCCGATCAGGTTGCCGCGATCGTCGAACAGGGCGCCGCCGGAGGAGCCGGGCGAGATCGGCGCGTTGGTCTGGATGATCGGCACGCCCTGCCATTGCCGCAGGCCGGTGACCAGGCCGGGGCCCAGGGTGTTCTCCAGCCCCGCGGGTGAGCCGATGCTGTAGACGGTCTGGCCGACCTTCAGCCCGGCATAGGGGGCGATCCGGCGCACCGGCTCCAGGTCGGTGGGGGTCTCCAGCACGCAGCGGTCGGTCGAATCGTTGGCGTGGATCAGCCGCGCCGGCTCGATCCGCTCGCGGCGCTTGATCAGGATGAAGTCGGCGCCGCCGACCACATGGCAGTTGGTGAACAGCCAGTGCCGGGTCACCGCGACGGCGGAGCCGGAGCGCTCCGCGATGCCGCCGCGATAGCGCTCCGCCGCCAGCACGGTCCAGACCGCGGGCTCCACGGATTCGAACAGCGCCACCGGGTCCATCGGCAGCGGGTCCTCGCCGTCGGCGGGCGTTTCCGCGGGGCCGGCGGTCTGCAGCACCGGCGTCTGCGGCGAGGGCGCCTGTGGCGGGGCAAAGCCGAAATGCGACAGCATCTGCTGCGAGGGCGGGAAGCCGGCCTCCGCCGCCGCTGTCAGCCAGCGGCCGCCTTCCGCGCGGTCGGGCACCACCATGTCGCCGGTCATGTAGGCCAGGACCAGCAGGTGCTGGGCGCGGACCTCGCCGCCCTCCGCGGCGATGCGGAAATGGTGCAGCGCGGCATCCGGGTCCCGGGGCAGGCGGTTGCCGAGATAATACCAGGCGCCAAGCTGGAAATGCGCCGTCGGGCTGCCGGACGCGGCCAGCCGCTCGCAGCCGGCGACATCCGCACAGGGGCGGTCGTCGAAGGAGGCGGCCAGTGCCGCCACATCGGCGGCATGGGGCAGCGGGGTTGCGGCGCCGGCGCCGGGCCAGCCGGCGGACATCCCTGGCTGCGCCGGGCCTGGCTGCGCCGGGCCTGGCTGCGCCGGACTTGGCCGCGCCGGACCTGTCTGGGTCGGGGCGGGCTGCATCGGGGCCGGTTGGGTCGTGGCCGGGGCGCCCGACATGTCCGGCCTGCTGCAACCCGCGGCAGGCAACAGGCCCGCGGCCAGCAAAGCGGTCGCAACCAGTACGGAACTCCACATGTGAGGCACATCCTCCGGAGCAGAACAGCGCGTTGGGCGGCGGCCCGAGATGGGCGCCGCGGTCAAATCCCCCGACTGTCCGTGCGGCGTCATTGTGGCGCAGCGACAGGCGGTCGGAAAGGGCCGCCCGCATCGCCTCGCGCAAGGGTGTCGCCGGCCCGCTTGTGCCTCCCGCGGGCGCAATCTAGCGTCAGACAGTCATATAGGGCAGAACATGGGGTGGGGTGGGGCCCGGGAACAGGGAGTGCCGCATGGCGCGCCAGCTGAAAGACGGAATCGCCGCCCTCTAGGCCACCACCAGTGCCGCGCTCGGCATCCTGGCCCTGGCCAGCGGCATCTATACCTATATCGGCGTCCGCGGGCTGCTGGACGGTACCGGCGGGCTGTCGGCGCTGGCGGCGATCGCCTATTCGGCCGCCGTGTCGGTCGGCATCTACGTGTTCTGGACCTATGTGCTGCGCTTCTTCCCGCTGCTGAAGAGCCAGGCGGCGCGGATGCAGATGGTGATGGCGATCCTGCTGGGCTCCGCCGCCATCGTCGCGATGTCGTCCTGGCTGAACGCCGCCGCCCTGGCGGGCAGCGCGGCGGTGGAACAGCATCTGGCGGAGACGGTCGAGGACTACCAGGAGGCGCTGGGCCGCACCCACGAGCAGGCGCTGGCCGCGCTCGGCCTGCTGCCGGACATCCGCATCGCCGCGGCGAATTTCGAGAACCTGGCGGAGCAGGAACGCGGCCAGGGCGCGCTGACCGGCACCAGCGGCAGCGGCACCGTGGTGCAGCTGCTGACCCAGATGAGCTCGCAGCTGCGCGAGCTGGAGGGGCAGATCGTCTCCTCCCGCGCCGACGTGGAGAGCCTGTTCGGCCAGGGCACCCAGCATCTGCGCCGGATGCGCGAGCTGGTGGCGCAGCCCGGCCCGGTAGAGGAACGCTCCATCGAGTTCGCGGAGGAGGCGGTGCAGGTCGCCGGCCTGATCACCCAGCTGAAGCAGTCCTCGATCGCGCCGGCGGTGCTGCGCGCGGCGGAGGACCTGGCGCGCAGCTATGTCGCGCCGGCGCCCGACGGCGGCTCCGCCGCGCTGCGCGCGCAGCAGGCGCGGGTGGTGGAGAATGTCCGCGAGACGATCCAGCAGCAGAGCAGCGCCCTGGCGGCCGGGGCGGAGCAGGTGCTCGCCGCGCCGCCGGTGGCGCTGCCGCGCTTCACGCCGATCTCCACGGCGGAGGCGGTGCTGCTCTATGCCGGCGACTTCGTGCCGTCCTGGGCCGGCGCGATCGCCATCGACCTGCTGCCCGGCGTGATCGTGATGATCCTGTTCATCGTGCAGGCGTCGATCCGCCGCGAGGAGGACCCGCTGGCCGCCGAGGACACCATCACCCTGCGCGAGATGCAGGCGGCGATGCTGGCCCTGAAGCGGATCGAGGCGGTGCAGGCGGAGATGCCGGCCGGGCCCGCCGCCGCGACAGCGGCGGAGCAGGGCGAACGGCCGGCGGAGAAGGACGAAGGCGGCCGCCGCGGGCCGATGGCCGTCGCCTGACCGGGCCCGGCGATGCATGCGATGAGCGATGGCAATCCGCCGCCCGCCGCACCGTCGGCCGGGCCGCTGGCCTGGTTCCGCGCCCGGCCGGAAGGCTGGCTGTTGCGGCAGATCTTCCGGCTGATGCTGGCCGGCACCCTGGCCGCGGTGCTGCTGGATGCCGCCGGCATGCTGCCCGCGGAGGCCGGCCTGGGCACCGGCGGGGATGGCGGGCGGCCGGCCTTTCCGGCGACGCCGGAGCCTGTGCGGCTGGAACGGCCGGGGGCCGGCGACCATCTGCGCCCCTATGCGCCCGACATGCAGCCCGCCGCGCCCGACGGGCGGCCGGCCCGGCCCCGGCTGCCCGACGGCACGCCGATCGCGCCGCCGGCCCTGCAGCGGATGGCGTTCAGCTTCCGCGAGAGCCCGGACGGGGTGCCCTTCATCCTGGGGCGCGGCGACATCGCCATCGGCCTGGCGGAGGAACTGCGCCGCTTCGATCGGGCGCATGACCTGCAGGCGCGCTATTTCGTCGTCGTCTCCAACGGCGGCGTGACCCAGGAGGCGGAGGCGATGGGCCGCTACATCCGCGACCGCGACCTGAAGGTGATCGTGCCGCAGGACGGCTGGTGCCTGTCCGCCTGCCCGCTGATCCTGGCCGGCGGCACCACCCGCGTGGTCTATCCCGAGGCCTGGGTCGGCGTGCACCAGGCCTATCTTGCCGCCGATTCCCGCGGCTCCACGGCGGCGGCCTTCGCCGCCGGGATCGACAGCGTGGCGCGTTCGATGCGCTACCTGGAGGAGATGGCGGTCGACCCGCTGCTGTGGCGGCTGGCCAGCGAGACGCCGCCGCAGGAGATCTACCTGCTGACCGCGGAGGAGCTGCGGGACTTCCGCCTGGCGACGATCGTCAGCGACAATATCCGCATGCAGTAGTGGCTTTGCGCCGCCGCCCCTGTTATCGGCAGCGCGGTCAGCCGCGCAGGCGGCGGACATTCGCCTCTGCCCGGCGGCGGATCGGCGCCAGGGCGGCGGTCTGGGCGCGCACGGGGGCGGTGGCCATCTGCCAGGCCAGGATCTGCCAGGAGCGGGAAAAGGCGTCCGGCTTCTCGGCGATCATCCGCCGCAGTTCCGCGGTGCCCTGCTCGCCGGCGGTGAGCCCGGCCAGCGCCAGGATCGGCAGCCGCAGCGCGACCGCCTCGGCCGCCGCCAGCCAGGTGGCGGTGGCCGCCGAGCCCAGCTGCATCCAGGCCCGCCAGGCGTCGCGCGGAACGGCCAGGCCTGCGGTGGGAAGAGTCCAGGGCGTGAACGGCATCGGCGCCTCCATTGCTGCACTGCAATAGAACGCAGCGGCCGCATCCCGGTTCCGCCTTCTTCCGCCATTGCCTCCGGCGCCCGCTGCGGTGATGCTTGCCGCCGATGCGGCTGGATCTACCGGAAGACGGAAAGGCAGAAGGCGATGGACTATGTCTGGCGGATTCTGGAGGGCACCCCCTGGTGGGTCTGGGTGCTGCTGGTGGTCCTTGTCCATCGCGGCATCAAGGCGTTGCGGCCCACGACCGGGCCGCTCTGGCGCTTCGCCATCATCCCGGTGATCTTCCTGGCCTGGGGGATCTTCACCCTGGTCACCGACCTGGGCGTCACCGCCCTCAGCGTCGGCAGCTACCTGGTGGCGCTGCTGGCCGGCATCGGCATCGGCTGGCTGATGGGGGCCGGCCTGGCGGTGCGCGCCGACCGGGCGCATGGCCTGGTGGAGGTGCCGGGCGGCCCCTCAACCCTGATCCTGATCCTGGTGATCTTCATCGTGAAATACACGATCGGCGTCTGGCTGGGGATGGATCCGGCGGTGGCCGGGCAGGCCTGGTTCGTGCTGGTCGATTGCGGCGTGTCGGGCCTGATCGCCGGCATGTTCGCCGGCCGCTTCGGACAGTATCTCGTCAAGTACCGCATTGCGCCGCAGGAGGATCTCTCCGGCGCGACCGCCTGAACCGGACGCCGCATTGATTTTGGCAGCATCCACCCAACATATAGAGGACTCGCGCTCGCGGATTTCAAAGCCTTCGGCGCCGACAGCGTTGCTCCTTTGACAAGCGCCCCTGCCCGCCCGGTCCGCTCCGGCGGGTGCCCGACGGACCGGCCGGCGCGTCCTGCCTCGACATGAGGCTGGTGAGGTCCGGCGGGTCAAGGAGCATGCCCGTGGTTGCAGCGGCCCACCAAATGCCGGATCCCTCCGCACGATCAATCCGGAAGGACCGGCCAGACAAGCGGTCTGCCAGGCCGCTGCGGCCTGGTTTCACAATCCCGGGCCGGGCGCGAGCCATGGCCATGGCCGCCCTCATCGTTTTTGCCCTGTTCCCTGCCGGCATTGCCGCGGCCTGGGCCGACAATCTGATGGACGGCAATGGCGCGGCGGTGCCGGAAAATGCGGAACCCACGGGCGGTGGCAGCGGCTGGGCCTGCCGGGCCGGCTTTCGCGAGGCGAATGGCCGCTGCCTGATCATCAACCTGCCGGAGAATGCCTATCTGTCGGATTCCCGCTATGGCCGCGGCTGGGAGTGCAAGCGCGGGTATCGCGACCTCGGCCAGCGTTGCGTGGCAATTCCGATTCCCGAAAATGCCTATCTGAACGCCTTCGGCGACGGCTGGAACTGCCTGCGCGGCTATCGTGAGGACAAGAGCCGCTGCGTCGAAGTCATCGTCCCCGAGAACGCCTTCTATACCGGCGGTTCCTATGGCCGCGGCTGGGAGTGCGAGCGTGGCTACCGCGCCGCAGGCGGTCGCTGCGACCTGGTGGCCCTGCCGGACAATGCGCATCTGGACCAGTCCGGCCATGACTGGGAATGCGACCCGCCATTTCGCCGGCGGGGCAACACCTGCACCGCGCCATGACGGCGCGCCGGGTCGCGGACTTGCCGTCCGCGGTCACCGCGACAGCCGGCGAGGAGAACGCCACAATGGACGCCCCGATCGATCTGGACAGCTACCGTAGCGGCCCCGAACGCACAGCGACGCGCTGGCGGTGCCGGCAGGCGGCACGCGACCGGATGTCGTGCCGGGTCGCGACATGGCGAGAGCAGGCGCTGCAGGACATGCTTCTGGCGGTGCCGGCAGGGACCTGGAGCGAAGCCGCGAACCGCGCCGGCAGCCTTATCGAACGCTATGCGGCCACGCCGGAAGGACAGGTGCCGCAGGAACGGGAGCTGATCGTCCTGGTTTTGGCCGATCTGGTGCGGCTGCAGGAACAAGCGGTGGTCGAGGTATGAAGCGGGTGCCGATGGAACAGCCCCGGGGCCGCCCGTCCTGGGATGTCCCCAAGCGCCGGGCCTGCCTGCGCTGCACCGCCCCGTTCGACAGCGAATGGTCCGGCCAGCGCATCTGCCCGCATTGCAAGAGCTCCGCGACCTGGCGGACCGGCACGCCGCCATCGGCGCGGTCGGCAGGCGGACGCTAGGCGAGGATCACGACGCCGTCTTCGCCGGCATAGAGTCGTTCCACCGCCGCGGCGCGATGGGCCAGGACCGCGCGCTGGTTGATATAGCCCTTGTCGGTGATCTCGTTCGCGTCGATGGAGGGCGGGCTGTCCAGCACCAGGGCGCGGGTGATGCGGCGGGAGGCGCCGCCGGCATCCGCGTTCATCGCGGCCAGCTTCTCCGCCAGGAAGGACGCCACCGCCGGATGCGCCGTCGCGGCGGCATCGTCCAGCCCCTCGGCGGCAGCGCCGATCACCTGGCGGCAGCCGGCCGGGTTGGCGAAGACCAGAAGGCCGATCTCCTCCCGGTCATGGCCGGTAATGACGGCGTCCTGGATCACCGGTTCGCAGGCGGCGATGGCGGCGATCCGCAGCGGCCCGACATTGACCCAGGTGCCGGAGGTCAGCTTGAAATCCTCCGCCACCCGCCCGTCGAAGATCACCCCTTTCTCGGGATGCTCGGGGTCCGCCAGCCGGCCGGCATCGCCGATCCGGTAGAAGCCCTCCTCGTCGAACGCGGCCTTCGTCAGGTCGGGCCGCTGCCAGTAGCCGGGGGTGACGTTGGGACCGCGCACCCGCATTTCCAGCTTTTCCCCGTTGGGCACGAACTTCAGCTCGTTGCCCGGCGTGGGGATGCCGATATTGCCGGCCCGTTCGATCCGATAGTGCACCGCGGTCACCAGCGGCGCCGTCTCCGTGCTGCCCCAGGCGGAGACCATCGGCACCAGGCCGCCGCGCGCCTTCATCGACTGCGCCTCCATGCGCTGCCACAGGTTCTGCGGCAGGGCGGCGGCGGCATAGAAGATGAAGTCCAGCTCCCGGAAATAGCTCTCCCGCAGCGCGTCATCGGCCTCCAGCGCATCGAGCAGGAAGCCATAGCCGCGCGGCACGTTGTAGGACAGGGTTGGGGAGACCTCCTTCAGGTTCGCCACCGTGCGCTCGAACAGGCCGGGTGCCGGCTTGCCGTTGTCGACGAACAGGGTGCCGCCGTTGGAGAGCACCAGGTTGAAGGTGTAGTTGCCGCCGAAGGTGTGGTGCCAGGGCAGCCAGTCGACCAGCACCGGCGGGCGCTCGCCCAGGAACGGCCAGACCTGCAGCGACATCTGCTGGTTCGCGGTCAGCATGCGCTGGGTGTTGACGACACCCTTCGGTTCGCCGGTGGAGCCGGAGGTGAACAGGATCTTCGCCACCGTGTCCGGCCCGGTGCCGGCATAGGCCTGGTCGACACGGGCATCGGGCTGCGTCGCCGCCAGCTCGGCGAAGGCATGCGCGCCGGCGACCGCGTCCGTGCCGCTGCCGACATAGACGGCGCCGCAATCGCTCCGCACCGCCTCGATCGCCCGGGCGAAGGCCGCGCCGTCCGCGGCATAGACCAGTGCCGGCTTCAGCAGGCCGGCAATCCGCTTCAGCTTGCCGTGGTCGGCCGACATCAGCGAATAGGCGGGCGAGACCGGGGCGGCCGGCGCGCCGACATGCATCGCCGCCAGCTGCAGCAGCCCGTTGTCCACCGCATTGTCGGACAGCAGCATGACGGGCTTGTCCGGGCCGACGCCGCGGTCGACCAACCCGGCGGCGATGCGGCGGACCAGGTCCTGCGCTTCGGCATAGCTGACCTTGCGCCAGGTGCCGTCCGGACCGCTGCGGTCGGCGAGGAAGGTCCGCCCGGGCGCCCGGTCGGCCCAGTGCGCCAGCCAGTCGCCGACCCGCCGTGCATGATCGCCCAGCGGCACCGGCGACCGCAGGACGAAGCTGCCATCGGCGTGCATCTCGCGCTCCGTCGCCGGTGTCGCGAAATTGAGCTGCGGCACGCCCGTGCCCGTCTGCGCCGGCTCTGCCATGCCGTCCTCCCCCGTTTCTGTCTTTGTCTTCTGAGCCCGTATCGCCCTGGCGGTCAGGCCGCCACCCGGCGGATGAACGCCGTCATCGCCTCCGCGGTGGCCGTGCGCTGGTCGCGATGCGGGGCATGGCCGCACTCGTCCAGCAGCAATGTCTGCACCGGACCGCCGCTCTCCGCCTCGATCGACTGCAGCTGTGCCACGGTGCCATAGGCATCGTCGCGGCCCTGGATCTGAAGGATCGGGCAGCGGATCATCTTCAACACGCCCTCGATGTTCCAGGCGCGGAAGTCCGGATTGAGCCAGATGTCGTTCCAGCCGCGGAAGGCGCCTTCGACATCGACATGCCAGCGCGCCAGCGCGTCCTTCAGTCCGCCCTCCTCGTAGGCGGTCTTCGCGTCGCGGATGCCGGCCAGCGACAATTCCTCCACGAACACGTGCGGCGCCTCCAGCACCAGTGCCAGCGGGTCGCTGTCGGGCATCGCGGCGTGGATCAGGGCAATCGAGGCGCCGTCGCTGTGGCCGACCAGGATCGGCCGGCGGACGCCAAGCGCGTCGAGCAGGGCGGGCAGCACCTCCTGGCCTTCCACATGCATGTAGGACACCGGCCGCGGCAGCGGCGCCGGGCCGGAGCGGCCATAGCCGTAGCGCGAATAGACGATCGCCGGCAGGCCGGTCGCCGCGGCGATGGCATCCGGGAAATCCTTCCAGTGCGCGGCGGCGCCGAGCCCTTCGTGCAGGAAGACCAGCACCGGCGCCGGCTCGCGCCGCTCGCCGATCTCGCGGACCTCGAGCGGGCCCCAGTCCAGCGCCACCTGGCGGGTCGTGTCGCCAGGGCCGTTCACGGCCGGGTCCATGAAGATGCCGCCGCTGTCCGCCGCATCCGCTGCCTCAGGCCGCCTGGGCGATCGCCTCGTCGAGCGCCTGGCGCCAGCCGTCCAGCCAGGTCAGGGCCTCCTCCTCCGGCATGGTGCCGTCGGCCGCGTCGTGGATGAAGCGCTCGCCGATCCGCTGCGCACCCAGTTCCTGCAGCAGGTTGTCGAAGCGCTTGCCGCCGAAGTTGAAGGTCTGCTGGTAGGTGGAATCGCCCAGGCCGATCACGCCGTAGCGGATCTCCGACAGGTCGGGCCGCTTTGCCTTCAGGTCCTCGAAGAAGTCCTGGGCATTGTCCGGCACGTCGCCCTGGCCATAGGTGGAGGTGCAGATCAGGTAGACCGATGCCGGATCGGCGAACGCGCCGGCATCCAGCTTGTCCATCATCGACACCTCCACGTCATGCTCCGCCGCCCGCAGGCTGTCGGCGACTTCCTCTGCAACAAGCTCTGCGGTGCCGGTCATCGTGCCGACCAGGATCTCAATGCGCATGACGCCCGGGTCTCCTCTTGCCATGGGTTTCCGCAACTATAATGCATGCGCTGGCCATGGCAAGAATTATAGTGCATATTGACCTCGGGTCCGCCGCAACCGTGAGGGAAACCCGTCGTGACCGAACGTTCCGCAAAACGCCCGGCCCGCGCAAGTGCGGGGGACGGGCCGGCCGCTGCCGAGACCGGGCCGGAGGACGGCGCCGGCGATGCCGTCTACCTGGCCGCCCTGGGGCACAGGGTGCGCTCCACCAGGGCAGCGCGCGGCATGACCCGGCGCATGCTGGCCCGGGATTCCGATGTCTCCGAGCGCTACCTGGCGAAGCTGGAAGGCGGCGAGGGCAACCTGTCGATCAGCCTGTTGCGGCGGGTGGCGACGGCGATGGACCTGCCGCTGGCCGACCTGGTCGACGAGCGGGCGCCGGCCGGCGCCGAACTGCGCGCCCTGCAGGACATGCTGGCCCGGCTGTCGGCCGGCGAACTGGCGGAGGCGCGGCGGCTGCTGCAGGACCGGTTCGGTCCGCGCGCCAGCGGCGACCGCGGCCGGCGGATCGCGCTGATCGGCCTGCGCGGTGCCGGCAAGACGACCCTCGGCCGGCTGCTCGCCCATGCGCTCGAGGTGCCGTTCCTGGAAATGCGACCCGCCATCGAGCGCTCCGCCGGACTGACCGTGGACGAGATCTTCAACCTGGGCGGCCAGTCGATGTACCGCCGCCTGGAGCGGGAGGCCCTGGCCGACCTGGTGGCGCGGCACCCGGCGGCGGTGATCGCCACCGGCGGCTCCCTGGTGACGGAACCGGCGACCTTCGACCTGCTGCGCGCGCGCTGCCTGACGGTCTGGGTGCAGGCCGCGCCGGAGGAGCATATGCAGCGCGTGCTGGCGCAGGGCGATATCCGGCCGATGGCCGGCAACCGCGCGGCGATGCAGGACCTGCGGCAGATCCTCTCCGCCCGCGGCGCCCTCTATGCGCTGGCGGATGCGGTGCTGGACACCAGCGGCCAGACCATCGCCGAAAGCCTGGCGGACCTGGAGGCGATCGCGCGGCGCGCCGGGCTCGCCGCGGCGCCCGAGGGCAGTCCGGCACGGCTCCCTGCGCCGGAGACGGCGGGCGATGGCCTCGCGGCCGGATGAACCATATTGCAATTTCGGACACAATCATGCACAATAGTGCATATTCCCTGGGAGGAGGCAGTGATGGATAGCCGCGTTGGCACCGACATCGTGACCTTCGACGTCGATCCGGAGGCGTACCGCCACTGGCAGGTGGACTTCGCCGGCCCGGTGGCCACGGTGAAGCTCGACGTCGACGAGGAAGGCGGGCTGCGGCCCGGCTACGTTCTGAAGCTCAATTCCTACGACCTCGGCGTCGATATCGAGCTGAACGACATTCTGCAGCGCATCCGCTTCGAGCATCCGGAGGTCCGCACGGTCGTGCTGACCTCTGCCAAGGAGCGGATGTTCTGCTCCGGCGCCAACATCTACATGCTGCGCTCCTCGCCCCACAGCTGGAAGGTGAACTTCTGCAAGTTCACCAACGAGACCCGCAACGGCATGGAGCAGGCCAGTGCCAGGTCCGGCCTGAAGTTCCTGGCGGCGGTGAACGGCGCCTGCGCCGGCGGCGGCTACGAGGTGGCGCTGGCCTGCGACGAGATCGCGATGGTCGACGACGGCTCCTCCACCGTCAGTCTGCCGGAGGTGCCGCTGCTGGGCGTGCTGCCGGGCACCGGCGGCCTGACCCGGGTGGTCGACAAGCGCCGCGTGCGGCGCGACCTGGCCGATGTCTTCTGCACCACCTCCGAAGGCGTGCGGGCGCAGCGCGCCAAGGAATGGAACCTGGTCGACAGCTATGCCGTGCCGGCGAAGTTCGCCGACCTTGTGGCCGAGCGCGCGGCGGCGCTGGCGGCGCAGAGCGACCGTCCCGCCGATGCGAAGGGCATCCGCCTGACCCCGCTGAAGCGCCGCATCGACGAGAGCGGCCTGCACTATCCCCACCTGGACGTGGAGATCGACGCCCAGGCGCGCACCGCGAAGCTGGTCCTGCATGCGCCGGAAGAGGCGATCGCGGAGACGCCGGAGGCGATCCAGGCGGCCGGCGCGGACTGGTACCCGCTGGCGCTGGCGCGTGCGCTGGACGATGCGATCCTGATGCTGCGCACCAACTACCTGGAACTCGGCACCTGGATCATCGCCTCCCGCGGCGACCCTTCGGCGGTGCTGGAGATGGACCGCATCCTGTCGGAGCAGTCCGGCTTCTGGCTGGTGCGCGAGGTGGTGAACTTCTGGGAGCGGGTGCTGAGCCGCCTCGACGTCTCCTCCCGCAGCCTGATCGCGGTGATCGACGAGGGCTCCGCCTTCGCCGGCACCTTCCTGGAGGCGGCGCTTGCGGCCGACCGGTCGTACATGCTCGACCTGTCGGAGGCCGACGAGGGCGATGGCGCGGCGCCGCAGATCGCGCTGAGCCCGATGAACTTCGGCAGCTACCTGATGGCGACCGGGGTCGACCGGCTGACCACCCGCTTCGGCGGCGACGAGGCGAAGCTGAACGCGCTGCGCAACGGCGCCGGCAAGCTGCTGGACGCCGCCGCCGCGCTGGACGCGGGGCTGGTGACCTTCGCCCCCGACGATATCGACTGGGAGGACGAGGTCCGCATCGCGGTGGAGGAGCGGGCCTCCCTTTCCCCCGATGCGCTGACCGGCATGGAAGCCTCCCTGCGCTTCGGCGGGCGGGAGAGCCTGCACAGCAAGATCTTCGGCCGCCTGACGGCCTGGCAGAACTGGATCTTCAACCGGCCCAACGCGGTCGGCAAGGAGGGCGCCCTGCAGAGCTACGGCTCGGGCTCCCGTGCGAAATTCGACTGGGAAAGGGTGTGAACCATGGCGATCAACTATCAGGAGCGGATCCCCAACAACGTTGACCTGAGCTCCGACCGGCGCCTGCAGCGCGCGCTGGAGCACTGGCAGCCGAAGTTCCTGGACTGGTGGATGGAACTGGGACCGGAAGGCTTCCAGGCCGCCGACGTCTACCTGCGCACCGCCACCTCGGTGGATGCCAAGGGCTGGGCGACCTACGGCGCGGTGAAGATGCCGGACTATCGCTGGGGCATCTTCCTGGCCGACCGGGTCGAGGACCGCCGCATCGGCTTCGGCGACAATATGGGCGAGCCGGCCTGGCAGCAGGTGCCGGGCGAGCATCGCGCCACCCTGCGCCGCCTGATCGTCACCCAGGGCGATACCGAGCCCGCCTCGGTGGAGCAGCAGCGCCTGCTGGGCCTGACCTGCCCGTCGCTCTACGACCTGCGCAACCTGTTCCAGGTGAACGTGGAGGAGGGGCGCCATCTCTGGGCGATGGTCTACCTGCTGCACGCCCATTTCGGCCGCGACGGCCGCGAGGAGGCGGAGCAGCTGCTGGCCCGGCATTCCGGCGACAGCGACAATCCCCGCATCCTGGGCACCTTCAACGAGCCGATCAGCGACTGGCTGTCGTTCTTCATGTTCACCTATTTCACCGACCGGGACGGCAAGTATCAGCTCAAGTCGCTGGCGGAATCCGGCTTCGACCCGCTGGCGCGGACCTGCCAGTTCATGCTGACCGAGGAAGCCCACCACATGTTCGTGGGCGAGACCGGCATCGGCCGGGTGGTGAAGCGCTGCCTGGAACTGATGAAGGAGCTCGGTACCGACGATCCCGCGGCAGTGCGCCGTGCCGGCGGCATCGACCTGCCGACGATCCAGCGCTACATGAACTTCTGGTTCTCCTCCTCCCTCGACCTGTTCGGCGCCGATATCTCCTCCAATGCCGCGACCTCCTTCGCCGCCGGGCTGAAGGGCCGGCCGGACGAGACCCGCTACGAGGACCATGTCGAGGCCGACACGGTGACGAAGCTGCCGGTGCCGGACGGCAAGGGCGGCGTCACGGAGGAAGAGGTGCCGACCCGCAACGCGATGAACTACATCACCCGGTCGGCCTATATCCGCGACTGCGAGATCGGCGTGAAGCGCTGGAACCGGACCATCGAGAAGGCCGGCGCGGACTTTCAGCTGACCCTGCCGAGCGAACGGTTCAACCGCAAGATCGGCGCCTGGGCCGGCCTGCCGATCACGCCGGAGGGCAAGTTCACCGACCCGGAGAAGCATGCCGCCATGATCGGCGAATGGCTGCCGACCGAGGCCGACCGCCAGCATGTCCGCGGCCTCATGGTGCAGGTCACCGATCCTGGTAAGATGGCAAGCTGGATCGCCCCGCCGGACCGGGGGATCAACAATCTGCCGGTGGAATACGAGTACGTCCACCTGGCCAACTAGAGCCGGGGCGCGGCCCTCCCGCCGCCGTCAACCGGCGGCGGGAGGTGTCGTTCATGAATGCTGGCGTACAGCGTAGCGCGTCACAGACGATCCCCAAGATCGCGATCGTCGGCAGCGGTCCTGCCGGCCTCTATCTCGCGGAAAAGCTTCTGAAACTGGTGGAGCCGGTGGAGCTCGACGTGATCGAGCGCCTGCCCACCCCCTACGGCCTGATCCGCTCCGGCGTGGCGCCGGACCATTGGACGACCAAGAACGTCGTCCGCAAGCTGGAACAGGCCTTCCAGAACCCGGCCACCCGCTTCATCGGCAATGTCGAGCTCGGCCGCGACGTTTCGCTGGCCCAGCTGCGGGAATTCTACGATGTCGTCGTGCTGGCCACCGGCACGCCGCTGGACCGGCCGCTGGGCCTGCCCGGCGACGGTCTGCCCGGCGTGACCGGCGCGGCGCGGTTCTGCAGCTGGTACAATGCCCATCCCGACTTCACCGAGCTGGATATCGACCTGCCGAAGGTCGAGACCGCGGTGGTGATCGGCAATGGCAATGTCGCCCTGGACGCGGCGCGGATGCTGGTGCGCACGCCGGAGGAACTGGCGGCGACCGATGCGCCGCGGCCGGTGCGCGACGTGCTGGCCCGCACGAACGTGCGGAAGGTGGTGATCGCCGGCCGCCGCGGTGCTGCCCATGTCAAGTTCAGCCCGGCGGAGCTGCGGGAGTTCAGCGAGCTGGCGCAGGCGGTGCCGGTGATCGACCCCGCCGAGCTGCCGCCGGAAGGCACCGAGCCGAAGCGGACGATGGAGATTCTCGGCCGCCTCGCCGCGATCGAAGCCGATCCGGCGAAGCCGGCGCGCATCGAGTTCCTGTTCCGCGCCCGCCCGGCCGCCGTGCTGGGCGAGGGCCATGTCTCCGGCATGCGCTTCGTGCGCACCCGGCTGGACGGCGACCGGGCGGTGGATACCGACGAGGTGCTGGAGGTGCCGGCCCAGCTGGTGGTGACCTGCATCGGCTATCAGGGCCCGACCCTGGAGCGGCTGGAGGTCGATGGCGGGCGGTTCCGCAACGATGACGGGCTGATCGCGGAGGGCCTCTACGCCGCCGGCTGGGCGGCGCGCGGGCCGACCGGCACGATCGCCACCAACAAGTCGGAGGCCTATCGCAGCGCCGACCGCATCGCGGCGGAACTGGCGCCGCAGGGCCGGCCGGGACGTGCCGCGCTGCTGCCCCACCTGCAGGCTGCCGGCATCGACGTGGTGGATTTCGACGCCTGGCGCCGCATCGACGAGGCAGAGGTCGCGGCGGCGGAACACCCCGCCCCGCGGGAGAAGTTCACGACGACCGAGGAGCTGCTGTCCGCCGCGAAATCCTGAGCGTCGGATCCGCCTGCCTCAGGCCCAGAGCTCGCGGGCGCCGGACCGGCGGCCGACCCGGCCGCCGGTGCGGCGTTCGACACCGGCTGGCTCGGCGGTGGGCTTGCCGAACAGGTAGCCCTGGGCATGAGTGGCGCCCAGGTCCCGCAGCAGGCGGACCTGTTCCTCGGTCTCCACCATCTCGGCGATCACCCCGACCTTGAGGTCGGCGCACATGGCGGTGATCGCCGCCAGCATGTGGCGGTCGCGGGCAGAATCGGCGAGACGGCGCACATAGGCGCCGTCGATCTTGACGAAGTCGACGGTCAGCGCCTGCAGGTACTGGAACGAGGCGGCGCCGGCGCCGAAATCGTCCAGGCAGACCTGGAAGCCCATGCCACGGATGTCCTGCAGCACCTCGTTCACGCCGGCCAGGTCGGTGATCTCCGCCGATTCCGTGACCTCGAACAGCAGGCGCCCGGACAGCTTGCCGTGATCGCGCAGCAGTTCCAGCAGGGTCTGGGTGAAGCCGGCATCCTGCAGGGAGTTGCCCGACAGGTTGACCGCCAGCGACAGCTTCGTGCCGTCGAAATCGGTGGTCAGGTCCTCGATCGCGCGCCGGGTGACCAGCAGGTCGAGCTGGGCGTTCATCCCCATGCTCTCGCCGAAGTTGATGTACTCGAAGGTCTTGCGGCCATCGCGAAAGCGGGCCAGCAGCTCATGGTGGTGCAGCTGGCCGTCCTGCAGGCCGACGATCGGCTGGTAGACCAGGTCGATGGCGTTCTGCGACAGGATCTGCTTGAAATCGGCGAGCTTGGCGATGGTGCCGTTCAGCATCTCGTGGAAGGCACTGGCCAGGTCGCCGTTGGGGACACCCTTGGCGCCCAGTTTCTCGAACTGCTTCAGGGTGTGGATGACGGCACGCGCCGCTTCCGCCGACGTCAGGGTCGTGGCATCCATCGCCATGTCGGTCGCGACGACCGACAGCCCGTTGCCGTCCGGGTCGGCATCGCGGGTCATCTGCGCGATCCGGGCCTCGATGGAACGGCCGTCGCCGCCCTCATGGACGACGCCGAAGCGGCTCTCGCCCAGGCGGCCGGCCAGGTCGCGGCCGCCGCTCTGCAGACGGAGGAAGCCGCCGATCTCGCTCATCAGGTTCTGGAAGGCTGCCGGGGCGAGCCGCTGGCCGAGCCCGTCCAGGCCCTCGACTTCCAGCAGAGTGAGCATGTCGCGGCCATGTTCCGCGGCACCGCTCTCCACCGCACGGGCCAGCGCCTGGGTCAGCGCCTCGCCGTCGAGCAGGCCGCTCTGGCTGTCGCGCACCCCGTCCTGCGGCATGCGTTGCCGGAAGCGTTCCTCGGTGCTCATCGCAATATAGGCGAGACCGTCCGCCATCGGCATGCGATAGCCGTTCACCCAGGCCCGCAGGGATCCCTTGCCATGGGCCAGCTGGACGTTAAGGGTCGGCAGCCGCTTTCCGGGCCCCATATCCTTGACGGCCGCCTTCACCAGGGCACGATCGGTCGGCGCGACGGTGCCAAGGAAGCTGCTGCCCTGCAGGTCGGTCGCCTCCCGGCCCAGCAGCTTCATGGTGGCGCCGCTGGCATAGGTGATCCCGTCGACGGAATCGACCTCCAGCAGGAGATCCGCAGCCGCAAAGGAAAAGGCCAGGAAACGATCGCGCTGTGCCTGCAGCACAGCCAGCTTGTCGGCCATCACTATCCCCGCATCCACACTGTGGAATGGACACTAGTGGCAGGGGATTTCGGATTGGTAAACGATCCGTTAGGAGCAGATCCCGGTCACAGCGCCCGGCGCATCGCCTGCCAGGCGCGGGAAAGCGTCTCGCGTGCGGTTTCCGGGGCGATCGCGATCAGTGCGGCCGCGCGGCCGTCCAGGTCGAGATGCCGCAGGTCCGCGACCCCGAACTCGGTCACGACGATGTCGCTGTCCGCCCGCGCGCCCGTCAGCGGCGCCGCCGGCCGGCCGGGGCCGGACAGGCTCGCCACGATCCGGCTGCCGCCGCCGCGCAGGGCCGCCGGCAGCGCGACGATGGAACGGCCGCCGGGGGAGAGGCGCGCGCCGCGCACGAAATCGTTGAAGCCGCCGACGCCGCTGAAGAAGCGGCCGTCGACCAGCTCCGAATTGACCTGGCCGAACAGGTCGACCTCCAGCGCGCCGTTCAGGGAGACGAAATTCTCGATCCGCGCGACCTCGGTCACCAAGTGGGTGCGCCGGACCGGGCGGATCTCGACGAAATCCTCCGACAGGCCGCGGTAGAGCGCCGCCGTCCCGGCGGCCGATCCGGCGACAAGCAGGCCGCGGTCGACATTGCGGCGGGCGCCGGTGATCGCGCCGCTCTCGACCAGCCGCCAGGCGGCGTCGGTCACCAGGCCGGAATGAAAGCCCAGGTCGCGATGGCCGGACAGCGCCTGCAGGATCGCCGACTGCACCTTGCCGATGCCGATCTGGATCACGTCGCCGTCGCGGATCAGGCCGGCGCAGTGGCGGGCAATGGCCTGCTGGACCGGGTTGGGCGCGGCATCCGGGAATTCCGGCAGCGGTTCCTCTGCCTCCAGCAGCCAGTCGATCCGTGCCGCGGGCAGGCGGTCATGGCCCCGCGTGGCCGGCAGCATGGGGTTGAGGTGCGCCAGCACCTGGCTGCAGTTGCGCAGCGCATAGGGCTGGAAATCGGCGCAGGCACCGAAGCCGTGCGCCGCCGTGCCGTCGGCCGCGACCTGCACGATCGCCAGGTCGAACCGCGGCCCGCTCTCCAGATAGTCCGGGATCGCGCTGTAGTTCAGCGGCAGCAGGCGCAGCCGACCCGCGTCGAAGCTGTCCCGCTGCCAGGGCGGCAGGAAGAAGCTCTCGCCCGCCGCCTCGGGATGCAGCGCGGCATAGTCGGTGTCCGACAGGCCGGGGACCAGCACGCCGCAGAAGGTGACGCCGCGTGCCGCTTCCGGTGCCGCCTGCAGGGCCCTGCGGATGGGTGCGGATTCGCCCAGGCAGCCGGACACGAAGACCCGCATGCCCGGTTTCAGGAGCTCCGGGATGCGCTCCGCCGTGATGCGTGCGGTCATGATCCGTGCGCCGCTCAGGGCTGCAGGACGAGTTTGCCGCGCACCCGCCGCGCGGCGATATCGGCCAGCGCCGACGGCGCCTCGGCCAGCGGCCTTGTCTCCACCGGCATCGCCGGCAGGCGACCGGCCAGCCGGTCCGCGAAGCAGCCTGCCAGAAGGGCGCGGCTCGCCCGCGGCTCCTCCTGGGCGAAGGCCGGCCAGTTGATCCCCATCACCTCGATTCCCTTGATCAGGGCCAAATTGCCGCGAACATCCGGGATCCGGCCGGCGGCAAAGCCGACGATCAGGTAGCGGCCGCCCCACCGGGTGGCCCGCATCGCCTCGTCCAGCATGTCGCCGCCGACCGGGTCGTAGACGAGATGGACGCCGCGGCCGCCGGTCCGTTCGCGGACCTGGTCCTTCAGCGGTACCGTGCCGTCATAGTCGATGGCGATGTCGGCGCCCGCCGCCAGCGCGGCCTCGGCCTTTGCCGGGCCGCCCACCGCCGCGAGCACGGTCGCGCCGGCCGCCTTCGCCACATGCAGGGCCGCCAGGCCGACCCCGCCGGTCGCACCCAGGATCAGCACCGCCTCGCCCGGCACCAGGCGGCCGCGGTCGCGCAGGGCATAGGCGGCGGTGCCATAGGCCACCGGCATGGCGGCGGCCTCCTCGAAGGCGATGCCGTCCGGCAGCGGGAACAGGGCGGCTGCGGGCGCCAGGGCATATTCCGCATAGCCGCCATGCGGCGCACGCGCCGCCACCCGATCGCCCGGGCGGATATCGGCGACGCCGTCGCCCAGCGCGTCCACGGTGCCGGCGAATTCGAAGCCGGGCGAGAAGGGCAGAGAGGGACGCACCTGGTAGCGGCCCCGCACGATCAGGGTGTCGGCGAAATTGACGCCGCAGGCCGCGACCCGGATCCGCACCTCGCCCGGGCCGGGCTCGGGCACGGGCACATCCTCAATCTGCAGGGCGCCCGGCTCCTCCAGCCAGGCACGGACCATGACGGCTTTCATATGACGACCTTCATATGACGGATTTCATCGGGAAAAGGGGTGGTATGGGCGGCAGCGGCGCGACGGGAAGGGGCAAGGCGGACCGGCTCACGCCCCGTCGCCGGTGCTGCCGGCGCGCATCTGCAGCTTCAATGCGACCACGGCATGCACGCTGAGCCCGGTGAGGGCGGCGATCTCCCGGAACGGCAGCCGCGTCTCCCGCAGCAGGGCCTTGGCGAAGCGCTTCGGGTTCATCCGCCGGCTGCCGCGCCGGTGATGCGAGGGCCGGCCGTGGCGCCGGGTCTGGCTCTGGTCCAGGCCGCGGGCGAAGGCTGCCCGCATCGCCCGCGCGCGCCGTTCCTTGTCGGCGGCGGTCACCGCGTCGTGCAGATGGGCGGCCTGGGCGAAGTCGCGCGCCCAGCGCCGGCCTTCCGGCGTCGCGTCCGCCGTATCGAACGGATCGGCCGCCGGGTCGCAGTCCGGCTCCTGCGCGCGGCTCTGTCGCGGGCCGTCGTCCTGCGGCAGGGCGGCCGCCTCGTCCAGGGTCATGCCGTGCCGACCCGCCAGCCGCTCCGCCGCCGCCAGGGCGCTCTGCCGCTCGCCGGCGAACGGGCTTTCCGCGGCGAGCTTCAGCAGATTGTGGAATTTCGTACGTTCACGCGGGGTCATGACGCTCAAGCGGGTTCCTGGGATACCTCCGGGCGATCCGTCCGGCGATCCCCATCCTGGGTGCTGCCTCCCGACAGCGGGGCCGGCGACCTCTTGCCGCAGACCCGGGGCCGCGCAACCGGCCAAGGGGCCGGCCACTGGCGGCGCGCCGGCAACAGCGGTAAGTAACGGCTTCGCGGCAGTATACCGAACCTGCCTGTCCGATGGGGCGCAATTTTGTCCGGTCCGGTCTTCCCGTCCTTTCGCGGCGGCGGGCAGCCATCCCCGGCTTCGGTCAGGCCATCGACCCGGCCGCGCCGGGCCCTGGTACCCCGCACTTTGCGCCCTCACCTGTCGTTTGAGGATTTCATGCGGATTGGGATCATTGCCACCCTGGCCTACGGCCTCGTCCTGGTCGTTGCAGCCGTCGCCCTGCTGCTCACCGGCCATGCGCCGGCCGGGGGCGCGCCCGCCACCGCGCTGGAGCGGCTGGCCTGGTGCGGCGCCATGATCGGCGGCGGTCTGGCGCCGCCTGCCCTGGCATGGCTGGTCGCCGGGATCCGTCTCCTGGCCCGGCCGCCGGCACTGGCGCCGGCGGTGCCTCAGGTGGAAGAGGCGAACGGGAATGCCGGCCTGCCGCTGGATGCGGAATCGGCCCGGGTCGAGGACCGGCGCGACTTCTTTGCCACCCTGGATCGCTATCGGACCAGCATCTACAACCAGTTCATCGAAGTGTTCCAGGATACCGGCCTGATCGAATCCTACCGGGGCTTCAAGTTTCCCGACGGGCTGCCGATGGTCGACCGTCCCTGCATCTTCCTGGTGGAGCATTTCCTGTCCCTGGAGCAGAAGGGCGAGGAGGTGCCGGAGCGCTTCAACCTGTCGAACGAGGAACTGCAGATCCTGAAGCGGATGTTCGACGAACTGGTGGAGCATGCGAAGCGGACGAACTCCACCTTCGTCCTGCGCCGCAACGACATGCGGGTCTACCAGATGCTGGGCGGCGAGTACCCGTAGGGCTCCGGACGACGCGCGCTTGCTGGCCTACCGCTCGGAATCCGCGTCCCGGATCCGGCCGTCCGCCGACATCAGGATGGCGATCGGCCGGGTCACCGGGAAATGCCCCAGCACGATCATCAGCACCACCATGATCGGCACGCTCAGGAACATGCCCGTGATCCCCCAGATCGCGCCCCACAGGGTCAGCGACAGGATCACCACCAGGGCGCTGATGTTCAGCGAGGAGCCCATCAGCCGCGGCTCGATGACATTGCCGATGATGATCTGGGCGACCGCCAGCGGCACCAGCACCAGCAGGAAGGGGATGAAGGCGCCGAACTGCATCAGGGTCAGCGCCGCCGGGAACAGGATCCCCAGCAGCGAGCCGATGGTGGGGATGTAGTTCAGCAGGAAGATGAAGACCGCCCAGAACTCCGCGAAGGAGACGCCGACGGCGATCAGCACCACATAGCTGATGCCGCCGGTCAGCACGCTCATCAGGGTCTTGATCCAGATATAGGTCTGGATCTCCCGCTGGATGTCGCTCAGCACCGCACGCACGCGGCTTTCCCGCCGGGGGTCCGGGAACAGCGCGTGGATCTTGCTGTCGAAGGCCTGCTGCTCCACCAGCAGGAACAGCACATAGACCAGCACGATGCCGAACTGGCTGGCGACATTGGCCAGGGTGCCGGCGATCCGGGTCAGCAGCTGCGCCACCGGGATGTCGGCGATCATCTTGTCGAACGAGGCCGTGAGGTCCTTGCCGATCCAGCTGCTCGCCTGCGCCGTCAGCTTGTCCAGGTTGTCCTCGTAGGTGGGAAGCACCTGGGTCACGGCGGATATGTTGTTGGCGACCATGTTGACCAGGAAGACCAGCACGACCAGCACGGCGATGATCGACAATGTCATCGCCGCGACGGCCGGCAGGTGATGCCCGCCCCAATGCATGCGCCGGAAGAAGCGGGCCAGCGCGTTCAGCAGGAACCAGATCATGAAGGCGATGGCGATCGGGATCAGCAGGTCCCGGCCCACCGCCAGCAGCCAGCCGGTCAGGAACAGCACGCCGATCGCCAGCGCCAGGCCGAAGGAGGCCGGCAGTCCCGGCCGCAGCGCCGAAAGGCCGCCCATTTCGGCCGTCCCCAGCTCGGGGCCGAGATGGCCGTCATCGGCGCTGTAGGACCTGGGCGACCGGTCGTCGTCGCGCAGGTCGAAGGCGCGCATCAGGCGCGAGCGGATCTCTGTCTTGCCGCGCTTGTTCGGATCGCTGTCGCTCACCTTGCCATTCCTGCCGTCACTGTTCCCGCCGTCACTGTTCCCGCCGCCACTGTTCCCGCCGCCACAATTCCCGGCTTCCCGTTGCCCGCCTGCCCGGCGGCGCAGTCTAGCCGTCCGGGCGCCGCTCAGGAACGGCAGCCGCGACGGTCATGCCGCCGCTTCGTACTCCGCGGCAAGCCGATCGACCAGGGCGGCGACCGCCGGCAGGTCCCGGACGCCGGACACGGAATGCCCCGCCGACCAGATGTCGCGCCAGCGCGACGCCTTTGCCTTGTCGACATCGATGCTTTCCGTGACGTCGAAGCGCTCGCGCGGCTGCAGGCTGTCGGGATCCAGGCCTGCGGCCCGGATCGACGGACGCAGCATGTTGGTTTCCAGCCCGCTGAAGGCCCGGGTCAGCAGCACGTCGTCCAGGCGGCTGTCGACCAGCATCTGCTTGTAGGCCGGCGCGGCCATGCTTTCCGCCGTGGCGATGAAGCGTGTGCCCATATAGGCCAGGTCGCAGCCCAGCACGCGGGCGGCCCGCAGCGCCGTGCCGTCGGAGATGCCGCCGGCCAGCACGACGGGGCCGTCGAACAGGTCGCGCACCGCGCGGACAAAGGCGAAGGGATTGGCCCAGCCGGTCTGGCCGCCGGCCCCGGCGGTCAGCAGGATCAGCCCGTCGACCCCGGCGGCGATCGCCTTCTCGGCATGCCGGACGGAGGCGATATCGGCATAGACCAGGCCGCCGGCATCGTGGATCGGCGCGATGACCGGCTCCGGATTGCCCACGCTGGCGATCACCAGCGGGACCCTGTAGCGCACCAGCAGGTCGAGATCTTCGGCCAGCCGCGGGTTGGAGCGGTGGACGATCAGGTTGGCGGCGAACGGGGCGGCACCCGCGGTCTCGGCCGTGATCCGCTGCAGCCAGCCGTCCAGTTCCGCCGCCGTGCGGCAGTTCACTGTCGGGAAGGAGCCGATGATCCCGGCTCTGGAGGCGGCGACCACCAGGTCGGGGCCGGAAACCAGGAACATCGGCGCCGCGATCAGTGGCAGCCGCAGCCGCGCGTGAAGCTGCTCGGGGGTCATGGCACCTCCTGCTCTGTGTGGGTCGGTCGGTGATGGGGGCTTGCCGGATGCTGGCAAGGGATGGCGGAATGCCTATCTAAGCGGAAGTGCCGCCGGCAGGCGAGACGGGCATCCCGGGCGAGGCGGGTTTCCACCTGGCCGGGTATCCCGGGCGGCAGGTATCGGCGGAAGGAGTTGCCCCGACATGCGTGTCCTGCGGATCGCCCTGTGGATCCTGGTGGCGGTGTTCGCCGTCGCCTTCGTCGGCTTCCTGAACTACTACCTGCCCTCCACCGAGGTGGTGCGGGTGACCGGCACCGACGTGAAGCGGATGGATGCCAAGAAGGTGGACCCCGCCGGCGTGGAGCGAACCCGCGATGTCCGCTTCATCTCCGCCATGGCGTTCGACGGCGACCAGCCGATCACCTTCCGCAACGAGGATACCGGCTGGGGCTTTCCGTTCTATTTCAAGTTCGATTCCGGCGATGTCACGACCCGGGTGCAGAACATCCTCGCCTCCGACCCGCAGGCCCATGTGGCGGTGACCTACTACGGCTGGCGGGTGGAGATCTTCGACCTGTATCCGAACGCGGTCAGCCTCTACCGGGTCGATGCCGGCTATACGCCGATCCCCTATACGACGATCCTCGTCCTGCTGCTGCTGGCCGCGCTGGCGATCTTCCTGTTCCTGCGGATCCGCCGCTGGCGGGCATCGCGCTACTGATCGCCACCCGCGCGGCGGCCGCGGGCACCGTCCTGCCGCCCTTCCTGCTGTCGCCCTTCCTGCTGCTGGGCAGCGCGGATGCTCTCATAGGCGCCGGCGAAGGCCGCCACCCGCTCCTGGGCGAGGCGCACCAGTTCCTGTGGCATGCCCTGCGCCATCAGCCGGTCGGGATGGTGTTCCTTCATCAGCCGGCGATAGGCGGCCTGCACCTCCGGCCAGCTGGCGTCCCGGCCGACACCCAGCAGGCTGTAGGGGCTGGGCTGGCCGACGCCGTGGGCGGCGGCGATGCGCGCGAAGGCGCTGTCCTTGAAGCCGAAGATGCTGGCCACCCGCTGCAGGAAGTCCATCTCCGGCTGCACGATCCGGTCGTCGCCCCAGGCGATGTGGAACAGCGCGTCCAGCAGTTTCTCCTTCACCGCGTCACGGCCCTGCAGCAGGTCGGCGATGCGGCCGGCATAGGCCTCGTAGCCGGCCGTGGTCCCGCTGGCGAGGTCGAACAGCCGCCGGACATTCTCCTTCTCCGCCTCCGGCACCTGGAACACCTCGTGGAAGGCGGCGACCTGCCGTTCGTAGCGGCGCTTGTCCACCGCCGCCATCTTTGCCGCCAGGGCGATGGCCGCGATCGTGAAGCCGACCCGCTCGGTGGGTTCCCGGGTGGTGCGCCCGCCGCTGCTGGCGGATACGCCCAGGGTCCGGCCGAGGGCTTCCACCAGTGCGACGAAAGGTTCGCCGAGGCGCCGGATCGCCGGTCCGGTCTCGCGGATCGCCCGCCACAGCCCGCCGCCGGCCCGCGGCGGCACCGGTTGCGGCATGCCCGCCTTTGGCGCCGTCGCCGGCAGGGTCCCGTTGCCGGCCGCCTTCTCCGTCCCCCCGCCGGTTGCGGCTTCCTCGCGCCGGCCGCTCACGGCACGATCGTTCCGTGGTCCAGAAGGTCCAGCATCGGACGGTCGTGCGGCAGGTTGCCGTAGCCGAAGGTCTGCACGAAGGGGCCGTGGGCCTGCAGCCAGTCGGCGACCCGCGCCGCCTTCTCGTTGCGGATGCAGTTGCGGCCCTCCAGCCGGCCCGTCAGCCGGCCGCCGACGACCTCCAGGTCGGTCGCCATCACCTCGTCGACGCCGAACCGGTCGGAGACGATGGTGTGCACGACGATCATGGGGGAGCCGCTGGCCACCACCACCCGGTGGCCCGCCCGCCGATGTTCGTGCAGTTCCGCCACGATATGCGACTTCCAGGCGATGCTGCGGCCCAGGTCCAGGGCTGCGGCGCGCGCCTCCTCCACCGGGATGCCGGCGATCAGGCGGCGCAGGAAGGCCGCCTTCACCCGGCCGCGCATATCTTCCGCCCCCGTCACCCTGCCCATCGCCTGGCCGGCCAGCGCCTGGGCGGCGGCGCGGTAGACGCGGCGGCGGCCGCGCAACAGGATCAGCCAGGGAAACAGCGTATCGCGGCGGGTGAGGGTGGCGTCAAAATCGAAGAAGGCGGCGCGGTCCGCCTCGGCCGTGCCGGTGGGCGGAAGCGAGCCGAGAACGCCATGCCCGGCATGCTCGCTCGCCGGCAGGCCGGCCTCGCCGCGCACCAGCCGCTCGCCGCCGACCCGTCCCTCGGCCATGCCTTGGCCGGCGATCCGGTCGGGGGCGCCGCTCCGGGCGATCCTATCGGGGCGGGTGATGCGATCGGCTTCCGCCATGCGCGCCTTCCTCATGTTCCGCAGGCAGACGGAGTATACATGCCCGGCCAGAGCTTGCCCCCCCCCAGAGCTGGCTCCCCGGGCCTGCCTGCAGCCTGTCAGCAGCACTCTCGCGTCGATCACCGTTCCGTGTAAATATCGACCTTCGGGTCGGGCTTTCGCGGCCGGCCCGCAATGGCGCGCCGCGATCGCGGGCGCGGCTCAGGGGCAGGGCTGGATCGGTCGCCGCGGCATCTGGGAGCCGGGGCGGGGCGGCAACCGAGCGAGGGGACGGCGCATGTCGGCAGGCGGGGATTCGACCGGCAAAGTCCAGAAATCCCCCGGCCGGAAGCCGGTGGGCCGAAGCCGCGACAGCGCCGCCCTGCGGGGCGCCGACAGCCGGCGGGCGCCCCGCTATCACGACATCGCCACCGATTTGCAGTCCAAGATCGCCGACGGCACCTATCCGGTCGGCAAGAACCTGCCGACGGAAGCGGTGCTTTGCCGCACCTTCGGGGTCAGCCGCCACACCGTGCGCGAGGCGCTGAAGCGCCTGGCCAATCGCGGCCTGGTGGAGCGGCGCCGGGCCCTGGGCACCCTGGTGCGGGCCCGCTATCCGGAAGGGCGCTACCGGCAGGCGCTGCCGTCGACCGCGGCCCTGCTGGAAATTCCGCGCGACCTGATTGCCGACATCCAGGAGCGCGGCAGCGTCATCACCGACATCGCCCTGGCGCGGACATTGGGATGCGTGGAGGGGCGGCCCTGGTCCTGGTTCGGCATCGTGCGCCGCGCGCCGGAAGGGCCGCCGGTCTGCTGGACCGACCTCTATGTCTGCCCGTCGGTCCTGTCCGGCGACGGCGCCCGGCCGCCGGCCGCGGCCAACGCCCTGCTGGAGCAGCGCTGCATGGAGCAGGCGGAACTGATCGACGTGGCCATCGAGGCGCGGCGCATGAGCGCCCGCCAGGCGGAGGTCCTGGCGGTCGACCCGTCGCTGGCGGCCTTGTCCGTCGTCCGGCGCATGCTGCGCGACGGCGAGCCCTACTGCGTGTCGCTGAGCCTGTTCCCGCAGAGCCGCTTCGGCTTCGAGACCAAGCTGGCGCGCAGCTGGCAGCCGGCCAGGGAACGCGCCCGCAAGAGCTGAAGCGGCCGGTTGCCTTTCCGTCAGGCCGCCTCGCGCACCTGGCGGGCCGCCTGTTCCAGGAAGTCCGGCCGGGCATCGGGAAGATGCGCCTGCTCGGCGATTGCGCGGCGCCAGGCCCGCGCCCCCGGAAGGCCCTGGTAGAGCCCCACCATGTGGCGGGTGATGTGCTTGAGCGGCACGCCCTCCGCCATCCAGCCTTCGACGTACGGCAGGAATTCGGCCAGCACCTCGGTGCGGCTGCGCGGCGGGCGGGCATCGCCGAAGAACAGCCCGTCGACCACCGACAGGCTGTAGGGATTGCGATAGGCCTCCCGGCCCACCATGACGCCGTCGACATGGTCCAGCTCTCCGGCCGCTGCCGGGATGTCGGTCAGGCCGCCGTTCAGCACGATCTCCAGCTCCGGATGCGCCGCCTTCAGGGCATGGACCAGCGGATAGTCCAGCGGCGGCACGTCGCGGTTCTGCTTCGGGCTCAGGCCGTCGAGCCAGGCCTTGCGGGCATGCACGATGAAGGTCCGGCAGCCGGCCGCCGCCACCGTCTCGACGAAGCGGGGCAGGGCCGTCGCCGGGTCCTGCGCGTCGATGCCGATGCGGCACTTCACGGTGACCGCGATACGTGCCGCGGCGGACATCGCCGCGACGCAGTCGGCCACCAGCTCCGGCTCCGCCATCAGGCAGGCGCCGAAACGGCCGGACTGCACCCGGTCGCTGGGGCAGCCGATGTTCAGGTTGACTTCGTCATAGCCGTGCTCCGCCGCCATTGCGGTGCAGGCCGCCAGCGCCTGTGGGTCGGAGCCGCCCAGCTGCAGCGCGACCGGATGTTCTACCGGGTCGAAGCGCAGGAAGCGGTCGCGGTCGCCATGGATCAGCGCGCCGGTGGTCACCATCTCGGTATAGAGCCGCGCCCGGCGGGAGATCAGCCGCAGCAATACGCGGTCGAAACGGTCGGTGCAGTCCATCATCGGCGCGACGCAGAAGCGCCGCGGCGCCATCGGGTCGCGGCGGAGAGCGGTCGGATCTGTGGGTGGCTGGATCATGCCGGGGTTGAAGCAGAAAATGACGGGAACGGAAAGGGGCGCCGCCCGGCCCGGACGGCGCCCCCTCCCCCCCAATTCCCCCCGGGGTCTACGGCCCTGCCTCAGAACCAGTAGGTGTAGCCGAAATTGGCCTCCGCGTTCAGGACCTGGGCATCCAGTCCGCCGCCGCCGGTGTTGAAGCCCAGGGTCACGCTCTGGCCCGGTGCGATGCTGCCGTTCCAGTCGGCATTGGCGACCTCGTAGCGGTCGGCGCCCGCCGCCTCCGCGCTGGCGTTCCAGATGTGCTGGATCTCCACCGGCAGGTCGAAGGCGACCTCCCAGCCCTTCACCGACGAAGCGCCGGTATTGGTCAGCACCATGTCGACGGTCGCACCCGAGCCCCAGTCGCTGCGCAGGACGAACTGTGCCGCCAGCGGCCCGTCGCCCGATCCGCCATCGCCCCCCGATCCGCCATCGCCCCCCGATCCGCCATCGCCACCGGAGCCGCCATCGCCCCCCGAGCCGCCATCGCCGCCCGAGCCGCCATCGCCGTCATCGTCGACGATCGTGGCCACGGCCTGCAGCGGCCCGTCGGCCGCGCCCGTGACGGTCAAGGTGAAGGTCTCGTCGCCCTCCACCAGGCTGTCGGGCAGGATCTCGACCGACACCGTCTTCTCCTGTTCGCCCGGGGCGAAAACCAGCTGGCCGCTCTCCGGCAGATAGTCCTGCCAGGCGAGCGCCGTGCCGTCGTCGGTCTGATAGTCCAGCACGACCTCATCCCCGGCCGGTGCGTCCAGCGCGATCGTGAAGGTCGCGAAGGCATGGGCGGTGTCGCCTTCGCCCACCACCGGGCCGCTGCCGCCGCCATCGCCTGCGGGTTCCGCCAGCATCGGCTGCAGCAGGTCCATCGCGTTCTGCCGCACACTCGTCCAGTCGTCGTTCAGGATTCCGCCGGTATCGCCGGAATTGGGGTTCCAGGACCACCAGGCGAAGCTGATATCGCCGTCGCCGGCCGGCTTGTCGATGCTGCCGTCGCCGTCGAAATCGCCCTGCATGTAGCTGGTGATCGCATCGGCCCAGGCCTGGTCTTTGGCGGTTTCCAGCCGGGAGCCGAACTCGCCCACCAGGATCGGTGCGATGTCCTGCTCGTAGATATAGCCCCAGGTCTCGCGGAACACCTGGTGCAGGTCGGAGCCGTCGCTGAACCAGGGCTGCTCGTAGACCGAGGCCGGATAGTCGTGCGGCGAATAGACCAGCTTGCCGGACTGCGCGAGTTCCACCGGGTGGTCGGCAACACCTTGCAGGTTGCCGCCCCACCAGTAGTTGTTGCCCTGGTAGTTGCCGATCCCTTCGACCACGATCAGCCAGTCGGGATTGACCTCGTGGATGGCATCGCCGGCCGCGGTCGCCGCCCGCGCCCAGTCGGTGGCGCCGCCATCGCCCCAGCTGGCCGCGCCGTGCGGCTCGTTGTGCAGGTCGGCACCGATGATCGTGTCATCGCCGTTGTAGCGCTGGGCCAGGCTGCGCCAGACCTCGATCCAGTCCTGCTCGGTATAGCCGTCCGCGGTCCACAGGCCGTTCTCGTTGGCGCTGTTGCCCGGCAGGCTGCGGTGATGGTCCAGCAGGATGCGCATGCCGATCTGGTCGGCATAGCCGACGATCTTGTCCATGATGTCCATGGCCCGCAGGCCCGCCAGGTCCGGGTTCAGGCTGGTGTTGATGCTGTCGGGCAGCGGATTGTCCTGCACCAGCTGGCCGGAGAAGGGCAGGCGGATGGCGTTGAAGCCCAGCTCCTGCATCTGGTCCATCATGTCCTGCCAGTTGCGGGCCCAGAGGCCGTGCGGGACATTGTTCTGGGTCTCGAAGCCGAACCAGTTCACGGCACGGATCTCCACCGGCGCGCCGTTGGCATCGACGATCTGGTTGCCGGCGGTCGACAGCGGCCCGTCGGCGAACTGGCCGGTCGCGCCGCCGCCCGTGCCGCCGCCACCGCCACCGTCGACCGGATTGCCTTCCACCACCTGGATATCGGCGATGCTGGCATGGGGCAGGACCGGGGGGGCTGTGTCGGCATCGCTGATGGTGACCAGAGCCTCGGCATCGGCAATGGTCGCACCCTGCACAGCCGTCAGCCGCAGGCCCAGGCTCTCGCCGCCATCCACCAGCGCGTCGTCGATCAGGTCGAGGGCGATGGATGCGGTCAGCTGCCCGGCCGGGATCACCAGCTGGCCGCTGACCGGCACATAGTCCTGTCCGGCCGTCGCGGTCAGGTCGTAGCTCTCGTAGTGCAGGATCACGTCCTGGTCGCTGGCGGCCGACAGGGTGACCGGGACCTGCGCGGTGCCGCCTTCCTCGCTCGCCACCAGGTCGCCCACGGCGACGGTCGGCAGGACCGGCTGCGGATCGCCGCCGCCATCGCCGGCGGGCTGTCCGTTGATCGCGACCGATGCCGGGTCGATGGCGGTGTCGGTTCCGCTGGCCGTGAAGCCGAAGCCCGCCGTGCCGCCGGCCGGCAGCTCGGCGTTATAGGACAGGCTTTCGATCGTATAGACATTGCCGACACGGGAGACGATCCGGGCATTCCAGATATTGTCGATATCGGCATCCAGTTCGAAGCTGATGCGCCAGCCGTTGACCGCCTGGTCGACATCGAGTTCCAGGTCGGCAACGAAGCCGCTGCCCCACTGGTCCCGCACGGCGTAGTTCAGCGCCGCGTCGGCGGTGATGTATTCCATCGTCTCTTTTCCCAGGATGCTGTTGACCCGATCCCGCGGTGCCCATTGCCCGGGGGAAGGCCTGTCGTACAGCTGCGGCTGGGCGCCTTGACGCAGTCCGGATGTGCCAGTGTTGCCGCATCGTGGCGGGAATGAGGCGGTGCATCTCCAAATGGGAAGGGCGCCGGGGCCGGGAGCTTGCCGGTGCGGCTCTCATGCGGCGTCGCGCAGGGCCATCTCATCGGCGACCGCACGGGCCACCGCGGGGCGCTCCAGCAGGCGCTCGCGATAGGTCGCCAGGACCGGCCAGTCCGCCAGCAGCCCGGTGGCCAGCGTCCAGTTCAGGCTGGTCAGGAGATAGGCATCCGCCACGCTGAAATCCTGCAGCAGGAAGGCGCGCTCCGCCAGGTGGCGGGAGAGGTGCCGGTAGCGGGGCGGCAGCACCGTCTCCCGTACGAAGGCCTTCGCTTCCGGCGGGGTGGCCGGGTTGAACAGCAGGTAGAAGACGCCCTTGTGCAGCTCGGTGGCGACGAAATTCAGCCATTCCTGCAGGCGGTAGCGTTCCGGCATGCCCTGCGCAGGCGCCAGCCGGCCCTGCGGGTCCAGGTCGGCGATGTACTGCAGCACCGCCGGCACCTCGGTCAGGATGCCGCCGTCCGGCAGGGTCAGCGCCGGCACCTGCCCCTTCGGGTTGACCGGCCAGTAGTCGGCGCCATCGGCGAGCCGCTTCGTCGACAGGGTGACCTGGCGGAAGCCGGCCTGAAGGCCGGCCTCGTAAAGCGCGATGCGGGCGGCGAGGGAACAGGCGAGGGGGGCGAAATAGAGGTCCATGGCGGGCATCCGTCCGGTCGCTTCATGTTTATGTACCATCTCGCATTCAAATAACCTGCGCAATGAATAATGTGCGAAACGGTAAAAAATAATGAGAGGCTGCCGGCCGGCGACCGCGGATGCCATGATGGGCCTGCCGGCGGCGGCAGGACCAAGAACGACAGGAGGAAACATGACGGACCAGCCCTTCGCGACCCTGATCTACGAGGTGCCGGAGCCGCATATCGCGCGGATCCGCCTCAACCGTCCGGACCGCGCCAATGCGCAGGACACGGTGCTGCTCTACGAACTGAACGCCGCCTTCGACCGGGCCGCCCATGACGACGAGATCCGGGTGATCGTGCTGGCGGCGGAGGGCAAGCATTTCTCCGCCGGCCACGACCTGGCGGAAGGCGACACCGCCGCGGCGATGCGGGCGCAGGCGACGGTGGCACCGGTCTGCGGCTTCGGCTGCGCCGGGGCGGAGGCGCAGATGGCGCGGGAGGAGGAGATCTATATCGGCTTCTCGGAGCGCTGGCGGAACATCCCCAAGCCGACCATCGCCGCGGTGCAGGGCAAGTGCATCGCCGGCGGGCTGATGCTGGCCTGGCCCTGCGACCTGATCGTCGCCAGCGAGGATGCCGCCTTCGCCGACCCCACCGTCAGCTTCGGCGTCGGCGGCGTGGAATATTTCGCCCATGTCTGGGAAGTCGGCCTGCGCAAGGCGAAGGAGATGCTGTTCACCTCCGACGAGATCTCGGCCGCCGACGCGCTGGCGCTGGGGATGGTGAACAGGGTGGTGCCGCGCGCCGAGCTGCAGGAGGCCACCTTGGCCCTGGCCCGGAAGATCGCGCAGAAGTCGCGCTTCGCCCTGAAGCTGACGAAGCTGGCGGTGAACGGGGTGGCCGATGCCCAGGGCCGCGAGGTGGCGATGCGCAACGCCTTCCACCTGCACCAGCTGGCGCATACCCACAACCTGAAGGTCCACGACCTGCTGATCGACCCGACCGGCCTGCCGGAGGCGACGCGCAGGGCGCTGGCCGCGCGGCCGGCGCCGGGGAACGACTGATCCGGGGCTCAGTCCTTCGCCGGACCCGGCATCGCCGGCGCATTGCCCAGCGCGGTGCCGAGCGCACGGATAGCAGCGATCCTGTCGTGGAGCGGCTGCCAGTCGTCGGCCTCCGCGATCGGTGCCCACAGGGCCTCGACCTCGTCGAGGGTCAGGTCGCATAGCGGGCTGGTGTCGAAATGCGCGGCGCCGGCCCGTCCCGCTTCGCTGGGGCGGAACGGTTCCAGCGCGGCCAGGAAGCGGTCGAAGGCTTCGCCGCGGTACCTGTCGGCCGCCGGGCTGCCGGCCGCGCGCGCGGCGGAGGCGGCCCCGCCATGCCAGTCGTGGAAGACCTGGGCAAAGGGGGCCCGGCTTTCCGACAGGAAGCGCCAGAGCGCGCGCGCCAGGGCGTCGTCGGCCTCCGCCCCTGCGGAGGCGAGGCCCAGGCGCCTCAGCACGGCCGCGGCGAAGGCCGCATGCAGCGCCGGTTCGAAGCCTTCCAGCACCGCCTGCAGCCGTTCCAGGCTGGCCAGCGGCAGCAGGCATTCGCCCAGGCGGGCCAGGTTCCATGCCAGGGCCTCCGGCTGGCGGCCGAAGGCGTAGAGCCCGCCCTGGTCGAAATAGGCGGCCGTGAAGTCCGGGTCGAGTTCCGGCAGGAAGCGCCAGGGGCCGTAGTCGAAGCTCTCGCCTGTGATGTTGATATTGTCGCTGTTCAGCACGCCATGGACGAAGCCGGCGGCCATCCACTGGCCGCCGGTGCGCGCCACCCGGCGGCAGACCTCCGCCAGGAAGGCGGCGGCGCGGTCGGCGACCGCCTCGCGCCAGAGCTCCGGCATGTAGGTGCGGATGCTGTGGTCCAGCAGGGCGGCGATATTGTCATGCTCGCCCAGGAACAGCTGGCGCTGGAAGGTACCGATGCGGATATGGCTGTGGCTGAGGCGGACCAGCACCGCGGCGCGGGTGGGCGAGGGCTCGTCGCCCCGGTGCAGCTGCTCGCCGGTCTCGATCACGCTGAAGGTCTTCGAGGTGTCGACCCCCAGGGCCTCCAGCATCTCGGTCGCCAGGATCTCCCGCACCGCACCCTTCAGGGTCAGCCGCCCGTCGCCGGACCGCGACCAGGGGGTGCGGCCGCTGCCCTTGGTGCCCAGGTCCAGCAGCCGGCCGTCGACCAGGTCGTGCAGCTGCGCGTGCAGGAAGCCGCGGCCGTCGCCCAGGTCGGGGTTGTAGACCCGGAACTGATGGCCGTGATAGCGCAAGGCAAGGGGCTCCGACAGGCTGCCGGGGAGGGGCGCGAAGCGGCCGAAATGCGCGATCCAGGTTTCCGCGTCCAGGTCGTCGAGGCCGATCCGGGCCGCCCAGCGCCGGTTGCGGAAGCGCAGCTCGTGCGCCGGGAAGGCGGCGGCCTCCACCGGGTCGAAGAAGGCCGGCCCGAGTTCGGCATGACGGGCGGAGGGGCGATAGGCGGGCAAGGCGGTCTCCTGGCGGCGGCGGGTGTACCGACCGCAGCAGATAGCGCAGCGACCGGGCCGCGGCCACTGCCCGCCGGCGTCATCCCCCCAGAAGGGTCGCGGCGGGCAGCGGTTTCGGCACCGGCGGTTCCGGGGCCAGGCCGCCGGCGGCGGGTCCGCTGGCGAAGACCAGGCGGCGCCGCAGGCCCGCAGGCAGGTCGAGCGCCGGCGCCACCCCCCAGAGGTAGAGCGGCAGGCTCTCGGCGAACTGCGCCAGGCGCCGCAGCTCGGTGGCGTTGTGCGCGGCCGCCGCCGGGCCGGACACCTTCGGCCGCAGGCGGGTACCCAGCGCCAGCGGCATCAGCCCGGTCAGGATGGCGGCATCGCCGACATCGCCGCAATCCAGCAGCACGTCGCGGCTCAGCCCCCGGAGCCGGGCCAGCAGCTGCGGCAGCGGCGAGCCGCCCTGCTGCGGCACTTCCGAGACGCCGCGCAGCTCGATGAACAGGTGGCGGCCGCGGGCGCCGGCCGGCGCGATTTCCGCGATCGCGGTGGCCAGGGCCTCCCGTGCACCCGTCACCGTGCTCATCGACAGGGGCACGATCAGGGTCAGGCCGCTGCGGCGCTCGATCTCGCGCTCCATCTGCTCCAGCGCCGCCTTCATCACCGCCAGTTCCAGGGCGGCGGCGGCATCCGGGTTCCGCGGTACCGCCAGCGGCGCCGGCCGGCCATCTTCCCCGGCGAGGCGCAGCGGCTCGCAGATCGCCAGGTCGAGTCGTTCGTTGCGGGCCTGCCAGACCGGGCGGAAGCCGAGCCGCAGGTCGGGCGGCAGGGCGATGTCCAGGACCGGGTCCTGGCCCCGCTTCATGCCGTCCGGCGGCCAGGCCAGCGGCCGCCAGCCCGGTGCCCCGTCGCCCTTGCCGTCCGCCTGGCCGGACACGCCGCCGCCGCCGGTCTTGCCCTCCGGCGCCACGTCGACGGCGCGGATGATGCGTGCCTGTGCCCGCGCGGTTTCCACCACGTTGGCATTCAGGCTGCCGTCCGGGTTGCGCGCATCGGCCGTGGCCACCTTCGCGATGCCGATTTCCGCGCCGGCGAAGGTATCACCGATCAGCCAGCGCATCAGGTCGCTGGCGACCTCCTGCGACTTGGCCTCCTCCTCCTCCGGCTTCATCTTCGCGGTGGCGCCGAAGGAGAACAGAAAGGTGTCCTCCTCATGGATGGCGTAGATGCCGAAGCTGCCCAGATGCCGCTGGAACAGACGATCGGCCAGGGCATAGATCTTCTGGGCATAGACCGGCCATTCCTCGCCCAGGATCTCGCGGATCTTCCGCACGGTGACGATGTGCAGGACCGCGCCCAGGCTTTCCGGCTTGTGCCGCAGCACATCCTCCAGGGAGATCGAGCCCTGTTCCAGGTCCTCCAGGGGACTGCGCCGCGCGGGCTTCGGCGGCGGCTTCTCCTCCGCCTCGCGGCGCAGGATCTGTCTGACGATCTTGCCAAGTGCCAAGGGGCTGGCCTTTCCCTTCGGTGGCGGTCACCCTGGCGCCCTCGTCATGTTGCGGCATGGGCGCCGGTGTCGCCGGCGGTCATGCAAGAACGCGACCATTGCGCCTGCAGTCACCGCCCGACCTTTAGCAGAGACGGGCGGCCGCGCGGAGACGGAAACGGAAGGGAGGAATGCGATGCAGCGATGGCAGATCGGCGATGTCCGCATCACCAAGGTGCTGGAACTGGAGGCGACGGGCGGGTCGCGCTTCATCCTGCCGCAGGCGACCCGGGAGGCGGTGCAGCCGATCGACTGGATGTTCCCCCATTTCATGGACGAGGAAGGGCGCCTGAAGATGAGCGTCCATGCCCTGGTGGTGGAAACGCCGGACCGCCGCATCGTGGTCGATACCTGCCTGGGCAACGGCAAGGAGCGGGCGAACCCGAACTGGTCGAACCTGCAGACCAGCTTCCTGGCGGACCTGGAGGCGGCCGGATACCCGCGGGACAGCATCGACACGGTGATGTGCACCCACCTGCATGTCGACCATGTCGGCTGGAACACCATGCTGGTCGACGGGAAATGGCTGCCCACCTTCCCCAATGCGCGCTACCTGATGGCGGCGCCGGAATTCTCCTACTGGCGCGACGGCGACCATGGCGCGGAGCAGGCGACGATCTTCGCCGACTCCGTCGCACCCGTCTTCGACGCGGGCCTGGTCGACCTGATCGGGACGGAGCACCTGATCTGTCCCGAGGTCTCCCTGGTCCCCACCCACGGCCATACCCCCGGCCATGTCAGCGTGCGCATTTCGTCCCGCGGGGAGGAGGCGCTGATCACCGGCGATTTCATCCACCATCCCTGCCAGATGGCGCATGTCGACTGGTCCAGTGCGGTGGATTACGATCCGGACGCGGCGCGGCAGACCCGCCGGCGCATGTTCGAGGCGCTGGCGGAGACCCCGACCCTGGTCATCGGCACGCATTTCGCGGGACCCACGGCGGGGCGGTTGCGGCGCGACGGCGATGCCTACCGGCTGGAGGTCTGACGTCGGACCGTCATCCTCAAGGTGACGGACGGGCCGGCAACGGACGGGAGATTGAGGAACACGATGGCGAGGATCGCGGGGGCGAAAGGTGTCGTCGCGGCGGTTTGTCTGCTGGTCGCCATCCTGGCGGCCGGGGTGGTGGCTGAACGGGTCGCCACCGCCGGAGAGGGGCCGCCCGACGGCGCCGACCGGACCCGCCTGTGGCTGCAGACCGACCGTGGCTCCCTCTACCTGGTGCAGCCCGACGGCACCACGTTCTGGCACAGGTCGGTGCAGGCGGCAGGTCCGAGCCCGGGCCTTCCGGGCTGGAACAGGCGGTCGGCGTTGACGGTCTATGTGCCGCCCGAGGCGACGGACAGGTTGCTGCAGCATGCCGGACCGGAGGCGATCTGGCTGGTCGATCCGGCCGCCCGCAGCGTGACCCGCGGACGCCTGAGCCCCGACCGGCGCAAGGCGCTGCCGTCGCAGGCGGGCTGGAACATCGCCTATGCGACCGCGCCGGCACCCGGCCTGGCACCGATGCAGTTCTGGGAGCCGGGTCCCCTGGCCAACAGTTTCTGGGAGGTCGCGATCGGCCATCCGATCGTCGCGGTCAGCGAGAGGCCGATCGCGGTGGCGGACTGATCCGCCCGAGTGACATGAGAAGAGGTCCGGGCGGATCGCGGCCGACCGGAATGCGAAAGGGAAGGAAACGGCGGATGGGCGCCTGGCAGATTGCCCAGTTGAACGTGGGGCATGTGCTGTACCCGGTGGAGGACCCGCGCATGGCGGGTTTCACCGGCCGGCTGGACGAGATCAATGCCCTGGCCGATGCCGCACCCGGCTTCGTCTGGCGCCTGCAGAGCGACAGCGGCAACGCCACCGACATCCTGGTCAGCGACGATGCCAGCTTCCTGGTCAACATGTCGGTCTGGGAGACTGTCGAGGACCTGTTCCGGTTCGTCTATCGCACCGCCCACCAGGGCGTGATGGCGGGCCGCCGGCAATGGTTCGCGCGCCCCGACGGCCCCTACCAGGTGCTGTGGTGGGTGCCGGCGGGCCACCGTCCGACCGCGGAAGAGGCGCTGGAGCGCCTGAAGCTGCTGGAGCGGGAGGGGCCCACCCCCTTCGCCTTCACCTTCAAGAAGGCCTTTCCCCCGCCCGGCGGCGCGGGCACGGAGGCGGCCGGCCAGCCGTCCGACCTGGAGCCCGACCCGTGGTGCGTCGGCTGGCAATAGGCGCGGCAGGCGCGGCCCCCCGGCAGGGCAGGCCCGCCCCTGTCAGGGGTCCCTGTCAGGGTTTCGGCACCGACGTCGGCAGGACCTGGTCGACGAAGGCCTGGCGGCCTTTGTCGACCTTCAGGATCGTCACGCTTTTCAACGGGATCCGGCTTTCGCCCGGGAAGCTGATGGTCCCGGTCACGCCCTGATAGCCTTCCAGTCCGGTCAGCCCCTCCAGCACGCCGCCCGGGTCGGTCGCGCCGGCGCGGCTCATGGCGGCGGCGACCAGGCCGGCGGCATCGAAGCCCAGGGCGCCGAAGGCGCCAGGGTCCTCCCCCGGATGGGCCGCCGCATAGGCCTTCAGGAAGGCGCTCACCTTGGGGTTCGGATTGTCCGGCGCCAGGTAGACATGGGTGGTGAAGTAGGTCTCCGCGATGTCGGGATGCTTCGCCCAGACCGCTTCGGCGTCGTAGCCGTCGCCGCCCAGGATCGGCCCGCGATAGCCTGCCCTGCGGATCAGCGGCACCATGCGCACGGCGTCCTGTGCCGTCTGGACGCTGAGGAACAGCAGGTCGATATTGCCGGAGGCCAGCACGTCGGTGCGCGGCAGATGCGGGATCGCGGCGCCGGGGAAGACCTGCTTCGTGGCGACGATCCTGCCGCCCAGCGCGGTGAAGCGTTCGGCGAAATAGCGCTGCAGCAGCGTCGTATAGCTTTCGTTCGGCTCGTAGAAGATCGCGACGCGGCGCGCCTTGAGCTGCCGGTAGGCCCATTCCGCGCCGGCGGCCGCCTGCACATTGTCGCCGAAGCAGGCCAGGAACAGCCAGGTCGGCACCTGCCCGGGCAGCAGCGGCGAGGTGGCGCCGCTGGTCAGGAAGACGCGGGAGGCGGCCGCCGCCACCGGCGCCGCCGCCAGCACATTGTCGGTGTCCGACAGGCCCAGGAAGGCGACGATCCCGGGATCGTCGCTCAACGCCTGCCCGGTCTGCGCGGCCAGGTCCAGCGGCACGCTGTTGCCGTCAACTGCCACCCATTCCAGCGGCCTGCCGCGGACCCCGCCGCCGGCATTGATCTGTCCGATCGCCAGTTGCGCGCCATGCTTGGCGGGGAGATCCAGGATCGCCTGCCCGCCGGTGGTGTTGAAGACGGTGCCGATCTTGATCGGGTCGGCGGCAGTGCCGGTTGCCAGCGGCTGGCTGGCCAGCAGCAGGCCGCCCAGCAGAAGCCCGGCCAAGCGGATTCCGGCAGCCATGGCGCATGCGCCCCGGCGCATCGCGGGTCGGTTCCCCATCGCGAGTCTCCCTCGTCCGGTTGTCTGGTCGGTTGGCGGCCCGCGACCCACTATAGGGGATCTGCCACGGCTTCGGCGTCCTGCCGGGCGGTCAGCCTCCGGCCAGCCGCGCGACGGATGCCTGCAGGGCGGGATGCGGCTGCGGGAAGTCCAGCAGCTTCTCCATCAAGCTGGCAGCCCGCAGCACCAGGTCCTCGCGGCAGCGGGCGGCGACGATCTGCAGGCCGATCGGCAGGCCGGCATCGGTCAGGCCGCAGGGCAGCGAGCAGGCCGGCTGGCCGGTCAGGTTGAACGGCAGGGTGAAGGGGACCGCCCGCCGGTAGCGGTCGTGGCTTTCGCTGCCATAGACCAGGTCCAGGCTCGGTGCCGCGGTCGGCGTGGTGGGTGTCAGCAGGATGTCATACTGCGTATGGAAGCTGCCGAAGAAGCCGCCCAGCGCGACCCGGGCGTCATGGCCGCGGTAATAGGCCGCCAGGTCCAGCGTCTCGCCCTCTTCCGCGAAGCGGCGGAAGTTCTGGTCCAGCTTCTCCCGCTGCGCCGCGTCCAGGTCCCGGATCAGGGTCGCGAAGCCCAGCCGCCAGTATTCGTGGAAGCGCGGCGCCAGCGGCTCCAGCAGGCTGTCGATGCGGGTTACCGGGATGCCATGGGCCTCCAGCTTTGCCGCCGCCAGCTCCACCGCCGCCCGCACCTCCGGCTCGACCTCCGCCTCGCCGAACTGGGTGGTGACCGCCACCCGCAGGCCGTCGATATCGGGGCGGACATCGGTGCGCCAGTCATGGCCGTCATGCGGCAGGCTGTACCAGTCGCGTGGGTCCGGGCCGGCCATCACGTTCAGCATCAGGGCGGCATCCGCGACCGACCGCACGATCGGCCCGCTGATGCCCAGCGTGGCATAGGGGGTCGGCGCCGGCACATGCGGCACCCGGCCGAAGGTCGGCTTCAGCCCGACCAGGCCGCAATAGCTGGACGGGATCCGCACCGAGCCGCCGCCGTCATTGCCATGCGCCAGGGTGCCGACCCCGGCCGCCAGCGCCGCCGCCGCGCCGCCGGAGGAGCCGCCGGGGCTGTGGTCCAGGTTCCAGGGGCTGCGGGTGGTGCCGAACAGCGGGCCGTCGGTCATCGCCTTCCAGCCGAATTCCGGCGTCGTCGTCTTGCCCAGCAAGATCGCGCCGGCCTCCCGCAGCCGTGCCACGCAGGGCGAATCCTCCGCCGCGGGCTGTGCGGCGCTGGTCGCGGAGCCGCGCCGCATCGGCCAGCCCGCCACGTCCACCAGGTCCTTGATGGTGACCGGCACGCCGTCCAGCGGGCCTGCGGGGCTGCCGTCCTGCCAGCGCTGGGCGGAGGCCCGGGCCTGGTCCAGGACGGCGGCTGCCTCCGCCCGATGCTGGAAGGCGTTCAGCTGCGGCTCCACCCTCTCCATGCGCAGTAGCTGCTGTTCCGCCACCGTGACCGGCGACAGGGTGCCGGCGCGGAAGCGGCGCAGCATCTCCGTCGCGGTCATGGTCAACGGGTCCGCCGCTGCGGTCCCCTGATGCGCTGGCTGTTCGCTCACAATCTCTCTCCCCCTCTGGCGGCCCGGCCGCAGGCTTCCGCGGCGCGAACTTTGGCCCGGCATTGTTCCCGCGGCGCCGGGCGCGCGATGATGGCACGATGACGCAGGACGGTGCGACCCATTCGGACGACAGGGTGCCGGGCGATGCCGCCCGGGCGCCGCGCCCCGTGGCGATGGTGACCGGCGCCTCCGCCGGCATCGGCGCGGCCTTCGCCGCGGCGCTGGCGGCGCGCGGCTACGACCTGGTGCTCACCGCCCGGCGGGAGGACCGGCTTGCGGCCCTGGCGGCGCGGCTGGCGGCGGAGCATGACGCGGCCTGCCTGGTGCTGCCGGCCGACCTGGCCGATCCGCAGGCGCCGCAGGCCCTGATGCGTGCGGTGGCGGAGGCCGGCTGGCGGGTCGACATGCTGGTGAACAATGCCGGCTATGCGGTGCCGGGCGATTATGCGGAAAGCGGCTGGGCGGCGCAGCGCGACTTCATGGCGGTGATGGTGACGGCGGTGGCCGAGCTCAGCCATCTCTGCCTGCCGGGGATGATCGCGCGGGGCCGGGGGCATATCCTCAACATCGCCTCGCTGGCCGCCTTCCTGCCGGGGGCGCCGGGCAGCACCCAGTATGGCGCGGCGAAGGCCTGGATGGTCCGGTTCTCGGAAGCCCTGGCCCAGGAGCTGCGCGGCAGCGGGGTCACGGCCAGCGCGATCTGCCCGGGCTTCACCTACAGCGAGTTCCACGACATCACCGGCAGCCGCGAGACCGTCTCCCGCCTGCCACGCTGGCTGTGGATGGATGCGCAGGCGGTGGCCCGCCTGGGCCTAGACGCCGCGCTGGCCGGCCGCACGGTGGTGGTGACGGGCCGGGTGAACCGGGTCATCGCCCTGGCCTTCCGGCTGATGCCGGCGGCCCTTGCCGCGGTGCTGGTGGCCCGCGCCTCCGGCCGTTTCCGCAGGCGCCGGCCCGGCTCTGGCCCGCCTCCGTCCGCCTAGCTAGACTGCGCCCGGAGAATCGGCGGCGCCGGGCGCGGCACCGCAAGCGGGGAGGGGGATATCGGTGACGCAGCGTGCCGTCTTCTACTACATCTCGGTGATCGGCCTGGTCCTGGTCTGCGTGGTCGGTGCGGCCGTGCCATGGGTCTTCTGGCTGCTGATCCCGGTCGGCCTGTACATCGCGCTGGGGCTGTACGACATCCACCTCAGCCGCATCAACGTGCTGGCCAACTACCCGGTGATCGGACATCTGCGCTACATGTTCGAGTTCATCCGGCCGGAGATCCAGCAGTACTTCATCAACACCAACCTCTCCGGCCGGCCGTTCAACCGCGAGCAGCGGGAACTGGTCTATCACCGGGCGCAGCACAGCCTGGACACCCTGCCGTTCGGCACCCAGCAGGACATCTACAACATCGGCTATGAGAGCACGGTGCATTCGCTGTCGCCGAAGAAGCTGGGGGAGGAGGACGGCCGCACCACGGTCGGCGGGCCGGACTGCAGGCATCCCTACAACGCGTCGCGCCTGAACGTCTCGGCGATGAGCTTCGGCGCGCTGAGCCCGAACGCGATCATGGCGCTGAACCGGGGCGCGAAGCTGGGCGGCTTCGCCCACAATACCGGCGAGGGCGGCCTGAGCCCCTACCATCTGGAGCATGGCGGCGACATCATCTGGCAGATCGGCACCGGCTATTTCGGCTGCCGCACCGCCGATGGCGGCTTCGACCCGGAGCAGTTCCGCAAGAAGGCGGCGCTGGACGTCGTGAAGATGATCGAGATCAAGCTGAGCCAGGGCGCGAAGCCCAGCCATGGCGGCATCCTGCCCGCCGCCAAGATCAGCCGCGAGATCGCCGAGATCCGCGGCGTGCCGCGCGGCCAGGACTGCGTCTCGCCGCCCGCCCATACCCAGTTCGCCACCCCGAAGGCGCTGCTGGATTTCGTCGCCCGCCTGCGCGAGCTGTCGGGCGGCAAGCCGGTCGGCTTCAAGCTCTGCATCGGCGTGAAGAGCGAGTTCATGTCGATCTGCAAGGCGATGGTGGAGACCGGCATCACGCCGGACTTCATCACCGTCGACGGCGCGGAGGGCGGCACCGGCGCCGCGCCGGTGGAATTCACCGACTATATGGGCCTGCCGATCAACGAAGGGCTGGCCTTCGTGCATTCCTGCCTGGTGGGGGTGAACCTGCGCCAGAAGATCCACGTCATCGCCAGCGGCAAGGTGGCCAACGGCTTCGACATGGTGACCAAGCTGTCGCTGGGCGCCGACATGTGCAATGCGGCGCGGGCCTTCATGTTCTCCGTCGGCTGCATCCAGGCGCTGCGCTGCAACGACAATTCCTGTCCGACCGGGGTCGCGACACAGGACCCGAACCGGGCGCGGGCCGTGGACGTGCCGACGAAGTCGGTCTGGGTGAAGAACTTCCACAACGCGACGGTCGAGAGCTTCCTGGACATCTGCGGCGCGATGGGCATCGACCATCCCGATGCGCTGGGTCCCGGCCACATCTTCCGCCGGGTGGAGAACGAGACGATGAAGACCTATGGCGAGATCTATCCCTACCTGCAGCCCGGCGAACTGCTGGGGGAGGAGATCAGCACGGCCTATGCTGCGGACTGGGGCCGCGCCAGCGCCGCCGCCTTCTGAGCGGCGTCACAAACGGTCATCCAGCCGCAGGATTCCAGCCTAAAGTCGGTGGCAATCGAACCGGCGCCCCGCGATGATGGACGCGGGCGACCGCTGCCGGTCGCCCGGGCGGGGCGTTTGGGGGAGGGTGCCGGTGGCCGACGCTTACGAGACCTACGAGTTCATCGCCGATGAGCTGCGATTCCGGGACGAGGACATCCTCGCCTTCCGGGTGGTGGAGAGCGTCTCCGGCCTGCGCCAGACCCTTCCCGACCGGCCGCCGGTCTTCGCCGTCAACGAGATGCCGGCGCCGCCGCCGGCGATCTCGCCGTTCCGGGATCACGGCTTTCCGCATCTGGAGCCGAGCCTGGGCCTGCCCGAGGGGCCGCCGCCGCCGTTCTATTTCTGGATCCGGGTGCAGCGGGCCGGCGTGCGCAGCCATATGCGGGTGTCGCGCATCCTGCACAAGGCAGCGAGCCTGACGATCGGCCGCGGTGCCGACGCCCGAACCTTCCATGGCGAGATCTTCCGCGCCCGGCATCTCAGCGGCGCCAACCAGGCCAAGGCGGCCTACGACCTGTTCGTCTATCCCTGGATCTGGTCGCTGGCCTTCACCCGCAAGTCGCGGGTCTGGAGCGGCAGCATCCTCGACATCCTCGACCAGATCGTCGACAGGTACCCGGATTCGGTGAAATCGCGGGCGATCGTCAACAGCGCCGGCCTGAAGACAAGGCCGCGCAACCACGAATTCCTGATCCAGCACAACGAGAGCGACTACAACTTCATCAATCGCCATTTCGAGCGCGAGGGAATCTTCTACTACGTCGCGCACGACCCGGGCGGCTACCAGATCGTGCTGGGGGAGGATAACGGCAATTTCCGGGTCGGGGAGCTGTTCGCACGCAGGCTGGCTTTGTCGGAAGGGCGGGTGCCGACCGGCAACGAGCCGGCGGACGTGGTCAGCGACCTGGTCTATGAGGCGCAGACCGTGCCGGAGCAGTACATCACCCGCGACTACAATCCCCGCAATGCGGGCGCCCGCCTGCAGGGCAAGGCGCCGACCGTCGACCATGCCCAGCAGGTGTTCCAGTACCCCGGCATGTTCGACGAGCTGCTGGAAGGGGCCGACCGTGTATCGCCCCGCCGCCATCGCGCGCAGCAGGCGCACAGGCTGCTGGCGACCGGCGCCTCCCGCTGCCAGTTCGTCGCCGCGGGCGAGGAGGTGACCCTGCCCTACGACCTGGAATGGGGCACGCCCAGCGAGTTCGCCGACAGCACGTTCTTCATCCGGCAGGTCGTGCATGACATGGTGCGCCATGCCCGCGACGGGCTGGAACAGCCTGACTTCAGCAATGTGTTCGAGGCGCAGAAGCTGGAATTCCAGTACAGCCCGTCCCAGCTGACCCCCTATCCGCAGCTCAATGCCGCGCAGATCGCCATCGTGGAAACGGCCGCGCCCGGCCAGCAGGTCGATATCGACCAGTTCAACCGGCCGCTGGTCTCCTTCAAATGGGACAACTGGGCCACGAAGATCCGCCTGCGCCTGGCGCAGGGCTGGGCCGGCGGCAATCACGGCATGCAGGTCCTGCCGCGGGTGGGCGACGAGGTGCTGGTCGCCTATGTCGACAACCACCCGGACCGGCCGGTGATCGTCGCCAGCCTGTACAACAGCCGCAACCGGATGCCTTTCGAGCCCAGCCGCAGCGGCGAGTTCTCCGAACTCAGCAAGGCGTCGGGCCCGCACCGCCGCCTGACCGGCATCTCGGACGCCGGCGGCAACCGGTTGTTCATGTTCGACGACCAGGGCGCGGAGCGGCTGGTCACCACGGCCGGCCGCGACCGCGACGACCTGACCGCGAACCGCTGGACGACGGCGTCGTACCAGACGGTGGAATATGTCCACGACGCCAAGGTCGAACAGGTCGGCGGCAGCTACACGCTGACGATCGGCGGCAATACCAAGGTCGTCATCGACGGCGATCTGGACGTGACGATCCTGGGCAGCTTCAAGTTCACCCACGGATGAGCGACGACGCAGAAGCGCGGGAGAAGGAGGCCGGCCTGCGCGAGGCGCTGGACGCGGCCGACCAGCATCTGCGGCGCGGCCGCCTCGACGAGGCGGAGGAGGTCTACCGTCGGATTCTGGCCCTGGACCAGAGGCATTTCGAGGCGATGGTCGGGCTGGGCGATGCGGCGATGGCGCGCGGCCGGCCGGGCGACGCGCTGCTGGCGTACGGCGCCGCCCAGCGCCAGCGGCCGGACGGCTCTGCCCGCCTGTTCATGAACAAGGGCACGGCGCTTGCCGCCGTCGCCGAGAGCGACGCCGCCATCGCCTGCCTCCGGCGCGCCTGCGCGCTGGAGCCGGACAATCCGGAGATTCTCAACAATCTGGGAAGCGTGCTGGCGGAGGCCGGCCAGCCCGGCGAGGCGGCTTCATGTTTCCGCCGGGCCCAGTCGGTGCAGCCGGACGATGCGCGCGGCCATTTCAACCTCGGCCTGGCGCTGGAAGGGCTGGCCGAAGAGGCGGCGGACCGGCGGGAGCTCATCGCCGAGGCGATCGCGGCCTATCGCGCCGCCCTTGCCCGGGACCCGGCCTTCGTGCCTGCCGCCGTGAACCTGGCACGGCTGCTCCTGGCCGGCGGCGCTGCCGAGGAGGCGGTCGAGTTGCTCGAGCGGGCGGAGCTTCACGGCCCCCGCGACCTGCCGCTGCTGGTCACCCGGGCGGAAGCGCATCTCGCACTGGGGGCGCCGGGCATTGCCGTGGCGGTGCTGGAAAAGGCCGTTGCCCTGTATCCGGACAATCTCGACGCCAGGGCGGCCCTGGCCAAGGCGGCGCTGGCGGCGGGACAAAGCAGGCGGTCGCTGGCCGCCAGCCTGGAAGTGCTGGGGCGCGACCCGGAGCATGCGGGGGCGAAGTTCCAGCTGGCCCTGGGCCTGGCGGAGGACGGCAAGTATGGCAAGGCGCGCGAGGTCCTGAGCGAGATCGCCGAGCGGCCGGAGGCGGGCCGGCTGCTGCAGTTCCTGGACAAGACCGAAGGACGGGTCGATGCCTGGGCATTGCTCGCGGCGGAGGCGCTGGCGGCAGGCGCGGAAGGCCGGCTCTGGGACGGGGCGGCGACCGCCGGCACCCTGGTCCTCGACGCCACCGGTCTGGAGCCGCAGCTCGTCGTCCTGCTGCTGCGTCTCGTTCCGCGGGCGGCGGCCCGGGCCGGGCGCCTCGTGCTGGCCTGCGATCCCGCCTTCGAGCCGCTGGTGCGCTGCCTGGAACCGCATGCGGAGATCGCCGTTGGGGCGCCGCCGGCGGACGCCGGGGCGGAAGGGGCGTGGCTGCCGCTTGCAGCCCTCCCCGCGGCTCTGGGCCTCAGCGGTCGCGACCTGCCCGCCAGCGGCCCCTATCTGGCACCGGTGCCGGGCCGGGAGCGGCCCTGGCCGGCATCCCTGTTCGTCGCCAACGAACCGGTGGTCGCCGTCTGCTGGCGGGAGGCCGGGCAGCCCTTCGGACCCGACAAGGACCTGCCCTTCCGGTCCATGGAACCGCTCTTCGACGCGCCGGTGCGCTTCCTGTCGCTGGCCTATCTGAAGGGCACCGCGGACGCGGCCCTGATGGAGGATTACGGCATCGCCGACCTGGCGCCGCTCTGTCGCGACCTGGACGATGTGGCGGCCGTGCTGGCCGGCGTCGACCTGGTGATCACCGCCGACGGGGTGATCGCCCACCTGGCTGGCGCCCTGTGCAGGGAATGCTGGGTGGCGCTGCCGGTCCTGCCGGCCTGGATCTGGGGGCGGCGTGGCGCGGAGGCCCCGCATTACCCGAGCCTGCGCACGTTCCGCGCCGCCGGGGCCGGCGACTGGTCGGCGGTGATCGCGGATCTGGGAGCGGCGCTGCGCGAACGCCTTGCCTGAGCCGGCCGGCCGGCACGGCCCGTTGCGTCGGGCCGGGTCAGCCCATGTGGATCCGCGCCCCGTCGAACCGCATGTCTTCCTTGGAGACATGGACGATCTGGTGGGCCTGGTGGCTGATCGTGCGGTCGGCGTTCACCGCGATCTCGCCGGCCCGCACCTGCTCCAGCTCTTCCACCTGCCGGGTGACGCGCAGGTGGCGGCCGGAGATCGTCTTGACCAGCGACAGCAGGCGCTCGCCGAGCAGCTGCAGGGTGCCGATCCGTGCCATGGCGGCGTCGCTCTCCAGCAGCGCGCTGCGCAGCCGGAAGCTGCCGGCATCGGCATCCATGTCCACGCGCGCGGCCGTCACCTGGACGGCTTCGCCGCCGGCGAGGGAAAGGGTGCTGTCGGTGGACAGCGACAGCGGGCCGCCTTCGGCCGCCAGGCTCAGGCCGCCGGCGGCGACCAGCCGGGCGGGCCGGTCGGGCGCGGCGCGTTCCAGGACGGAGAGGATGTAGGTCCGCATCCCGCCGGCGGTCCGGCAGCTGCCGCAAAGCACAAGATCGCCGGCTTCCGGCTGAACCAGGCAGCCGGCCGCGAGCCCCGCCTCGCGGGGGGCCGAAGCGTCCAGGGCAGTCAGCATGAACCGCGCAGGCACCGCGGCCGGGCCGTCGATGACGGCAGAGAACAGATCCCCGCCCGGCGCCGGATCGACCGTGCCGGGAAGGGGCCCGGCCGGTTGCCTCTGCCCTGACGGGCGGTGTCCGCCGGTCCTGTGCCGGCTGCCGGCAGGGGGCGCCGCGACATCGGTGTCCGTCATGTCCCTTTCCTCTCTTCCTGGGTGCCCTTCGGCTTCCGGGCACCGGCCCGGGCCGCGGTCGGCCAGTCCTCTGCACGCTTCAGTTCCGCGTCGTCGCCGAAGGCGGCCTTGCGGTTCGCACCGCGCCAGATGGTGTCCTGTTCGATGGCCCTGTGCAGCCGGGCGCGGCGGACATCGGCCCCGGCGAAGTCGGCGCGCGTGAGGTCCGCATGATTGAACAGCGCATGCTCCAGCCGGCAGTCGCGCAGGACCGTACCTTCCATCCGGGCCTTGCTGAAATTGGCATGCTTCGCCCGGGCGCCGGCCAGGTCCGCGCCGGCGAGCTGCGCGCCGCTGAAATTCGCGCCGTCCAGCGCGGCCCCCGCAAGGCAGGCGCCCGACAGGTCCGCGCCAGCGAAGATCCCATGCGGCAGGCGTGCCTGGCGCAGGTCGCTGCCGGCGAGGTCGGCATTCTGGAAATTGCAGCGGTCGAGGTCGGCCTCGCGCAGGCTGGTTCCCGCCATCCGGGCGCCGATGAACTGGGTCTGGGCGAAGTCGTGGCCGTCCAGATGGCGGCCGGTCAGGTCCGCCTCCACGATGTTGCAGCGGTTCAGGCGGACCCCGTCGAGCAGGGCGGCCGACAGGTCCGGCTTGACCAGCAGGCACTGCAGCAGCACCGCCGCCGTCAGGTCGATGCCTGCCGTATCGCAGTTCACGAAGGCGCAGCGCTCCAGCCGGCGTCGCGCAATGTCGGCCTTCCGCAGGATCGTGTCCGTCAGGGCGCAGCGCTTGAGTTCGCGGGGCAGGTGCGCCGCGGTCAGGTCCATCCTGGCGAGGATGGCGCCGTCCAGGTCGGCATCCCGCAGGTCCGCACCGGCAAGGATCGCGTTCGCCAGGGTCGTGCTGGGAAGGAGGACATTGCCGAACGCCGTGCCGGTCCAGCCGCAGGCCGTGAACATGGAGGAGGTGGCATCGGCACCGGCCAGCCGCGCATGGTCGAACCGGCATTCGTTGAAGATGCTGGACGACAGGTTGGCGCCGCGAAGGTCCGCCCCGGTGAAGTCGCAGCGCTCCCAGAGGGCGTGGCCCAGATCCATGTCGCGCAGGTCCACGCCGGCGACATCGATGCGGGCGAGCACCTGGCAGCCATTGTATTCGCTGCGCAGCTCGCCGCGGTCCATGGCCGTGCGGCCCTCGACCGCCTCCTCGATCTCCCGCCGCAGGTCGAGCCCTGTCGTGTCGCTCACAGGCCGTCCCCTTTCATCTCAGGCACCGTCATGCCGGCTCCCGCGTCAGGTCAGGGTCATCGTGACGACCTGGCTCGGCACCAGCTTCGCCCCGATCGCATTGTTGCCGTTGTGGGTGGTCGGCGACGTCATCTTGTCCACCGGCTGGCCGTTCACGAACACCGTCATGGACGGAAGCATGGTGCGCTCCGGCCCGGAATCCTGCCCCGAGGCGACGCCCATGCCGACACCTGGCTCGTCGCCCTCGCTCAGTTCCGTCACGCCGGTCACCACATGGGCCGGCCCACACCCGTAGAACACCGTCGGCATGAAGGGCAGGTTCAGCGGTTCCTCCGCTGTGTTGGGGTAGGGGATCGGTACCGAGCCCACCGGGGTAGGGGTCTTGCAGACATCTGGGAAGCCGAGGCTCTGCCCGCCCATCGAGGTGTTGTTGAACATGCGGTCCTCCTGTCGGCGGCAGACGGGTCACGGTGCGTTGGAATGGTCGAGCTGGGTCCTGGTCAGGTTGGCCTGGGCGAGCTCGGTGTCGCGGAAGGTGGCTCTCATCAGGTTCGCCCCGTACAGATTGGCGCCGCGCAGCTGCGTCTCCGCGAAGGTGGCGTGCAGCAGGTTCGCCTGCATCGCGTCCGTGCCTTCCATGCGGGTGCCGGTCAGGTCGGCATGCATCATCACCGCGCCGCGCAGGTTGCTGCCGGACAGGGTCGCGCCCGTCAGGTCGCTCTGCATGAGATTGCCGCCATGCAGGTCGCTATCCGCAAGGGACGCGCCCTTGAGCGAGGCCATGCTGAGATTGCAGCCGGGCAGCGTGCAGCCCGACAGGTCGGCGCCGTCCAGGACGGTGCTGCCGCCGACCGTTAGGCGGCTCAGGCTGCAGCCGGTGAATCTTGCGCCCGGCGCCTTGCAGTTGAGCAGCAGGAGGCCGGCACCGGTCGCGCCGTCGAAGCGGGCGCCGGCGAGGGAGCAGGCGGCAAAGGTCGTGCTGCCGAACCGGGCGCCGCGGAAATCGGCGCCGCTGAGATCGCAGCGGTCGAACATCGCACCGGTCAGGTCGGCGCCGGCAAAGCCGGCCTTCGGCAGCCCCGCATCGACGAAGCGGATGCCCGCCAGGCGCGCTTCGCGGAAGGAGAGGTCCTTTGCCGCGACGCCGGTCATGGTGAGCCCGGTCAGATCGGCACCGGCAAAGATGGCGCCGTCCAGTCCGGCCTTGTTGAGATTGGCGCCCGCCAGCCCGGCGCCGCTCAGATTGGCGCGGCTCAGATCGGCATGGGCGAGGCCCGCGCCCTCCAGCCGGGCACCGACGAGAGAGGCGCCCACGAAACGGCTTCCGGTCATGTCGACGCCGGACAGGTTCATGCCGTCCAGGCGGCGGCCGCTGAGATCCAGGCCCGACATCGTCGTATCGACGGGCGGGCTGCCGGACGCCGCGGCGGCGGCCAGCATCCGCGCCTTCGCCGCCTGCCGGGTGGCCGGCAGCAGCGCGGGCGGCGGCATCAGATGCGCGCCCTCGCGCCGGGCGGCGGCAATCTCGTCGGCGGCGTCCGACAGCGGCCCGCTCATGTCCGCCGCCAGATCGGGGGGCAGGCGGCCGGCCAGCGCGCCCCGTTGCTCCGGCGGCAGCAGGTGGTCGCCCCGGCGCAGGCCCTGGACGAAACGCGCCGCCAGATCCTCCGGATCGCTCCTTGCCTCCGTCAATGCATCCTGGCGCAGCTGGTCGAAATCGTAGCCGAAGCGCGTGGCGAGGCTGCGGGCCGCCTGGAATGCCGCGCCGGTTTCGCCATCGGCCAGCCGGCGGACCTTTTCGGCGATCCGGTTCATCTGGGCGTTGAAGGCCGCGCCCTCCGCCTGGCTGGTCAGCGGCATCGCCTTCAGCGCCTCGCACTCGGCCAGGATCTCCTTCAGCTCCGGCGGCTCTTCGGCCGCCACTGCCGGTGGCTTCGGCGGCTCCAGGCCGGCGGCCTTCAGGCTGCTCTGCGCCTTCGCCCGGGCGCGGTCGAACAGTTTCGTCAGGCGCGGCGGCACGCCCGGATTGTCGCGCACGCGCATCGGCCGGATCGTCCGTGCCGCCTCCAGGGTCGGCTCCACCCAGCCCAGCGGGCAGACATCGTCGGTCGCCAGCAGGGCCAGGGCGCCGCCGGCCGGATCGCGCCGCCGTTCCAGGGCGCCATGCCAGTGGGCTGCGGGGCGCGGCGCATCCTCCTGCCATTCGAACCCGGCGATCAGGTAGCCCAGGTCCAGGCCGTCGAGGGTTTCGACGGCGACGCTGCCGTGGTGGATCAGGATCGCCCGCTCCAATTCCGGGAACAGCAGAAGGGTATCGGCATGCAGCGGCACTTCCTCGAACTGGGCGTGGACGTACAGACCGATCCGGTGCGCGTGGCAGGCTGCGGCGACATGTCGGGCGATGTCTTCGGCAACGGCATGTTGCTGTCGCAGGCAATCA
>MDTD01093894.1_pt1 | contig 165897 bp, 149 predicted proteins | sample 811221 | NCBI WGS metagenome assembly MDTD01 (sample SAMN05326646, study PRJNA326480) | marine metagenome | isolation source: seawater | place: Pacific Ocean: South West | collected 2011
CTTAACCTGGACTATTCTCCGCCAGACCAGCAAATGCGTGAAGATCGTGCGGTTCCAGCTGCAAAAATAGAGATTGATTCAACGGTGACAGGCCCTTTGAGCCTTTGGTGGCATCTTGTAAATCGGTTTAAAAACGTGTACGAAGATGTGCTCGACGAGTTGGACCCTCCTGAGTTTTTGTCCGCTTTATTGGATAAAATGGCCTGGGTTGGACATCGCGTTGAGATAAGAGAGAGCGGAGACATATCTTTTTATGCTGTCGTCGTTGGTGTTTCAACTGACGGCGGGCTCATTATACGCAAAGCGGAAGGAGAAGCCGTTCTCTATTCCGGTTCTATTGCTCCTCTGTAGCCTCTGTCCAAAACGAGGTGAGGAGATGTTATTGTCATTTTTTTCAGGGAGAACAGTGATTTCCATGCAGCCGAAGTCCTTTGAAAAGGTACTTGAAGAGGTCAAGGGAAAGCGGATTTTAGTGGCTAACCGGGGAATTCCGGCTAGACGCATCTGTCGTTCCATTACAGAGATGTTCAACGCCAAGGCTATCATGACAGCCACAGACGTTGATAAAACTTCTCCCGCTTCCTCGGGTGCCAACGAACTGTTGTTGTTGGGATCGGACCCGCGCGCTTACCTTGACTTGGACAGGGTAATCAGAAAAGCCAAGGCAAATGATGTAGTCGCTATTCACCCGGGTTGGGGATTTGGTTCCGAGGATGATTCGTTCCCGGCTCGTTGCGAAAAAGCCGGCATCATTTTCATTGGCCCCCCGCAGGAGCCCATGCGCATCCTTGGCAACAAAGTCGCCGTACGAAAGCTTGCTTTGGAACAGGATGTTCCGGTCGTGCCAGGCTCGGAAGGTGCCGTTTCCATTCCTGAAGCTCGGGAGATAGCCAAGGAGATTGGCTTCCCGGTAATGCTGAAAGCCGAAGGTGGCGGTGGTGGACGAGGTATTTATGAAGTCTACAAGGATGAAGACCTGGAAAAAGCATTTTCCAAGGCATCCGCCCTTGCGCAGGCCTCTTTTGGCAATCCTCGTTTGTACGTTGAAAAATTGCTCACTTCTGTACGCCACATCGAAATTCAGGTTGTTGCCGATAAATATGGCAATGTTTTCTGTTTTGATGAGCGTGATTGCTCGGTGCAGCGAAACCACCAGAAACTTATTGAGATCACACCTTCTCCATGGCCGAAGTATTCCGAAGAACTTCGTGCACAGTTGAAAGAGTATTCCCGACGCCTCATCAGTGCTGTTGGATACTACTCCCTGGCAACTGTTGAGTTTCTCGTGGACGCAGATGGTGAACCGTACCTTATTGAAGTTAACACTCGCCTTCAGGTTGAGCACGGCATTACTGAGTGTCGCTACGGCATTGACTTGGTGGAAGAGCAGATTGCCATTGCTTTTGGGGCAGAGTTGCGTCTTTCAGAAGAAAAAAACAAGCCTTATCAATGGGCGTTCCAATGTCGTATTAACTGCGAGGATCCTCAAAAGAATTTTGAACCCAACTCAGGGCGTATTACTCGGTATGTTTCTCCGGGTGGACAGGGTATCCGTATCGATTCCTGTGTGGGGGACGGTTACCGCTTCCCCTCCAACTATGATTCCGCTGCTTCATTACTCATAGCATACGGTAATAGTTGGAATAAAGTTGTAGCCTTGATGAAGCGCGCTTTGCGCGAATACATGATCGGTGGATTGAAAACGACCATTCCCTTCCACCGGAAGATCATTGATCACGCCAAGTTCATTGAGGCAGATTACGATACCAATTTTGTTCGCCATAATTATGCAGAGTTGATGGACTACTCTGATCGCGAACCAGATTTCTTCCGTTTGACTCGTCTGGTCGCGGAAATCTCTGCCCTTGGGTACAACAAGTATATTCAGCTTGGAGAATACAGAGGCCGGGAAGACAAGCGGATTGGTCGTTTCCAGTTGGCTGAGTCTCCCGAGGTATCAAGCTGGTTTGAGCCACACATTACTCGTGGAATGGATCGCGATAGTATACTTGATACGCTCCGTAGCGATCGTGAAGCGGGCATTGTCCATATGACCGACACCACGACGCGGGATATCACACAGTCCAACTCGGGTAACAGGTTCCGCCAAGCTGAAGATGCCATTGTTGGGCCTTCGCTTGATAAGTGCGGCTTTTTCTCGCTGGAGAACGGAGGCGGGGCACACTTTCACGTGGCCATGCTCGCCAACATGACCTATCCATTCTCCGAAGCTGCCGAGTGGAACAAGTTTGCTCCCAATACTCTCAAGCAGATTCTTATTCGTTCAACGAATGTGCTTGGCTATAAGCCACAGCCCAAAAATGTGATGCGGTTGACCGGCGAAATGATCAACGAACATTACGATGTTATTCGTTGTTTCGATTTCCTCAACCACATCGAAAACATGCGGCCTTTTGCCGAGGTAGCCCTTAATTCAACGAAGAATATCTTTGAGCCGGCCATTTCATTGTCCTGGGCAAAAGGGTTTGATGTTGAGCGTTACCTGACAGTGACTTCTGAAATCATTCGGATGTGTGCTGATGTCGCCGGTGTGAGCGAGAAAAAAGCTGAGAAGATGATCATTCTCGGCTTGAAGGATATGGCTGGCGTATGTCCGCCGCGCTTCATGAAGGAGTTGATTGGCACCATTACCCAGAGGTATCCTGAACTGGTTGTGCACAGTCATCGTCACTACACGGATGGTCTTTTTGTCCCGACCATGGGGGCGGCAGCAAAGGCCGGTGCGCACATTGTTGATGTTGCGGTTGGTGCTTCTGTTCGCTGGTACGGGCAGGGTGAAGTCTTGTCCACCGCTGCATACATTGAAGATGAAATTGGTCTGAAGACGCATCTTGATAAGGATATGATTCGAGCTACGAACTTTAAGCTCAAGCAGATCATGCCTTACTACGATAAATACACGGCCCCTTATTTCCAGGGGATTGACCACGATGTGGTCAGACATGGCATGCCGGGTGGTGCAACGTCATCCTCACAGGAAGGAGCATTGAAGCAGGGATATATCAAACTGCTTCCGTACATGCTCAAATTCCTTGAGGGAACCCGCAAGATTGTCCGCTATCATGATGTAACTCCTGGTTCACAAATCACCTGGAATACGGCTTTCCTTGCCGTGACTGGAGCATATAAACGTGGCGGAGAGCGTGAAGTACGCCGTCTGCTCAACATTCTGGATGTCGTCAACCTCTGCAAAGAGGATGAACTGACGAGCCACGAACGTAGTGCGCGACTGGACTTGTATCGTGACTCCAATGATGCTTTCCGTAACCTGCTGCTTGGCAAGTTCGGCAAGTTGCCCCTTGGATTCCCTGCAGACTGGGTGTACCAGTCCGCATTTGGAAAAGGGTGGGAAACGGCTATCGCAAAACGGACAGAGGATTCACCTTTGATGACTCTGGCTGACGTTGATCTCGCTGCGGAAAAAGAAGCTCTTCAGAAACGTTTGCACCGTCAACCGAGTGAAGAAGAGTTTGTTATGTATCTCAATCACCCCGGTGATGCGATTACGACAATTGAATTCTGCGAGAAGTATGGAAACATCAACAATCTGCCCGTTGATATTTGGTTTGAAGGCCTGGAGAAGGGTGAAGTGCTCAACTTCCAGGGGAACTGCAAGAAACCGCATAGAATGCGTATTCTCGACATTTCCGAACCAGATGAGAACGGTATGGCAGTTGTTCGCTATGTGCTCGACTCTGAGATCATGAGTCATCAGGTCAAGGTGGCTGAACCTGACACAGGTTCCAAGGATGTTTTGGAGTTGGCTGACCCTGGCAATCCATTCCATGTCGGCTCTCCGAGCAATGGCGATCTTTGGGTTACCCATGTTCGTCCCGGCGATACCGTCAAGGTGGGCGAAGAGCTGTTTAATATATCCATCATGAAGCAGGAAAAATCTGTACTTTCTCCTGTTGATGGAGTTGTTCGTCGTGTCATCAAGTCGGCAAACTACACGGAAGATAAAAAGATGATTCCGGTAGTCGAAGGTGAACTGCTTGTTGAACTTGGGGCCACCGCTGGCGTATGTCCCACGTGTAAATCTGAAGTCCCGAATAGCGACTTCAATTTCTGTCCGACTTGTGGTCAGAAGATGTAAAAAATAATATTAATATAAAATTGGTCCAGTTCTAGCCAGCTAGAGTAATCTGGATTAGATAAAAAACACATTAAAGACTACCAAGGTATAAGACCTTGGTAGTCTTTGTTTTTTGTGGAAATATGATTTGAAATAATACAGTTTCATTGCTCAGAAATTGGTGTTTTGATGATATAATTGGACCATTGGTAGAACCAATAGTTTAATTGACTAACTGTTGGAATTACCTGTAAGCGGGGTCTACTTACTCATTGGGATTTAACTGTATTGTACTCAAAAAAACACTATTGGGATTCTAGACGATCATGAAAAATGAGCACTACTTGCTCAGCAAACATGACGGAATTCCAAGGAGGGCGAAATGGCCAAAACCCAGAAGAAGCCTGCTAAAAAGACTGCGACAGCCAGTAAGGCTGAAGCAAAGCTCGAACGGCTTAAACAACAATTGGTGCTCAATGGTGCCGAGATTAAGTCTATAGGAGAAGAAGCTGAACTCCTTGTCGGCGGTAAAAACTATAATACTGCCATCATCAGCCAGGTGCCGGGGATTCGTGCCCCTGAGTTTCGTGCTATTTCATCCCATGTTTTCCATACCATTCTTGATGAAACCAAGGTGAATGCAGCTGTAGTTCGGTCTACAGTAGACAAAGAATACAACAAGATTGATTGGACTTCAGATGAGGTCAATCAGGATTCTGAATATCTTCAGCACTTTGTGCGTTTTGTCGGAAAAAAAGTTCGCGAAGAAACAGCGAAGCAGTCCGGCACACCGATCAAACTGCGAACCTTCATTAATAATGTAGTAGATGGATTCGCCACTTCTCCGGAAGGAATTGATCAGCTTCGAATGCGCTCTGTTTTGGTTCAGTCCGCTATCCTTTCTGTTGATCTGCCGAAAGAGATCGTTGACGAAGTCAAAGGTGCCTATCTTTCCATTTGTAAGGAAGCGGGCATGGATGACGTGCCTGTGGCCGTACGTTCTTCTGCAGCCGGTGAGGACAGCCGAAAGAAAGCTTTTGCAGGACTTCAGGATACTTATCTGAACATCGTAGGGGCAGAGACCTGTCTCGAAGCCTACCATTGGGATTGTGCATCCGCATACAACCTGCGTTCAATGACGTATCGTCGTGAAGCAATTCTGGATGCAATCACCAAAGCAGAAGAAACCGGTGATGATTCTATCGCTGAAATTGCAAAGCAGGAGTGGGCCATTGAGCACACCTCATTGTCTGTTTGCATCATGCGCATGATTAATCCTGTTATTTCCGGTACTGCGTTCAGCGCAGATACAGCAACAGGTTGCCGTGGAACGGATCGTAATGACCTGGTTTCCATCGACGCAAGCTACGGCTTGGGTGAGGCTGTTGTCGGTGGAATGGTGACACCTGATAAATTTTATGTATTCCAGCGCGATAGTGAGCGCGAAGTCGTTATCCGCTACATGGGATGCAAGGAAAAGAAGATCGTCTACAAAGAAGACGGTAGCGGGACCCATGTCGTCAAAGTTCCTGAGAATGAAGTGAACCGCTGGGCATTGTCCATTGCGCAGGCTGAAATGGTTGCGCAGGGTGTTCGAGCTATCTCGAAAGCTTATGATGGCATGATCATGGACACTGAGTTTTGTATCGACAAAACAGATCGTCTTTGGTTTGTCCAGGCTCGTCCCGAGACCCGCTGGAACGAAGACTTTGAGCAGCATCCTGATACCATTTTCATGCGTCGTCTTGAAGTCGACAAGAAGGCCCTCGATAGCGCAGAGGTCATTGTAGAAGGTAATGGTGCATCTCGTGGCGCTGGTCAGGGTACAGTGAAATATCTCCGATCTGCGTTGGAACTCAACAAGATCAACAAGGGCGATATTCTTGCTGCCGAACGTACTGATCCGGATATGGTTCCCGGTATGCGTATCGCATCTGCCATCCTTGCGGATGTTGGCGGCGATACCAGTCACGCGGCCATCACATCCCGAGAGCTGGGAATCCCGGCTATTATCGGTATTCAGCGCTTGGAAGCGTTGCGATCTCTTGAGGGTCAACAGGTAACTGTTGATGGTTCGCGCGGCAAAGTATACCGCGGTGAACTGCCCCTGGTTGAAGTTGGTGGAGAGATCAATGTCGCCGAACTGCCTCCGACGAAGACTAAAGTCGGCCTGATTCTGGCCGATGTTGGCCAGGCCCTTTTCCTTTCCCGTTTAAGAAATGTTCCTGATTTTGAGATCGGTTTGTTGCGTGCAGAGTTCATGCTCGGCAACATTGGCGTGCATCCTATGGCGCTTGAAGCCTACGATAAGGACACCCTGAACGACCTCGTAGAAGAGAAGCTCGCCGAGATGGACAAGCGACTCACCAAGGTGATGAAGGAGCAGTTGGCGGATGGTCTTATCCGTGTTCCGCTCAAGCTGCGTGAATATGTCGGTCTCATTACCGGCCTTTCCAAGAAAATGGATTCCCTGGCAGAGCAGGAAGGTTCCCGTTCTACGGATGAGGTCCTTGCCATGCATCGTCAGCTCCGTGAAATGGATCATAAGCTTGATGATCACATTTCCATGGCAACTGACCGACTGGATGTGCTGAAAACATCCATTGATTTGGAAGCACACGTATCCGTCATTCTTGGCTACCACGATATGTTGGAGCCCATGCCCGAACCGCGTACGGAAGCTTGGCAGACTCGTCAGGAGCACGAGCGCATTGTTTGGGATTACGTTGAAAAGATCAAAGATGAGCCGGAAGTTGTTGCTTATCTGGATCAGGTAACCGCCATGCGTGAAGAAGTCGCGCTGAAGATGGGGCTCAAGTCCGAGATGGATGAAGTCGCCACGTTACCTGATCGTATTCGTAAGCTGCTCGAATCTCGAGGTTATACGACTGGTAAGGAAAACTACATCCAGACCCTCTCGCAGGGACTGGCTCTGTTTGCCATGGCTTTCTATGGAAGCACGATTGTTTACCGAACCACTGACTTCAAATCCAACGAGTATCGAAATCTGCTTGGTGGCTCTCTGTTCGAGGCATATGAAGATAACCCAATGATTGGATATCGTGGTGTCTCCAGAAATATCCATGACTGGGAACTGGAAGCCTTCAAGCTTGCTCGTGGTATCTACGGCGGCAAGAATCTGAGCATCATGTTCCCATTTGTGCGCACGCTGGAAGAAGCTCGGTCCATGAAGCGGTACCTCAAGCAGGTTCACAACCTTGAGTCTGGAAAGGATGGTCTGAAGATCATTCTGATGGCCGAAATTCCGAGTAATGCCATCTTGTGCAAGGAGTTCCTCAAAGAAGTCGACGGATTTTCCATTGGATCCAATGATATGACGCAGATGGTACTCGCCACGGATCGTGATAATGCCAGCCTGCAGCACATCTACGATGAAGAGGACCCTGCGGTTGTGTGGGCGATCCTTTCTGCTATCTTTGCCGGTCAGAAGGTCGGCAAGAAGGTTGGTTTTTGCGGCCAGGGTGTAAGCAATAGTGTCATTCTGAGAGGCTTGGTAGCCATTGCTGGAATTGTGTCGGCATCTGTTGTTCCTGATACATACCACCAGACAAAAATTGATATGGCGGCTATCGAAGCTGAAAATATCAAGACCAGAGACTTGGGCGATTGGCTGAAAAAACAACATATGGTCAATTTGAATAAGTTGCTGGAAGCAAACAGCTACGGCCATATTCTTAAAAAATACAAATCTCCTGAAGACTTCATGGAATGGTATGAAGGCGAACTTGATCGCTTTAGCGAACAGCTTCGTGAACATATGGAGACACCCAAGGAAGAGTTCTATCGCCAGGAAATGGAACAGTTCCGTGGAACTTTCCACAAGCCGGTAATTTATGCCTGCTGGGATTGGAACAACACTGTCGTCGATGCCATGCATCACGCTGGATTTGAATCCTTTGATGAGCAGGAAGCCGCACTCGCAGCCCAGCGAGAAAAAGAGTGGTAGAGTAGGGACTAAATATGAAAAAAGAGGCTTCGTCTAAGACGAAGCCTCTTTTTTGGGTCAACTAAAAGGATTTTGCAATCTCGACAGCCTGATTGATGGCTTGTTCTTGTGCTTTTAGGGCGGCGTCAGGTCCTCCTGCCAACGTTGGCTGGACAGTGACTGACTGTATGTCGGTGATACCAATGAAACCAAGATAGTGTTTTACATAGGATGCTTGGAAGTCAAAAGCTGACCCATCTTCATATGCTCCACCACGAGAATAGGCGATAAATGTTTTAGCGCTCACTAAGCCCTCATAGCCATTGGGACCAACCTGGAACGTGTAGGTTGGCTGAGCTATGATATCCATAAAGTGTTTGAGCTTATAGGGTATGGAAAAGTTCCACATAGGTATTGCGAAGACGAGTTTGTCAGCCTTTTTAAAATCATGGATTACTGTTTCCACAGCACTCCATTTTTCCTTTTCGCTATTAGTGAACTCTCGGCCATGCATGATGTTGTATTTGCCTACCAAGGTGTCGTTGTCCAGCTCGGGAAGGCTCATTTCATGTAGCTTATAAATTTGAATATTCGCTTTCTCGTCTACTGTTTTCAGTGTGTTTACGAAAGCGTCTGCTACTGCAAGCGAGTGAGATCGAGCTCCTCGCGGGGATGCCTGAATGTAAATGATATTGCTCATGCTGCCTCGCTAGATATTAAACGACTTTGTCAGTGATGCTGCCCATGCCGTCCATTATGGACGTATTGATTGCATGGGAAATATCGATATCTGTGCCAGTTGAACTGAAGTCGGTTCCAGTGCCAAGGAAGTCTGTCGTGCGAGATGCTATCTCTGCTCCTGCAACAGCGTGCTCCATTGTATCTGGACCGCCTTCATTAAAGCCGGAAATAGCTGTACTTGAGCTATCTTGCATCGACTCTGTCCCTGAAGCCAGGTTCTCCATGGCCATTGATGCAGGCGTGATGGCGGAAATGCTGAAATCGGACATACTTTCCTCCTGTGATTCCTTAACTCATAATATGCCTTACCAATATGGGTAAGGCAAGTGCATTAGAGATACACGGAAAGCCCTTTACCTATCAGGCAAAGGGCTTGAGTGTCCGAAATTGGCTGCCGGCTATTATGAAATCTTGTCCAGAAAACCCCGTTCGAGATTCTTTAACGACTTGGAGAGCTTCAGGAGGTCGTCTTCCGGGATCTTTCGTATGGTCTTTCCGTCACTGTCGACAATTTCGACTTGGACGGTTTCACCTTCTTCAAGAACATTGAACTTGAGGTTGATATCCTGTTGTTCCAAGTGCTCCTGGGCTTCCTTGATGATGGAATCAAGGTGTGCCTTGTCAAAGTGTTGCTCACCAGAACTGTTTGAGTTTGCTCCATCCTGCTTTGACGCGGCAGCGGGGACAGTTCTGACTGAACCTTGGTCCGGGGCAACCCTGTCCTCGGTTTGGACACGGGTTACGTTCTCCGAACGTACGTTCTGCTTTATGTCATTGGATATTTCGGGGATATTCATGGGCTCCCTCCCTGGTGTTACACGAATCATCCCAACCTAATTCGCCTTCTATGGTCTTGTTATCGGCAACTTTGCGCCTTTCTTTAGGGGTAACTCCTTTTATTGTTAAGAATAGGCTAATCTATTAGAAAAACTAAATGGATTGACTGTAATACGTAATTGAACTATGGTTACAAACTCTAAAAATAGTCTGTCATATAGGGGTGTTCAGAGACTGTTGTCGATAATTCTTGATGGAGAAGCCTTAGGCTAATGCCTTTTTATTTGAAGCATCACTTTGATCCACTTGTGGATGAGATTCGTCTTAAGCCGCAAGAGCAGGATGACGGTAGCGTCGACCACTACGAGTTGAATTATATTCAAAACGTTGAAGCCGGTGCTTTGCTTGCAGAGTGGGTTGATCCTGAGACTGTTGACTCGAGCGAATATAATGAACGGTTTCTGTTCTCGGAGAAGCGTTTTCCTGCCGGTCGAGGGACTGGCGTTAAGCGACGCGAGCCCGACAAGTTATTTGCCGCAGTGAATGGGTGCGTGCTGTATGATAATGATAAGATTATTGTTAAGCGCAATCTTACTCTTTTGGAGGATATCGATTTTAGAATCGGGAACATCCACTATGTAGGGGATCTTATCATTGGCGGCGCTGTTCGCACCGGATTTTCTGTTCATGCCAATAATATTTCCGTCCAGGGGCAGGTAGAAGGTGCCCACATAGAAGCTTTAAACGACCTCAATTGTCGAGGGGGCGTAAAAGGTGGCAAGTCGGCAATGCTGGAAGCAGGGCATTCAATAAAGGTCTCATTTTGCGAGTTTGGTACAATGAAAGCCGGAGAGGATGTCATGGTAAAAGGTTCTCTCATGCATAGCCGCGCATACGCGGGTAAACGTCTGGCGGTTGGGGGACGGCTGACTGGCGGAGATTATTTTTCACATGACTATATCTACGTTGGTGAGCAATTGGGAGGTGGGCTTGGAACCGACACATCTTTAGTGGTCGGTTATGATCCTGTCTTGTTGCACGCAGATGAAGAGTATAATCAGCGTATTAAACAGCTTCATAAAGACATCGCACTTTATGAAAAATTGTTGAATAAGAATGATGAGCATAAAGAGGAGCTGACGATCAAGAAGGATTCAGCCCAGAAAGAGCTCAGCTTATTGAAGAAATTAAAGAAGAAACTGTGGGAAGGCATTCGGGAATCCGAGAACTTAGATCGCTGTAAGATTCTAGTGACGGGAGTGGTCAAGCCTGGGGTTGAGATCAGTATCGGATCCGCATTCCTCAAAGTGGATGATTTTCTTGAAGACGTATATTTCTATTATGATAATAATGAAGTAAAAATCGGCACAACTGCCAAAAAACTATAAGATAGCTTATGGATATTGCAACGTTAATAGGTCTCGTCGGTGCATTTGGGCTTGTCTTCACCACCATTTTCATGGGTGGTAATGCTGCTGGTTTCCTCGATATACCTTCGATAGTCGTTGTTGTTGGAGGCACTTTTGCCGTTACATTCGTCATGTTTCCAATGGGGACGGTCATCGGCACAATCAAAGTCGGTTTGAAGACGCTTCTATTCAAATCGAACGATGCGCAGGATATTATCCGCCAGATAACGACATTGGCCGATACAGCCCGTAAAGAAAGTCTGGTTGCACTTGAAAAGGTCAACATCGATAATGAATTTCTCAAAAAAGGGGTCATGCTGGTTGTTGATGGCTCCAGCGAAGCGCTTGTGCGAAACGTCATGGAAATTGAACTCGAATTCATGAAGCAGCGTCATAGACAAGGGCAGGCGGTCTTTAAAGGCATGGGGACCATGGCTCCTGCGTTTGGAATGATCGGAACCCTTATTGGTCTGGTGAACATGCTGTCAAATCTTTCAGACCCCTCCTCAATTGGTCCGGCTATGGCCGTTGCCCTTTTGACGACGTTTTATGGTGCAGTCATGGCAAACTGTGTTTTCTTGCCCCTTGCCACAAAACTTGAAGAGCGCTCAATCGAAGATGCGTTATATATGCAGATCATGATTGAAGGGGTTTCGTCTTTGCAGCGTGGAGACCACCCGTCAGTCGTCAAAGAAAAGCTTGAAGCCTTCCTGGCCCCCGCCATGCGTGAAAACGCAGCGTAAAGCAAAGAAGCATCATTATGGCTGAAAAGGCAGAAGAACAAGTTCAAAGAAAGCCTCCTGAGGAACCCAAAGGGGATGAAGGGCTGCCGGCATGGATGGCCACATTTGCCGACATGGTGACCTTGTTGCTTTGCTTCTTTGTTCTGCTGTTATCTTTTGCCGAACAAAGCGAACAAAAGTATCGTGATGCTTTAGGCTCTATAAAGGGCGCCTTTGGCGTTAAGGAACTAAGAGCCGTATCAGATGATATGGCTGAATTTAATACTAGCAAGACAGCCAAGGAAATGGCTGCAAAGATATCACATGACGAGCGCCTTTTGTTGGGTGTGATCATGCGAATCAAATCCCTGCTTGAAGACCAGGATGTGGAGATCAAGGAGGGGACCGGCGTTACTGCTGATCGTGATGGCGTTATCTTCAGTGCCAATTCCTCATCTATGTTTAAGCCTGGGACGGCAGAGTTGACAGGGAATGCCGACACAATTCTAGATAATGTCATCAAAGTCTTGAAAGATTATAAATTAAATCTTGTTGTACGAGGGCATACTGATGATCGCCCGATATCCACACGAAAGTTTCCTTCTAATTGGGAGTTGTCTGCTGCTCGAGCGGCAGTGGCTCTCGATTATATAGTAAATAAGGGCGGTATAGAAATCAGTAGGGCCAAAGCTGTTGGATATGCTGATACAAGGCCTTCTGCACCGAACGACACACCAGAGAACAGAAAAAAGAATCAACGGGTAGAGTTCTACCTTCATATGCCGCAGCGGGATGCGTGGTAATTGGTCATGGCTGAAGAGCAAGTAGAAGAACAAGCGGGTGGGGTTAAGTCTGCGCCACCGAAAAAAGAGGAAGGCATTCCAGCATGGATGGCTACATTTGCCGACATGGTGACATTGCTTCTCTGTTTTTTCGTTTTGTTATTGTCTTTTACCAATCAGGACATCACCAACTTCCGACTCATGATGGGCTCGATTCAAGAGGCCCTCGGAGTTCAGTTGGAAGATGAATCAGCCCTGGCGACCCCTTACGCTGAGTCGAACTTCAAAGAGCGTAGAAGTGTTCGGGAAAACCGGGAAATTGTTGAGTTGGGCGCTAGGCTGAGAAAGTTTATACGAGCCAAGGACCTAACCAATATGGCTCGAATCAGTAGTGATAAATCCGGTGTGATGTTGCGTTTTGATAACAGTGTAATGTTTCGTAAGGGAACAGCCGAATTGAATCCTCAAGCCCGAGAAGCTATTGCAGTTGTCATACATGGACTTGAAAATAAGAACTTCAACCTTGTTATCCGTGGGCATACCGATGGTGAACGTCCAGAATCTGACTTGTTCTCTTCGAACTGGGAGTTGTCTGCCGCTCGAGCAGCCCGCTGTTTGCGGTATATTCTTGATAACTCTGAAATAGAATCCACACGGATGAAGGCTGTTGGCTATGCCAGTGCAAAGCCTATTTTGCCCAGTACTACTGAAGCGAATAAGCGTATCAACAGGCGGGTTGATTTCTTTTATCTGCCCGTTGGACGAAGCAAGTGGTAGTTGAAAAAACTACTTACTGCTAGTGAACACACCTGTTACTCTTATTGCCCTTCATTAAGATTTAACTTCTCCAATGCAGCATACAGTTGGTCACTCGTTACCGGCTTGGAAATGTAGTCATTCATTCCCATTTTTAAAAATTTATCTCTGTCTCCAGGCATTGCGTGAGCAGTGAGTGCGACAATTGGTATGACTGATAGGTGGGCCATATCTTTGGATTGACGAATGATATTGGTTGCTTCAATCCCGTCCATGATTGGCATCTGAATATCCATGAAGACACAGTCGTATTCAGCTTTCTTCAATGCTTCTAAGGCTTTTTTCCCATTATCCACACAGGTGGGGGAGTGTCCCATTTTTTGAAGCATTCTGCTGATAGCTATTTGGTTGACCCTGTCGTCCTCTACTATCAGGATCGTATACCTTCCGTGATCATCCTTATTAATGTTTTTATTGACCGAAAGTTGGGCCATTTGTTCTTTGCTTGGCACTTTCAATTGAAGTGTCACGAACATAGTTGTTCCTTCGCCAAGATCACTATCAACAGTAATTGTTCCATTCATGTGGGTTACAAGGTTTTTAACAATGCCTAGCCCTAAACCCGTGCCTTGGTAACGTCGCGTGTACGTTCCGTCGACTTGTGTAAATGACTCGAATACGTAGTTTATTTTGTCGGCAGGGATGCCTATTCCAGTGTCGGCAATTGTGAACAACACTACGATAAAATCGTCTTTGGGTCTGATTGGAAGCTTTTGAATGTGAACATGTATTGAGCCGTCTTCAGTAAATTTGACTGAATTGCCAACGAGATTGAAGAGGATTTGACGTATCCGTACTTCATCGCCGATCAAATGAGCTGGAAGGCCGGGTTCAACTTCCATAGTAAGATCAACATTCTTGGAAAGAGCCGAATGCTTGAAGAATTTATAAATGGTCTCAAGTATCTCGTGTAATGAGAACAGTTGACCATGCAGGATGAGCTTGCCAGCTTCGATTTGTGCGATGTTAAGGATGTCATTAATAACATTAAGCAAAACTTTACTCGAGCTGATGGCTGTATCGATATACTCAAATTGCTCTGTGGTGAGCTTTGTGTCTCGTGTGAGCTGGAGCATACCCAGAATTCCATTGAGTGGGGTACGCAGTTCATGGCTCATGTTCGTAAGGAACTCGGTTTTAGCCTGGTTTGCAGATTCAGCATCCTGCTTGGCCTTGACCAGCGCTGTTTGAATGGCTCTGCTTTCCGTAATATCTTCAGCGATACCAACCATTCGAACACGTATTCCCTTGTCATCATATACAGGAAAAGCCTGAGCTCTTACCCATCTCTGGTTGCTGGTAGGAAGAAGTATCTTGAATTTTTCATCTACTATCTTCCCATCGGTGCGTAATGCGTTGAAAGCGTCTGTCACACGAAAGCGGTCTTCAGCATCAATCGCCATGAAAAACGTATCCGCATTTTCATACAGGGATTCTCTGGTACGCCCCCAAATTATTTCATACGAAGGGCTGACATAGATGATTTTTTCGTTATCGAAATCGGAAATCCAAAAAACTTCATGGATATTTTCGACCAACTGGCGAAACCGTTCTTCGCTTTCTTTATTAGTCTGCTCTCTGGCGTTGATGCGTTGAAGCATGTCATTGAATCTGTCTTCAATGACAGACAGTTCTTTGAATTGCTCCAACTGGCTACTGACGTTTTCATACTGACCTTGAGCTGTTAGCTCAATTGAATCCGTGAATGCCGCAAGGGGCTTAACAATGGATTCTCGCAATTTATATTGTAGTAGATGAGCGAAAATAAAAAACAGGCTCAAGATGATTGTCAGTAGGGCGAAAAGAGGGGCGAGAACTGGCAAGAAAACATCTTTAACAGGCTGAGACCTCAATAAAAGCCAATTATTTGGCTGGATAGAAGCCAATGTCCCATAATAGTAGGTGCCTTCAGATTCATACAGTGCTGTGTGGTTTCCTTTTTCTCTGAAATCGCGGATGATACTTAAGTGACCAATATTCTCTTGAGTCACTACTTTGCTATAGTCTGGATGGGATATGAGGTTGCCATAGTAGTCGCACAGAACCAGTTTTCCCTCTCCAGAAGGAAGCATGTCGGTGAAATGCTCATTGAGAGACTTTATGCTGAGTTCTCCAATGAGAATATTGCCGTTTGTCATGCGCATACCAATATACACGACGACTTTGTGTGTAAGTGGAGAGTTTATTGGTTGGGAGAGTAATGTTGGTTCGTCAGAGACTTTGTCTATGAACGATTCCATGGATATCAGGGAGTCTACCTGGGGCGAGGTGGCCAAAAGCTTGCCATTTGGGCTTAGGTAAACGAGGCGTTCATAGTGTGGGTAGGCAAGAAGAAAATTGCTAAGGACCCAGTGAAACCAGAAGGGATCGTAACGAGTTATACTGGACGAAAGAGAAGCCAGGGCAGATTTTGCATCATTGGTTTGAGATACGACATGTTTGCTTAGAGCTTCAATGAGTACGGTGTTTTGTGATTGAAAATCTCTGCTTTTTTCGTAGGCTGCATAAATGCCGAGCAGCAGTATGATGCATATGCTTGGTATAAGCATCCAACTGTTCAGGTTCCGTTGAACTAACTGCCTTAATGATTCTGTCGCCATAATATTCAAGCCGTGGTTAGCGCATTTCTATTGTCCTGTACTGACCATTTTGAATAGTCGTAATGAAAATCTTTCTTTCAACGTCCCCATACTCATTCAGTCTAAAAGAATTGATGACCCCTTTGATGACAGGGCTTGGCGCTAAACTTTCGACAAGGCCTTTGGAGTTGCCGTTGGTTTTTCTTAGGCCTTCGGCCAACGCCAATACTGATTCATAACTAAATGCAGAAGCAAAGTTTGGAGTGGTCCCAAATCTGTTTTTATACGACTCTCTGAATTTAATAAACTCAGGATTGGGGTTGTCTGCAGCATAGTCTATGGCGAAAATGATGCTCTCAACATGTTGCCCACCCCATTTTATGAGTTGTTCTGTGTATGCCCACGCACTAGATATTATGGTGGTCTCGAGTCCGGCGTTACGAATCGCATGTGCTATGGATACTGCATCTTCACCAGGGCATATAAGCAGTATGGCATCAGGGTTTTGCATGCTGACACGATCAACCAGGTGGTCCCAGTTGCTAGGCGCTGATTTAGCCGAATAAACTTCTTCTGATAACATGGCCCCACCCAAATAGCTGAAAGAGCGCTTGAAGCCATCAAGGAAGCTGAAAGTATAGCTTTCGTTATCTTGTTCAACTACCGGCAGCACTGTTTTTATATCCATCGCGGAATGGGCATAATGCGAAAGCTCACGGCTTTGAACGGTATTTTCCATGATTGTACGGAAAAACGAGTCGGCTTTACCCGTTAAATATGGCGTTGATGCTGTCGGAGAGATCATGACCACGCCGGATTCATTCACTAATGGCATGGCTGCGAGCACCTGAGAACTGGTCATGTGACCGATGATCCCTACTACCCCTGCGTCTATGAGTTCTTGGTCAGCTTTGATGGCGCCCTCAGCAGTGTTCAGATCATCTTTTACTATGAGCTTCAATGGTCTCCCATTGATTCCGTTATGAGCATTTATATGCTCCACTGCTAAAATAGCGCCATTACGGCCATTGACGCCTAAGTCAGAAATTTTGCCCGTTAATTGCCCTGAGTAGCCAATATAGATGGGGGATGGATCACTGCAACTGGATATCAGCGTAACCATGAGCACTAGCAACAACAAATGATAGTAGTACTCGTGCTTCATGTTCAATCCATCCTTTGCAAGTATAGATTCTTTTGAGAATGCGGATATATTTCTATTAAATATCTTATCTGTGCTTTTTCCGCAATGAATCTATTTTTAAAGAGGGTACATGATGATTCTTATCGTAAAGAGTCGCTATCTTGTCAGTATTTGATCAGTGTTCACTTAAGCGCTGAATAGTCGGCCTGCTGCCGCGCCGCAAAAAAGGGTTAGAGATTTTGTATTGCTGGAAAAGAAGTCAAATTAGAGACTTTAATTACTATGATTTCAAACCAAAGTCTTATCTATCGTCAGAGTATAGCTGAAATAATGAGGTAAATTGGTTGATGAAGGGTGTCATTGCAAGTATAGGTTGGCTTGTATTTGCGTGTCGTTTGCTTTTACTGTTTAAGACAGACACTTTTAGGAACCTTTTACTTTCATAATTTGGGTTAAAAATGAAAAAAGTACTTCTTTGCTTATCCTTGGTCTTTTTGTTGGCTGGTTGTGGAACTCGGCATCATGATATGGTCTTCGAAAATGGTCATACTTCATTGCCTTCTGAATCCAAGTACACCATAGGCTCTGTTCAAGATGAATCCGGCTATGTGTTTCCGGAAGACGAGGAGAGTCTTGATATTGCAGAGAGCATGAGGATTGCGCTTGTCGATGAGTTAAGCGAGGAAGGCTTGTATAGTGAAGAAAATTCCAACTACACGATAGATCTAACAGTAAAAAAGTATGAGCCAGGCAATGCATTTGGCAGGTGGTTGATGCCAGGGGCAGGCTCAACTGTTTTGAAGGTTTCGAGCCAGGTCCGAGAATCGGAAATTTTGATAGGTAATATTGAGACTAAGAACACGATCGATGCAGGGGGCGCATATTCGGTTGGGGCTTGGAAGTCGATTTTCAGGGACGCTGCAATTGAGATTGTCAAAGAGTTGAAAGAGTCGATGGGATTAATAGCTGAACCTGCAAAATAGCATGCGGATATAAGCCCTAGATGTATCATCTAGGGCTTTTCTGCGTTCTTTAGTCAAAGCAGTGGAGCATGCCCCAAACATCATGAGGAATGTAGTACTGAAAATTGGGGGGAAATGTGTAGCGAGAATTTGTTCTTTGTCTTTCTTCATTGTTCAATGAAGAAATTGGAAAAAGGAGGACCCAAAACAAGACTATCTAGACAGATAGTAGGTAGTTGGTGGAGGCGGCGGGAATCGAACCCGCGTCCGAGAATGATCAGCTCAAAGCGTCTACAAGCGTAGGTCCGGAATTAAATTTCACCCAATGGATTGCTCCGGGCCAGACGGCCATTGGGCTAGCGCTTCTTTAGTTTCATGTATTGAGCGAAGGGCAAACCCAATACACTAGCCCTATGATTTGACGATTCCTTCCACCTATAAGGCGTCAGCAGGGGAATCGTGACATGCTAAGCTGTCAGGTGCAACTCTGCAATTAAGCAGCCATTGCGTAATCGTAATTGTCGTTTGCAATTATCTTTTGGTCGATTTTTACGAGGCCATCGACCAACCTCGACTTGCAGCCTTGGCTTCAACAATCCCCGTCGAAACCAGTGCGCCCCCTTTCAAAGAACAATTGGATGTCTCTAATATATGTCCGGCCTGACGTTTGGCAACCTTTTTCACTAATATTTCAGTTTATTTGTTGCTGCCCCAGATTCAAATAAAAAAACAACCTGTTTGAATAGGTTTCAAACAGGTTGTGATTTTACTTGGTAGCGAGGAGAGGACTTGAACCTCCGACTCTGCGGATATGAGCCGCATGCTCTAACCAACTGAGCTACCTCGCCACAAATGTTTTCGCCGAAGCGGAAGTGTGTATAGAACGTCTCCTTGAGCTTGGCAAGTGAAAAATGAAAAAAAATAAAAAATCCTACAAAAACAAGATGATCAACGGAGCAATTGCCAGCCTGTAAACGGCGAAGGGACGCAGTGTCAGCTTGCCTAAAAGGTAAATGAAGCCTTTGATAGCTATCCATGCCGAGATGAATGAAACAAAGAAGCCAATTCCAAGAAAGATCAGATCGTCAGCTGCAAACAAGGAATAACTTTTGAGAAAGTCGTACCCTGTAGCAGCAAACATAATGGGAACCGCAGCTATAAAAGAGTATTCTGCTGCAACCTTTCTGCCTGCTCCAAGGATCATCCCGCCCATGATTGTCGCTGCTGAGCGGGAGAACCCGGGCCAGAGTGCCAAACATTGAAAGCAGCCAATGCCAAATGCCAGCGCAGGGGTTATTTCATCTAGGTTAGTCGTTTTTTCTTCATTGTCGCGACCTTCTACTACGAAGATCATAATTGCTCCCACCGCAAGAGCTATGGCGACTGTCGTCGGCGAAAAGAGATGAGCTTTTATGTATGAGTGAGCCAGCAGTCCAACAACGGACGCTGGTATTGACGTTAGTACAAGCAACCATATACCACGAGGCCCGGAAAAGGCTTTTGTAGGATTGGTCTTGAGCAGGCCCATAAATCGATCGTAATACAGAACCACGACAGCCAAAATGGCACCCAACTGGATGACGACGTCAAATGTTTCTGCTTTGGGGCCTGTGAAGCCTAGCAGATGGCCTGTTACAATGAGATGACCTGTGCTGGATATGGGAAGAAACTCAGTGAGTCCCTCAACGATCCCAAGAATAACCGCCACATACCATGATTCCATGCGAACCTCTTTTGGTTGGTAGTAATATCATGACATGGCTATAGTAAGAAACACTGTCTTGCAACCCCTTGGAAGGTGGTGTATTTCCTATTTCATACAATGACCACCTGGGAGTAACACGTGACGACCATAATGCCTCAAAGCGAGCTGACTAAAAAAGCCATTGCCTGGATTGCCGAGATGCTGGATCAAAAGGCAGATCAGTCCATCAATGTATTGCTTGAAGAGGCTGCAGTCCGTTTTAATCTGAGTCCCCGGGACTGTGAATTCCTGAAACGTTTTTATACGGAAAGCCAGACCTAGTATCTGCGGTGAAAATTCTCCATAAACAAATATTTGGCGAACTGCTGAAGTTGTTCGGCCTGACTGTGTCGTGCCTTTTGGGCCTGATACTCATTGGCCGTATGCTGCAATTGCGTACATTGTTTTTGTCGCAGAACATCGGCTTTTTGAACATTCTTGAATTGTTCTTTTATCTGACACCGTTCTTCCTCCTGTTGATAATGCCCATTTCGACCATGCTGAGTGTTTTCCTGACATTTCTGCGCATGAGTACGGATAACGAATTGACAGCGTTGAAGGCGAGTGGTGTGTCGCTGTATCGGATGCTTCCTGCTCCAGTGCTTTTCTGTACAATTTGTACAGTTTTCACTTTCATAATCTCCATATGGGGATTGGCTTGGGGTATGGATATGTTTAAAGTAACACTTTATGAATCTGCCAGAAAACACTCAAAGTTTTCTCTACAGCCAGGTGTTTTTAATAAAGAGTTCAGCGGGTTAACTTTTTATGCTCATCAAGTCGATAATGAGAAGGGCAAGCTGAAATTCGCATTTGTACGAGACCAAACAAAGCATGGAGCGTCAGTTGTTGTAGTGGCGCCAGACGCAGAAATCATTTCTCGTCCAGAGTCTGCCGAAGTGGATATTGTTTTTCATAAAGGGAAAATTTTTAGACAGAATAATGACGAATTGAATGTGTTGAAATTCGGTACATATTCAGTTCGCCTGGACTTGGGCAAGCTGCTGGGAGACTTCAGTTTTTCTGAAGTTAAGGCGAAAGACATGCCTTTGTCTCAACTGGTGGAAATTCGTGAGGACCCTTCTAAGGCTCCGCCTGGGGCATCGGATAGATTTCACCGTAAAGTTGATACCGAGTATTTCAAACGGCTGACCCTGCCCCTTGGGTGTCTTATTCTCGGGATGTTCGCAATTCCAATTGCTTATGTCTTTAGAGGATTGAAACAACAATACGGGCTTGTTCTTTCGATGGGACTCTTTCTTGTCTACTATTCCATGTTTTCCGTTAGTGTCAGCATGGGCGAATCTGGCTCAATCCCTCCGATTTACGGTATGTGGGCACCCAACATCATGTATGTGATCATAGCTCTTCTTGGGATGAAGTATGCGAACGAAGAACGTACGTTGCCGATAGTAGAGTGGGGAACTCACATCGTAGACAAAATCAAAGGGAGAGTTGGATGACAATGTTCGGCGTTTTAAGTCGATATTTGATTCGACAGAATCTCTATTTGATGGCGATTTGCTTGTCAGTAGGCACGTGCATCTACCTGCTTTCAGATGTTTTCGATCGCTTGGATGATTTTATCCGTGCCGGCTTGGGTGCTGAGACCATTCTTTTTTACTTCTTTGTAAAGATACCTTTGATTGTTTCCCAGTTGATGCCTGCCATTTTTCTTTTAGCCATGGTCATTCAGCTCGGGGTTTTATCGCGAAGCAAGGAGATGCTTGCCTTGCGTGCCGGCGGGGTATCCTTTGCTTGGTTTATTCGATTTTTCCTGCTTTATGCCATCATATGGAGCTTTGGACAGCTCGTTTTCTCTCAGTTTCTTGGTGTATTCGGCGAAGTTGAAGCCAATCGGATATGGAAAGAGGATGTTCGAAACAAGCAGATAGACGAACTTTCCATCAAGGGTTTGTGGTTTCGAGATGGCCCTTTCATAGTGTATGCAGATGCAGCACATCCTGCCAAAAGCAGGGCTGATAATGTGACGGTGTATGAGTTTGCAACGGATAACCAAGAGTTAATTCGTATCCTGACGGCAAAAAAAGCGCTTATTGATGATAATGGATGGGGCTTGCTTGATGTGCACGAGCTGGACACCAGGACGTTTGTTTCGCAAGAACGAACATCGCAGTTCCTGTCTGTACGACAAAACCTGAAAGCGTATGCTGCAGTCGAGTTAAAAGGCGATAAGGCGCAATTGCCTCTCATGGAGTTGACGCAAGCTATCAAGAAGTTGGAAGAGTCCGGTTCCAATGTAGAGATTCTGAAAACGGTTTGGCATGGCAAGTGGTCCTATGCCTTTTCCATGGCTGTCATGGCACTACTTGCTCTCATGCTCGCAACACTCTCTGAAAATGTGTATGCAAACATTGGCTTTTCACTAATACTGATATTTGTTCAGTATGGTGTTCATGTTGTGGGAGCCACAGCAGGAGAAAAGGGGGTATTACCCCCATTTCTGGCTGCATGGATGGGAAATATCGTGATGGGAGGGGCTGCGTCTTTACGCCTTTTGTGGGTAGCTATGCCCGGCTTCAGCGTTACGGTCAAAAGCTGGTTTGGGCGAGCATAAAAAGACTAAGATAGCTTAATCATCAATCGCGTAATCGGTAAAGATATCCCATAACTTGGATTCTCCCATGCCTGTTTTACTGGAAAAGCATAATGGCAGCTTGTCCTGCTGGAGAATGTCTTTCCACTGGTTTTGAAGCTTGGCTCTTTCCCGTTGCTTGGGTTTATCCGACTTGGTCAGTATCGGAATAATGGGAATTCCGAGTTTCGCAAGATATGAGGTTAATTCCATATCAATTTTTTGCGGAGTAAGGCGTGAGTCCAGAAGGACAGCGACAGCCTTTAACTGACGATTGTCGCGGATATACGCTTCAATAAGTTTGGCCCACTTTTCGCGTTCGGTTTTTGAACACTTCGCATAACCATATCCTGGTAGGTCAACGATATAGTAGCCATCAGGATTGACGCGATAGTAGTTCAAGCTTCTTGTTTTACCTGGCTTGGAACTGATTTTTGCTAGCTTTTTACGGCCGGCAAGGCGGTTGACCAGAGAAGACTTACCAACGTTGGAACGGCCTGCCAGTGCGATCTGTGGCTCATCAACGTCTTCAAGTTGCTTGATTTCGTATATGGTTTTGACTAACTCAATTGTTCGGTTCATAAATTTTGTGTTGTTTTTATATTGTTTGTGTCTGGAGATTCCACTTTTCTCCTTTTGCGCTCCATGAGTCAAGTGCGTGGCACAAAATCTGGTAGAGCGAGGAAAACATGCCTAATATCAAGGTTTTGATCCTAAACGGCCCCAATCTGGGGCACATCGGGAAGCGTCAGCCGGAAATTTATGGTTCTGAAACCATGGATGATATGCCTGTCATTCTTGACAAACTCATGGGGGATTCCGCGAAGGGTGTCTCCATAATGCATTATCAATCAAATAGTGAAGGAAAGTTGATTGATAGGATGGAGAAAGCCCGCGAAGAAGGCGTTGATGGTATAGTGTTTAATGCTGGAGCATACACTCATACCAGCTTGGCGATTGCTGATTGTCTTGCGTGGATTGAGATACCGTGTGTAGAGGTACACATCAGCAACATCTGGGCAAGGACAGATCAACCTTTGCGGCAGCAATCCATTATGGGGGGCAACTGCATTGGCGTCATTGCCGGATTCGGTATTCTGAGTTATGCCCTCGCTGTTCAGGCGTTGTACCGACATTTGACTGATTAAAAATATGTTTGTGGCCCCGGAGAGGCGGGATAATAATTTGCTGGAGATATTATGATAGCGACTAAAGAGTTCAGAACTGGTCTTAAGATTGAAATTGATGACAAGCCTTTTGAAATTGTTGAATTTCAGCACTTCAAGCCAGGTAAAGGCGGAGCTATGGTCAGAACCAAGCTTCGTCACATGAAAACAGGCCAGATACTCGATAAGACGTTCCGGTCTGGTGAGAAAGTCAAAAAACCAGATATGGCTGTTGTAGATCAGCAGTTTATTTATAAAGATGGAACAGATTTCGTTTTCATGGACCTTGAGACCTATGAGCAGGTCAATGTTCCTGGTGATGCCGTAGGTGAAAAGGGCGGTTTCATCAAGGAAGGTGATACAGTTAAGGTCCTGCTTTACAATGGCGAACTGATTGGTGTTGACCTTCCTGCCAATGTTAATTTGAGCGTTGCCCAGACTGATCCTGGTGTGCAGGGTGACCGTGTTTCCAATGCCACCAAACCGGCAACAATGGAAACCGGCTTGGTTGTTCAGGTACCTCTTTTCATTAACGAAGGTGATGTTATCAAGGTTGATACTCGTAGCAGCGAGTATTTGGGACGCGAGTAATCGTCCCTTGCAACTCGTTCTATAAACTGCGTAAAAAGGTCGTGAACAGTTCGCTGTTCAGGACCTTTTTTGGGAAGTGAGGAATATACATGGCACGAAGGAAATCAACTGCTCAGTCTGTACACAAAGGGTATGGTAAAGAGTTTGTCGGATTACTGTTTTTGTTTTTTTCGGCATTTCTCTTTTTGAGTTTGTTGTCATTTCATCCCAGTGACCCCAGCTTCAACCAGTCTGTTACTCCCGGTTGGGTTGTTCAGAACGTCGTCGGAGTTGCTGGGTCATATTGTGCCGGATTTCTGGTTGAAATCTTTGGCCTTGGTGCCATGGTCTGGCCTTTTTACTTCCTCTACCTCGGCTTGGCCCGATTCGTATCGAGAATCCGCTTGTCCGGAGTCCGTTGGCTTGGCTTGATCGGACTGTTTATCGCATTTGAAGCATGGGCCATGCATCCTTGGCTCTTTGATGTTCCAGACGACGCGTATGGCCTGATTGGCAGCGGATACCTTGGAAGAGATATCATCACGAAGCTGACGTTGCCGTATCTGCGGCCGCTGGGCTCTCTTTTATTGTGGTTGTTTGTGACGATTGTTTCTTTCCAGGCTTTAGTCGGTTTTTCCTGGGCCACAGTGTGGGAGCACCTGTTGTCTTGGCTCTCGTCTTCAAATGATCGCTTTGCTGAATGGAATGCTACGAGACTTGAGAGAAAGGAAGAGAGAAAAGCGCAAAAAGCTGCTCGAAAAGCAGCCAAGGAAGCAGAGAAGTCAAGCCAAGAGAAAGAACTGGATCTTGAATATGTTGATTTGGAGCAGCCATCCCAAAAACAGAAGGTAAAACCCGATAATATCAAGAAAAAACAAAACAAAAAGACGCCGGCCAGCAAAGCGAGCAAAGTAGTCTCTGGCAACGGAGAGTTACCGAGTTCCGACTTGTTGTCTCCTCCTGCTGATCAAAAGACGAGTCAGACAGCTGAAGTCTTACAACCTCTTTCCGATAGACTGAAAGAGTGTCTAAATGATTTTAATGTGAATGGTGAGATTCAACAAGTTGTGCCCGGACCGGTTGTCACCATGTTCGAGTTCAAACCGGCGCCAGGCGTCAAGGTGAGTAAAATCGAAAATCTCACCGATGACATTGCCCTTGCTCTTCGAGCTGAATCCGTACGAATTGAAGCTCCAATTCCGGGGAAAGACAGTGTTGGTATCGAAATACCCAACATTGACAGGGAAACAGTCTATTTACGTGAGGTTCTAGAATCTTCACAATTCGCAAAGAGTTCTTCCCCATTAACACTTGCCCTCGGCAAAGATATTCATGGTGCGACCAAGGTTGCTGATCTTGCCAAGATGCCTCATTTGCTTGTTGCTGGTGCAACTGGAGCAGGTAAGTCTGTTGGAATTAACGGCTTTTTATTGAGCCTGCTGTATAAGGCTGGACCGGACAAGGTTAAGTTGCTGTTGGTTGATCCCAAGCGCATTGAGCTGGCTCCATATGCAGAGTTGCCCCACTTGGTACATCCGGTTGTAACCGAGATGAGTTTGGCTAAGTCTGCACTTGAATGGGCTGTTTTCGAGATGGATTGCCGGTATGAAAAAATGGCCAAAATGGGCGTCCGTAATATCGAAGGGTACAATAAGAAGCTTGAAAGCTATGGGGGGAACCTCCCGGAAGAGTTTGAAAGCTTCAAACCCATGCCATACTTAGTCATTATTATTGATGAGTTGGCTGATCTGATGATGACTGCGGCCAAGGATGTTGAACAGTGTATTGTTCGGCTTGCACAACTGGCTCGTGCTGCCGGTATACATATGATTCTTGCCACGCAACGGCCGAGTGTTGATGTTGTGACCGGCTTGATCAAGGCCAACTTTCCTACGCGTATTTCTTTCTTTGTGACATCAAAATTCGATTCTCGAACCATTCTGGACTCGGTCGGCGCCGAACGCCTGCTTGGCAAGGGTGATATGCTGTTCAAGCCAAGTGGTGGCAAGTTGAAGCGTATGCACGGAGCGTACGTTGATGAAACAGAAATTGCACACGTGGTTAATTTTTGGAAGGAGCATGAACCGCAGAACTTTGATCTGGATTTTTCGGATTGGAAAAAAGATGCTGAAAATCCTGGTGGTTCTGTCGGTGGAGGTGCATCGGACGACCCTGTTTATGATGAAGCGGTACAATTCGTGCTCAGTCAAGGGAAAGCATCCATCTCTTTGTTGCAGCGAAGGTTCAGGATAGGTTTCAATAGGGCAGCACGCTATATTGAACAAATGGAGATGGAAGGGATACTCGGTCCTCAAGAAGGCAGTAAGCCCAGAAAAGTTTTAGTAAAGGAATAATCTGGAGATCAGTATGCAGGTTAAAAATATATTGGTTATTGCGGCGCTGGTACTCTTTGCCACTTCACCCTCATGGGCTTCAGAAGTTGATACCGAGGCAATGCCGAATCTGATTCAGGAAAAATATGAAAATATGGATTCGTTCCAAGCAGACTTTGTGCAGGAGCTGACAAACATTGCTAGTGGCGAAGTAGATGTTCGCAAAGGGAAAATCTGGTTCAAACAGCCTTCCAGAGTTCGGTGGGAAACCAGTGAGCCTGAAAAGGAGTTACTCATTGTCGGACCTGATTTTGCCTGGGACTATATTGAAGAAGATGAGTTGGCAATTAAGTATAGCGTGGAGAGCCTGTTAAACTCCAAAACCATCCTTCGCTTCATCTCTGGTCAGGCCAACCTGAAAGAAGATTTTTTTGTTAAAACAGAGTGGGAAGGGGCTGAGGCAGTCCGGGAAAAGTGGGGTAAGGGAAATGTTATCCTGCAGTTGACTCCGAAAGAGCCTGAGCCAGGGATGGTGCTGGCCTTTATCGGTGTTGAACCTGACACAGGCTTACTGCGTCAGGTCATGATCGTAGATTTTTACGGCAACGGCAATGAAGTCCGGCTATCCGGTATTGAACTTGATGTCGCTCTGGATGAGGATATCTTTCAGTTCAGTCCTCCAGAAGGCGTGATTGTGGAGGATAACTCTCAGGGCTTTTAAGCGAGTTCAACTGCCTTTTTGAGAGAGGCTAACTCTCTTTCTGACAGTTCACGCCATTTACCTGGCTTAAGGCTGCCTATGTTGAGCGGCCCCTGTTTTGTGCGGCGTAGCTTCAATATAGTGATGTCGGACTCTGCAAACATCCGTCGAATCTGGCGATTGACACCTTGCGTAAGAGTCATGTCCAGGATTTGCTTCCCATCGGTGTACTTTTTGAGATCGATCAGGACTGGGGCCAGTTTCTCTCCATCCTCCAACGTCATGCCCGATCGCATGGTCTTCAATACTGCATCGGGAACTCTACCACGCACAGTCACTCGGTAGACTTTGGGAAGGTGGAACTTGGGGTGAGTCAGCCGATAACAAAGGTCACCATCGGTTGTCAGAAGTAACAGCCCTTCAGAGAAATAGTCCAAGCGCCCAACCGGGAAAGGGCGCATTTTTTTAAATTTTTCCGGCAATAAATCCAAAACAGTTGTTCTTCCCTGAGGGTCGCTGGCCGTTGTAACAACTTCAATCGGCTTGTTGATCATCAAGGTGATATTCTGTGCTGTTGATTGCAAACCGATGGTTTTGTTGTTGACTTTGACAATGTCACTAGTCGGATCGACTTTGTAGCCAGGTGAGTCTGCCAACTTTCCGTTGACGGAAACCTTTCCGCTAAAGACAAGGTCATCTGCTCCACGGCGAGAGGCAATCCCGCATTGAGCAATAAATTTATTGAGTCGTATTGGCTTGGTATTGTCCATTGTTTTCTCCAACCACAATAACTATCCGTTCGACTGGCATTCGTCAAACCTTTACCAAGTGTAATCATTGTAAAAAAGGCTCTCTATGAAACCATAGAGAGCCTTGAAATTATTCATTGGAATTAAAGCTAGATACGGATGGTTTTTTCAGCAAGTTGGAAGCTGGTGACAATATCAAGCATGTTTGTAACCTGTCCGACAGCACGTTGATCCATCAACTCAAAATGCTCAAGACATGTACCGCACACCAGGATGGAAACACCTTTGTTTTCCAAGTCCTGAAGTATTCCTATGCAGGATGAATCTTCAGTACTGAGCTTCACACCGCCATTGACCATAACTATTCGCCACAGGTCACTACCGAGTTCTTTGAGGGTTAAAAGGAAATTGTACATCAGTTTTTCACCGAGTACATCATCTCCCCCTCCCATTATATCAGTAGGGAGGAAAACAAGAATCTTGTGCTTAGCTGCAGCCTCAAGCTGTGCATCATCCATTGTTTCACAAGCTGGGCAGTCTTCACTTCTAACACCTTTGACAAGGTAGTCTTCTCCATAAGGCTCTGTGGAAGCAGTATACCCTTGGGTTTTCATGAACCGGGACACATTGTCCTTTGCGGCTTCGTTATCGACTGTCACAGTGATTTCTTCTGGATGATCAGATTCTATGACCTCTTTGCATTTAAGAACAGGTTGAGGGCAGGGAAGTCCTTGGCAGACAATATGTTTTTTAGACATGGTTCACTCCTTTGTGTCCAAACAAGCATAGACTTTGCAATTAGGTCAAATAGAAAACATATATGCTTGATTTGACATTGTATGAGTCCATCAATGGGTAATCCTCTCTTGCTCTTATATTGGGGTGTAGGTATGAAGAATTCAAATAACGAGTTTTATCATGAGAATACCCATAGATCCCCTCAAATTAATGCCTGTTTTCTCCCTTGCTTATAAAGGGTGGGTTCGTACGATTCGCTATAAATTCCATGGTGACCTTGAAGGGCTACTAGAAAAGCAAGCCACTGGTGAACACTTTGTTATTGGGCTGTGGCATGATGATTTATTCAACATCATAGGCATGGCGGGAGCTTTTGCGCAAAGATTTGCAGCACTTGTCAGTCAGAGTAAGGATGGGGAGATCGCTGCACAATTGCTGGAGAGCCTGGGACATCGCACCATTCGAGGTTCCAGTTCCCGAGGTGGGCTTAGGGCATTGCTGGAGGTGAAAAGGGTCATGGAGCGAGAAAACGTCATGCCCGCTTTTGCAATGGATGGTCCGCGTGGCCCCCGGCATAAACCCAAAGATGGTATTATTTTAGCTGCACAGATTGCAGGTGCAAAGATTATCCCTTTACGGACATTCTCAAAATCCAAAAAAGTATTCGAAAAATCATGGGATAAATTCGTCGTCCCATATCCGTTTACTCGATGCGATGTCTATGTGGGCGAGCCTTTTTCTGTAACTACGAACAAGCTCACTAAAAGTGAGCTTGTTTCGGAGCGAGAGCGCTTGGAAGAGCATATGAAGATGCTCGGACCTCAAAAATAAAAAAGGGACGCTAGAGCGTCCCTTTTTTATTTGCTTGTCTACTTAATCGAGCTTCATACGAGCAGTTCCTTCCTTGTAGAAGGGAAGGGACGTTCTCTTGGCTTCCAGTTCCGCACGAGCCGTTTTTATCAGGAAAGTGTCGTTGTCGGCGTCTTCAGCCTTTACGTAAGCCAGAGCAATACAGCACCCAAGGCTCGGAGCAAAAGATCCACTTGTTACGATTCCGGTTTTGTTTCCGTTGGCCAACAATACTTCGTCGTGGTGTCTGGCTGTTCTTCTTCCTTCAATCATTAAGGGAATCAGACATTCATTGACTTTGTCGAGGCCGGATTTTCCTATATATTCAGACTCTTTTTTAAGGAAGAAGCCTGCTCCAGCCTCTTTGGGCGTGTGCTCTTCGTCAAGATCTTGTCCATACAGCGGATAACCGATTTCAAGGCGTAATGTGTCGCGAGCACCTAATCCAACTGGCTCAACCAGTTCATTGGCAGCCAGTTTCTCCCAAACTCCCAAGGCCTGATCTGCAGGCAGATAGAGTTCATAACCCAATTCACCAGTGTAGCCTGTGCGGCTGACGATCATTGAGAAGCCCAGCGAATTATTGGTTTCAAAATTGAAATATTTGAGATGATTCCATTTTTCTCCCATCAATGATTCAAGCACTACGAGGCTCTCTGGCCCCTGTATATCGATCTTTGCTGTTTGGTCACTGATGTCGGTAAGTTGTACCGAGTCCGGAAGGTTGGAAGAAATGTGGGCGAAATCTTTCTCTCGGCATGCACCGTTCACAACGAGCATGTACTCGTCTTCTGCCATACAGTAGATGATGAGGTCATCGTTGATTCCACCACTTTCATTCAGGAGGAATCCGTATCGGCATTTGCCCGGGGCAAGGGTGTTCAGGTCATGGCTCACAACCTTGTTGAGTGCATCCTTAGATCCGGCACCTGTCAAAGCGAACTCTCCCATGTGAGAGATATCGAAAATACCAGCCTTTTCTCTTGTGTGCTTGTGCTCAACGATAATGCCTTTGTATTGAACAGGCATATCGAAGCCGGCAAATGGTGCCATTTTTGCTCCGTTTTCACGGTGCCAATCTGTAAGCGGAGTTGTTTGAAGTTTGTCCATATTGCCTCCTGAGCATATTCTTTAGGTAGTTTTAGTCTCGTAGCATGTTTGACCTACGAGATTTCCTAATCGATCTAAACTCATCTAGCAATTGGATAAGTTCATTATAATGAGATCGTATACGTTTGCCGTAAGGAGAAAGTGTTTCTTCGTCAACATTGATATATTTTCTCAGCAAGTACGGATTGGAAATCACATCGCCACCAATGATCAAGACTTTTACAATCAAGCTGTCAAAATAGTTGACAATCTCAAACTTCAATTCATTGAGAGTCTCGTTCATCAGTTGCAACATTCGCTCGTATGAAACTGTACTGCCTTTATAATGGCGAGAAGGAAGTTCTCCTAGGATACGGATTTTTCGAGCTTGTTGGATTTGATTGAACCGTACCCAAACTTCCTGATGGAGTTGGTGATAATCGTTAAAAGTGTCGTAGTTGTCGGGAGCCAGCAGGTAGCTATCCAACACTCTGACTATTTGCGAGTAGTACTCGTCTGAGTAGTCGATTATGCGATGCATATGCTTTGAAAGCCAAGAATACAGTACCTTCAACCTGTTTTCATGGGTGTCGGTGTTATTGATGATTTCATTGCGCTTATAGTTGATAGCGATTCGATACTCGCCTCGAACAATGTCGTTGAGTCGTAAAATCATGTTTTGGACATTTTGAATAATATTCAATGAGTCCAGAGCTTTTCCTGTTATTGGGTGGATTATCTCCTGTCGCAAAACCGAAAGGGCACGATCTTCCCGAACGTTTTTTGAGCTGTATTCATGTTGCTGATACGTCACACGAAGGATAACGACCCGTTTTTTGGGGTCGATGAAAAAACCTTGCTCTCGAAGCATCGTGTTGGTTTCTTTCTGATTCTCATTAACCTGTACCAGAGCTATTTTTTCAACCCTCGGGTACTTTTTCAGATGCCTTGGAGTAGAATCTGGTGGCGACATCATTGTTGTAATGGTCCGGTCGCTTTGGCCCAACACTCGAACAATGAATCGTTCTCCGGAACGAAGCAGTCGTATGGCAAACATCGCAGAGGATGTGCGTCGCTCAGAAACGATTGGAAACCCGTGTAACTCCATCATGAATTGATATACAAACAATCGGTTCTGTTCGTACATTAAGTTGTCGCCCGGCCTGAACTTTCCAATTTTTAGTCCGAACTGCTTCAATTCGCTATCAAGATTTGAAGGCAGTGAAGCGTACATTCCTTGCAAAGTGAATTTCCCGGTCGAGTCAAGCGCCAGAATGTGAGCTCGCTCAAGTTCAAGGAGGAATGTGAGCATGTTACCGTAGTCTTTCATGCTCGTAATGTCCTTCCCGTCGTATGTTTTGAGGAAATCCGAGTGATGCCTTTTAGGCAGTCGGCTAAGATATGTCTTGATATTCTGTGCAACAGCGTTGTTTTCGACCATTTCCTGATCAAGATCAGCCATATCTTCCCAGTCTGCAAGGGAATGCAGGGAGTCGTATTGGAAAACTTCCTGAAAGGAGCTTAACTGGCGCTCGAAGGCCACGAGGCTCATCCCCGGGAGCGCCTTGTATTCGTATAAATCAACTTCAAATGAAGGAAGAAGCTCTCTGGCTTCTACAAGAGGATAGTTCTCGACGGTAAAGTAGGGTTTGAGAAGGCAATATTTTATGTGGCAAAAGTCCAGAAATTCCTTGAGTTCCTCAAGAGTATTCAGGTTTGGGTCAGGCGAGTTCTTACGCCCATATGATTTGAGGCCTGGAGCCTTGCTGAAAGCTTTCTTCCACATGTTATCCCACGTGCTCCCGTGAACAAAATCGACTACTGTCAGATGAAATGGTTACAATATTGTATATTTATACTCATATTGTAGAAAATTCAACGAAATTACCATGATTAATGCTAATTACATTTTCTAATTCATGCTTGTGGCTGATGATGGATGCGTTGACGCATTATCCCTGTTTGTCTACAGTTCCCGTGGCTTTGAGGTGATTGTGTCAACCTTTGCTCTTACGAGGTACTAATGAAGAAGAAAGATCAGTGTCCACGATCTGGAATCAATGAGCAGTATTGCTCCTGCACATACTCTTGTGACAAGCATGGCATTTGTTGCGAATGTCTGCATTATCATCGCCAGAGAGGCGAGATTCCAGCCTGTTATTTCTCTGAAGAAGAAGAGAAGACCTATAACAGGACCGTAGAGTTTTTTATTCAACGCAGAGCCTAAATTAAGTTCTCTTACAAAAGGGCGGTTCTCACCGCCTTTTTTCATGGGGTCAAAAAAAATGCGGGATTTCGATATTGATGCTGTAGTTGCTCAGGTTATTCCCATAGTCAGGGAAGCTGGAGAGCTGGTCCGTGATGCTTTTGGGGCGGATAAGAAAATCACCCACAAGGGACGGGTGGATTTGGTAACGGAAACTGATATAGCCGTCGAAAAATTCCTGGTAGAGCGCCTTGCACCTCTTTTGCCTGAAGCTACGTTTTTAGCCGAGGAGTCGGCCAAGGAAACACAGCTGGGAACATTCACATGGATAATCGATCCGTTGGACGGAACCACCAATTTTGCTCATGGGTTGCCTTTTGTCGCTAATTCAATCGCTCTTTGGCATGAAGACAGAGTTGTTTTAGGGGTAGTCAACCTACCTATACTGGGTGAATTGTTCTCGGCTGTTGAAGGGCGGGGGGCCTATCTCAATGACTCTCGGATATCAGTTTCTGAAGAGGCTTCATTGGATAAAACCGTGATAGCGACAGGATTCCCTTATGCCATTGAGGAACATTTGAACGATGTACTCAATAATCTCGAGAAACTCTTGCCGATTGTTCAGGGAGTGCGTCGTCCTGGAGCTGCAGCCATGGACCTGGCTTATGTGGCAGCCGGTAGGTATGATGGATTCTATGAAAGTGCACTGAACCCTTGGGATACAGCGGCAGGTCTTTTACTTGTGCAAGAAGCAGGGGGGAGGGTCTCTGAGAGAGATTGTGAAAAGGAGTATACCTTTTCATCTCCGAACATACTGGCAACCAATGGACGAATTCACGATGATCTGAGTAAAATTCTGACTGAATGTTAGGGAGCGACCAGTAAACCTGCTTCCCACAGGGTAACGATGTTTGGAGTCAGAAGCTCTCTGAATTCTTTGACAAGACAGGTTAGCTCTTCATTGGAGAAATAGTAACCTTCTTCAACCTCTTTTGAGTTCGGTTTGATGGGCTGTGTGTTTTTTGTCAGCGCATAGATGGTCATGTTTTCAAAGGCAGTTTCAGGGCAGGCTGGAAGCGTTCTGACAAACTGCAGGGACTCAACCTCCATATCCAACTTTTCGTGAAGTACACGAATCGCCGCATCTTCCGTAGATTCGTTTACATGTGGGTGTGTTCGGGCAGAAATATCCCAACGGCCAGGAAAGATGCTTTTTTGCTTATGTCTCTTCTGGAGATATATCTTTCGATCAGAATTGAAAATCATCACCTGAACTGAGCGGTGCTTCAGTAGCTGGCGATGAGTTATCTCTGCTGGCAATGCGGCAATAGGGCGATTGTTGTCATCAACAACCTCCAGGAGATGAAGCTGATCATCGGGTGAGCCGTTCTTGTTTTCTTTATTCAATGTGCTGCCTTGAAATCTTTGATTTACTGAATAAGTGTGTATACACTCGTTGTTGGCATATTTCCAGTAGCTAAAATCGCTGCACAAGGGTAGAAATGAATATTGAAGTTGAACGGTTGAACGCCACTGATGTCGACGATCTCATTGAATTGGAACATGCGTGTTTCGAATATCACTGGAGTCGAGACCAGTTTTTGTTGGGATTGGAGCGCGGAGCGTTCATCATTCTTGGGACCCGTACAGATGGCGTCCTTTCAGGATATATTGCTATCTCTATCATCAAAGATGAGATGGAGATACTTAATCTGGCTGTACGCTCAGAGTTCAGAAAGCATGGTTTGGCAACGGCATTGCTGAAGCATGCATTTACTATATGTAAAGAGAGTGGTGTCGCGAAGGGTTTTTTGGATGTGAAAGTTTCCAATGCTCCTGCTATCGAACTGTATCAAAAATTTGGGTACAAGCAGATAGGTGTACGCAAGAAGTATTACCCCGACACCAAAGAAGATGCATTATTGTTTAGGGTTGATTTTGTTTAGGCTCATCATAGGAATAAATCATTATGAAGTTTATTGATCAAGCTGAAATCCAAGGGAAAAAACTGCTATTCAGAGTCGATTTCAACGTTCCATTGGATGGCGATGTCATCACTGACGACAACAGAATTCAAGCGGCTATCCCCACTTTGAAATACGCATTGAAAAATGGTGCCGCTATTATCTTGTGTGCACATCTTGGGAAGCCCAAGGGCAAAGTAGTTCCAGAGTTATCCCTGGCCCCTGTCGCAAAGCGAACAGCCGAACTGTTGGGAATTGATGTACCGCTTGCGTTCGATTCCGTTGGAGAGAATGCGAGGGTCATGGCAGCCGAACTCAAGCCTGGTCAGGCCATGATGTTGGAAAACCTGCGTTTCAATCCTGAGGAGACCGGTAAAACCGAGCAAGCGCGTGGAGATTTTGGCAAAAAGCTCGCTTCACTGGCGGATGTTTATGTTAATGATGCCTTTGGCGTTGCCCATAGAGAGAATGCATCCGTTGTTGATATTCCAAGACATGCAAAAGAGTGTTGTGCAGGCTTTCTGCTGAAGAAAGAGCTTGAATATCTTGGAGATGCGCTCTCTGACCCCAAACGCCCTTATGTGTGTATTTCCGGTGGAGCCAAGGTCTCTTCCAAGCTTGGAATATTGAACAACCTGCTAGGAAAAGTTGACGACATCATCATCGGCGGCGCCATGGCCAATACTTTTTTGCTCGCTCAGGGACAATCGGTTGGTAATTCACTCGTCGAAAAAGACCTGGTGAATGAAGCCATTGCAGTTATGGAGAAAGCTGAGAAGGCTGGAACCAAGCTCCACCTACCTGTGGATTTTGTTTATGCAGAAGATCACACTGCAACCGAAAAGAGTGGTACCTGCACAGCGGACGCTGTTCCAGATAACGTCATGGTGCTTGATATAGGACCCAAAACAGTTGAGCTCTTCACGTCAGTAATCGCTCAATCCAAAACCATAGTATGGAACGGTCCCATGGGACTCTTTGAGACTCCTGCTTTTGCTGAGGGGTCTTTTGCCGTTTGTCGGGCGATAGCTGATTTGGATGATTGCATAAGCATTGTCGGCGGGGGAGATACCGATGCCGTGGTTCACGCCCTGCATATGGCCGACAAGTTCAGTTTTATTTCCACAGGTGGTGGATCTTTTCTCGAGTTTCTTGAGGGGAAAGAACTGCCCGCTTTCAAAGCTCTGAAGGAGTGTATGGTAAAATGAAAAAATTAATGGCTGCCAACTGGAAAATGTTCAAAACCAGAGATGAAGCTGTGTCCACAGCTCGTAAACTTGTCGAGCTGGTTTCAGGTAAGCTCCCAGACGATCGTGAAGTGCTGGTCTTTCCTCCTTCTACCTGCCTGCATGGTGTAGCGGAAGTTTTTGAGTCTGCTGAGGGGTTCTCGGCGGGGGGACAAAACTTTTATCCTGCGAGTGAAGGGGCGTTTACTGGGGAGTTGTCGCCCGAAATGCTCAAGGATTCAGGGGCAAAATATGGTTTAACCGGCCATTCTGAGCGTCGGCATATCCTTCGGGAGACTGACGATTTTGTCGGTGATAAAACTACCTTTGGCCTGAAAAAGGGACTGCGTATTGTACTATGCGTTGGCGAAACCCTCGATGAACGCAAAGGAAATAAGGTTGAAGAAGCTTTAGAGCGACAAATGCGTCAGGGGCTTAAAGATGTACCGACAGAGACTGCACCGGAAGACATCTCCATTGCTTATGAGCCGGTTTGGGCCATTGGGACCGGTGAAGTCGCTGGGCCAAAAGAAATTGAAGAAGCACATGCTTTCGTCAGAAAAACGCTGATTTCCTATTTCGGAGAAAAGGCAAGTGATATCAGGATTTTATATGGCGGAAGTGTGAAGCCCGCAAATTGTGGTGAGATTATTGCGCTTGACAATGTCGACGGAGTATTGGTAGGAGGCGCGAGCTTGGACGGCGAAAGCTTTTCTGAGATCGTTTTGGCCGACTAAACTAAGTGACTGCATAAAAGTCAGAAGAAGGATAAGATTTTGGAAACTTTAGTTATTGTCATTCATGTTTTAGCTTGCATCTTTCTGATCGGTGCTGTAATGCTTCAGTCCGGTCACGAGGGGATGGGAGTCATCTTCGGCGGCGGTAGCTCCACAATGTTCGGTAGCTCGGGCGCAGGTGGACTTCTCGTCAAGGTAACCGCAGGGTTGGCAGCTGTCTTTCTGGTGACTTCTTTGACCTACAACGTCCTCACAGGCACCAAGGTTTCTCAAAGTGAATCCTTGATGCTCCAGGGCGAGGAAACGGTCCAGCCGATCGTTCCCGCTGAGCAGCAAAAGCCTGCAGTTCAGTTTAAAGATACTGGTAGCGAAGAAAAGAGCGAATAGCTTTTTGATCGTGCCGAGGTGGTGGAATTGGTAGACACGCTGTCTTGAGGGGGCAGTGGAAGAAATTCCGTGGGGGTTCGAATCCCCCCCTCGGCACCATAAATTTAAAGGGTTGCGGTCACCTCACTGCAACCTTTCTCTTTCCCCTCTCAACAGCAGAATGTTGCTGTGTAGTTTGAAAAATAGGCACTGTTCACTGAGCAATCAGTTCGAACGTGTATAGTGCCGAGGTGGTGGAATTGGTAGACACGCTGTCTTGAGGGGGCAGTGGAAGAAATTCCGTGGGGGTTCGAATCCCCCCCTCGGCACCACGAATTCAAAAGGGTTGTAGCTAAAAAGCTGCAACCCTTTTCTTTTTTGATACGGCCATTGTTGCCCGGATGAGAAAAGTGGTCAAATCTTAACGAGATGATTTAAAGGGGCCCAAGCGCAAAGACCTCTGGAGCCTTCTTTTTCACACCATATCCAGCCATTAAGTTCATATTCAGCGTGCAAGATTTCGCCCGTAGTCAAATTGTGTTCCTTGGCAGAATAATCCTTTAAAACTAAAATGTTATTATTATTTATTTCGAGTATTTGTTTAGGAACCCACCCCTCTTTATTTACGCCTTTACAATATACCCAGTTAGCCCAATCCCCTTCAGCATCAGACTCTTCTACAAACTCTAAAACTTCACCTTGCTTGATTTCAATGGGGTGATCTGGTGCTTCAAGGTATTCACTTCTCACTCTATACATCATTACTTTTAACCTCCTTTTTTCTTGGTAAATAGATTATCTATTTTTCTACTGCAAGGAGTACCGAATAGTTTGGGAGCAAGACTCTGAAAGGGGACAGGAAATGCATTTATCCATCTTGGTTTTGCTATCAATACACCGAAGTTCGCACCTGAAGTGTCTCCAAAATTATTCCTAAATATCTATTAGATTCAATCAATTACGGTTGTTTTTATAGATATGGCAGTTAACGGCTTGGTAAGATAAATCAAGAGGAAACCGATTTTTTTGTCATTGATCGATCCTTATTGAAGAGTGATTACCTCTTGATATGATAGGTAAGAAGAGGAGTATCCGATAAACTGCACCCATCTTCAAATCGTGGGTTGGAGCTTCAATTGGCGAGGTGGGAAATACGACCTATTCTATCATATATTTTAGCCGCTTTTATTATCTTAAAAAATACGGCAAATAAGCTAATAAAAAGAAAGCCAGGAACGCAAAACGTTCCTGGCTTTCAGTTCTTACTATGGTTCTCAATTACTTCATTGAGCCTTTCATGGACTCCAGGACCTTTTCCATGTTGTTGAGGCCATCCATCATCATGGGAATGCCTTCGTCGACATTCTTTTTGGCAAGGCCCATGCCTTTCATGGTGGTCATCATATGTTTGTTCATTTTTTTCATTGATCCTTCCATGGCCTTGTCATGATTTTTCTTCGCATGTGCTTCTACACCGGCCATTCCATGGTGCATATCAGTCATATGCTTGTTCATTGACTTCATAGCGGCCTGACGTTGGTCGGCGTTTTTCATGTTCTCAACGTCTTGTTTCATCATCTGGAGATTTTTATCCATTACCATCATGCTGTCATGCATGCTCATGTCGCCACCTTTCATTTTACCGTGATCCATTCCGTCCATGGCAAATGCGACAGTTGACAGCAACATGGTGAGAGCCAAAGCCATGGTGATTGAAGTGATTTTTTTCATTACAATTCTCCTTGTTTTAATGATTTGCTACTAAGCACTTGTGGATTCAAAAGATTTCTTGGCTAGAATCCTCTTGAATTTTATTTCTTCTACCCAACAATACAAAGTGGGCACTACGAAGACAGTTAGGATAGCGATCGTCATTCCACCGAATGATGGAATCGCCATTGGGACCATAATATCAGCACCCTTACCTGTTGAAGTTAGCACAGGTATAAGAGCAAGAATAGTCGTTGCAGAAGTCATAAGGGCAGGGCGGATGCGACGTTTCGCTCCCTCAAGGATGGCATGTCGAATCGCCTCAATACTGGTTGTATCTCGGTTTTTCTTACTTTCATCCAAGTAGGTCGCCATGATGACACCATCGTCAGATGCGATACCGAAGAGGGCCAGGAAACCAACCCAGATTGCAACACTCAAGTTGATCTGGTGCATTTGGAAAAGGTCTCTCATGTGCGTGCCGAATACGCTGAAGTTAAGAAACCACTCTTGACCATATAGCCAGATCATGAGGAAGCCGCCTGACCATGCTACTATAATCCCAGAAAAAACCATCAAGGTCGTAGCAATGGATTTGAACTGCAGGTAGAGAATGATGACGATAACCAGCAGGGCCAGCGGCAAGATTATCGAGAGCTTCTTTTGTGCTCGAATCTGATTTTCATAATTCCCTGCGAACTCATATGAGACCCCCTTGGGAATAGACAATTCCCCTGAGTCGACCTTGCTGTTGAGATATGCCTGTGCCTGTTCGACGACATCGACTTCTGCATGGCCTGCTTTCTTGTCGAATAGAACATAGCCGATGAGAAAAGTGTCCTCACTTTTGATGACCTGGGGACCTCTGACATATCTGAGTTCAGATAGTTGCTTTAACGGTATTTGCTCTCCAGAAGGGGCAGCGACGAGAATGTTCTCAAGCGCTTCAATGCTGTCGCGAAGTTCTCGCATATAGCGCACTCTGATGGGGTACCGTTCTCTTCCCTCGATAGTGGTCGAAAGGACTTTTCCTCCAACTGCGACTTCAATAACATCCTGTACTTTTTGCAGTTGTATGCCGTATCGAGCAATAGCCTTTCTGTCGATGACGATTTCTAAGTATGGTTTACCGACAATTCTATCCGCGACTACGGCCGCGGGTTGAATAGAGGGGACTTCCTTGAGCATTTGCTCCAATTGAAGACCGAACTGTTCAATGGTTTCCAGGTCAGGCCCTTTGACCTTAATGCCCATTGGTGCTCGCATTCCGGATTGAAGCATGACAATTCGGGCGGCTATTGGTTGGAGTTTAGGAGCTGAGGTTGTCCCGGGAATCTCTGCGGCATGCGCAATTTCATCCCAAATATCATCTGGCGATCGGATTCCTTTCCATTCTTCGCGGCCAGGATTCAGCTCAGGCTTTAACGGCTGTCTCCATTGTCTGAATGGTTTACCATTAGGATCTGGAATCAGACTTCCATCTGCATTGCGTGGATAATAACCCATAACTAGGTAGGGAAGTCCATCATCGGCCGGAAGCGGTGTGCCTTCAGATGACCGGAAGTAGTCCTTCTGGTCTGGATCAAACTGGAATGTCAGTCGCTCGCCTGATTCATCCGTTAGGTATTCAGGCTTGTAATTGATGACAGTTTCAATCATGGACACAGGTGCTGGGTCCAACGGTGTTTCAGCTCTTCCGAGCTTGCCGACGGCGTTGTCAACTTCTGGAATATCCAAAATTGCCATGTCCTGTTTGGAGAGGACGTTTTGAACTTCGCCGATTGATGCGTGTGGCATGGTTGTTGGCATGTAAAGGAATGATCCCTCATCAAGAGGAGGCATAAACTCCTTGCCAAGGCCTGGGAATGCATGGCTGAGCGCACTGATAGGGCGAGAAGCCCTGATGCTGTCGGGAAGCCATGATGTCATGGGGCCTGCGCCAATCCAGATGAAGCCACCGAAAATCACAACTGCAGTGGGTAGCGACATGAAAAGTGCTTTATGTGCCAGCACCCATCTGAGCATGCGAGGATAGCCCTTTTGGAAGGCTTGAAAGAATAGCATCAAGCCACCGATAAGAACGGCGACAAACAGCAAGTTTTTCAGATCACCTTTTTCAGGTCCCAGAGGGAGCCAGGTCGTTGAGAGAAACACAGTTACCAAAGCTATGACGCCCCAGTTTTCAAGGCTGCCAAACATTGTCTCTACGCGGGGAGGGAGTAGGTGTCCCAGCATTCTGTGCAAGCCAATTAATATGATGAACAAGCCTATCCAGAATGACACAAAGGTAGCAACGGTCAGACCTGTAACAAGGTAAGCTGCATTGATTATGTGCTTGGAGTTTTTATTTGGCTTATCTTTCTTTTGACGGCTGTAAATCAAATGCGCAATGGCAGGAAGGACAGTCAATGCCACGATGATCGAGGCGATAAGCGCAAAACTCTTGGTGTATGCAAGGGGCTTGAAGAGTTTTCCTTCCGGGCCTTCCATGGCAAAGACAGGGAGAAAGCTGACTATGGTTGTGGCAACCGCGGTCATGATTGCACTGCCAACCTCAGAGGCCCCCTTGAAAACGACCTTGAGGCGACTTTCATTGAGTGAGGCGTGTTCGAATTTTTTGAGGATATTCTCACAGATAATAATTCCCATATCGACCATTGTGCCGATGGCAATGGCAATACCTGAGAGGGCTACAATATTCGCATCGATTTTAAAAATCTTCATACCGATGAAACACATCATTACTGCCATGGGCAGTAGGGAAGAAATCAATAGGGAACTTCGCAGGTGCATCACAGCAATGAGAACAACTATGATGGTTATCAGAATCTCTTCTGTCAGAGCTGTATTGAGCGTCCCGAGCGTTTCATTGATCAAGCCCGAGCGATCATAAAATGGAACAATGGTTACCTTGGAGACAGTTCCGTCCTCAAGGGTTTTCGTGGGCAGTCCAGGAGATATCTCTTCTATTTGCTTCTTGACGTTTTTTATGACCTGCAGCGGGTTTTCGCCGTATCTGACAACAACAACTCCACCAACAGCCTCGGCCCCGCCTTTATCGAGTACTCCACGTCGCAATGCCGGGCCTAAGGTGACTCGAGCCACATCCTTGACTCGTATGGGAACATTGTTCTCAACTTTTACGACAGCTTCCTCAATGTCCCCTAACTCTTTAACAAATCCAATTCCTCGAATAAGATACTCGACACTGTTGACCTCAATAGTACGCGCGCCGACATCAAGGTTGGACATCTTGACGGCTGAGAATACGTCTTCCAGTTTAACATTGGCTGTTCGCAGAGCATCAGGATCGACATCAATCTGATATTCTTTGACAAATCCACCGACTGATGCTGTTTCACTGACACCATCGGCACCGAGAAGGGCATAGCGGACGTACCAATCCTGTATGCTTCGGAGTTCCTCAAGGTCCCAGCCGCCGGTTGGATTTCCGTCCTTATCTCGCCCCTCAAGGGTGTACCAGTATACTTGACCCAATGCAGTGGCATCAGGACCCAAGGTCGGTTGGACACCCTGTGGTAGCGTACCGGGCGGGAGACTATTGAGTTTTTCCAGCAGGCGTGAGCGGGACCAGTAAAACTCTACATCTTCGTTGAAAATGACGTAGATTGTTGAAAAACCGAACATTGAATAACTACGAACGGTCTTGACCCCAGGTATTCCCAGCAGAGAAACAGTAAGCGGGTAGGTTACCTGATCCTCCATGTCCTGTGGGGAACGTCCCATCCACTGAGTGAAGACGATCTGTTGGTTTTCACCAATGTCAGGAATGGCATCAACAGGGACTGGGTCTCTTGGCAAGCCTTCGATCTTCCAGTCAAAGGGAGCGACGACGAGTCCCCAACCCAAGACCAGGAATACGATCATGAAAACAACCAGTTTCTGCTCAAGGCAAAAACGGATTACTTTTTCAGTCAGTGTGTTGGCTTCTAATCGTTGTTCTTTTTCCATGCGCTTCACCACTGATTATTTGAGCTGCTGGTTCACTTCGCCGCATGAAGACATGGCAGATCCGAAGTAGGGATTACGTATTGATTCGTCGCGCTGGAGCCATGTAGCCCCTTCATATTCGAAGGCCATTGGACAATAGATTTCGTATAATGAACCTTCCATTTCCACTCCAAGATCGACGACAGCTGAAGACAAACCTACGGAAATAGGTTCAAATCCAGTCCTGATCCCAACGATATCATCTGCATTTCTTATTGCTTCAAGACCATCATTCATTTGGGTGAGTGATTTGGCCCATGCGTTGTGGGCAGGACCAGCAAGCACAGAAGCGTCTACAGCTTGGAGAGCGCCGCCCAGCGTAGCTGCTGCTTGCCGAGCTTTATCTGCGTTATCATTGGCAAGCGCTTCAGACAGAGCTTCGTATTGAGCGAAAACTTTGCCAAGTTGTTCCTTGAACTCAATGGGAGTGGAGGTTTTGGCGCTTTTGTCAGCTATATTGAACTGTGCTTGCAGCGCATCAAAATGTTGCTTCATTTCGCCAAAGATTTCATGCAACCGTTTTTTATCCTGAGCTTCAGCTCCCAAAATGGCATCATTGCTCAAAAGCATTGAGTATTCCTTCCAATTCAGGGCTGTTGAGCCTTCCAAGTCTGATCCATCTATCATCCTGAGTTCTTTGTTGAACTTACCGAAAGCAAGATGTGTATCGTTAAGATTGCTTGTCTCGACAACAGAAGAAAGCGTAATAAAGGATTCTTTCAAAAGACGGAGCTTTGAAGCAAAGAGGGGAGGGAGTTCTTCTGCGTTCATGCTGCCCCTTCCCGCTGAAGGATTCATCATGCTTGGTTTGGCAACGATTTGAACAGCACTATCGATCTTGAAGTTGCCGTTAGTGACGACCTTTTCGTTTTCTTCCAAACCATTCTTGACAATGTAGTAGTTCCCGGCCTTGGCTCCCAGGATGACTTCTCGACCTTCAAAGGCGCCTTCCTTATTGGGATTTGCGACATATACAACAGCTCTTTTTCCGGTGAGCAATGGCGCTGAAGCCGGTATAACAAGAGGAGAATCCGTTTTGTCACGGGGTTGGCCATCTTTCTGTTGGGTGGCTCGTACAAGCATGCCCGGCTTCAAGCTGCTGTCATCATTCGACACTTCCAGCCTAACTCGAACAGTACGAGTCTTTTCATTCACCACCGGATCAACATAGACAACTTTGCCCTCGAAAAACTTCCCCGGGTATGCTTCTGTGGTGAAGCGTACACTTTGGCCCAACTCAATCCAGGGCAAATCGGATTCGTATGCTTCCAGGATCACCCATAAGGTGGACAAGTCTGCGATGGAGTAGATGGGTTCTCCGGTTTTTACATACTGCCCTTCATTGACATTCTTTTTGATGACTACGCCGCTTTGAGGAGCATAAAGCGTTATGTTGTCTGCAGGCTTACCATTACGAATGACCTTTTCGATCTGCTGTTTTGTCAGTCCTAAAAGGCGCAGCTTTTCTCTTGAGGCCTCTTCTGTCCTGACTGCACTTTTTTTAACTAATTCGAGCTTACTGTTCTCCAGGTCTTTCCTGGCTTTGACCGCCTGAATCAGCTCTGCCTGAGCTGTCAACAGTTCCGGGCTGTAAAGTGAAACCATTGGTTGACCTTTTTTGACAAGGTCTCCTGTGTAGTCGACATGCATTTGAACCACACGACCACCTGTCCAGGCGGTGATGGTCCTTACGCGCGTTTCATCGTAATCGACCTTGCCGACCATTCGTGTCTCAACTGACACATCAAGCCGTTTGACAGGTTCAACGGTGATGCCAGCAAGCTTACGTGCATTTTCAGTAAGAGTTATTTCCCGAAGACTGCTTTTTTTGCTGTCATCCTTTCTTTCCAGAGGGATCAGTTCCATGAAGCAAATTGGACAATTCCCAGGCTCTGGCAATTGAATTTGGGGGTGCATGGAGCATGTCCAGATTACATTACCCTGCTCATCCACTTTCTTCTCAAGTTCATGCTCACCTTCACTTTCCAGGTGCTCGGCAACCTCAGAGGGAGGAGCATTGAATCCGTTCAAAGCATAACCCGTAGCGAATGCCGCAATGGCAATTAGTGCAACGACCAGTGCTATTCTCGTGTGTCCATTTTTTTTCATGTTTTCCTCTGTACCTTTTTACGCAGGCGACTTGTACGGAATGACGCCGTTTTCTTTCATTTCTTTCATGAACTTATGAGGATTTCTTTTGAAATCCGGAGGACAGACTGAGCAACAAAAGTAAATACGGCTGTCGAGATAGTCCGTGAAAACATCCTTGTTTATATCAAAACCCATGACTGGGCATGTCGTCTGATTGCCGGCATTGGTAGCTGATGCCTCAAGGGTTTTCATGGTAACTCCCGTGTTGAGTGCTAGTATTGTTATCAATGCTGCGACTGATGATTTGAACATTGCTATTTTTTCTTCTCCAATAATGAGCCGTGAAACTGGCAAGGCAATTCTCGACCAACCAGGGTTTCGATTTCTGCAAGGCGCTGCGCCTGATCTGTTAATGCCCGGTAGTAAGCGAGCTGGAGTTCGAGAAGGGTTTTTTCTGAATCTATCAGATCGAGTGACGTACCTTGTCCGGTCATGAAAGCCTCTAATGAGACCCCCAGTGATTGCTCGGCTTTTGGAATGAGTGTGTCGCGATATAAGTTGATTTTGCGTCCTGCATCCCTGTACTTGTAGAGTGCCATTTCAAGATCTGCTTGCAGGCTGCGTTGAAGGCCAAGACGGTTGCGTTTGGCAGCCAGTATCTTTGCTGTGCCTTCTTCCACTGCTGCGCTTCGAGCATCCATCCATATTGGAACATTGAAAGACATGGTGGTCATGACAGGATTTTGACCATCCCCCATGACACCAGGGTTTCGTGAGTCATCAACTTCGGTAACATCGATTCCAAAAGTAAAGTCTGGGAAATAATTCTTTTCGGCCAAAGCTTTGTTTGCTTCTTCCTGTTTCATGACGCTTTCCAGGTAATCCAGGTTCGGATTCGATTGAAGCAACTGGTTCAAGAGTGATTCGTCTGTGTCAACAATCGACATCACGGGGATCGATTCGGGAAATGGTATGTTCGTGGATTCTGGTCGATCCATAAGGGAATTCAACTTCGCGGCTAGTGGCTTTTGATAGTCTCTAAGTGAGTTTAATCGATCTTCCAGCTTACCAAGCTCCACTTGTGGACGAATGACATCTGCATGTGTTGCAGAGCCGGTTGTGTATCTGGAGGTGGCAATTTTTTCCAAATACCGCATCAATTCAATATTTTCTTCCGTGATTTCGATGGATCGTGCGAGATAAGCGTATTCGTAATAAACACTTTTCACTTCATAAAATGTCTTGAGTTTAAGACCGTCAAACTTAGCCTTGAAACCATCAGCTGCACGTAATGTAGCTTGCTCCTTCAAACCGAGCTTTCCAAAGAAGGGGAGTGTTTGGGACAAACCGTACTTATAACGTGCTGGTCCTCCACGTGTTTCCAAAGGCGTTGTATAATAGCCGAATGACGCTTTGGGATCAGGCAACACGTCAGCTTGTTCAGACTTCTTTATGGCAGACTGCCAGGAGTGAAACGCTGCTCGTAGCTCATTATTATTCTCTGCTGCGATAGCCAGAAATTCCTTGAGGTCTGCAAGTTCATCCCTGTCACCTATGTAGTTGCCCTGAGGAGAAACCTTTGCAGCTTCTTGAGCGGCACTTGAACGATTCCCTAGGGGGACAATAAGAGTTAGTGTGAGGATTACTCCTGACAATAGTATTTTACTGACGTGCATTATTGCTCCATGAAGTTTGCATATTCCTAACAATGACTATGCCAATACTGTCTTGTCCTTGTATTTTAGTTTCTTGGCCCTTTTTTTAAAAATAATCCAGACTGTTTTTGTCAGGATTGGTGAATATAATTGCATATCAATGTGCAAAAAAATGCGCAAAGCGTGTGGTCAATTGTGCCTAGTATTATCATATAATTATCGATAATAATCACATTATTAATCAGTATTAGCGCTTTGGAATACTACATGCAATTAAACATGATGTGCGCCGAAAATGGATTACAATACAGGAGCTTTAATGCTTTTTAGATTTAAATTACTTGTTTTGTTGATGTTTATCTCTCTAATCCCGCTATTGTTGGTTCGTGCAGTTGTGGAAAGGGATATCCTCAATATGGGGGATAAGTTAGCCGAGAGAAGCGAAAATGTTCTAGTTCACAAAGCAAGTAACAGTTTGCAGCGTATAGTTGAGGATTATGCGCGAGTACTTGGGCGTGAACGGCAGCTCCTGGAATCAATTTCCCTACTAATGGCGTCAAAGGTCGAGGGGGTGTTGTATGGACATTCACACATTGTGGACAACGACTCGTTGGACTTGAATGAAGTGCTTAGCAAGGAAATGTTGGCGGATTACTCGTTTATGCATATGGGGGGGCGCCAGCAGCTTTTACATGTGGATTTCAATGATATTACCCTTGATAAAGGGACCATACAACCTGACATGGCAGAGAATCTCGCTTCAATTTTCAGGGATGTGAAAACAAATTACCCAAAACTGATCTTATGGATCGAAATGTCACTCCAGGAGGGGACTGATATCTCGTATCCGAAATTGCAATCCAAGCGGATGATGCGACAGTCGAGGATGCGATCGGGGTCAAATGTGTCTAATAACGCATTAGGATGGACACTGTCGGAAGTTGACTCTTTTACAGGAAAGATGAGTTTTCGATTCACTTCATTGATAAGGGATGAAATGGGTGAAGTGCAGGGGAGGCTTTCCATAGTAATCCCCGTGGACGCGGTTTTGCACAAGAACTCCCATGTGCAAATGTACTCAGAAGGATTTCAGTCGTACTTGGTGCGTCCGGCTGCCAATCAAAGTCAACAAAACAACAGCTTACGTATTGTTGCTCAACAGTTAGCTCAAAGTGATGAGATGCGGCATTGGCAGATGTCTGATCGCGAGCAATGGCTCAATCCTACCGATATGGAACAGTACTCCATAATGGTAAATAATATTGAAAAGGGAAGAGCCGGCGTCGTCGGAATGCCTGACAGTTCAGGGGACGCTCTTTGGGCTTATGCTCCTATTCAGGAGAATGGGCTTTCTTTATTATTGGTGGTTCCTAGGCAGGATATTGTCAGTGAGGCCCAGATTGCACGAGAATATGTTGTTTCTCAGGTAGATGAGCATAATGGAAAAATTAGTTTAATAGTCTTCGGTGTCGCTATCTTCGTCGTTTTGATTTCCATGCTGCTTGCAAAACTGTTCACACGAAATATCAGTATTCTCGTTGATACAGTTAAGAGTGTTGCCAAAGGGAATTTTCTGGTCAGAGCACAAGTTCGATCTTCTGATGAGATTGGCCAACTTGCAGCCGCAGTAAACAAGATGGTTCCCGAGCTCCAGGAACGTGTGGCAATGAAGAATCATCTTGAGGTTGCCCAAGAGGTTCAACAGAACTTGCTTCCCTCAGAAAATCCCACATTTTTCTCTTTGGATATTGCAGCTTCAAGTTCGTACTGCGATGAAACCGGTGGCGACTATTATGGGTTCATACCCCGTATCATGAATGGGACCAAGTCATTGGTTGTTGGAGTTGGAGATGTCAGTGGTCATGGTTTTCAGGCTGCACTGATGATGGCTTCGGCTCGTGCCTATTTACGGAGCCAGATAACGAGCGGCAAACCTCTCGCAGAGGCTGTAACGGCCGTTAACGATCTCATGGCTGAAGATTTGGATGAAACCGGGCGATTTATGACTTTGTTTGCCCTTGAGTTGTTTGAAGATGGTTCAGCCAACTGGGTGCGTGCAGGACATGATCCGGCATTACTCTATGATCCTCAAACCGATCAATTTGATGAACTGACTGGTCAGGGGCTGCCACTAGGAGTTCTCTCTGGTGGAGACTATGAATCTGGTGCAATCAGTGGTTTTAAGCCTGGGCAAATCATCATTATAGGTACAGACGGCATTTGGGAATCCACTTCAGAGAATGGTGAGTTATTTGGGAAAGAACGTCTGGTGGCCTTCATAAGAGAGAATGCAGGACTCGGCGCAGAGGAAATCATTGAAAAATTGAAAGATCAACTTGTAGACTTCCGTGGAGTATCGCCACAGAAGGATGATATGACCATCGCTGTGCTAAAAGTCGAGAACCAGCCTTCAAGCATTAAGTGATGTCTGCATGAAAAATGTGACCTATTTTTCTTCTGGTTCGTATAATTAAATAGAACCATGAGCACTAAGCAGATCGATTCATGAATTCGGATCGGGAAAAAGATATAATCAACAAGGTACTAAAAGGGGATCCTGACCCTTTTGGTGTACTCGTGCGCGAACATCAGCGAGCTATTTACAGTCTAATGCTTCGGTACACGGGAAATGCAGATGAGGCTTCAGACCTTGCTCAGGAAGCATTCATCAAGGCATATGGTAAGCTTGAATCATTTGATAAAAGTAAGCGATTCTTCCCATGGCTCTATACATTGGCTCTCAATATTGCACGAGATTGGATTCGTAAAAGAGGAAGAGAGCAAAAAGTCATTGTGCCTGAGTCTATGGATATAAATTATCACCCGGATGACAGCACTAGTCAGTCTCAAACAGACAAGCAACTTGATGGCACAAAGGCATTCGATACAATTATGGGTTTAGGTCACAAGTACAGAGAGGCGTTAATCCTTAGGTTTAAGTATGGCTTTTCTTTTAAAGAAGTGGCTTCAACGCTCGAGATCAGTTTGAGTGGTGCCAAAATGCGAGTTCGCAGAGGGTTAGACATGGTAAAAGACAGCCTGATGGAGGATAATGATGAGCAATAAGAACAATGGTCATATTCATGATTCAGAAATGATAAACTATATCCAGTCAGTGCCAGAAGCCGAGCCACCAATCGATTTTACCCGCTCTGTCATGCAGCAGCTGGCCCCGAAAAAGGTTCCTTTTTGGCGGAAGTTATTAAGTTGGTTTACCAATCCTGTATCGGTTTCCTTCAGTCCTGCCAAAGTAGCCGGAGGCTTAACTGCTGCTGTAATACTAATTATGGTTGGTTTTATTTGGGGAGCAGATAGTACAAAAAATGATCAGTCTTCGGCCATACGTTTCATCATGAATGATCCAGCCAAGGAGGCTCGATCTGTTTCAGTTATTGGCTCATTCAATAATTGGAAACCAGAAGGGGGGTCCATGCGATACGATGCGGAAGCTGGCTATTGGATTCTTGAATCATCGTTACCTCCCGGTAATCACGAGTACAGCTTCCTTATTGATGGAAAGAAAATTCAGCTTGATCCACGTGCCCCAATGATTCGTGATGACGGGTTCGGCAATCGAAATTCTATGATTCTTGTAAGTGATAGTAATGAGCAACATCTTTAAATTGATATTCTTTTCGCTTTCCATTCTTATGCCTGCCAACTTGGCATTGGCAGATGATGTATGGGTTGGAGAAGTAACTGAAAAAGCTTTGGAATGTGGCATTTCCCCCTATGTGATAGAGCAGTTGAAATTATCCGAGGGACATGCAGAAGTAGAAGAACAGTACAAGGTAGCTTTGCTTGCTTCCCTAATTAACGCCTGCAACCATGGATTACCTGTTAGACCTTTTGAGTTGAAATTGACTGAGGGGTTGAGCAAGCAGGTGCACCCTTCAAAAATCGTAGTTGTGATGGATCGGATGCGTTTAAAATATATTGAAGCGCAAAGTATTCTTGAGGCTGGAACAGATAACGATGATCCTGAACTATTAACAATTGTAGGGGATGGCCTGGTAAATGGTGTCTCTGTTGAATTTTTCTCGACTTTCATTGATCGCCACAAAGATCTTCAGGCACCACGATTTTCAATAGGGTTGGAAATGGCTTCATATCTGGTTCAATATGGATTTAATCAATCGTATGTGAATGATATTGTAGATTCATACTCAATTGCTTCCCAAATACCCCTGTCCTGGCGTTACTTTATACGGGTTGTTATTGTTGCCAGAGAAAGGGGAATCTCCGATCTCGCAATCAAAGATGCGGCGATCAAAGGGCTTCAAAATTCAGGTAGCCCCAATGATGTGGCATCTTTACTTGGCTTTACTCTTCGCAACATGCGAGGGCAAAGCAAATAACGGATGGATGTATTAAAAAATGTGACCTGTTGGTTGTTGGCTTCGTATATTAAAATAAGAGCGACAACTACAGATAGAAAATGGAGTCGGTCTGTGAAACGCGTTTTATTATCGGCAATGGTACTGGGAGCTCTTTTTTTGACAGGATGCTCTAAAGTTGTTGGACCGTACTATCTCAACCAGGAAAAATATGCTGAAGGCATTGAAGTCTTGGGAGAGCAACTTCAGGAAAACCCGGATGATGCCTCTGCTGCATACTTTATCGGCAGGTATTATCTGGGGATGAACAAACCCGCCCAGGGATTGCAGTTTTTGGATAAGGCTGTGGCTCTGGATTCAGATAACGCCGACTATGTTTTTTGGCAGGGTGTGGCCCATTGGGCGCTTGCTGACTATCCGCAAGAGCGTGCTGCGTACCAGAAAGCCATATCACTTGACCCAAATCACATTTCAGCAAATCTCTATCTAGGACATAGCTACCTTGATAAAGGCAAATGGGAACAAGCTCTTATTCGTTACCGTAAGGTGATTCAAATTGATCCTTATAATCCTGAAGCGCTTTTCAATGAAGGGTTTGTCCTTAACAAGCTGGGAAAAAGCGTAGAGGCAAAGAAGTCCTGGAAGAAGTTCCTTGAGTATTATCCGGACGGAAGTCTGGCTATTCAGGCTACACAAAGTTTAAATGTACTTGGTGATTTTACCTTCCGGAACTTCATCATCGGGGAGCGCAATGTTCCTTTGCGAAGCATTAATTTTGAAGAGGGGAGTGTTGACCTGGAAGCGGAAAGCAAGGACTCGCTACAAGTGCTGAAAACCATGATGAATACCAACGACAAGCTGGCTCTGCACATCGTCACTTATGTTAAAGGTAATAAGTCATTGGCAAAAGCACGTTCAGAAGCAGTTCGTGATTACCTTGTAAATGGTCACCCTGCCCCTTCAGAAAAAAGACTGCCTTTGAGTTGGTTTGGTTCGTCAGAAATAATAACGGTTGATGGGAAGTCGCAGACTGTAGATCAATCAGTACAATTCATCACAGTAGTTAAGTGATGAGAGTGAGGTACACTCGATGAACATTATAAAACAAGTTACATACATGGTGAGCTGCCTGCTTTTGGCAGGTCTGATAATTGTACCATCTGCTTCCGCGCAAACGGATGATGGAACTGTCGGTGATGACACACAACTGACTGATCCAGCAGATCCGGGTACTGGTGAGACTACAGAAGGGGAAGAGGGTGAAGATACTGGAGAAGAATCTTCATTTGCTAACCCTGCTCAGGCTGCCAAGGCAGAAAATCTTGCAGCAGCAGCTGCCGAAGCTTCTGCAGAAGAAAACCAGGCCGCAATTGACGCGGCTGAAGCCGACGTTGCAGAGGCTGAGCAATCTGTAACTGAAGCTCAGGAAGCTCTTGATGGCCTCCCTGAAGATGCAACAGAAGAAGAGCAGGCTGCTGCCCAAGAAGCACTGGATGCAGCCGTAGCCAACCTGGAGAGCGTCCAGGAGGAGGCTGACCAAACAATCGCCAATGCTGCATCTGTCGATACAAGTGAAATCTCTTCAATGCGTGAGTCTGGTATGGGCTGGGGTGAAATAGCTCATGAACTGGGCGTCCATCCGAGTGTTCTTGGACTCGGCCACATGAAGCAGAAGGAAAAGCAGACACAGGCTCGTGCTCAAAAGAATAATAAGAGTATGAATAAGTCCATGGCCAAGTCTCGCTCTACCAAGCGTGATGTGAAAACCGGCAGAGCCAAAACTCCAGGCGGTTCCCGTGGTAACAATGGAAACGCTCAGTCAGACAAGAGCTCTAAGAGCTCTGGAAAGGCTGGTGGCAGTAATGCCGGTGGCAATGGAAAGGGTGGCGGCAAAGGAAAGGGCGGCGGTAAAAAGTAGCACCCTGCAATTGTAAGCATCAAGGGAGCCATCATGGTGGCTCCCTTTTTTATTTGTGGCAGCTAAGAAGTGACAAAAAGGCTGAGCAACTAAGTTGGTTGGTGAAATTGAAATATAAAGAAGTGGTTGTTTATTAACTACTCGGATGAATCTCTTCATCTCCATCCATAGGTATAACAGAGTGACATCCAGGACAGTATTGCCCCATGCTCACACTCAGTTCATATGTACAGTCTTTACAAAGCAAGTGGCCGCACTCGCCACATAGGCTTCCAGAATCTTGGATAGGTTCTCCACAGCGATTACAATACTTATTTTCGTTCATTATGCACCTCAACGAGGTGTATATCCGTAAAAATAATCATAGTCTATAGTGTTTGGTTTATTTAAAGCCGGCCCAACATTTGTTGAGCCGGCTTTTATTTTAGAATGGATATTTAAGAGTGCTCGCCTCGTTTTTCGATGATTTACCCATTTTATTGTCGATAGCATTAATGCGAGCTTTAGCTGCTTCTCGCTGCTCTTTGCGGTCGGCACGCTTGACAACTGTCGTCAGAAGGCGCTTGGCCGTTTCATATTTCCCACGTTTTTCATATATGAGCGATGCTCGATACATCGCAGTCAATGCCCAGATGTTTTCTTGTGGATACTGCCAGGCTAAGAGGAGGTAATAATCCAGGGCCTTTTCCGCATTGCGCAAACCTTGTTCCCCCTCACCTAACCAAAATAGCGTTTCAGCTTGCAAAGAAGAGGGCAGGGTGTCTCGCTTATTCCAAAGAGAGAGTAATTGCTCTCGAGCAACTTCATATTTTCGGAGCTGCTGAAAAAGCAGTGACATCCTCAAAACTGTCATCACAGGAATCTCTGCCTGTAAATCAGTCATCAGGTTATACGTTCTCAGAGCCTTCTCGTTGTGGCCAGATTCAAGTTCAATTTTTATCTTTACATCGTACCATTCCATTTTCTGATTTTCACTCAGCGTCTGTTGGTCAATTCTGTTCAGATAAAAAGCTGCTAACTGTAAATCTTTGATTTCTACAGCTTGATCAGCAAGGTAAAGAGTTGCCTGAGTCCCAAAGGATGTATTGTCGAATAGATAGGCTGCACGTTTGGCATGTGCCAATGTGGGGTTTTCCTGAAAACGTGTTTTCCAATATGCGAGTTGCAGCAGCTTATCCATAGGATAAGTCTTTTCTGAAAGTGTTTGGAGTTTTTCGTCAGGCGAGACAACCCAGAAGGGTGCTTCACTCTTAAGTGAAGCATGGCCTGTGGATTCAGCCAACGTGGTGAATACAGATCGAAGCTGATCGTTGCTCGTTATGCTATCAGGGAGTGCGTTGTTAAAGTCTTTATTAAAGGACAGCGTACCGGCAAAAAGCAGTGAAAGGGGGAGTTCGTTTTTGTTTACAGACTCCCATGTGGAGGATGCAAGCGAAAGGTTACCATTCGATAAAGAGAGTGCGAGCTTAACGCTTTTGAGCAAGGACGAGTACTCTTTGGAGATAAGCATGGAATCGAGTTCTTTATCTATGGCTACGATGGCCTCACCAGCAGGCATTCCCAATAAATTGTTTCTGAATCGAGTCCACGGGGCAGAATCTGGATTGCCTAAAACCCATGCTGATTTGCCTTGAGATACAACAGAGGCAAAATTTCCCTGCCAGAAGGCATTTGCCTTTAAATAATTACCATCTTCCAATGGACTCAGGTCGTTCGGCATTTGGCCTGTTTCTATTGATGTAATGAGGGTAGTCCAAAAAAATCGTACAGCTTGATGTTCAATTTTATTGATTTCAGCTTGGGCTGCATCAAATTTTTCTAATGATATCAGACTGAAGGATTTGACTATGAGCTCCTTGTCTACCTCAGAAAGCATTATTGGTTCTGGGTTGGAATCATTGCTCTTGGCTGGCTGATTCTTTTCTGAAGTCGTAAGTCCCATTAGCTCGCGCGCCTGCTTCCAGTACTCAGTATCCCAGACTTGTGCACCCACATTGGCGATTCTTTTTAGGGCAGCCTGTTGAACCTCTTGTGAAATCGAATACTTGTCACCATATGCCCAGTAGAGCTTTTTCCACACATCCATCCAAATGTATTCCAGGTCATCTTCATCTTTGAAAGCACGTTTAATCGATTTGGGCTCATTGAGCTGTTCAGCGGATTGAGTGAACCAAAGTACGGCTTTAGTTAGATTGCCCATAGCTCTGTGTGCTTGACCTCCAAGCCAAAGTCTTTGCGCTTCCTGCGAATTGTCCTCGAATGCAGAGCTCATTTCCAATATTTCGAGTGCTTGCTTGGGGGAGTTGAGGTTGAGGTAAACATTTGCTCGTTTGAGAAGTGTTTCAGGAGAGTCGCCAGTGCTTTCCCGAGCAAATTCTTTATCTAATTGGTCCCACGCACCATATTGACGAAGCCATTCTTCGTAGGTTTTTTTGGGGGCGGCCAATCCGATAGATGGAGCTGCAATCAATGAAGCAGCTATGACTGCAAAACATGTTGTCTGTAGATGTGTATAAATTTTCATAGAATCGTCGAGGTAAGATGTTTGGGATCAATGACTATGCGTTTCATAGCAGTTAGCAAAGCATCCATCAATGACACACAATCGGTAAGCGTTCAGTCAGTGTCTAATGAAGAGGCATAAAAACACGAAAGGGCAAATTTGTTGAAACGATTTCAGCCACACCTTGTTAAAAGTTTACATAATTTACATTATGAGACAATAGTTTATGTGGCTATTATTTAACCATAAAATAGTTAAAGTTAAATTCCGCCAGCAAAGCTCGGTTTGAGTAATAAGATGCTAACTCTCGAAATGTTCTAAATTAGCCCTTAAAATATTTTTCATGAACATTGACTCATCGGTAAGCCAAAAATGCGTTACTCGCTACCTGTGCTCATTTTATAAAAGGTTTATTGGTATTAAAAAAGCCCTCAACTATTGTAGCTGAGGGCTTTAATTAGATATGTATAGAGACTTTACTCGTCGTCATTCACCGTTGTTGCGTTGAGTTGTTTCAGATACTTATCACGACATTCATAAGAGCAAAAAGTGTGGACTTTCTCCCCTTCTTTGACTCGTATTGATCCTTCTCGGTCAACATATGTTCCGCAAATCGGATCTTTAACCATCTCTCCAGAAGCAACTTTGTCCTTCTGGACCTTCTTCTCATCCATTTCTTTCTTTTTCTTGTCGCCTATGAAGAGCTTGTAAACAAGAAACAGTGCTACGCCGATAACGATGAATTTCAGCATGAAGCGCTCCGTCTATGAAACGTTAGTCTTGCCAGATCTTGTTGCCTTCAATGGTGCACTCAATGCTATTGAGTGCTTCATCGATGGTTGTTCCATCCGGGAAGACGTAATTAGGCTCAATTTCCTTCAGAGGAACAAGTACAAAAGCCCTGTCCTTGGCCCTTGGATGTGGCAAAGTGAGAAAATCACTTTCCATGACCATGTCACCCCAGGCAATGATGTCCATGTCAATGGGGCGAGGTCCGCCTGGTTCTTGTCGTTCCCTTCCCATTTGAGCTTCAATGGCAGTGCATGTGGACAAGAATCCGGAAGGAGCCCATATCTCAGCATCAATTTCGAGCTTAATTACCTGATTAGTGAACCAAGGTTGATCTTTAATTTCACCCTGCGGCTCTGTCAGGTAGGTGTTCGAAAAAGCTTTCAGAGATATTTCATCACCATATGTTTCAAGCAACGTCAGCGCATAGTTGAGATTTTCCTCAGGCTCACCTTGATTGGAGCCGAGGCTGACGTAGCAGATTACAGTTTCGATATCCTGGATACTGCCTCCTCAAGTCTTTCATTGTTGACGGTAAGGGAAATGCGGAAATACCCTTCGCCGGGTGTTCCGAAACCTTGCCCGGGTGTCAGCACGACACCTGTTTGCTTGAGGACATTAGTGACAAATTCGGAAGAAGTGAAGCCTTTTGGTGTATTACACCACAAGTAAAATGATGCTTCAGGGATACGATGCTTGATTCCAGCCTTTGTCAGAGCGGCGGAAACAACGTCACGGCGCTCTTTGTAGATGGCACGGAACTTCTCTGCGTAAGGCTCCCCTTCCTTGAGTGCTGCGATACCAGCTTCCTGAACAGCCTGGAAAATGCCAGAGTCGACGTTTTCCTTGATCTTGCCAAGGCCGGCAACGAGGTCTTTGTTGCCAACGGCCATTCCAACGCGCCAGCCTGTCATGTTGTACGTCTTGGACAGTGAGTGGAACTCAATGCACACGTCCTTGGCGCCTTCGCATTCCAAAATGGAGATGGGTTTGTTGGTTGGATCGTAGTAAATTTCAGTATAGGCAGCGTCAGATACGACGATTACGTTGAACTCTTTGGCCTTTTCAATGAGGCGCTCATAGAATTCCTTGGTAGCGGTCGCAGCTGTAGGGTTATTGGGGTAACAGACGAAAATCATTTTTGCTTTAGCCCAGGTGTCATTGGAAACAGCGTCCAAATCCACGAGGAAGTCATTCTCTTCCAGCAAAGGCAGATATTCGACTTCTCCACCGGCAAAGCTGGTAGCGATTCCATATACAGGGTAGTTGGGGGTCGCGACCAGTGCGAGGTCACCGGGATTGATGTATGCCAGCGGGAAGTGGGCAATGCCCTCTTTGGAGCCAATCAGAGACACAACTTCGGTTTCTGCATCAAGATCAACATTAAAACGTTCCTTGTACCAGTCTGCTACGGCCTGACGGTAAGCCAGCATTCCTACATATGAAGGATACTGGTGGTTTACCGGCTTTTTGGCTCCCTCGTGCAGAGCATCGATGATGAACTCTGGTGTCGGAAGATCCGGATCACCAATGCCAAGACTGATGATATCCATACCTTGAGCTGCAACTTCAGCTTTAGCTTTATCAATGGCTGCAAAAAGATATGGGGGAAGGGTCGACAAACAATCTGCAAGTTTGAAATCTGACATCTTTGAGGCTCTCCTTATAAAAAACTGATGAGCAATTTAATAAATATGCACAGACTACCTGTCAATGCGGCGTTGCTCTTTGGGCTGTGGCTTGGTAGCTCTTACCAAGCCGGTCAAAATTTTGATTGATAACATGAACATGATATTACTATCTTGTCTAATTCGTTTTGGATATCAATCAAAAGGTCGACGTAATAAAAATGAGTAAAATAGAACAAGTCTCCCCTTCTCTGCCAACCCACCGATGGGTGGATAGGTATCTAGAGTACGTGCTCATAGAAAAAGGACTCTCTGAGAATAGTTTAGCGTGCTATTCTCAGGACCTGACTTCCCTTCTGTCGTTTTTAAATGATAAATCATTTCGTCTTGAAGATTTGGACGACAAGGTCTTGTTTCTCTATCTAACCCAGTTACGGGCCAAAGGGTTGAAAAGTCGTTCTTTGGCCCGACACTTGTCCTCTCTGCGCGGCTTTTTTACTTTCGCTGTCGAGGAAAAGTGGTTCAAAGAAGACCCGGGCCAACTTTTGGAGAATCCTAAACTACCTAAAAAGCTTCCAGAATTTTTATCACGAGATGAAATATCTCGTTTTTTGAAGCAACCGAACACTGACTCCAAGCTTGGCATACGTGATGTAGCCATGCTGGAGCTACTGTACGCTGCAGGTCTCAGAGTTTCTGAGCTTATCAGTATTAAGGTTCTCGACTTTGATCCCCAGACAGGGATACTGAGAGTTTTCGGGAAAGGATCAAAAGAACGTCTTGTTCCGATACATTATACAGCTCAAGAAATCCTGAGTACCTATATTGAAGCAACACGTCCTTTATTCAAGCCGCAATCCGATTTCATGTTCCTGAACAGATCAGGTAAAGGACTCTCCAGACAGGGCGTGTGGAAGCTCATTAAGAAGTACGCATCACAGGCGGGAATTAAACGAAGCATTTCTCCGCATACTTTCCGGCATTCTTTTGCAACCCACCTGCTGGAAGGTGGCGCAGACCTCAGAACTGTTCAACTTTTGTTGGGACATGCGGATATTTCTGCTACGGAAATCTACACACACATTCAATCACAACGTCTTAAATCGATACATAATAAATACCATCCTCGCTCGGGTATGTAGTGGAGTGAAGTAAAAAGCATGTCACAGCAGCAAAAGAAACCCAAGATACGAACTAAAACAGTTATCACAGCTCACGCCAATTCCGATTTTGACGCGTTGGCCAGCATGGTTGCGGCCAGCAAGCTATACCCTGACGCAACTTTGGTTTTTCCAGGCAGTCAGGAAAAAAATCTTCGGAATTTTTTCATTCAAAGCACAACCTATTTGTTTAACTTCAAATCATTCAAGGACATTGAGCCTGAGTCTGTAGAGTTACTAGTTGTATGTGATACGAGACAGAAAGGGCGAATTTCACATGTCGCCCCACTCTTGGATAATCCAGGTCTTCGTATCCACCTCTTTGATCATCACCCAGATACGGATGATGACCTTGAAGCAGAGCAATGCATTCATAAAAATTGGGGATCAACGACTACCATAATATCTCACATGCTGATGGAGAATGGCACTGAATTGACCTCTGAAGAGGCAACTCTCCTAGGCTTGGGGATTTACGAAGATACTGGATCATTCGGGTTCAACACAACCACCCCGGAAGATTTTCAGGCAGCTGGATGGTTAAAAGGGTTTGGGATGGACATCGAGGTCATTAAAGACCTTTTGTCGCATGAGCTTTCTGCCGAACAGATCACCAACCTGGGTGAACTGCTCCAAAATGCAACAAACCATGACATCCATGGCATTGATATTGTCTTTACTGAGATATCAACGGATAAATTTGTGCCTGATTTCGCTCTTCTAGTTCATAAACTCATGGATATGGAAGACATACAGGTTGTCTATGCATTGGGGCGAATGGGAGATCGTATTCATGTCATTGCACGTTCCAAGAACGCCGATGTAAACGTTGGAGCCATATGCGCAGCAATGGGAGGCGGCGGTCACGCGGCAGCAGCTTCTGCTACAATTAAAGACAAAACTCTTGCTGAAGTTCGTGATGATCTGTTTGTTCACCTCTACTCACAGATCAACCCCCAGATCGTGGTTAAGGGTCTTATGTCCAGTCCACCTGTCACTATTGAAGATGACAAATCTCTCAGTGACGCTGTTGAGGTCATGACACGGTATGGCCTCAAAGATGTTCCTGTTGTTCAAAAAGATACTATGAAATGCGTTGGAATCATGGGGCATGTGACTGCGGACAAGGCGGTTTCGCATGGACTTGGTGACATGGCTTTAAGTGAGTACATGACACGTAAATTTGAGACTGTGAATGTTGATACTGGTCTCTATAATGTTATGGAAATCATCCTGAGCCACAGACAGCGCATGCTCCCCGTCGTCAATGGAGAAGATATTGTTGGTGTCATCACCAGAACTGATTTGACGCACATGCTTATCGAAGAGCCGGCACGAATTCCAAAATCATTGTTGCCAGAGCGTCGCCGAGAGCGAAATATAGCTTCAACGGTCAACAACAGATTGCCGCAATCCATGATTGACCTCCTCAAAGTGGCAGGAAAGCTTGCCAGCGAAATGGACACCGAAGTCTACGCTGTGGGCGGTTTTGTCCGCGACATTCTGCTTGGACGGCCAAATCTTGATCTTGACCTCGTCGTCGAGGGGGACGGTATCGAATTTGCGAAAAAACTCGTTGATGAGCTTGGCGGAAGGGTCAAGGCACACACTAAATTCAAGACCGCTGTGGCGATACTGGATGATGGGCAGCGTGTTGATGTAGCCACGGCAAGACTGGAATACTATGAGTACCCTGCTGCTCTCCCGACCGTAGAACTGTCCTCAATCAAAATGGATTTGTACCGACGTGACTTTACGATCAACGCGCTGGCTTTGCGACTCAATCCCGGTCGTTTTGGGCAGTTGGTCGACTTCTTTGGCGCTGAGCGTGACATTCGTAATAAGACAATCCGCGTCCTCCACTCTTTGAGCTTTGTGGAGGACCCGACCCGCATCCTTCGCGCAATCCGATTTGAGCGTCGTTTTGGCTTTCAGATTGGTGGTCAGACCATGCGTCTGATAAAAAATGCCATTCAATTGGAATTGTTTAGCAAGTTGTCTGGAACGCGAGTGATGCATGAGCTTCAGTGGATAATGAATGAACAAGATCCTCTTTCATGCTTAAATCGGATGCAGGAACTCGGCATCATGAAAGCCATTCATCCTTTACTTGAACTTACGAAAGACCGGATTCAGGTCCTTATTGAGTTGGTTAAGGTATATAATTGGTACAAATTACTCTACCTTGAACCCAAAGCTGAGCCCTGGAAGGTTTTTATTCTGGGTATAACAATGGGGGTAAAACGAGAGCAGGTTCCACAGGTTACCGAGCGTTTGCACTTCACTAAACGAGAAGAACGAGAGTTCTTAGTTCTTCGGGACATGATTGGTGAGGCGCTAATGAAACTTATGGGATGGAAAGAAGGGAAATCCAAACTCAGCAAGCTCTATTTCATACTGCATCCCATTCCTATTGAAGGCGTGCTTTTTCTTATGGCACGCAGCAGGAAGGAGTATATTCGGAGAAACATCTCTCAGTACCTTTCCGGGCTTCGCTATACTAAAATTGAAGTTACGGGGAATGATCTTAGAGAGTTGGGTATCGAACCTGGTCCTATTTACACTAAAATTCTTACAAAACTCATGGAAGCCAAGATAGACGGCAGAGCGGATACAAAGAAGCAACAACTCAAGCTCGCCAAACGTTTGAGTATCGATCTTGATAATAATAATGATGAAAGTGAGACCTGATGAATGTTTCAGACTTGCCCTGATTGCACAAGCCGTGTAGAAAAATCAGGCTGTTGATGGCGTGGTGCCGCATAGCTACGGTATTGAGTTTATTTCTGAATTGAAAATGGATTGAAAAAATGGATGTCTTATGGGCGCCATGGCGTCTTGACTATATACTGGGGCCTAAGCCTGACGAGTGCGTTTTTTGTATTCCGAGTGATACATCGGAAGATGAGGAAAGATATGTTCTTGCACGTGGAGAACACTGTTTTGTCATCATGAACAAATTTCCTTATAATAATGGTCATCTTATGGTGACCCCGTACCGTCATGTCAGCAATCTCACGGATTTGTCTTTGGAAGAATCCAATGATTGCATGTTGTGGCTTAGACATTGTACATCTATTTTGGAAAAAGCGTTTTCGCCTCAAGGAATCAATATGGGGTTGAACTTGGGAGAAGCTGCAGGTGCAGGAATTGCGCAACATCTGCATTTTCAGATCGTTCCTCGGTGGAACGGAGACGCTTCGTTTATGGCGGTTTTCGGAGAAACTTCCGTCATTCCGGAACATCTGTCTTCAACCTACAGCAGGCTCAAACCGCTGTTTGATGAAATCACATCTTAAGGAGTTTGTTTCATGCGTTTTATCAAAGTGTTATTTTTACTGTTTCTGTTCGTCTTCTCCATTCTGTTCTTTTCGCAGAACAACGACGTTCTTCTTCAGGCTTTCCAGTTCAAGCTTGAAATTCCCTACGCATTGACACTCCATTCCATTCCCCTGCCCTTCGGCGTGATCGTTCTTGCTTCTTTCGTGGCCGGCTCTTTGCTGACCATGGTTTACTTTGCTGCAGACAAAATCCGCTCTGCTTCCAAGCTGAAAGAATGCAAAACCCGCATGGCCAGCCTCGAGCAGGAGTTGAACTCTCTTCGCAACATGCCCATCAGTGAAGACCAGCCATATGCTGCAGTTGAAGAGAAGAAAGAAGAGGAAACAGCGTAGTTCCGATGGCCTGGAAAATCTTCAGTCGCAAAAAAAACATTGGCTATGAGGAAAACGTCAAGGCTGCCAGAGAGGCCGGAGGTGGGGAACTGCTTCCGGCTCAGGATACTCGTGCAGCCATTGAAGAACTCAGCCAGGTTGTTAAAAACGACCCAGAGGCTGTAGAGATCTATCTTGCTCTTGGAAACTTGTACCGTTCCCAAGGGGAGATTGAACGGGCCATTCAGATTAGAAATAGTCTTATAGTGCGGCCGGGCCTTGATCGTAAATTCAAGGCCCGCGCCCTCTTTGAACTTGGTCGGGACTTTCGTCGCGGCGGATTTCTCGACAGGGCAGAAAAGGCGTTTGAGGATGCCTCTTCAAGTGGTTACGATTCCGCACCTATCCAGAGTGAAATGGCACGTCTGGCCGCTGAGCGCGGTGGGTACGAAAAAGCAGCCGACGCTTATGGAAAGCTGGGTCTTCCTTTGCCACAAGCCAATAATCTCGTACGCTTGGCTAAAGAATATTTTAGTGAGGGCAAAGAGTCTCAGGCTCATAGATCGCTTCGACATGCCATTCGAGCATACCCTGGAGCTATTGAAGCGTGGCTGGAGCAGCTTATCCAGGCATATAAGGCTGGAAACACTCGTCGGCTTGGCGATATTTTAAAAGATGCTTTAAGCAAAGTAGCTCCAGAGCTCAGATTCGTACTTCTTGAAGGATTGGTTCAAGAAATGAACCGAGCTGAAAAAAGTGTTAGTCAGCCTTTGGCTGATCACACTGAGTGGGAACGCGCAGCCCCTGACAAAGATGTGGCCACTGTAGTGGCATCAACCCTTGAGGGGCAGGAGCCGGATGTACTTCTCCTTTATTACGGTGCTGTATTTTTCCTGCGAGTTGGTAAACGTGAAGAGGCTAAAGATTGGCTTGAAAAAGCACTCGTTCTCCAGCCCGGTTTTTGGCTGGCACGCCTTGAATTGTTTGAACTGTCCAAGGTTGATCAAACTTTGACACCCTTTTTCAAAGAACAGTTGGACTTTTTCATGGGACACGCCAGAAATGTTCGACGATTCTATTGTCGTCGCTGCGGTCTCAAGCGAGATCAAATCTTTTTCAACTGTCCCAGATGTCGCAGTTGGCACTCTATTGCGTATAGAACTGACTTTTCCCAATAAAACAATTAGATAGTTTATCACGTGGCAAAAAGAAAGCTCACTCCCATGCTCGAGCAGTACCTCCGGTTCAAGGAGGACTACCCGGGTAGTCTGCTGTTTTTTCGCATGGGCGATTTTTACGAATTATTTTTTGAAGATGCCGAAATAGTGGCTCGTGCCGTCCAGATTGCATTGACCAGTCGCAATCCAAATGACGAAACACCGATCCCTATGTGTGGCATGCCCCATCATGCTGTCGAACCTTACTTGAGCCAGTTGCTTGAAAAAGGGTACAAAATTGCCATCTGCGATCAAGTAGAAGATCCCAAGGAAGCCAAGGGATTGGTAAAGCGGGATGTTACTCGTGTTCTAACCCCTGGGACGGTTGTTGAGGATTCCAACCTCAAATCCAAGGCTAACAACTACCTTGGCTCACTATACTGGGACTCGAAAAAAGGATGCGGCGGTGTGGCCTGGTTGGACTTTTCCACCGGGCAATGGTCTGGGTTTTCGAGCAAAAAAGAACCAGAATTATGGCAGTGGCTCGTCAAAATTGATCCGAGTGAACTTCTGTTGCCTCAAGGAGCCAGTGTTCCGCCACAGTATAATGAATTGAGCGGCCAGGTTACCCCGGTTGCTCCTGCCGCCTACTTCGATTTATCATCATCGACAAACAAGGTTAAAGAAGTTCAAGGCACCGTTGACCTTGATATCCTTGATCTTGGTGACAAGCCTGAGTTGGTTCGAGCATGCGGAGCTTTGTTGACGTATGCCGAGAATACGCAGAAGAGCCAACTGGGTCATATTGGCGAATTCAAGCCCCTCAATCTTGGCAAACATCTCCTTCTGGATGAAGTTACAGAGCGCAATCTGGAAATTTTCAAACGCCTCGATGGAAAAAGTGGGACTGGCACTCTGTGGAAAGTGCTCGACAGAACCATGACTCCAATGGGTGGCCGCTTGCTGGAAGCGCGACTGCGTCAGCCTTGGAGAGACATCAATCCCATTCAAAAGAACCTCGAATGCGTACGGTATCTTTACGACCGAGACCCTCTTAGGGCTGACCTTCGAAGCGCTCTTGACTCTGTGTATGACCTGGAACGGTTGTCGACCCGTATCTTCTTGGGAAGAGCAAATCCTAAAGATTTCATTTCGTTAAGGCAAAGCCTTAGGATGCTCCCACGTCTGCATACTCTACTCATTAATGAAGATTTTAGCACTGCCAAAGAGCTGAACAGCATTACGAAAAAGTGGGATGCCATGGAGGATATCGCATCACTACTTGATTCTTCTCTTGTGGACTCCCCTCCCCCTGTCATTACTGATGGCGGCTTGTTTAAAAAGGGGTACGACAGTCAACTTGATGAGTTGATTGATTTGAATGAGCACGGAGAAGACCTTTTAAAGAAGCTGCACGAAAAAGAAGTGGCAGCAAATGACATCCCCAAACTGAAGTTGGGATTCAATAAGGTATTTGGCTACTACTTCGAGGTCTCCAAGGCTTTCAAGGGGCAGGTGCCAGATCATTTCATCAGGCGGCAAACACTGGTTAACAGTGAGCGATACATCACGCCTGACCTCAAAGAACTTGAAGACAAAATAGTATCGGCCTCTGAGGAGAGAAAGGTACTCGAATATAAGCTCTTCCAGGTGCTTCGCGAGCAGTTGTCTGCTGTGCGCAGCCGTTTCCTTTTTATGGCGGACGTCATAGCCTCCTTGGACTACTGGCAAGGCTTGGCAGAGGCTGCGCGAATCAATGAATGGTGCAGTCCAGATGTCCATGATGGGATGGAGATTGAGATCGAAGCCGGTCGCCATCCAGTTGTTGAAGATGCCATGGGAAGAGCCAACTATATTCCCGGCGATCTGAAAATGGATCCGCAACGACGTATTCTTCTCATCACTGGCCCCAACATGGCTGGTAAATCGACAGTACTGCGCCAGGTTGCCATTTTAACGATCATGGCCCAGATAGGATCCTTTGTTCCTGCAAAATTTGCCCGTTTAGGGGTAGCTGATAGAGTTTTCTCCCGAGTCGGCGCTTCTGACAACCTTGCCCAGGGTCATTCAACCTTTATGGTTGAAATGACAGAAACAGCACGTATTCTGCGTCAGGCAACCAAGCGAAGCTTGGTTATACTCGACGAAATTGGACGTGGAACAAGCACCTACGATGGACTATCTCTCGCATGGGCTGTCGTAGAAGAACTTTCGACTCGTGCTCGAGGTGGAATCCGCACCCTGTTTGCCACCCATTATCATGAGCTTACTTCGTTGGAAGGTAAGATCGATGGATTGAGGAATCTCAATATAGCTGTCAAGGAATGGAAAGGCGATATCGTGTTTTTACGGCGACTTGTTCCCGGACCCGCGGATAGAAGTTATGGTATCGAAGTTGCCAAATTAGCCGGAGTTCCTCGGGGTGTCGTAGACCGTGCGAGAGAAATTCTTGCGAAACTTGAAGAAAAATCGCACGATAGTCGATCCAAGGGGGCGGTTGAACGCGCTTCACAAACCTTATTACCAGGTTTTGGAGCTCCCCCGATTGAAATTAAGGAAGAACTGGTGGAACACCCTGTCATCACGCAATTGACTGAGCTGGACGTGGACGGCATGACTCCCATTCAGGCCTTGATGCTGTTGAACCAGTGGAAAGATATGATTAAAGGGTGATACATGAGAAAGATCAAACTGCCCTGCCTTCTGCTCGTTGTAACCATCTTTTTTACAGGGTGCGCCCTTGGTAAAAAAGAATGGCCTAGTGCGATAAAAAGCGAAGATAGGTTTTCACTTGAATTACTGTCTGCAACTCGAACGGATGAATGTCTCGCGGTTACCGTTGCTGTATCCGGTGCAGTCCATCGCCTGTACAGAGCAAGTATTCTCTATGAGCAGGTTGGTGGCCCTGGAGGCGGCTGCGAGGAATGCCCTTTTGTACCGCGAAAGGCAAAACATCTTGTCCGCGGTCAGGCTGAATTCAGTTTGGAAAACAACACATTAAGCCTGGGGTTATGCAATCTGTCGCCAGAGCATGATTACCGCTTCCGCATAGCAGGGAAAAGCGAATTGTCCACCAGTCCCATTGTATACACAGACGTATACATCACTACTCATTAATAACTGCATCATGGGAAGGAGAGAGTCCAAATGCATCACTTTGACTACCGTGACGGCAAACTGTTTGCCGAAGAAGTCAGCGTAACTGAACTTGCTGAAACGTACGGAACCCCTTTGTATATCTACTCTGCCGCAACATTCAGACGCCATTTTGAGGCGTTCGATTCTGCCTTCAAGGGGCTTGATCACCTGACATGTTACTCTGTCAAAGCCAATTCCAACCTTTCTGTTCTCAAGCTTCTTGCTGATATGGGAGCAGGTATGGATGTTGTTTCTGGCGGAGAGTTGTTCCGAGCTCTCAAGGCTGGAGTCCCTGCCGAGAAAATCGTCTATTCCGGTGTTGGCAAACGTGCGGAAGAAATACGTCAGGCGCTCGAAGCCGGCATCCTGATGTTCAATGTGGAATCCCTTGCCGAGCTGCACAAGATTGATGAAGTTGCTGGTGAACTGGGTAAAACAGCACGCATAAGCATCCGCATTAATCCAGATGTCGATCCGCAGACGCACCCGTACATTTCAACGGGAATGAAAAAGAACAAATTTGGTTTGGATATTGAGCATTCATTGGAGGCTTATAAAATAGCTATGGAGCTCGATAATATCGAACCTGTAGGTATGGACTGCCACATTGGTTCCCAGTTGACGAATATTGATCCATTCCTTGAAGCTTTGGATAAGTTGCTGAAGTTCTATGAAAAGCTCAAGGAGATGGGACTTGAGATCAAATACCTTGATCTCGGTGGTGGGCTTGGTATCTCCTACGATGATGAACAGCCACCGCACCCCACTGAGTTTGGTGAAGCTTTGGCTGCCCGGTTGAAAGATGTTCCCCTCAAGGTTATTTTGGAACCAGGTCGCGTCATTGCCGGTAATGCCGGTATTATGGTTACAGAAGTTGTGTACACCAAGTCCAACCCGACCAAGAACTTCCTCATAGTTGACGGCGCCATGAACGACCTTATCCGTCCCAGCCTTTACGGTTCATACCACCGAATTGCCGAGGTGGAGCAAAATGGTCGAGATGCCAAGGAATATGATGTCGTTGGTCCCATTTGTGAATCCGGCGATTTTCTTGCTCGCGACAGGGAGCTTCCTGCAGTCGAACAGGGTGAACGAATTGCGCTCTTCTCTGCTGGTGCGTACGGATTCACCATGGCATCCAACTACAATACCCGTCCTCGGGCTTGTGAGCTGATTGTTGATGGCGACACTGTTTCCGTTGCTCGAAAGCGTGAGACCTACGAGGACCTCATAGCAAACGAACTCTAGCTAACAGGCCGGGGCTTCCCGGCCTTTTTTATTTAAAATCAGTATGGCACGACTTAATACATTCTACCTTGATTCTACCGCATGGCCTAACGAGCCGGATGGATTGGCGTATCTCGAAGGTCCTGAAGCGCGTCATCTCTTAACTGTTCTTCGTACAGAGGCTGGAGATACTGTCCGACTCATTGACGGAGCCGGGAAAGTTGGGTTGTTCTCGCTGGTGGAAGCAGGAAAAAAGCGTGCGATTCTCAAAGCAATAGAAGTCAACACTAGTTCCTCTCATGATAATGGCGTCACACTGGCTATTGGTTGGGGGAAATCGAAGCGTAGGAATTATCTATTTGAAAAGACTGTTGAACTTCAAGGTGATGGTATCATTTTTTGGCCAGCTGCCAGAAGTCAAGGTACTCCTCCTGTCCATCCCAAGGACTCATGGGAGGATAAATGCATCCAAGCTGCAAAACAGTGTGGAAATGTTTTTTTACCCCAACTGGGAGTCTTGAGTAGTATTAACGATTTGAAAGAGCTGACATCCCGTTTCGAGCGCTGTTATCTGGCATGGGAATCGGGAGATGATCACAGTCAGCTTTGCCCGTCGCACCTGACTTCGGGGAAAACGCTCATCGTTATTGGTCCTGAAGGCGGCTTCGACAATCAAGAGGCTGACAAAATCATATCTTTTGGATTTACTCCGGTCACATTGGGAAATTCCATTCTCAGATGGGAAACAGCGGCAACATATTGTTTGAGCCTTGGCTACTATGCCAAACAGGATAGATCATGAAGCTGGAAATTGCAGAATCACAACCATTGGCAGACAGAATTCGTCCCCAAAGTCTGGATGATTTTGTTGGCCAGGGGCACATCCGTAATAGAATTGAAGCATTTACTCAGTCCAAGAGGTTGCCAAGCCTTTTGTTGTTTGGCCCTCCTGGTTGTGGGAAATCGACCCTCGCCCTACTCCTTGCGAAATTGACTGGTAAGAAATTCTTGCGTGTCAGTGCCCCTGAAGCCGGACTGACGGCGTTGAGAAAAAAGTTGCCGGGCCATGATATTCTGATACTTGATGAGCTGCACCGATTTTCAAAAGCTCAACAGGATTTTTTCCTCCCCATACTGGAATCCGGTGAGATAACCCTGCTGGCTACCACTACGGAAAACCCCTCTTTCAGTGTGACGCGACAATTGCTTTCTCGTCTGCATGTATTGCGACTGAGGACTCTTAGCCGAGAAGAGCTTGAACGAGTTGCACAACGTGGAGCCGAAGAACTCAGCCTTGAGCTTCAAGAAGAGAGTCACAAACTCTTGGCCGCTATGGCTGGGGGGGATGCTCGCACGTTGCTCAATCTGATCGAGTACACCGCCGAGCTTCCTAAAGACAAGAGAACAGCTAAAGCCTTGCGAGAATCGCTGCCGGAAATCGTTGTTCGTGGAGACCGTGACGGGGATTCACATTATGAACTTGCTTCCGCACTGATTAAATCCATTCGGGGAAGTGACCCCGACGCCGCTCTTTACTACTTGGCGTGCTTGCTTGAAAGTGGCGAAGATCCGCGATTTGTTACACGCCGTCTAATTATTTCAGCTTCAGAAGACATTGGATTGGGAGATCCGCACGCACTGACGCATGCCATGTCATGCCATCAGGCAGTTGAAACCATTGGTATGCCCGAAGGATTCATCCCCATGGCTCAGACAGCGGTTTATCTCGCTTTGGCCCCTAAAAGCAATTCCACCTATGCTGCATACAGGACTGCGCAAAAAGAGGTTCGTGACAATGGAGCCAAACCGGTTCCCTTGCATCTGCGCAATGCCACTTCTGCTCTCCAAAGAGAGTGGGGGTATGGACGAGGCTACCTCTATCCGCACAACTTTCCAAAATCATGGGCTGACCAGGATTACCTCCCCAATGAGTTGATCGGCAGACGTTTCTACCACGCCAAGGATCAGGGAGATGAATCAAGGTTGAATTCATGGTTGCGACAGTTCAAGCGTTCCAACAAGTAGCAAACAAAGCCTATGTTGTTAGTTTGAATACAGCTTTTTCCACTCATCAAGGAACAGGATCGCCGTATCTAGTTCTGAGAGCGCGCCCTGCTGTTGGCGGATAGCCCAAACAAGATCTTTGAATGCGACATCCCTAGGCAGCCCAAGTCTATCGGTCAATGCAGTAATCTCTGATGATAAATGTTCGGGTAAATCTGAAAGAACTGTGTCTGCATTATTTCGTTGCGGCCACCCTTTCGTGACTTGTTCAGTGAATTGCAGCAAAGACTGCATTCGCGACTGATAGGTATGGTCTTCAAGCACCCTTTTACGGGCCTTGGATGTATATTCTTCTCGTTTATCTGGGTTATTTTTGAATAAATCTATTTTTTCTATCAGCTCTTCCATTGAATTGAATGTTGCCAATTCATCTTCATTGAAAGCTTCATCCATCAGGCTCCGCTTATCAACGAGTTGGAATGCGCCGCAAGCCGCAAGCTCGAAAGTACGTGGATTTATGAAGTCGCCCCCTGTGACCAGATTTTGCGCTTGTACACTTGAGTGAAGGTTCAGATTGATCTTGGTTGCATTGAATATCTTCACACATTCTTCAGGAGAGACTCTGGCACCATTCAACTGAACTAATGGCTCCAAAACATGATCCCCATCCCATTCGGTTCCCCAAATCTTGAAATCAGCATGTACCAGTTTCCGAAACGCTATACGACGGTTTGGATACCCGGCTCCCATGAATGAGATAGTAGAACCGAATTTACGCTGTTCAGTGGAAGACAGAGACATCGGCTTATGGAAATCAGGCTGGGCGGCAAGAGGAAGATACAGACCATTGGGTTGACCAATGTTTTTTAGCTCATCAATAAACGGCTGCTTTTGAATGACTGCAAAAATATCGTAAAGAGGGGCAAAAGCTTTCCAGTAGGTAAATAGCTTATAATCCTCCACAAACCACATTGCCGTGGTCACTCCATCGCGACGGAGTCGTTTCAATGCCTGCTGATTGAGTGGAGCTTGAGCTAAAGCCAACACCATATCTGGTTCAAAAGTATCGACTTTGGCGAGTATTGATTGGCTTATCACATTCAGAAAACTGTTTTGCAGGTAATTCAATCTGTCTGTGGTTACCTTCAGATTACTCAACGCATTATACGCGCTATTGAATTCTGGTGCTTCAAAGACTTCTACCAGATGCCCTTCCTGGGCCAATGCAGTGGCGACATACCGTCCGATAGGAAGTGAGCCTCCATAGAGTGGCAATACAACAAGAATACGTAATTGTTTCATTTTATCACTCCATGATGGTTCCAAAGGGAACGAGAGTTGACCAGTCTTTGTCTTGATAGAGTTTGCGGATAAAGGGAGTTTCCAATTCTGAAGCGTGAACGTTCTGACCTGTAAGGAATTGATGAATTATGCTTCGAAAAATCTTTCTATCTTCTGCATGGGAATCTTCACCGGAAGTAGATTCAAAAACAAGACCCAATTCATCAAAGTTACTGATGAAGGTAAGAAGATTATCCGGAGCGTGTGTCCCTTTTTGGGTTACCAAAAACCTATGAAATTCTGGCTTATTAAAGCAATCAAGACATTTCACGTCATATGGGCATGGCTCGCTTTCCAGACATGGAAGGCATGACGTATCAGCTTGAAAAACGGTATGCCCCAAGCCGTAAGGTCCTGTTTCGAAACACCAGGCAGAAGAAAGGAAAAATGCAAGTGTTGGCGTACCCAAATGGGCTGCCAAATGCATGGTGCCTGTGTCAGGTGTAATGAGCAAATCGAGATCGGCTACTACCTCCACAAGCTCCTTCCAATTCGTTTTTCCTGCAAGGTTCACTGCTTTGTCTTGAAGGTGCCTGGGCAGACTTTTAACGACTTTTTTCCCGGCATCCACTTCCGCTTTACTCCCAAGAAGGCGTATTGCCGGTGTTTTCAAACTTGAAGCCTTTGTCGTTACGATCCTTGAGAGAGTCTCTACCGGAAGTGAGCGACGTGATTCACGACCTGAAAGAACAACGCCAATTCCTCCCCCTTTGGGGGTTGCTTGCGGATTGACCTGTGCTGGTGAAATCATATCCGGGCAATAGCCGGCCCAAAAATCCATAAGATTGATCCCCAACCTCCTGTAGCGGGACCACCGCATCGCCATTGCCGGCCATGTGCCGATTTGCTCCTGACCATTTTTCCAAAAATAACCATGAACAGGCAAATCAGAAAATAGCGCTGCAACCCGAAAGTTTATCGGAGAAAAATTGAGATTGAATACCTCGGAAAAATTCTGCTCACGAAGTGCCTGAAAACTTGATATGTTCTCAAGCAAAACATCCATTGATGCGTGGCTGCTTTTCTCTTTTCCGTGGGCAGCGATAGAATGTACCTTTGTCTCCGGGTAGACGATGCTTGCCAGTGTAGCAAGCGAATGATCTACACAGAGGTGCACCTCACTACCTTCGCGGTTAACAAGAGACTTTACCAACCGTTTGGTTTGGATGAGGTCGCCAAATCTGGCAAGTTGAATAATTAAGTAACGTTTCATTTGGATTCGGTGTTGATGTCAATTAGTTAACGCAAGTCTGGATGATATTGCAAGAAGTAGGCAATTCATGTTTTACATGCGCCTATTCATCCGGTATCAAGAGGCATGCGTTATTACCCGATTTTCGTAAATCTGAAAAATAAGGACTGCTTGGTCGTTGGGGCTGGTGAGGTTGGAAAACGTAAGAGTCAATCCCTCCTTGAAGCCGGAGCAAAATCCGTCTTAATTCTTGATACCAACGCAGCGGTTGCTGGATTAAAATCCATCCTGGATATGGAGAATGTACAGTTCGAAAGTCGTGAATTTAAAGAAAGCGACCTTGATGGTAAATTTTTAGTAATGGCTTGTACTTCTAATCAACAAGTCAACGGCTGGATCAGCCAGCTATGTGAAGACCGTGAAATTCTATGCAATATTGCTGATCAGCCAGAGAAAAGCAGCTTTATAGTTCCGGCTACCTTCAAGCGCGGTGATTTAACCATGGCCATGTCCACGGCAGGAAAAAGCCCGGCCATGGCGCGTCGCATACGTCGTGAGTTGCAGGAGAAATTCGGTGATGAATACGCCCAGATGCTCACGCTTATGGGGAGAATTCGTCCCCTTCTACTTGAATTGGGAATGGATACGCAGGATAACACCACTGTATTTCGAGAATTGGTCAATTCCAATCTTCTGCAGGCTCTAGGTAAACATGACCTTGACGCCGCCCAGGAAATACTTGAAGAATCTTTGCCGCAGTCTTTATATGTAAACATTCCGGAGTTACTCGATGGGCTTATTTGAGATTATGCACATCCTCATCATAATGATTTACAGCTTAGGCACGTTGTTGTTTTTGACAGGTGTCTGCACAGCCAATGATCGATTGAAAAAGATTGCTGTCTGGGTAGCTGTTGCCGGTTTCACCCTCAATACTGTAGATCTTGCTGCGATTCTTTTGACAGATTCGGCAGCCATTCTTTCAGGAAAGTTCTATTTCAACATCCTCGCCTGGGCTGTGCTGGGTGTATACTTTTTCCTCTGGTGGCGATTGCGTCTGGAATTTCTGGCTATAACCGCCCTTCCTTTGGCGCTGCTCCTTTTTGTTACATCCATGGCACTGGACGGCATTGTCGTCATCATGCCGCCTGAACTGACAGCATTGTTCTTTGGGCTGCATATCGGAACGCTCATTATCACAATGGGAATGCTGATCATGGCCTTTGGTGCTGGCGCTGCATTTCTCCATTACAACAGAAAGCTCAAGACTAAGGCCGGATTAGCGAGCATGGGGAAGGATATCCCATCGTTGGATAAATTCGATAGAGTCAATAGCCTGGCTGTATCATATGGATTCCCATTGTATACACTGGGACTTTTCTCAACAATCTTCTGGTACTGGATTGCTCCTGACAAGACGTATGCATGGGATGCCATGAAGATAGTCTCCCTGGCAGTCTGGTTCCTTTTCGCTTTTCTCTTTCACCAGCGGCTTGTCATCGGCTGGAGAGGCCGTAAGCCGGCGATACTGACCATATGGGTCTTCATCGGTATGTGTATTTCTCTTATTCACCACACGATTACTTTCAAGGCTCTGCCATGAACAGAAAAATTATACTTATAGGACTCAACCATCGAACTGCAGGCGTTGATGTTCGCGAAAAATTTGCGCTTACCGATGTTGAAAGCGTTGAAAAAGGACTCCTTGCACACTGTCCAGTAATGGAATGTCTGTGCCTTTCAACATGTAATCGCGTGGAAATTATCGCCATTGCCAAACGCGTTTCCGAGCGTGAGGCTCTGGACTCGATCATAGAGTATTGGGCTGGAATTTGTGGGGGCTCTCCTTCCCTGCTGGTCGAAAATACATACCAGTACACTGACCTGGATGCTGTAAAACATCTTTTCACAGTTGCATGCAGCTTGGATTCCATGGTTATGGGTGAGCCGCAAATCCTTGGTCAGCTTAAAGACGCATACAGAAAGGCTGTCGAAGAAGGCGCAGCAAAAACAATCATTAATCGAATGCTGCACAAGTCGTTTTCGGTTGCCAAACGTGTGCGTACTGAAACTGCGATCGCTTCAAGCGCAGTTTCGATCAGTTTTGCTGCTGTCGAACTCGCTAAAAAGATTTTTGGTAACCTTGAGGGAACGAAAGCGATGCTCGTCGGGGCTGGTGAAATGGCTGAATTGGCAGCTACTCACCTGTTACAGAATGGCGTTCAGGATATCATCATAGCGAATAGAACGCTTTCCAGAGCCAAGGAATTAGCCAAATCCTTGAATGGTGAACCCATTCAGATAGAAAACATGGCTGACCGGCTGCATGAAGTTGATATCGTGATCAGCTCTACCGGTTCCCCTGTTTCTGTTATCAAGGCTAAAGACGTCAAAGCCGTTCTTAAACGTAGGAAGAATAAGCCTATGTTTTTTATCGATATTGCCGTTCCCCGAGACATAGATCCGAATATCAACCAACTTGATAACGTTTACCTCTACGATATTGATGACTTAAAAGAAGTCGTAGAGGACAACATGGCTCAACGACAGGAAGAAGCTGCAAAAGCTCGGGCGGTAGTTGAAGCCGAAACAGGCACTTTCAGCAACTGGTTGAACTCTCTCGAATTACAACCAACAATTGTCGATTTGGTTGACAAGAACGAAGAAGTCGCCATGAGAGAGTTGGCCAAAACTCTCAAGAAGATAGGGCCGGTAGATGATCGAACACACAAAGCCCTGGAGACACTTGTTTTATCGGTTGGAAGAAAATGTCTTCATGAGCCCATATGCTTCTTGAAGCGACGCACACAAGAAGAAGGCTCTGCGGAACGTTTTATCGACTTGGCGCGAAGGATGTTCAACCTTGATGATGAAGACGTTCCCAGCACCGCGCATATCGACAGAAAAATGAAGACCTGTAGCCCTGAAGACATCGACAGTCTAATAGACGTATCTAAGAATAAGGAACAATAATGCGATCGTATCTTATTGAAGACTTGGTGGAAGCTGACGTTCAAAAAGTAAAAAAAGCCTTCGATGACATGGAGCTGAGAGGACCTCTTGAAGGTATCTATTACCTTCCTTTGCCTGATGATCTTCTCCAGAAAGAACAGATTGATCACAAGGACGAATGTGGTCCATATTTCATGGCTCTCGAAGTGGTTGACGGTGCTTCTGAGATGTCCGAGTTTCAACTCAAACTAGAGCTTTTGACACGTGCCAGAAATAAAATCCGGTGTTCTTGCGTCAATTATGCAACTCCTGAACAGCGTAAGCATATGATTGAATATTTGGACCAGTTCCTGGATGAGCTGGAAATCTCCATTTAGAATGAAAGCGACTTTCGATGATATTCCCCCTTCCCTGCAAGACCTTTTGCCTAAATGGGCACATTTCTGTCTTTATGTAGAGCGCTTCATATCACGTGAGTTGGGGGTTACACTTGAAGGCAAGCGGCTTGTAGTCGGTGTCTCTGGTGGTGTTGATTCAACAGCCTTGCTACTCGCTCTTCATTATCTTTCTTCCCGTAACAACTTTAAGATCACTACTGTCCATCTTAATCATGGGCTGCGCGATAGTGCAGCCCATGATGCTGCTTGGGTCGAGCAATTATCTTCACACCTGAAAGTACCGTGCATCGTCAAATCAGAAAATGTTTCTCGCTTGGCGCAAGAAAATAGTATCGGTATCGAGGAAGCAGGAAGACTTGCACGGTATACGCTTTTTGAGAACGTAAGAACCTCTGAAGGTGCTCATTATGTAGCCTTGGGCCATCATCTCGACGACTTATCAGAAGATGTACTCATGCGTCTTATCAGGGGAACTGGCTGGCCAGGATTATCTGGAATGACAGGCTATGATCCCAAACGTCAGATTATTCGCCCTTTCCTGACTCTTCCGAAATCAACCCTGATCGCATTTGTGAAGTACCTCACGATCTCGTGGTGTGAAGACGAAACCAATCAGGATACATCCTGGACTCGCAACCGTGTTCGAAATGACTTGATGCCATTGGTGCTCAACGAAAATCCCAATTTTAGAGAGTCTGTCGCACGACTTTGGAAGATTGGTCAAATTGAGCAGGATTATTGGACTGTTAAGACTTCTGAAGCAGATCAGGAGTTGAGTAATGATCTCTTGAAAGATAGCCATCTAGCTCTGCGCCTACGCTTATACAAGCGCTCTCTCGATGATTTAGGTCCTGGTCAGGCGTTGGCGCATACCCTTTTCAAGCTTGATGAAGCATGGATGGAAAAGAAGACAGGCGCAATTTTCCAGTTCCCAGGTGAAAAAACAGCGACTATTACCCATTCTGGTGTCCTTTTCTCTACCAAGCATTGACTTCCTTAACGTGCCGTTATAAGAGCATGTGATCTTTTGCACAATGTGCCGAAACATCCGTATGGTGTTTCACTCATATCATCAGGAGGAGTATTATGAATATTCTTATTTTTGGCCCCAACGGCTCCGGTAAAGGCACCCAAGGCGACATCGCCAAGGACAAGTACAATCTGGATCACATTGAGTCCGGTGCTATCTTCCGCAAACACATCGGCGGCGGTACCGAACTTGGTCTGAAGGCCAAAGAATTCATCAACAAGGGCGAGCTCGTTCCTGACGATATCACCATTCCCATGGTTCTTGATGTCCTCTCCGGATCCAATGAAGGTTGGCTGCTCGACGGTTTCCCCCGTTCCCTCGTTCAGGGTGAAAAGCTGTGGGAAGCCCTTCAGAAAGACGGCGTAAAGCTCGACTACGTCATCGAAATCAAGCTGCCTCGCGAAATCGCCAAGGCTCGCATCATGGGTCGCCGCCTCTGCGCCAACAACCCGAACCACCCCAACAACGTTGGTATCCCGGTTATCGCACCTGACGGTGACAAGTGCCGCGTATGTGGTGGAGAACTGTCCGCACGTGAAGATGACCAGGACGAAGAAGCCATCAACAAGCGCCACGACATCTACTACGATGAGGAAACCGGCACCATGGCTGCCTGCAACTTCTACAAGAACATGGAAGGCGCAGAATACAAATTCATCGAACTGAATGGCGAAGATTCCATCGACACCATCAAGGACTACCTGATCAGCCAGCTTGATTAGTATTTCTCAGTAGAGAATGATACAGCCCTGCCGACATCTGTTGGCAGGGCTTTTTTGTGTGTGTCTACTATCTTGATATGTATAGATAGTTAGGGAGCTTAAAATTAGCTCCCTGGATAGTAGCGCCGAAGTCAGAGCTTTGATCTCCTATATTGGCTATCACCTCATACCCTTCTTTCTCAACCAATTGCTGAACTACTTTGGTTTTGTGCTCAACAGCTGTTAAGTCCTTATCCCAAGCTTCTTTGAAAAACACCATGGTTGCTCCATGTATGCCTCTTTTTTCGAGGTTGCGCATGGTCTGAGCTCGTTGAAAAACATTTCTGCCAGTGACAATAAAGATATCCACACGATCAACGTATTTCAAATACAACTTCAGTATCGGTTCAACAGCGGGGATTTCGGCAGAATCAACCCATCTCTTCCATACGCTTGGAATAAATCTATAGCCCGTCTTTTGATACATGGGTTGATTATTCAAAAGAGTCTCATCAATATCGAAGATAATAGCTGGCTTAATATACTTACGGGTTTTAAGGGAGTTGGTAATATAACTGTCTGCTTTTGTAGCAACAGATTCAACATCACTCATGTAAGCGCCTTTTTCGTAATATTGAGCAACATTATAAAGATTTTCCTGCAGATTAACAGGATGTTGCACATCAGCTGTTGAACGTGGTGCACAACCAGCACTTGTAATGAAGACCATAACCAACAAAGCAGTAATTGAATGTTTCATGATGGCTACTTAACAAAAAAAGGGGAAGGACAGCTAGTCCTTCCCCTTTTTTATTATTTGAGTTTCTAATCGGTTACGCTTCGACGGCTTCCTCTTCTTCTGGCATGGCGCTGGGGCCAAATCCCAAGAGGATCGGGCTCGCGACAAAGATTGAAGAATAAGTACCAACAAATACACCAATCAGAAGTGCCAGAGCGAAGTCGTGAATAACGGCTCCACCAAGTACGTACAGACAAGCGACAACAAGCAATGTCGTCAATGAAGTCATGATTGTACGCGACAGGGTCTGGTTAATGGAACGATTGATGACAGCACCGAAGGACTCGTTGTTCTTTCGGGCGAGGTTGTTTTCGCGGATACGATCAAATACGATGATGGTATCGTTGAGCGAGTAACCAATAATCGTCAGCAACGCCGCAATAATGGTCAAATCGAACTCTTTTCCAAGAATCGAGAAGATACCAACTGTGATAGTCACATCATGGATTAAAGCGGCAACGGCACCAAGCGCATAATTGAGCTTGAGATACCAACAAAGGCCGATGGTGACAGCCATAGCAACGACGATGAGCCAACCCATGTCCAAACCGGTCAAACCGACACCATAAATGGTTCCGCCAAGTGCTGCAGCCATGATTCCAGCAGCAGTCCAACGCTGTTCAAAGCGGCCTGAGATGTACACGGCAATGATCAGTACAGCGTAGAACAAAGCCTCAAGAGCTTTGGCTCTGAGGTCTGCACCGACCTTGGGGCCGACCATTTCTAGGCGTTGAATCTCGAAACCATCGGCTCCCAAATCTCCGGTCAGAGCGTCAGAGACTTTCGTCCTGACTTCCTGTGAAGAGATATTAGAGCTTGATGTACGAATCAGGTATTCATGATCACCCTCAAGGCCCAATGTCTGTACGACCATTCCGGGAAGATCCACATCATTCATGGCTTCTTTTATGACGTTCACATCGTTGGCCTTATCAGCCTTGACTTGAACAATCATACCACCGGCAAAGTCGATACCGTATTTAGGGCCACCTTTAATAAGGAGTGACCCTAGGCCTGCCAAAATGACAATCGCTGAAACAACGAACGCGATCTTCTTCAAGCCGATAAAATCGACTTGCGTATTTGATTTGATTAATTGAAGTCCCATGATCGTCCCCTTAAATGCTCAGCTTGCCGGTTTCGGAACGGCCTTTTGTGTACAGATCGAAAAGGATTCGAGATACAAAAATAGCCGTAAACATGGATGTGATAATGCCAAGCGTCAGCGTTACCGCAAAACCACGAACCGGACCTGTGCCGAATTGGTAAAGGATAATGGCCGCAATAACAGTGGTTACGTTAGCATCCAGGATGGTCAGGGTAGCCTTGCTGTACCCCTCGGCAATGGCGGCTCGAGCTGTCAATCCTCGACGTAATTCCTCACGGATACGTTCAAAGATAATGACGTTAGCGTCAACAGCCATACCGATAGTCAGAATGATACCCGCAATACCAGGCAGAGTGAGTGTTGCTCCAAAAGCTGCGAGACCACCAAGGATCAACATGATGTTCAAGCAAAGTACAACGTCTGCCACGAATCCGGCGAAGCCGTAGTAAATGACCATGAAAATGAGGACCATACCCATGCCAAGCATGGCGGACATGATACCTTTATCAATCGATTCCTGTCCAAGGGACGGGCCAACAGAGCGCTGCTCAAGGATGTCAACAGGAGCAGGCAAAGAACCAGCTCGAAGTACGACAGCGAGGTCACGGGCTTCTTCACGAGTGAAATTACCGGTGATGGAAGCGCGGCCGCCGGATATCTTTTCCTGAATGACCGGAGCTGAGTAAACTTTACCATCCAGCACAATGGCCATACGCTTGTTTACGTTGTCCCCAGTCAGGTTGGCAAAAATGGTTCCACCGCGAGCATTGAATGTAATGGATACGTAGGGCTGATTCCAGGTGTCCAACTGGACTTTGGCGTCCGAGATGTACTCCCCTGTCAACACGGCATCTTTCTTAACAACGATAGGTGTTTCAGAGTATGAACCATCAGGAAGTTTGTTCATGAGAACGGAAAGCTCACGCCCTGGAGCCACAATCCCTTTGAGGGCTTTTTCAATATCGGCAGCATCGTCCACCATCTTGAATTCGAGGTGTGCGGTCTGACCAATGATATTAATGGCTCTTTCCGGGTCCTGCAGTCCAGGCAACTGAATCTGAATACGATTCCCCTGCTGCTTGCGGATATCTGGTTCAGCCACGCCGAATTGATCTATTCGGTTACGGATAGTCTTGATGGCTTGATCCAGGGTCAGCTTAGTCATTTCTTCTTTGTATTGGGGAGAAACGGCTAAAATATACTTGATTTTTCCACCGTCCAGTGACTCGGTAGATTCAACATTGAAGGGGCTGTAATCGCTTACAGCACTTTCGAATTGATCTTTCTGATCACCTTTGAGGAGGGTCATTTCAATCCGACTGTCGGACAAAACAGTTGGACGTAAGACAAAAACTTCTTCGTCCCTTGCTGTTGCCTTGAGATCATCACCGAGGCGAGCAAGATTGTTTTGCATGGCAGTGTCCATATCGACACCAAGAGTCAGGTGGATACCACCCTTCAGGTCCAGACCGAGATTGACCGCGTCGCCAGGTAGTATGTTTGCGAGCGACGACCCTGCAACGCCGGGAATGGAAGGCAACATGTAGCCCAGTCCAATCGCCAGTACGATCAGGGTTGTGATGATTCTTATGCGCAGACTCTGCATGAATTCTCCCTTAATACGAACAAGTTACAACCGGATTTCTAAACTTCATCAAACATAAGCGCGGACCAGGCCACTATTACAGTGGTCCGGTCCGCACGGAAGTCCATTTCCGGTTGTCAAGCCTACTTCTTCTTTTCGTCTGCAGCGGGCTTGCCGTCTTTGTCGGCGACGAAACCACGCTTAATGACAACATTGACTCCCTGGGCAATTTCGATAGTGAGGTTGTCACCGTCAATTTCGGAAATAGTGCCGAGGATGCCGCCATTGGTCCAGACCTTGTCACCCTTCTTCAGGGCGTCCAGCATGGCTTTGTGCTGTTTTTGCTTCTTTTGCTGCGGGCGGATGAGCAGGAAGTAAAAGATAGCGAACATCAAAACCAGCATCGGCAGCGGACCACCAAGAATACCAGCCAGTCCACCGGGCGCGCCTCCACCACCAGCAGGCGGAGCCATTGCGTAGGCTACGGAATCGAAGAACATAGTTCCTCCAAACAGGGTAATAAAGTTCATCAACTTAAAGCTGTTAACACGCAACGTACAAGTTGCCGTAAGGACGATGAGAGAAAGGTCGTATCTTTACGAAGCTCTCATCCATAATTTCTTTACTGTCCAGCTTCAGTTCTTTGGCGTAGTCTTCGACAAGTTCCTTAATTATTTCAAGATCATCCGAGTCAACCGGCTGCGCTTGCAAACCGGGCCCCAGTTGATCTTCAGGCACCTCGCCGCGGACATAAATTACGCCGCCATGCATCCCTGTTCCGAGACTTCGTCCCGCAACAGGCGCATCAGGCTTATCAGAAAACATACCCAAGAGCAAAATAATTCCGCCAGCCATATATTCGCCGAGGAAGTCACCAGCCTTGCCGCCCACGACAATTTTAGGCTGATGATCAAGGTAGGCTTTCATATGTATTCCGACCCTATACCCTACGTCACCCTGGATAAAAATATCACCACCGCGCATTGCGTAACCAATGACATCGCCAGCAAGTCCTTCGATGACAATTCGACCTCCGTCCATGGTGTTTCCGACCCCATCCTGCGCATTGTTATGAATGCGGATATAGGGACCACGCATAAAAGCTGCCAAATCCTGGCCTGGCACACCATAAATGTCGAATTTTATATCACCTTCAAGGGCAGTCCCAATATACCGTTGACCGTTGCAATCCTTAAGGATGAAGTGGTTCACACCATCTTCGATGCAGGCTCGGATTTCTTCATTGAACTGCTTATAATATGTACGCCCTGCGGTCAGGGTTTTCTGTTTTCTTTTGGTGACCATCTAATCCTCCATATCCACGATGACTGGTTCACCGGCCTTGGGCATCCACACCCTGTCAAGTTCCGGACACACATCTCTGACTGCAGACTCTTCACTGGACATGAAGATCATGTCATCTTTTTCTGCAACCAGAAGCGGGCGCAGCTTAATGCGATCGTTCAGCCCCATCAGACGATTGTTGTCTGCAACCAGAATAGCAAAGGGACCATTCAGCATACCCGGGCCATAGGTGGCTCTGAGAGTTGTGTACAACTCCTTGTCCTGATCATCCATCTTCTCGATTTCATCCCAGAACGGAGGAGCAAAACACTTGGCTGCCAGCTCCCACGACAGACCATGTTTACGAATAAGCAAGTCAAGCTCATAGGCAACAACTTCGGTATCCGTCATCATGGTGCAGAGATAGTCATGCTCGCAAAGGTAACGTCTGTTGATACCGTAGGATGAGATCTCACCATTATGCACGATTGACCAGTTAAGGATGGTGAACGGATGTGCTCCACCCCACCAACCGGGGGTGTTCGTCGGAAAGCGGTTATGACCAGTCCAGATGTACGCCTTGTACTCTTCAAGTCGAAAAAGTTCGGCTATCTCTTCAGGAAAGCCAACACCCTTGAATGCTCCCATATTTTTGCCGCTCGATACAACAAATGCTCCGGGAATGGATGTGTTGATTTTCATGACAACCGCAACAACATAGTCTTCCTCACCCAATTCAGCGAATTCGTTATCCGGCCTTTCGGGGACAGTGACGAAATACCTATTGAACTCGGGAGGATTTGGGATTGCCAGTGTCTTGCGTGTAGGAATCGGCTCGTAATGATGCATGTCAAAGTACTTTCGCAGCAACTCTTCGGAAGCCGGAATTGCCGAACTATTGTCATACATCATGTGGAAACAGTAGTGATCCGCGTGATCTGGATAGATTCCATAAGCAGCAAATCCGCCACCAAGGCCGTTACCTCTATCGTGCATGCACGTCATGGCTTGAATCGGCATGTCGCCGGGAATCAAGCCTCGCTTTTTATTAATCACTCCGAATATGCCACATCCGGAAATGTCTTTTTCAAAGTCGTAATATCTATCAGGCGCTTTCATGTATTCCTCTCTCTAGTCCTGCTCTTCCCAACCCGGATTCCAGGTTTCCTTGAAGAAATCATCGGGCCACATAAGAACATCCGGTTCACCGGCCAGAATCTGTTTCTTGGCATCTTCTGGAACAGCCATCTGGAACTTGACGAACGCTGTGTACATTCCAGCCATGTCAATATCCCCAACCAGCACATATCCAACCATCCGATCATTTTTGAAAACCAATTTGCGGTAGCTTTTTTTCTTTTGATCCAAAGAAGTAGCCACTTCGTATGAGGCATCATTTTCGGGAGGGTTAACGGTACCGACGGAAATTGTTGGCAAGCCGTAAAATGAAATAGAATTCATGGCGAGGGAGCCAGTAAATTCAATACAGGAGCCTGCCATGTTTTTACCTGCGCAGAATCCTTGATTATACGCATTAGTCCAGATGGGAATTACTCGATCATCGCCGAACAGCAGGTCCTTGGCTTGTGCAACGTCGCCTGCGGCAAAAACGCCTTCAGCGCTGGTGCACATGTTGTCGTCGACTTTGATACCTCGGTCCACTTCAATGCCGGAGTCTTTGGCCAGATTGTAGTTGGGAACGACACCGATCGCGATAACAACCGCATCTGCCTGGAGAAAATCTCCGTCAGTCAGGTGAACACCTTTAAGGTTGCCATCAGAATCGCGTTGAATCTCCTTGGCGCTCACTCCACATCGAACATTGAGTCCAACTTCTTCGAGGCGTGCTCCAGCGAGAGAAGCTGCATTTTCATCGAATGCCAGACTCAGGATTCGAGGAGATAGCTCAAGAATAGTCACGTCCACTCCCCTGTCGAAAAGGGATTCGCCAGCTTTCAGGCCGATGAGTCCACCACCGATGACCACTGCCCTTTTTATGTCCTTCGCTTTAGATATAAGCTGCTGAGCGTGATCAAGGTTGGTGAAGTTATACACATCAACGCCATCCGAGCCAGGAATCGGCGGTGTGAAAGGGATGCCACCTGTTGCTATGAGCAGGTTATCGAAGCCAATGGATTCACCTTTATCAGTCGAGACAGTCTTGGCGCTCGTATCGATCCCGGTCACTGTCGTGCCAAGCTTAAGCGTCACATTAGATTTTTCGTAAAACTCCTTGGGACGAAGAGACAAACGTTCTGGCCCAATCTTGCCTGCCAACAGGTAGGAAATCAGTGGGCGTCCGTATGCAGGAGAATCTTCAGAACCGATAACCAGTATTTCGTTTTCGGTGTCGACTTTACGGATGCCTTCAATGGCGCCGATAGAGGCGATACCGTTGCCGATAATTACATATTTCATGGCAAATCCTAATCTCTCTCTTCGTATTTCAAAGCAGCGTTGGGACAGGCCGAAACACAGGCAGGACCTTCCTCTCTCCCTTCGCACAGATCACATTTGACAATTTTGCCTTCTGTTGGGTGTCTTCTGATGGCTCCGTAGGGACATGCCATAAGGCACGACCAGCACCCAACACACTTTTCCCTGTCATAGACCGTGCGACCTGTTTCAGGGTCTTTATGCAGTCCGCCAGAAATGCAGGCTGCCACACAGGAGGGTTCGTCGCAGTGCCGACAACTGATCGCTACACACGTATCGCCTTTTTCAAAGACACGTTTGCATGCAGACAGTCCGTCTTTTCCACGTTCTTCACGGTAAGCTATGATCAAATCTTTTGATTTTGAGTGAGCTGTGATGCAGGCCAACTCGCAGAGATGGCAACCAATGCAATATTCTTTGTCCGGATAGACTCGTTTCATGTGGTCCTCCGCTTAACGCCCGGCGTGCTTGATGCCGAGAATATCAAGTTCAGTATCAGACAAACCGACACCGCGCAGTTTGTCGCGATTGCCTCTCAGGGACTCAATGGAGTTCAGCCCCATTCCGCCCAACATCTCTTCGATTTCATGTCCCCACGCATTGATGAGGTTGGTCAGCTTCTTCGCTGCGATATCAGGATTCTGACGCTTGGAAAGCTTGGGATCATTTGTAGCGATGCCCCATGGACACTTACCAGTGTAACAGCGTCCACAAATTGTACATCCGACAGCGATAAGCGTCGCGGTTCCAATGTAAACAGCGTCAGCTCCCAGAGCGATCGCCTTGATGACATCACCAGAACAACGAATACCGCCTGCTGCGACGATCGAAACGTTGTTTCTGATCCCTTCGTCACGGAGGCGCTGGTCAACCTGTGCCAATGCCAACTCAAGCGGGATACCCACGTTGTCACGAATCATGGCCGGTGCTGCGCCTGTACCGCCGCGCATACCATCAACTGTGATGATGTCCGCACCGGCTCGAGCTATACCTGAAGCAATGGCTGCGACATTGTGTACGGCAGCGATCTTAACGGAGACCGGAGCTTTGTACTCGGAAGCTTCTTTCAGAGCATAAATGAGCTGCAACAGGTCTTCGATCGAGTAGATATCGTGATGCGGAGCAGGCGAAATAGCATCGGACCCGATAGGCACCATTCTGGTTTCAGAAACCTTGTCGTTGATTTTCTCACCAGGCAAGTGTCCGCCAATACCTGGCTTTGCTCCCTGCCCTACTTTAATCTCAATTCCGACTCCTGCTTTGAGGTAGTCTCTGTGCACGCCGAAACGCCCTGAAGCGACCTGAACGATGGTGTTCTTTCCATATTTGTAAAGAGACTTATGCAGACCACCTTCACCAGTGTTGTAGGCCGTTCCCGTTGCAGTTGCGGCCCTGGCCATAGCCCGATGAAGGTTGAAGTTGATCGCACCAAAACTCATAGCAGCAAACATGATGGGAACATCAAGTTCGATCTGCGGGGTCAACTTTGTCTTAAGCTCAGGCTTTCCATTGGCACCAGTGGTGATGTTGACCTTTTTGGGCTTTGCTCCCAAGAATGTCTTCAACTCCATTGGCTCACGAAGAGGGTCAATTGATGGATTTGTCACCTGGCTTGCATCCAACAGAATGCGATCCCAGTATACAGGAATATCAACGGGGGATCCCATGCCAGCAAGCAGGACACCACCAGTGTCTGCCTGTTTGTAAATATTCTGGAGAAATACAGGGCGCCACAGATTGTTAGTTCTGAAATCCGAGGGTTTATTTCGGATATTCAATGCTGCAGTGGGACAAAGAGCTTCACAGCGATGGCAGCCAATACATTTTGTATTGTCATGCTCTACTTTTTCGCGGGCCTCATCCCAATAGTGGGCATCATACGAACATTGTCGGACACAAACCTTGCAGTTGATGCAGAGCTTCTCGTCTCGGTCAATGCAAAACTCATGGTAGTTTTTATTGATGGATTGAAACAACAAGACGGGTTTCCTTCTTTGCGTTTTGCCAAAAAAGTAATCTTAGCAACTAAGACCTCTGACGGCTTTTGGTGTTTTTCACATTTAGAGTAAAAATACCCACCCTTGACGGATTAACAACAAACCACATCTATCCAGTTTATGTCAAGAGCCACGTTAAACCACTGTAAACAAAGACATAATCACATTTGTCAAAAGAGGAAAACAGGTCTATATTAAGTCATACAGCGAACATTACAGCTACAACTCTACAAATCACACTCGATCGCATCGCTATTTCAGCCTACATTTATGTATCTTGCTCACTGACTAAAATGTTTTTTATGGGAAGTCTCTTATTAATGATAATGAAAGAGCATTGCGTGCCTGATTATTTGTGCTTGACTCTTTGGGGTTCTATCAATAAGTAATAACACATGCATAATAATTTTGACCGCTTTAGCTTCTTTTCCTTTTTTAGCTTTCGCTTTTTTAGAAGCGCCTGCGGTCTTGGTGTGTGTGCATAATCAATAATTAAAGTACATAATCAACAAGGGTCGCAGGCGTTAAGCCGGCGACCCTTTTTCTTTGCCCTACGCCGGCTTGACGACTCGACCCACAAAGAGAGAGGTAAGGATTATGATGTTGGGTTTAGGTAGCGTCGAAATAGCATTGGCGTTTTGGTTGAGTATAGCATCCGCCCTGCTGTGTGTTGTTTACGGAATTGTGAACTGGAACAATACAGGCAAAAGCGATTCCGGGGAGGATGTGTAAATGGAAGGCAAATTACTTGGAATCGCTTTATATCTCATCGTTATTTTCTATCTTGGCCTCAAAGCATGGCAACGAACAAAAGTCTCCACAGACTACATGCTGGCAGGCCGACAAATGAATCCATTCATATTAGCCATGTCCTATGGCGCGACATTTGTTTCCACTTCAGCGATCGTTGGTTTTGGCGGGGTTTCCGGCATGTTTGGAATGTCCCTGCTTTGGTTGACCTTTCTTACAATTTTTGTGGGCATCTTCATTGCCATGGTCTTTTTCGGAAAAAGAACCCGGCGAATGGGGCTGGCTCTGGATTCTCATACTTTTCCCGAATTCCTCGGACGTCGATACAATTCCAAGTTCATCCAACAGTTCACAGGCGGCATAATCTTCATCTTCATTCCCGTCTATGCTGCTGCAGTGTTAATCGGTATTTGCCGTATGCTTGAAGTCGCTTTCCCGGCTGTGAGCTACGGAGCATGGCTGGTTATCGTTACGGCCCTTGTTGCCATGTATGTCATCACAGGCGGATTGAAAGCAGTCATGTACACTGATGCCTTTCAGGGCAGCATCATGGCTGTCATGATGGTAATCCTTGTCGTGACAACATACTCAATGCTCGGAGGTGTCACAGAAGCACATCAGGCTCTTACGGATATGGTCAACCTTATCCCGGAGAAACTGATTAAAGGCGGACTTACCGGGTGGACAGAAGGACCTGCTGTCAAATCCCCGATTGGCCTTACAATTTATACGACGATTATTTATGGTGTTGGAATCGGTGTGCTTGCTCAGCCACAACTGGCCATTCGCTATATGACCGTACCTTCTGATCGTGAACTGAACCGAGCTGTTGCAATTGGCGGCATCTTCATTCTTTTGCTCACAGGAGTTGCGTTTGTAACTGGTGCACTTTCCAACGTCATCTTCTACAAGGAGTTCGGAAAGATCTCCATCGCAATGGCTGAAGGCAATTTTGATAAAATCATTCCAATCTACATCGACAAAATAATGCCCGGATGGTTCTCTGGTTTGTTCCTCGTCGCCATGTTTGCCGCCGCGATGTCAACCATGAGTTCCCAATATCACGTTGGTGGGACATCACTGTCTCGCGACTTCCTGGAGCAGCATGTGAAGATTGGAAATAGTGGTTCTGCAATGAAGCTGAACCGACTGGGAGTCACTATCACTGTTGTAGCGACACTGGTTTGGGCATGGCTTCTTCCTGGCGGAGTCATAGCTCGTGCAACTGCATTCTTCTTCGGTTTGTGCGCAGCTTCATTCCTCCCCATTTATGTCTTGGGACTTTACTGGAAAGGAATGACAAAAACCGGAGCCAAGGTTTCCATGGTCGGCGGCTTTGCTATTTCCATGTTCTGGCTCCTTTTCATCCACCTCAAGGAAGCCAAGCCCATCGGTCTCTGTGAAGCCTTGACCGGTAAGGTGACTCTCGTCGCCGATGCCACACCAATGTCTTGGATGTGGTTGCTTCAGTGGGTTGATCCCAATGTTGTCGCCCTTCCCTTCTCACTGTGCCTGGCCGTTGGAGTCAGTCTCGCGACCCGACGATTGAAGCAGAGTCACTTGAAAGCCTGTTGGGCCGGTTTCTAGTATCACTTCAAGCAACGTAATAATTTGAACGCCGGATCACTCAGATTCGGCGTTCTTTTGTATTCCGTGTTTGACAGCCAGGGGTTGGAAGGACAATAACAATTCAACTCAAACGAAAAGGATTGGATCAAGATAATGAGAAAAATTGATGTAAATGTTAAATTTCTTCATGAAGTTTGGAAAGAAAACACTCTTGAATATGCGACTCCTCATTCAGCCGGACTCGACTTGAGAGCTTGCATTGATAAAGAAGATCTGGAGATTTCCCCAGGTGAACGTGCAACCATTCCTGCAGGTATTGCCATTGAAGTCTGTGACCCTAGCATGGCGGGTTATATTTTTTCTCGAAGCGGCTTGGGTACAAAGGAAGGATTGACCGTCAGCCAGGGGGTTGGCGTCATCGACCCTGATTACCGTGGTGAAATCAAGGTTTCATTACTGAACACATCAAATGAAGTTCGAAAGATTCAACGCGGTCAGCGGATTGCTCAGTTAGTCTTTATGCCGATATTCCAAGGCATCATCAATCCTGTAGAAGAATTGGGATCAACTGACAGAGGTGTCGGCGGGTTTGGGTCAACCGGGAAATTGTAATGGGAAATGTTATGAGCAATAAATTTGACGCAATAAAAGAGCGGGAATCCAACCTTCTTTGCAATACCTATGGCCGCTACCCCATAGCCATATCCAAAGCCAAAGGTTCTCGCTTGTATGATCTGGACAACAACGAATATATTGACTTTTTATCCGGTATCGCTGTTTGCAGTCTTGGGCATTCGAGAGATGATCTTGCAGACGTCATGTCTGAACAAGCCCGAAAAATGGTACATATTTCCAACTTGTTCTATCAGGAGCCACAACTGGAACTGGCTGAGAAATTGCTTTCGACATGTGCTGCGGGAAAGGTCTTTTTCAGTAACTCTGGTGCGGAGGCGAACGAAGGGGCTATCAAACTGGCCCGCCGATATATGCGCAAGGTCAGAAAAACTGATCGATACGAAATTATCACCTTAGAGAAATCGTTCCATGGTCGGACTCTGTCAACCCTGACCGCAACTGGTCAGGAAGGACCGATCAAAGACGGTTTCTCCCCCCTTCCAGACGGTTTTGTCACCGTTCCATTTGGCAACATGAACGCTTTACGCGGCGCTGTTGGTCAAAATACGGCGGCGATCATGATCGAAATGGTTCAGGGAGAAGGTGGCGTACGTCCACTACCAACCGAATATGTTCGAGATATAGTAGATCTTTGCAAGGAAAACGGATTGTTACTCATAGTTGATGAGGTGCAGACAGGTCTTTGTCGTACCGGACGTTTCTGGGCCCATCAGCACTACGGCATACAGCCGGACATCTTCACTTCCGCCAAGGCGTTGGCCAACGGTCTCCCCATGGGCGCTGTGCTCTGCTCAGATGAAGTTGCCAAAGGTTTTGAGCCGGGCTCGCATGCGACCACCTTCGGTGGTGGCGGTGTCGTTTCAGCGGTTGCTTCCAAAGTAATTGATATTATGCTTGAAGAGCGCTTGGCAGAGCGTGCTATTGCGTTAGGACAACTCGCAGCAGAGGAGATTGAGCGCATTCGTATCAAGCACCCCGACAAGATAGTCGGCTCGCGTGGATTGGGCCTTCTTTTCGGCATTGAGCTTGCGTTTAACGGAACAGAAGTCTGGAAGCGTTTGCTTGCCAAGCGCATAATATGTAATTTGACCCAGGGGACAATCCTGCGCCTTGTCCCTCCTCTTACAATAGAAGAGGACGACATCCGTACGTTTGCAAACGAACTGGACAGCATTCTTGATGAGGTGGACGCATCTTGACCACATGAAGGCAAGCACGTATTCTCTTAATTAGAGGTTACTGAGATGTCAGATATTGGAGCACTGGAATCGATCAGCGAGTATGCGCCAAATCGATTTGAAGAAAAACGGGATGAAGTAGAACCCGTCAGAGAAGAGCCAAAGGAACAAATCCAGGCAGCTCCAGTGAAAGCCCATATGGAACAACAAGATCAAAAGACCACCATACAAGCCTTTCAATATACTGGGAAAGGCTCATTTATTGACAAAGTATTCTAGAATTAAATGAATTGAGTTATTACCGGCCGGGAGCACAGGCTCCCGGCCTTATCTTTTCCAACAACGGAGTTTACATGTCCACATTGCTCAAAATAGAATTCACGATCCCTGAAGAAATGGCTGATGAAGCAGGTCTCTTCATTTCCTCTAAAGTTCCTCATGGCTGGGAAGAAACTCCCGTCGACAATGGCCGCCACATGACCATGTATCTTGAAGATCATCCTCTGGGAATGGAGATTGTCAGCGAGTTCAAGAAAGAATTCCCGACAGTTGAGGTTAAGCATTCCGAGCAGGAATCAGAAGATTGGGCTATGGCTTGGAAGGATTTCTTCAATCCGGTCAACTGCGGCGAAACCTTCAGAATTCTCCCTCCCTGGCTCGAAAACGGTGAAGACGACAACACCACGCACATCGTTATTGAACCCAAAATGGCATTTGGTACAGGACACCACCCTACCACTGCTCTCTGTTTGGAAACAATCGGTGCTCTGGCTCAAAAGGATATCATTAAGACCAACCAAACTTTCCTCGATCTTGGCACAGGTTCCGGAATACTTGGAATAGGAATGTGTAAGCTGGGATTACAGGGAACAGGCCTGGATATCGATCCGCAGGCCATTGTTTGCGCTGTCGAAAATGTCCAAAAGAACCATGTCGATCAAAACATTGACCTGGCCATTGGCAGCATTGAGTGCCTTGAAAAGAGTCAGCTTTTTGATGTAGTCGTGGCTAACATTCTGTCCGGTCCACTTATTGAAATGGCCAGAGATATCATTTCGCACGTCAAGCCCGGTGGTGTCCTGATCCTTTCCGGCATACTCGCGGGTAATCAGGCAGACACCGTAGCAGATGTTTACGAACGGCAAGGTATTGGCAAGCCCGAGCGCTATATTCAGGGCGAGTGGGAGTGCCTGGTCTGGAAACAAGTCGGAGAATAATGACTTCAGCCGCTACCACAAGGTCCATGTATGAAGCGATGCTCGACGCCCTCGGCCCCAGTGACTGGTGGCCGGGGGATACTCCGTTTGAGGTCATGGTCGGAGCTATTCTGACGCAGAATACCAATTGGACTAATGTGGAAAAGGCAATTAGCAACCTCAAGGAGCATGATCTTCTTGCGCCTTTTCAAATGGCGGAATTGCCACTCAATGATTTAGCCGAACTCATTCGTCCCGCTGGTTATTACAATGTGAAAGCCAGAAGGTTAGCAAATCTACTCAACTTCCTGAAAAATGAAGTAGCATACGACATACAAGCCTTGAAAGAGTATCCTCTTCATGCGCTACGTCCCAAGTTGTTGTCTATAAACGGCATTGGGCCGGAAACGGCTGACTCCATACTTCTTTACGCCTTGGAAAAGCCGAGCTTTGTCATCGATGCGTATACATTTCGAATGATGTCCAGACACGGCTTCGTCTTTGAGGGGATGGAATATCATGAACTTCAAACGCTTTTCATGGACGCTCTGCCTGAAGATGTGGCAACCTACAATGAATGTCATGCACTGATAGTGCGTATAGGCAAACAGTGGTGTAAAAAACGCAACCCGCTGTGCCAAACCTGTCCTCTAAAAGACTATCTAACCAACTGACTCGATGAAAATTCCTTTCCTGATCTGCACCCTGCTTCTCTTACTCCACCCTTGCCCATCTTTTGCTGAGGATAAGGGTGAAGTATTACATGAGTCGTTACAACGACAACATCAAGAAGCTGACGACAAAGAACTCAGGGTTCGAGAACTAACCAAACAAGCAGGAAAAATTTCAACACAACTTTCTGACATTGAACATGATATCAGATTGTTGCAAAAGAAAATCAACGATCAGGAAAGTACTCTTGCAGCTATACGAGGGAATGAACAGGAAGCAAGAAAGGCACATTATGCCCTTGAAGAAGAAAAAAAGAAGATAATGAATGAATTGCGTAGCTTGTTACAGGCTCTGTGGCCGGTACACATGCAAAGCATTCAATCAAAGTTTAAAGGCACTGAAAGCTGGGATATGTTTGATCGCCGTTTCAACTGGTTGTCAGATATTTATAGTGCCGCCACCGAAAAGCTCAAAGAAGCACGTGTCAATTCCGGCAAAATATCTCGCAACCTTGAACGTCAACGGTTACTTGAAGAAGAAGCTCAGGCTCAGTTGACCGAGGTGAACAAAAGCAAAGATCGACTGCTGAACAGCAAGCTGGCCTTGCGCAAACGGTTACGAGTTGTTCGCAATGAACGTCAGAATACAGAGAAGGAACTGAGTGAGATTCTGGATACCATCCAGGAGCTTAAATACCAATTGCAGTCCCAAAAGACCAAGCAGTTTGGGATGTATAAACGAAGTCTTCCATGGCCGGTGGATGGTCGTATTGTTTCAGGGTTCAACCTCAAAGCCAAGCCACCTGTTCGAGGTTGGATACTCTCAGCAAACGACACCGCTAATGTCCAGTCGGTTTTCTGGGGCAAGGTAGTACACAACGACACATTACGCGGTTTTGGACATGTCATCATTGTGTATCATGGTTATGATTACTACAGCCTTTATGCATACTTATCCGAAACCTTTGTCCGAAATGGTCAGGAAGTCGAAAAGAATGAACCCTTGGGGGTGGTGGGATACAACCCCAAGACAGGCGGCCCTGGTCTGTATTTTGAATTGCGTTTTCACCAAAAACCAATTAACCCAAAGCTTTGGTTGACTACAGCTAAACGCTGATTCGACTTGGATGATAACACTACTCCGTTCCACGGGAGGACGTATGCGTATAACGCTCTGGATTGTTTCTTTTCTCTTGTTATTCACCTTAGCGATTGCCCCCGGGCCTACCATCGCCGCGAAGGATGATCACTTCCAGGCGCTTAAACGATTTTCGCAAGTGCTTGATATGGTTGAGAGCTACTATGTTCAACCCATTTCACGCAAAGAGCTCATCGACAATTCCATTAAAGGGATGATCGAAGAGCTCGACCCGCATTCCACTTACCTCACTCCTGAAGATTACAAGGATATGCAGGAGCAGACCGCTGGTAAATTCTCTGGAATTGGCATTGAGATCAGCATGGAACAAGGACGACTCATTGTTGTCGCTCCGATCGAAGACACACCGGCTTACAAAGCTGGATTGCTTGCTGGTGACCTCATTCTTGAGATTGATGGTGAATCTACCCAGGACATGACCTTGATGGATGCAGTCAAACGCATCCGTGGCGAAAAAGGGACCACTGTTGATCTCCTCATTCTCCATAAGGAAGCCAACAAGCCTATCGAAGTCCCCATCGTTCGCGGCACCATTCCCATTATCAGCGTAAAATCTCAGTCTCTTGAAGATGGTTACATGTATCTTCGATTGACAGGTTTCAAAGAGTCCACCACCAAAAACATGCGTGAAAAGATCAGGGACTACCAAAAAGACCACACCCTTAAAGGTATCGTTCTTGACTTGAGAAATAACCCAGGTGGTTTACTTGGTCAGGCAGTATCGGTTGCTGATACCTTCATTGAAGACGGCACAATCGTCTACATCCAAGGCAAAGACTCTGCCAATCGCAAGGATTTCTATGCATCCAAAAATGCAAGCGAAGTAAAGGTCCCAGTAGTTGTTCTGATCAATGCTGGCTCTGCTTCTGCTTCGGAAATCGTGGCAGGCGCACTTCAGGATCACAAGCGAGCCCTGATTATGGGTGAACGCTCTTTCGGAAAGGGATCGGTCCAGACTATTATTCCCATGACCGATGGTTCTGGAATCAAATTAACCACAGCGCTCTACTACACTCCGAATGGCCGATCCATTCAGGCAAAAGGTATTGAGCCTGATTTGCGCATCCCGTTCCTCGCTCCGACTGCGGACGAAGACAAGGCAATGCGTAAGCGATTCACTGTTCGTGAAAAAGATCTGAGCCGACACCTTGAAAATGGCAGTGAGCCTCAAAAGGTGAAAGACAAGGATGCTGAATTGTCCAAGGAACGCCTTGAACAAGACAACCAGCTCAGAATGGCTTTGGAGTTGGTCAAGACTCTCCCGAAGCTCAAAGAGATTAATTAAAAGCAGGAATAGTCTTCCATGGACGAACGTTCGCAGGAAGAAACCAAACAAGAAAGGACCGGATTGGACAGCCTTCTCTCAAGGCTGTACCAACCCGGTCCGTTGGTTTTCTTTTTCACAGTCATATTTTTGGGGTTGCTGGCATTAGGGTATTTTCTTCTCACAGAAGAGACTCCCCCGCCAAAGGTCGTTGCGGATACGACTATTGTCGAAAGCCCTACTCCTGCTCCTCGCATTTATGAAGAAGACACGAGTTCGCACCTTGAAGATATAGTTAAAAAGGTCGATCTCTCCATAATACAAACCATGCGCGACATGGGTTTGGAGATGAACAAGCTGGAACTCTTGGACGTAGAGATACGTCGTCATGAGAATGAAGGATACCATTACCAGGTACTCCAAATGCCTCCCATGAATGACTATGATGTCTTTCGTAAGAACCTCAAAGCACGAATGGCCCAAAGAGAATGTACGGCGGAAGTTGAGAGCGAGGCAGATCACGAACTACTCATATCCATTGCAGGGGTTCCAACTCATAGAATACTCTTGAAGACCATCCCCATGGCTCTTCCAACTCCTGAACACAAAGGTCCTAAACTAGCAATCGTCATAGACGATATTGGTGAAAACCTCACAGTTCTGAATGGCCTGATCAATCTCGATTTTCCAGTGACATATGCAGTTTGGCCACACGCCACGCACACTCGAAAGTCAGTGAAAATCATACTGGAAAAACGGCAGGATTTGATCATTCACTTCCCGATGGAACCCAAGGGTTACCCCCGTTACAATCCAGGTGAAGATGCCTTGTTCGTGGACATGACGGCCGACGCCATCAGGAAACAGGTTGCTGCCAACATCGCGCAGGTTCCAGAAGCGATTGGCGTCAACAACCATATGGGATCACGCTTCACGGGATATGCAGCGGGCATGAAGGTGGCGCTTGAGGAGTTTAACAAGCAAGGGCTCTTTTTTCTCGACAGTCTGACTACAGGTAAAAGTGTCGCCAGACAGACTGCGGCCAATGTGGGCATCTCTTTCTATGAACGCGACATATTCATCGATAACGTCAAGGATGTGAATGCCATAGTGCATCAACTCAAGAAGGCTGAAAATGTTGCAATGAAGGAAGGCTACTCCATTGCAATCGGCCATCCTTATAAAGAAACCGTCGATGCACTTGAAAAATGGTCGAAAAATAGAAACAATTCCATTCAACTCATCCCCTTGTCTTCTTTGAAGCCTGAATAAAAAAGGTAATGTTATTATAGGGTATTACCTTTTTACTAGAGAGTTTCTAAATAAACTCACCAAATTTATTCCCTATACAGGGGGCGAACTATTGCTTTCACGACCTCCCCTGTGTAACATTTTCTTAAGTTATCGCGTCTTATGGTCGAATAGATTAATTGAAGTCGGCCCATTTTTTGCTAACTGTTTTTTTATGTTCAATTTTACGACGCAGGCAAAAGCATGACGTGTAATATGGTAAATGAGAGAGGCTTTGTTATATGAGCAAAATCCTCGAACAAGATGAAGTTGATGCCCTCCTCCGAGGGTTATCAGGCGGGGATGTCGAAACGGAGACCGAAATACCAGAAGATGATTCTGGTGTTGTCGCGTTTGATTTGGCCAATCAGGATCGAATCATTCGTGGTCGCATGCCTGTTCTTGAAATCGTCAATGACCGCTTTGCACGACTCTGTACAAACGCATTGGCGAATACCATGCGCAAACGGGTCGATATCAACCCTATCTCAATTGATATGTCCAAGTTCGGGGACTTCATGCGTTCCCTGCCTGTCCCGACTTCCATTTCCATTTTCAAGATGGACCCTCTCAGAGGCAATGCCCTTCTGGTTGTTGACTCGAGACTGGTATTTGCACTGGTTGAGAACTTTTTTGGTGGCGCCGGCAGTCAACCCAAAGTTGAAGGCCGCGACTTCACTCCCATTGAACAGGCTATTGTAGAACGGGTTGTAAAGATTGCCCTGACCAATATGGAAGAATCCTGGAAGCCTGTTCATGAAGTGCATGTGGAAATGGTCAGAACAGAAGTCAATCCTCAGTTTGCAGCCATTGTCCCGCCGTCCGACGTCGTTATTGTCGTGACTTTTGAAGTCGAACTGGAGAATGCCATTGGTTCATTGATTGTCTGCCTCCCCTACGCAACCATGGAGCCAATCCGCTCCAAGCTGCATGCATCGTTTCAATCGGAACGTCTGGAAGTTGATCACGTTTGGATCAACCGCTTCAAAGAGCGCCTTATGGAAACACCTGTCGAAATGGTCGTCAGGTTAGGCAAAACAACGATCAGTGGACGGCAGTTACTCTATTTGCAGGAAGGCGATATCATCCTGTTGGACACCGATGAGGATGAATTGCTCGAAGCGGAAGTTGAAGGTGTCAGAAAATTTCATGGATTGCCTGGACGAGTCAAAGGCAATAAATCGTTTCAGGTCGTCACCGAAGAAGAAATACGCTATTAATATATTAAGCCAATCAAAGGCCGCACTATGCGGCCTTTTTTATGCTCTCTTACATCAAATGCTCTTGACTTTAATTGTGCCCAACATGCAATATTTTTCGACTAAAAAGAGAGGAGTTCCAAATGAAAAAGATTTTGCTTGTTATGTTCGCATTGGTTGCCATGTGCTCCACTGCCTTTGCTGGAAAAGTATATACGATCAGCGTCACCCAAATCGTTGAACACCCTGCACTCGATGCGCTTCGTAATGGAGTGTTGGATAGGTTGAAGGAGAAAGGTGTCGAGGTCAAAGCCAATATTCATATTGCGCAAGGCAATCCGGCTACCAATACCCAGATCGTCAGCCAGATGTTGGGGGAACAGCCTGATCTGGTACTGGCTATCGCCACCCCTGGGGCTCAAGCCTCTGCTCAAAAGATCAAGAATATTCCTATTCTATTCACAGGTGTTACCGATCCTGTTTCTGCCGGACTTGTTAAGAACCTGGACAACACAGATGGTACGAACATCACCGGTATGTCTGACTTCAGCCCAATGGACAAACATGTGGGCCTGATTAAAGAGATCGTTCCCGACGCTGAATCAATTGGCGTTATATACAACGCTGGAGAACCCAACTCCGTTGTCTTGGTCGAAAAACTCAAAGAAGAAGCTGCAAAAGCAGGCCTGAACGTTGAGGAAGCGACCATAGCCAACTCCAGTGGAGTGTATCAGGCTGCCAAAAGTCTTATCGGGCGGGTGAATGCCATTTACATTCCGACAGATAACACGGTTGTTTCCGCCATTGAATCCGCCGTCAAGGTCTGCCGCCAAAACCGTCTGCCCCTGATTGTTGGCGATGTTGATTCCGTTGCTCGCGGTGCCATAGCTGCTGTTGCGGTCGACTACTACAAGATGGGACTCCAAACCGGAGATATGGCCTATAAGATTCTTGTAGATGGAGTTAATCCGAGCGATATGCCGGTTGAATTCCTCCATGACCTCAACCTGCATGTGAATAAAAAAGCTGCTGCTTCCATGGGGGTGACTCTGCCTCAGTCTACCGTAGATCGTGCAGCTAAGGTCATTGAATAGCTTCGATGTGATATTTGCGTATTTTCCGCAATAAGTATACAAGGCGCGTTGTTTGTAACGCGCCTTTTTCTTTTGTTTTGGCGTGAGTCTGAACAATTGAAATATCCACCAATACCAACGACGGGACCAAAATATGACAGCATACGCATTGTTTGGAGCCTTAGAACAGGGGTTTGCTTATGGGCTCATGGTTATTGGTGTATATTTAACCTTTAGAATACTTGATTTTCCTGACCTTACTGTTGATGGAACCCTCCCACTCGGAGCTGCTGTTACAGCGGTAACAATCACCTCGGGTTATTCACCGGTACTGGCCATTTTTATTGCCGGATGTGCCGGCTTTCTGGCCGGAGCCATCACAGGCATACTCAATACCAAATTCAAGATTCTACATCTGCTCGCTTCAATCCTGACTATGATTGCTCTGTACTCCATCAACCTTCGGGTCATGGGGCGTCCCAATATGAGTCTGCTGGGCAAAGATACTGTTGTAGATTGGTTTATGGCAGCAACTGGCTGGCTGCCGCACATTTCCACCCCTGCCCTCTTTTTTTCTATCTGTGTTGTAGCCGTTGCTATACTGATTTGGTTTCTGCACACCGAAAAAGGACTTGCATTTCTTGCAACCGGCGACAATGTCCAGATGATTACTAGTCAGGGAGTAAACACCGATAATGTAATCATATTTGGCGTCGGGCTTTCCAACGCACTTGTAGCTATCTCCGGCTCTCTTGTTGCACAGAACCAGGGCGCTGCAGATGTCAATATGGGTGTAGGTACCATTATCGCAGGCCTTGCCTCAGTCATTATCGGTGAAACAATTTTCGGGAACAAAACCATTGCTCGGGCCTTGATTGCCGCACTTTTGGGTTCTGTCATGTACAGAGTCGCCATTGCTCTGGCTCTCGGCCTTAAACTCGGTGACTTCAGCTTCACACCAAGTGATTTGAATCTGATAACGGCACTTCTGGTTGTCACAGCGTTAGTTATGCCCCAAATGAAAAAGCGCTTCATGGCTGGGAGATAGAAATGATCAGCATCAAAAGTTTGTCCAAAGCCTTCAATAGAGGTGACGTCAACGAAGTACAAGCTTTGAACAATGTCAGCCTTGAGGTGAATGCCGGGGATTTTATCACGATTATCGGCTCAAACGGCGCTGGTAAATCAACATTCCTGAACGCCTTAGCGGGTTCATTTTCATTGGATTCCGGAAGTATCGTTTTGGACAGCGATGATATTGGAAGGTGGCCGGAATACAAACGGGCTGGAGTTATTGGTAGAGTCTTCCAGGATCCCCTGCTTGGCACCTGTGCAGGAGCTACCATTGAACAGAATCTCGCCATGGCTATCAAGCGAGGGATGAAGCGAGGACTAGGGCTGGGAGTCAAGAGTAAGGATCGCGATTTTTTCCGACAAAAACTATCCATTCTCGATCTTGGATTGGAAGATAGGCTCAAGACTTTGACAGGTCTTTTGTCTGGAGGGCAACGACAAGCGCTTACAATGCTGATGGCCACGTTGGTCAGACCCAAGCTGTTGTTACTCGATGAACACACTGCTGCTCTTGATCCCAAGACAGCCGGCATGATCCTTGATCTTACCGAAGACATTGTCTCGTCCCAGCAACTGACCGCCCTTATGGTCACACACAATATGAATCAGGCCATTACCATGGGCAACAGACTCATCATGTTTCATCGGGGTGAAATCGTGATGGATATCGCTGGCGAGGAAAAGAAGAATCTCAAAGTCGAAGACCTTCTGCTGCGGTTCTCCGAACTGCGTGGTGAAGCGGAAATCTCCGACAGAATGCTATTGTGTTAAGGCTGTTTTTCCGGACAGTCTTTTGGATTAATTGAAAACCATGTCGTTGCGGCATACGTGACATGCAATTGGAGGCTAACTATGTCTATTGAAAGAACTTTTTCCATCATCAAACCAGACGCCGTTGAGCGGGGTCTTATTGCCGATATTCTTAAAATGATCACCGATTCCGGTTTGAAGATTGTTGGCATGAAGATGCTGCACATGGACAAAGCCAAGGCTGAAGGTTTTTATGCCGTTCACAAGGAGCGCCCTTTCTTTGGAGAGCTGGTTGATTATATGATCTCCGGTCCTGTAGTTGTCTCTTGCCTTGAGGGAGAGGATGCAATAGCCTCTTACCGCAAGCTGATGGGCGCTACCAACCCGGCTGAAGCAGAAGAAGGAACCATTCGCAAAGCCTTTGGTGTAAACCTGCAGAACAACTCCTGTCATGGCTCCGATGGACCTGACACTGCTAAAACCGAGGTAGCTTACTTCTTCAACGAAGACGAACTGGTGGGATAATGACAAAGAAAATCGGATTCATAGGTGTAGGCAACATGGGCTCAGCCATTATCAAGGGACTCGCTTCCCGTGATGATGTCGAAATTCATGGCGTGGACCTTCACGGAGCCGCATTGGCCAAACTTGGCAAAGAGTGCGGTCTTGTAGCTCAGGATTCTGCTAAGGATTTGGCAAAAGTATGCGATTATATCGTTATCGCCGTCAAACCGCAGCATGCTGAGCCTGTCGTTAAGGACATCGCCAGGGAACTGACCGCAGATAAATGCCTAATCTCCATTTGTGCCGGGCTGACTACAGCCCACTTCAAAGAATGGACAAAGCACCAGAGTCCGGTTGTACGGGTCATGCCGAACACTCCTGCCCTTGTTAATGAAGGTGTTTTTGCCATCTCTCTGGAAGATTCAGATCTGACGGATGATATGAAGGAAACAGTGCCTTCCATTTTTGAGGGTATCGGCCAGGTTCATATACTGGCTGAAAAACAATTCGATGCCTTTACTGGTGTCATTGGCTCCGGCCCTGCATACGTCTACTACTTCATGGAATCCATGATTGAAGCTGGCGTTGCATTAGGACTCACCCGACAGCAAGTCACAGAAATGGTCAAAGGTCTTTTCCTTGGCTCTTCCAAGCTTGCCAGTGAGTCGGAGTTCTCAGTGACTCAGTTACGCGAGATGGTCAGTTCCCCTGGTGGAACGACTATTCGAGCTCTAATGCACTTCGATAGACAGGCTGTGAAAGGCGATATTATCGATGCAGTATTCGAGTCGTATAAGCGGAGCATCGAACTAGGCAAATAAATCAAAGGGCTCCAAATGGAGCCCTTTTCTCATTCTTTAATCCCCTAAAATTAGATTACCAATCCTATTTCCAACATGACAATCCAATCTACGCTTTCAATTGTTTTTATAGCATTGGGAGCAAGCATCATGCTGTTCAATCTGTTCTATTATCGACGAACGTTGACAAGCATTCAAAAGCAAACAACAGATATTCCGAATCGTATCTGCACCATGATCAAGGCCCACCTTTTATTTATGGGCTTTTTCTTTCTGAGCTATCTCTACGTATTATATATTTTTTCTGTCTCTGACATTCCCGGCTCTCTATTAGTCTCACTCATCTTCTTCTTTGGCGCAATCTTCGTGCTGGTCGGTATTCATATTCAAAACAGACTTTTCGCAAACCTGGAAACAAATCGATTAAATTTAATCAACTCCAATAACAGACTCCAGTTCGAGCAAGAACAGTTAATCGAACTCAACCGTCAACTCAAAACTGAAATTGAGGGACGCATAGCAGCTCAAGAGTCTGATCAGCTAAAAACGGATTTCCTGGCTAAAGTATCTCATGAGCTGCGGACTCCCCTGACTTCCATATATGGTTTTGCACAATTGCTGAATAAGCAGGTCTTGGCACTTGATCCAGACAACGGCAATTTTGAAGCCAAGCAAAAGCAGCTTCAGGATAATCTTGAGATCGTCAGCATAGAATGCCGCCGCTTAACGCGCCTTATCAACAATGTATTGGATTTAGAGAAAATCGAATCAAACCAAGTGATTTGGAACAATCAGAAGGTAAGTATTCACGAGATAGTTCAAGAGTCCTACGCAGCGGTTGAGGGGCTTTGGGTAAATACTGAAAAAATTCGTTTCACTACCAGCATTCCCAATGATCTTCCATTAATCAATGTAGATAAAGATCTTTTTATTCAAGTATTTGTGAACCTGATTAGCAATGCTGTCAAGTTCATGGATCAAGGGGTCATCGATCTGACAACTCACCAAAATGATGATGAAATATTCATTTCACTTTCTGATGAAGGGGTCGGCATACCTCCCGAACATATCAGTAGTGTGTTTGATAAATATTTCTTCAAAAAATCCATGAACCCCATGGGTGGGAAAAAAATCGGAACAGGTCTCGGATTACCTATCTGTAAAGAGATAGTAGAGCATTACGATGGCGAAATTACTGTTGAATCAACCCTTGGACAAGGGAGTACGTTCACAATTCGTCTTCCCAAATCAGTAGTTATCAAAAAAGACTAAACTCAAAACGACTTTAGCGAGAATCAAGCCGATCGAAGCAACCAGGGCTGTTCTTTTACAAAGATCGATCAACTGGTTAATTTTGAATGAGTGCCATTTTTCATTGAGCGGCCCTAAAATCGGCTTATTTTTTGCCTCTCCGAAATACATTGTTTCTCCGCCCATCTGCCCTCCTATCAGCCAAGCAGCCATTGACATAGGCCAGCCGGCATTAGGGCTTTCCATTTTTCTCGCATCGACCTTGAAGTGTTTTTTTGCATTACGTGTGTCAAGGCTCATCAACTTACCTGCAAAATACATTGCCCATGCAGTAAGACGCGCCGGTATAAAGGCCAAGACATCGTCTATCTTTGCGCCAGCATACCCTAACTGCTCAAACCGATCGTTTTTATAGCCCCACATGGAGTCCATGGTAGATACTGTTTTGTATACCCAAAGACCTGCTGGCCCGGTTAAAACAAGATAAAACAGTGGTGCTATAAATCCATCATTGAGGTTTTCACTGATGGTCTCAGCCAATGATCTACGAATTTCATCTTCGTTCATGTTGGCAGTATCACGGCTTACGAGCATCGAAAGAGCACGTCGTGCCTCTTCTAAATGTCCTTGTTCCACCAGATCTCCAACATGCCGACCTTCCTTGAGCAAACAGCCAAGTGCTAAACCCGCGTAGGAAAAATAGATGCCGAACAGCATACCAATGATCGGGATAGACACAAGCAATGTGATAACGCCCCAGGAGAGAGCGCATAAAAGTAAAAGAGTAAAGACACCTGCCAACCACAGATTACGCAAGTGCAAACGTACCTTGGACTCAATAAAATCCAAGGCATTACCTATATAACGAACAGGGTGTGGAAAATTGTAGGGGTCACCAATCACACTATCAAGCACGATGGCAATGACAGGGATGAGAATTGACATCATCAGCGCATCAGACATTTTCTAACTCAACTTATGCACAGAAAAAAGGCCGGGAGGAAATCCTCCCGGCCTCATTATTCCTAGTTTTCGAAGTACGATCTGAGTAACGCACTCCGAACGGGATGGCGCAACTTGCGTAGTGCCTTGGCTTCGATCTGACGAATACGCTCACGTGTAACGTTGAAGAGTTTACCAACTTCTTCCAACGTGTGGTCAGATTTTTCGCCGATACCGAAACGCTTACGAAGGACCTGCTCTTCTCTCGGTGTAAGATCGGATAAGACAGAAGCAATCTGCTCGCCTAGCTTTGTCGAAACGACTTCTTCGGCAGGCGCGGTTGCCTTCTTATCTTCAATGAAATCGCCGAGGCTGGAATCTTCCTCGTCACCAATCGGTGTCTCAAGAGAAATGGGTTCCTTGGCGATCTTGAGCACTTTCTTCACTTTCTCAAGTGGGTAGTCCATGCGCTCCGCAATTTCTTCGGGGGATGGGTCACGTCCCAGCTCCTGCACCAGATAACGAGAGGTCCTGATCAATTTATTGATGGTTTCAATCATATGAACAGGAATACGAATTGTTCTGGCCTGATCGGCAATTGCGCGAGTAATGGCCTGGCGAATCCACCATGTTGCATACGTCGAGAACTTGTACCCTCTCTGGTACTCAAACTTGTCAACCGCCTTCATGAGACCGATGTTACCTTCCTGAATCAGATCAAGGAACTGCAAGCCACGGTTGGTGTATTTCTTGGCGATTGAAACAACAAGACGCAAGTTGGAACGAATGAGTTCCTGCTTGGCACGCATGGCTGTCTGGTTACCACGCTTGATGCGCCACAGAACTTCTTCCAGGTCATGAACGGAGTGACAACACTTGTCCTGAAGACGATGCATGATCTCCAGTTTACCAGCCAGCATTTCCTTGAAAGAGAAGAACTCCTCCACTGTCATGCCAAGTGTATCTGCAGCAACAACAGGGTTGATCTCTCTGTCATCCACTTGCTTGAACAATTCTTCAATTTCGCTCTTTGTCTGTCCAACTGAAAGGACGTACGCAGAGAGGTCGCGCTGGCAGTTGTGCATTTGACGCACGTAGTCGTTGACCGTTTCAATAATGCGGTCAATAAGCGTCTTTTCCAACTTGATATCACGAAGTCGGTTTACGATTTCCTCTTTATAGTTGAGGATATCTTTCTGTACGCCGTACACTCGCTTATCCGGCAGCGCACAGTAGTCCAGCTTTTCGTAAATCTTCTTTTTCTTATTGTAGAGCTTTTTGACTTCAGCCAACAGGTGAATAACCCGCTGGCGTTGGTTCATCTCATCTTCGCTCGGGTCATCTTCCTCAATTGTCTTGACGACATCCTTGAGTTTGACTCGACCTTCTTCAAGATCTTCACCAACGCTAATAAGCTCTTCAACAGCTACCGGCACCTCTATCAGAGAGTAGAGAACATCCAGTTCGCCATTTTCAATTTTCTTGGCGATAACAACTTCACCTTCGCGATCCAAAAGAGCCACAGATCCCATTTCACGAAGATACATTCGCACGGGATCAGTTGACCTGGATGCGTAATCGGCAGAATCATCATCTTTTTCTTCAAGCTTCAAACTCTTGTCATCAGGATCAAACTTCTTTTCATTGCCGTCGTCATCGACGAGTGCAATGCCCATTTGATCAAAGATGGCATGAATTTCTTCCATCTGCTCCGCAGAGTTGTAATCTGAAGGCAAGGCCTTGCTCAACTCGTCGTATGTCAGGAACCCTTTCTTTTTACCTTTGGCAATAAGGGTTTTGAGTTGCTGGATTTCCTTAATGTTGCTCATCGTCCCTCCTGAGAGATTCTTCCAAGGCCCGAAAACAATCGTTTATTCGCTGTTGGTCGCCACTCAGCTGCGCTTCATGTAAAGCCTGCTTGAGTTGCCGCCTGCTTTGCTTTTGCTGTCCATCCGCGATTTTATTGCAGATATGCTTCCATTCGTCCAGTAAAGCGTGACCTGTCAAAATCGAGTCACGCATTTCTTCACGGCATCTGATGTAATAGCTTTTTTCCTGAGGATTCAGCATGCCTAGTAGTTGACCATGCTGCGTATTTATTAGCTTTTCCCAGAATGCCTTAGCCCACTCTGTAACGAGAATATTAGCAAATCCTTTTTCCACCAACGCCGGGATATAATCCGGATATTGGATGGGAAATTTCAAAAAATACCGATCGTCTTTGTCATCCTTGCCTGTAGATAATGGCCCACCCTGGTTCGCTTGCATTGGCTCTGGTTGGCGTTTTGGTTGCTGTCGAGGTGGTTGATGGGTATTGCGCGGTGGCGCTGAAACACCAGCATCACGCCTGAAATCCACTTCTGATAACCCCAAACCGCTTGCCAGACGAGGTAAGTAATACGCCCGCAACGAAGGATCGGACAATTCCGATAAAAAGTTCTTGGCCCAAGCCACAATATCCCTTGGAGCAAAGCTTGCCCTCAAGGTATTCATACAAAATTGCAATCCGTCAGGAGCCGCATTCATGCATTGCTCCAACCCATCAGTTCCCTGTTCCTGCAGCAGACTGTCGACATCCTCGCCATCAGGCATCAGTATTACGTTGCAAGCAACACCGTGCTGCAGAATCATTCGACTACTTTTCAAAGCCGCCTTTCGACCTGCCTCATCTCCGTCAAAAATCAGATCAATACGAGAGCAAAACCCTGCTACCCGTTTCACCTGATCCGAGGTCAGTGCTGTTCCCAATACACCGCAGGAATCCGTATACCCAAACTGATGCAGCGTAATAACATCCATGTATCCTTCAGTCAGGATCGCCCGTTTGCTGCGAGTCATGGTCGATCGCGCCAGGTTCAGGCCGTACAAGTGCTCACCCTTCTTGTAAATCGGCGTATCTGAGCTGTTGAGATACTTTGGTTCTCCATCTGTAATTATTCTGCCGCCAAAAGCAATAACCTTCCCCGATAAATCTTGAATAGGGAAAATGAGTCTTCCACGGAACCGGTCGTAAACATTGCCTTTATCATTTGAAGAAAGCAAACCGGCTTCCACGCCATCCTCTTGATTTCTTCCTTTTGACTTGAGATAATTGTCCAAACCATGCCAATCGTCAGGACTATAGCCCAGACCGAATTTCTCGATTACGTCGCGAGTAGTGCCGCGGTCATGGAGATATCTCAGCGCAACGTCACCAGCAGCCATTTTTAGATTGCGCTGAAAAAACGAACTTGCCTCAGCATGCATTTCAATAAACATGCGGTTGCGGGCTTTCCTTTCTGCAGCATGGGGATCATGTGGAACAGAGGACAACTCGATACCGGCTTCGGCTGCGAGTTGCTCCAGGCTTTCCCGAAATTCCAGGCCATTTATTCTACCGTGAAAATCAAGCACATCACCAGAAGCCTGACAACCAAAACAATAAAAGAATCCTTCCTCATCATTGACTGACATGGAAGCAGTCTTTTCCTGATGAAACGGACAAAGGCCGACCCAACGCCCGGAAACCGGCTTCAGGTCGACATAACGGCTCACTATCTCTTTAATGCTGATACGAGCTTTAACCGCTTCTACAGCGCTTCTGTCCACAATGAGACTCCTGAAAACTGCCTGCTATTTTAATTTGACCTCAGTCATGCCATCTCCACCTCGCTCTTCATTCGCAAGATTGAAGGAAGCCACTGCAGGGTAATGCTTCAGAAATTCATGAACCTCGCGACGCAAGGCCCCTGTCCCACGTCCATGTACAATTTCCATTTTTCCCGCCCCCTTGCGCAAAGCTCCATCCATGGCTCTTTCCAATTCTGCTAGTGCCATGTCTGCACGATTACCGCGCAAGTCAACTTCTACAACAAGGTCTGAAGGTTCTTTGGAAACAGTACTCGGCCCTTTGGAAGCGGCCGCTTTTGTCTTACCGGCAGGTCCAAGGTGCTCAGCCTTTACCCACATAGCCACACCACCGATGTCAACTTTCACCTGCTTTTTCCGCTGGTTGACCTCAAGTACTGTGCCGGGTTTATTCCATGCCTGATACGACACTTTGATGCCAGGTACAATATCTTCAAAAGAAAACTTAGGCTTTGCAGTAGGCTTCGTCGGAGCCAGCCCATCTACCTTTTCTTTGACTTCAGCCAATTTCTTACGAGCTTCTTTACGCCCAAGCTTCTCTGCCTGCCATTGCTTTACAATCGTTTGCGCTTGCGATTGGATGTTGTCCAACACCTTGCCTCGCTCTTTTTGGAAACGCGTTTCAAGGTTGGCTCGTTTCTTTTCAAGTTTGGCCCGTTCAATCTCAACAGCCTCAAGCTCTTCTTCCCTCTGAACAGCCATTTCGTTCAGTCGATCAAGCACAGAAGTCGTATCAGAACCATCCAACAAAAGGTATTTCTCAGCCCTTTCGAGGATTTCGGCAGGCATGCCGTGTTCTCGTGCAACATCAAGGGCAATGGAGGCGCCAACCTGGTCGTATGCAAGCTTAAACAACGGCTTTTTGGTTCCTGGATCAAACAACACGCTGGCGGCACGGACATAGTCATTGGCCATAGCGTAAGCCTTCAATGCCGGGAAATGAGTTGCGATGAGCGTTGTAGCCCTTTTCTCCACTAAAGAATCAATCACAGCTTGGGCCAATGCTGCGCCTTGTGTGGGATCAGTTCCAGCTCCAAATTCATCAAGAATGAATAAGGTTTGAGAATCAATGCTATCCCAAGCTCGTTTCAGATATTGAATCTGAGCTGTAAACGTCGATACATTTTCTTCGAGGGACTGCTCATCTCCCATGACAACAAAAATATTTTTCCACAAAGGCAGCGTAGAGCCTTCGGCAGCAGGCACTGGAAGACCGGAAAAAGCCATTAAGCTTATCAAGCCCAATGTTTTGAGGCAGACGGTTTTACCACCGGCATTGCCGCCACTGATAATGAGAGCATGTTGTCCCGACAGCAGCTCAATAGTTAAGGGCTGAACTCCCTCATCGGACAAGGCCAGCAAAGGATGTCGTGCCTTCATCAGTTTCGGGTTGCCTTCATCGACAACCTGAAGAGCATGCCCATCGTACTTGTTCGAAAGCGCTACCTTGGCCATCAGTATGTCGAGATTCACCAGTCCGGCATACGCCTCTTCAATACCTTCGAGTTCATCACGAATAAGTCCTGTCATGTACTTGAGGACTTTGTACTCTTCCTCCCGCTCTTCTTTCTTCAATTCTTGAAGGCGGTTGTTGGTATCAACCAGAAAGATGGGCTCGAAGTAACAGGTTTCGCCTGTCTGAGAATAATCGTGAATGATGCCTTTGATTTTGTTTTTGAAATTCACCTTGAGAGGTAATACATACCTGTCAGAAGAAATCGTCATGAATTCTTCCTGAATGGCATTTCCAAGATTCTCACTCAAAATAAAATCTTTAACGCGCTTGGTGCACCGTTGATGTATGCTGCGAATCTCCTGCCGAACATCCATCAAACCAGGAGAGCTCTCGTCTTTGATTCTGCCGTCAGGGTCTAGGCATCGTTGAATAGCCGAAACCGTTTTAACCGGCCATTCATAGGCAAACAGAGACTTCCAGAGAATGTCCCAACCTCTGTCCTCAAATCCTCGCAAGGACTCACGACAGAAGTACACGTTGTCCAACACCTGCTTAAGTGCAAACAAAGCATCCTGATCAATTACAACTGCCTGTCGATCAAGGTAAGTGAACAATCCATCAATGGGGGGGAAACTCTTCAAAGAAAAGCCTGACTCTTTAGCCCAGGCTGCTCCCTGCTCAAAAAGCATGGCACTGTGATTCACCGCCTCCAAAGAATCGAGAGGACAGATTTTCAGACAAGCCTCAGCCCCTGCCTCAGAGACTGTTAGACCTGAGAGAGAGTTAAGAATCTTGGGAAATTCCAATACTTGCAGTGTTCTGGATTCCATGTGAACCAATGCCTAAGGCTAGATATTGATAACAACGAAGGCTGTTCGAAAAGAGCATTCTTCAAAGACGGAAAAACTCAACCTCAAACGTGTTCACGTTCTGGTTGAGTCGCACCGCAGCACTATCAAGTGATGCTTTTTTCAACAGCCTTATGCGGACAGCTTGGCCTTAACCATATCACTAGCTTTCTTGCCGTCGACCTGTCCTTTGTATGCGGCCAAAACCGCACCCATTACTTTACCCATTTCCTGCATACCGGATGCTCCGGTCTCAGAGATAACCTTTTCTACTGCGGCCTCAAGTTCTTCATCGGAAAGCTGCTTAGGCATGTAGGCTTCAAGTTCCACCAACTCATCGGCTTCCTTTTTCGCCAAGTCATCTCGACCTGCATTTGTATACTGATCGAATGCATCTTTACGCTGCTTCACCTGCTTGGCTATCAGTTCAAAGACGACATCATCGGAAAGGGAATCGGACTTCTCATCGATCATCCGGTTTTTGATGGCCGTCTTGAGATGCCTCAAGACGGCCACTTTTACCGTGGATTTGGCCTTGTAGGCCTCGATGTAGTCCTTGTCTATTTGTTTTAACAGACTCATGCTACATTCCGCGCATTTTGCGCATTTTCTTGGCAAGCCTTTTCTTAGCAGCAGCTTTCTTTTTCTTCTTCTGCACGCTGGGCTTTTCGTAGTGTTGACGCTTCTTCAACTCAGACAGAATACCTGCCTTCTCAACCTGCTTCTTGAAACGACGCAGGGAAATGTCGAAGTTGTCGCTATCATCGAGATAAACGCCGGGCAATGTAAATCACCTCCTCGGTGAACCGCTCGCCTAAATATTGGATACGAGCTGGCGAAATAAGAGAACCCTGATACATTTATAATCCATAAAAGGCAATCAAAAATTCGTTTTATTAAAAAAGAAAAACCCACTGAGATAATCTCAGTGGGTTTAGTGATCGAAAAAAACTTTGGGCTTAATGATCAGCTTTTTTTGCGTCACGAATGGACTGGAAGACTGTTACAGCCAAACCAAGACCAATGACACCCAAGACGACGTAAAGAACGCCGAAGAAGACAAAGTGATCAGGCATCCACCAGGGCAAATCCATGGGGAGCGGACTTTGGACAGTTTCACCGTGAATCATCATGAAATTTTCTCCTGATTATTTTACGGCGTCCTTGAGGAGCTTGCCGGGACGGAATTTGACGACTTTAGTAGCCGGAATCTTGATTTCAGCGCCAGTACGAGGGTTACGACCAACGCGAGCCTTGCGTTCGTCTACGGCAAATGTGCCGAAACCGGTCAGAGTAAGTTTGCCTTCTTTTACGAGCGTGTCTTCCACGGTCTCCAAGAATGCATTCAGGGAACGTTCGGCATTCGCCTTTGTCAGGTTTGCCTTTTCCGCGATTTTGACAACCAAATCAGCCTTTGTCATCAGTCCATCCTCCTCAATAAGATTAACCTAAGTATCGGTTGAAGTGCTTTCGAAAGCGAAAAAAACACGTCGGCACTTCTTTTCCTAACAACTTTTCTCTTGGCCTTAATGGAACTTTCGATTTGTGTCCAGTCCGAGCAGTTAAAAAAATGGAAAAAAACTCTGTTATATGGTGTTTTCCGAGGGGGATGGACCACTCTCCACCCCCTTGTTTGCACTTGAGAAAGTCACTCAAAAATCACTAACTACGATCTTTTGTGAAAATCAGAACGATAGCACATTCGATAACCGCTTAAACTGGCCTGGAGTCAGATTTTCAGGTCGAGCCTTGGGGCTGACCTCCTCGTTTTCGAACCAAAATTCTACATCTTCTGTCCATTTCTTTTTCAGTATAGATGACAATTGCTTCCTTCGCTGTTGAAAAAGCATTTTGATCAACTTCGCCAGTGCATCAGGATTCTCCGGCCATTGATCCATTGGAAGCGGCCTGAAAGCAACAACGGCAGAATCAACCTTGGGGCGAGGTCGGAAAACTGTCGGCGGAACTTTGAAGAGATACCTTGTGTCAGCAAAGTTGTTAACCCAGGCTGTCAGTCCGCCATACGTCTTGTTTCCAGGCTGGGCAGTCAACCTCATGGCGACCTCATGCTGTACCATGAAAATGGCTCGCTCCATTGTTTTGACCTGGCTGACAATATCCCAAATCAACTTGGAGCCCACATTATACGGAAGATTCCCCATAATTTTACACTGATTAAGTGTATTGAGTGAGTTCCAGTCAAACTCCAATGCATCCCCTTCATGCATTTCTATAGATGGATATTGATCCAGCAACTGCGAGGCAAGTTCATCGTCTTTTTCCAGAACCATAAACCGCTCTGGTCCCTCTTCAATGATGAATTTGGTCAACGCCCCCTGCCCCGGACCAATTTCCAATATGACATCCTGCTCATTGATTTCCGCAGATTGCACTATTCTACGGCATATATTTTGATCCTGCAGAAAGTTTTGCCCAAGGCTTTTCTTTGCTCTGTATGGTGTATCTTTACTCATTTTTACTCCCTCTTAGGCATTGATTCATGGTGACTAGCTTAACTGTATGCCGCCTGCAACCATATTGACACCCTATCAATTGTAGACTTATGAGTTCACGGTATTTACCATTTGGAGGTTGTATCATGAATTTGCGGGATTATATCAGAGATATTCAAGACTATCCCAAGGAAGGGATTGTCTTTTTCGACATTACACCTATTCTCAGCGACCCGGACGCATTCCGACATACGGTCGACTGCCTTGCAGAGAAATTCAAGGACTCAGGAGCAACGAAGATCGTTGCAGCAGAAGCTCGAGGTTTCATCTTTGGCGCTCCCTTGGCGTACAAGATGGGCATTGGATTCGTACCGGTTCGGAAACCTGGCAAACTTCCTCATAAAAACCGCTGTGTTTCTTATGATTTGGAATATGGCACGGACACGCTTTGCATGCATGAAGATGCTATCGCAGAAGGTGAAAAAGTACTGGTAATCGACGACTTACTCGCCACGGGTGGCACGGCCGAAGGCATGCTTAAGCTGGTTACCGAGGCTGGTGGAGACATCGTGGGTTGTGGTTTTGTCGTGCAACTCGGATTCCTCGATGGTCCCAAGGTCATGAAAGACTCCGGCCATGATCACTGCTTCCTTCTTGAAATCGACTAGCGAGTGAATATGACTAAAATCGGAATTATAGGCGGCAGTGGACTGGATAACCCCGACATTCTACAGGATGCACAAGACATCAGTGTTGAAACGGCGTTTGGAGCCCCCTCTTCCCCTTTGAAAACCGGTCGCATTGAAGGGCGCGAAGTCGCCATACTTGCTCGCCACGGTCGAGAGCACACAATCCCTCCGACATTCGTCAACTACAAGGCTAATATCCAAGCGTTGAAAGAGGTTGGTTGCAGTCAAATTCTGGCAACTACCGCCTGTGGTTCTTTGCGTGAAAAAATCGACCGGGGCCATTTGGTTATTCTCGATCAATTCATTGACTTCACCAGACGCCGCGATGTGTCCTTCTTTGATTCCTTTGAGCCGCATAATGCAGTGCATACAGGCATGGCAGAACCTTTCGACAAGAATATGCGCAATACCTTGATCAAAGGATGTGAAGACCTCAACATAACCCACCACAAAACTGGAACGGTCATTACAATTGAGGGCTCACGTTTTTCAACTCGTGCCGAATCAAACATGTTCCGCATGTGGGGCGCAGATGTTATCAACATGAGTGTTGCCCCTGAGTGCATTTTTGCGAACGAGGCTGGCATCCCCTATGCCGCTGTGGCGATGAGCACAGACTACGACTGCTGGAAGACTGATGAAGCTCCTGTAACATGGGACGATATTCTGGAAGTCTTCAAAGGGAACGTTGAGAAAGTGATTTCCCTGCTCAAGGAAACAATCCGCAATATAGATTAGAATGACAACACCTTTGCCCGATTGCGATCTGCTGGTCCGCGCCGACACAATTATCACTCAGGATGAAAAGCGCCGGATCATAAGCAACGGGGCCGTTGTCATCAAAAATGATATCATCGCTGACATAGGTGCATATGCTGACATGGAGTCAGCATATGCACCTATTGAACGCCTGGACATGGCCGGCAAAATCCTGATGCCCGGCCTGGTCAATGCCCACACTCATTTACCCATGACGCTACTCAGAGGGGTCGCTGACGACCTTCCCCTAATGCGTTGGCTGGAAGAACACATATGGCCAGTAGAGCATCAACTCACAGAAGAGATGCTGCGTATAGGAGCACGCATTGGGTGTGCTGAATTAATCAGAACCGGGTGCACCTCATTCTTAAACGGTTACTTTAAGGAATTCACAACTGGAGATGAAGCTAATCAGGCTGGACTACGTGCCATCTTGGGCGAAGGTTTTTTCAGCTTTCCATCTCCAATGTTTCCAACAGCTGAAGATTGTTGGAAAACAATACGTGAGCTACATAGTAAATACAGTAGCAGCCAGCTCATCAGTATGGCTGTAACTCCCCACGCGGTATTCACCGTAAAGCCCGGCGACCTTGAAGCCAGCTACCATCTTGCAAAAGATTTGGGTCTCCAATGGCAGATCCACCTGGCTGAGTCTCCCGAAGAAACAGCCATTTGCCTGGACAAGTACGGCAAACGCCCGGTTCAACTGTTGGCGGATTTAGACCTGCTTTCGCCAAGCACGACCCTCCACCACTGTGTTGATGTGACAAGCGATGAGATTGCTATTTTAGCTGAGCATCAAGCAAATGTGGTTCATAATCCTGCTTCCAACCTTAAGCTGAATTCCGGAATATCACCTGTACAGGAGATGCTTGACGCTGGTGTTGTTGTCGGACTCGGAACTGATGGCGCTTCAAGCAACAATCAACTGAACATGTTTAGAGAGATGGGGTTGGCCGCACTCATAGGTAAAGTTCGCCAAAATGATGCGTCAGCCGTAAATGCTCAGTCGGTACTGGATATGGCAACACGAGGCTCAGCAAAATGTTTGGGGATGAGTGAGCTTGGACAGATTTCAATTGGAAGTCCGGCGGATTTGATCGCACTTGATTTATCCTCACCCAACATGATGCCAGTATACAATCCGATTTCACATTTGGTTTATGCAAGTACGGGTCATGAAGTGTGCATGACAATGGTTGGAGGTAAAATTCTTTATTTATATGGAAATTACTGGACAATGGACATAAAAGCATTGCATTACGATGCGTTGCGAGCAAAAGAATGGGTTGTTTCGGTGGCTAAAAAGTAAAATCAAGTCTAAAAAAACTTGACAACCACCCCCCATGGTGCATATCGAATTCTGCTCTTGCACCACAAACGAGATTAATATGCTTTCGGAGCATAATTTTAGCCGATTCATTTTTTAGGAGGAAGGCACACAATGGCCAAGAAAAAAGCTATTTCCCTTGAGGGCGCTGTAAAGACTGATGAAGGTCTCAGCTACAAGGGCATGATCATGGAAGAAATTGTTGAGAAATGTGAAGGTTGCGAACGTGTTGCTGCTGTAGAAGGCGGCAAGTACTGCCCTGCCTACGCCCAACCTGCAATGAAATGGGCTCACGGTGTTTGCAACTTTGCCACCCACGTCCGTGCAGAGGTTGACAGCGCCGGTGCGGTCAAGGTCAACCCGCTGAAGGCATCCAAACGTGCCGCTCGCGGTCGCTAGGAACCAGTTTCAGACAAGGGGCGGGGCTTGGACCCCGCCTTTTTTTTTTGCTTTGAGTACAAACAACAGCTATTAAAATGGCAGCCGGAGGCGTCGTTTATGAAATCAGTTTTTGATACGATAGAAAAACAATCTGATCGAGTAGTCGAACTGCAGACCGCTTTGACTGCCATTCCTGCCATGGGCCCTAAAAATGGCGGGGACGGAGAAAAAGAAAAAGCAGATTTTCTTTTATCCTACCTGAAGTCCATGGGAATTGCTGACATTCGTGAATATCGTGCTCCGGACGAAAGCGTCAGTTGCGGATACCGACCTAGTGTGGCAGCCATCATACCTGGCAAAAACACAGAAAAAACCCTGTGGGTTATTTCTCACACCGATATCGTGCCTCCGGGCGATCTGGGATTGTGGAACTCAGACCCATACACCGTGGTTCGCGATGGCGATGTCATTACTGGCCGCGGAGTCGAAGACAATCAGCAAGGAATTGTTTCCTCCCTGTTGACCGCCCATGCTCTGATTGACAATGGGATCACCCCTGAAATCAATTACGGTATGATATTTATTGCAGACGAAGAAACAGGCTCGACCTTTGGCCTTGACTACCTGCTTCGCGAACATGAAGAGCTTTTCAAAAAAGAAGACCTTATTCTTGTCCCGGATTTTGGTGAATCGACTTCCGATATGGTCGAAGTTGCAGAAAAGTCCATGTTCTGGTTGAAAGTCATAGTTGAAGGCAAGCAATGCCACGCCTCCACTCCGGACCAGGGGATCAATACTCTTGTCCCGGCCTCTGCAATGATCCTCAAGATTAAACAACTTGAAGATATTTTTGATGCGGAAAATCCCATATTCGATCCTCCTCGCTCGACTTTTCAGCCGACAATGAAGGAAGCAAACGTCACTAACGTTAACACCATTCCCGGGCGCGATGTCTTCTACGTCGATTCCCGCGTAATGCCGGAATACGACCTGGACGAAATCCTCGACCAGATTAAAGTATACGGCAAAGAAGTTGAAGACGAATACGGCGTAACCATTTCCTATGAAGTTCCGATGCGCGAACAGGCTGCACCGGCAACACCGGAAGACAGTGAGATTGTCCAGAGGACCATTGCCAGCATCAAGCGGGTCTACAACAATTCTCCGCGCCCCGTTGGCGTTGGTGGCGGCACCGTAGCCGCTCTGCTTCGCCGCAAAGGCTACCATGTCGTTGTATGGGCCACCCTCAACCACTGCGCTCACCAGCCCAATGAATGGGCCTCGATAAAGAACACGATCGGTGATGCAAAAGTTATAGCCGACATGCTGATCTCCTGATTCAGCCTACAGCCATGGATAAAGCTCCTTTTCCGCAGAAGTTCGACCTTATAGTCGTGGGCGCAGGTCATGCCGGCTGTGAAGCTGCTATGGCATCTTCCCGGCTTGGTCTGAAGACGTTACTGCTGACGATCAACATTGATAGGATTGGCCATCTCTCATGCAACCCTGCCATCGGCGGGCTTGCAAAAGGACACATGGTCAAAGAGATCGATGCACTGGGTGGAATGATGGGACTGTGGGCGGATGCCGCCGGTATACAGTTCCGCATTCTGAATACTCGCAAAGGTCCAGCCGTTCGTTCGAGCCGCGCTCAGATTGACCGCGCCGAGTATATGCGCGTTGTCCAAAAATCGATTTTTTCCCAGGACAACCTTTGGGTCTTCCAAGACACCGCTTCCGAAATACTTGTCGAAGATGGTCGAGCCTGCGGAGTTAAGACCGAGTTGGGCGAATCAATCCCCTCCGACGCAATACTGCTCACTACCGGGACATTTTTGAAAGGGTTGATGCACGTTGGGCTCAGCAACTTCAAAGGTGGCCGCTTTGGTGACCCTGCATCCAATACGCTTTCGGATTCACTCAGGTCACTCGGGTTTGAACTGGGAAGACTAAAAACCGGAACAACTCCACGCTTGCTGAAGTCGACTATCGATTTCGACAAAATGCAGATCCAGCCTGGTGATGATCCACCTCAGCCTTTCAGCTTTCGCAACAAGACGGTTCCTCTGGAGCAGGTCCCCTGCTATCTGACGTATACCAATCCGGAAGCCCATGATGCTATCCGAACCGGATTCGACCGTTCTCCGATGTTCACCGGCGTCATTGAAGGAACTGGTGCCAGATACTGCCCTTCCATTGAAGACAAGGTTGCCCGGTTCCCGGAAAAGGACAGGCATCAGGTTTTTGTCGAGCCAGAGGGGTTGGACAATCCTGAGATGTATCCTAGCGGCATACCGACCAGCCTCCCTTTTGATGTTCAAAAGAAAATGGTTGCAGCAATTGTCGGCTTGGAGAATGCCCAAATTGTTCGCCCTGGCTATGCCATCGAATATGACTTTGTCCCCCCGACTCAGATGAAGCCGACCCTGGAGTCCAAACATGTCGACGGTCTATATATGGCCGGACAGATCAATGGCACCTCTGGCTACGAAGAAGCTGCAGCACAAGGCCTCTGGGCAGCACTGAATGTTGCTGCAAAGCATGATGGCCGTGAACCATTCCTGCTTTCGCGTGATCAAGCATATATGGCTGTCCTGGTTGATGATTTAGTCACCAAAGGAACGCTGGAGCCATATCGCATGTTCACTTCACGCGCAGAACATCGACTGCTGCTTCGTGAGGGAAATGCCGATCAACGCCTGACCCCCAAGGGGCGCGAAGTTGGTCTTGTCGACGATCAGCATTGGGAAATTTTCACGCACAAAGAAAACCAATTACAGACCGTAATTGAGGCCATGAAATCGATACGCATCAAGCCGAATGCAAATAACAGGGAAATAATGCGCTCGATTGGCGCATCGATCCCAGGCAAAGCCGTTGAGCTGGCCGCCCTGCTTCGTCAACCTCAGATGACAATTGAAGAACTTGAGGTCTTCTATCCACAATTGGCTGAGATGGATGATGCAGTATTACGGGAAGCTGAAACACAGCTTCGTTATGAAGGGTATCTTGTCAAACAGGAAGAGCTTGTCAAAAAATTCAAGCAACTTGAAAACGTAACATTACCGCCTAGCCTGGATTATGCAAGTGTTGCAGGGCTCACTACGGAAGTAAAAGAAAAGCTGACGAACGTGCAGCCCATGACGCTTGGACAGGCCAGTCGCATTTCTGGCGTTACACCTGCCGCCATATCCTGTTTGGAAATCCACCTTAAAAAGCTTGGTTTTTTGTAACAATCCTTCTCTTGTCGTCCTATTGACAGGGGGTCTTCCACTGTCTAAATAGCTCTTATGCAATGATGCTTGTGTCTAATAGCAAAAACAGATTTCAGTAACACCTATCAAGGAGTCTGGTCTTGGACGAAGGGTCTGACAGTCGATTCATCAACATTATTAAAAAAATTTTTGGCAATAACAGCCAACATCTGGAAGAGCACATTCTTGAAGCAAAGGCTGAAGGCGAAATCGACCGCGATGAAGTCTCAATGCTTCTCAATATTCTTGATTTCGATGAAAAACGAGTCACCGAAATCATGGTACCCAGAAGAGACATGGTCTGTGCTAATGATCAGCAGACCGTGCAGGATGTTGCTCACCTTATAGTTACACAAGGTGCTCATTCGCGTATTCCGGTTTACACTGAAACCAGGGATCACATCATTGGTGTTGTCCACTCAAAGGATTTGCTGATCCCTTTGTTGAAAGGAAAGGATAACCTTCCCATCACAGATATCATGCGTCCTGCTTTTTTCGTTCCTGAAGAAAGTAAGCTTGATTCGATTCTTTCTTCCTTTAAGCGAGAAAAGCTCCACATGGCCATTGTTCAGGACGAGTATGGTGGGACATCAGGCATGGTTACCATGGAAGACGTTCTTGAAGAAATCGTCGGCGAAATTGCCGATGAATACGACGAAGTACGCCCCGATGACATTCAGGAATTGCCCAACGGGGTCTTCATAGTTTCAGGACGAACTCCACTGGAAGAAGTTTGTGAAAAGTGTTCACTGGCACTGGAAAGCAACGATGTCGACTCCATAGGTGGGTACATTGCTGCCATGGCTGGACGAATCCCCAACCAGAATGAATTTTTCACGTTTGGCGGACGGCGCTTCACAATACTTGAAGCTGACGATCGGCAAATCTGGTCAATCCGGATAGAAATCCTGGAAGAGGCCTAGGTGCTCTCCCTCGTTGTTTTTGCAGCACTGGGAGCCTGGATAGGCTTTGCCAATCCACTGCTACACTTTCCCCTGGCCGCATTGCTATTTCCCCTATGTCTTTCATGGATTGGCCTCAGGGCAGCATCCGCTAAAAAGGCATTTAAATACGGGTGGATCGCAGCTCTTCTGGCCGGTGTTGGAATAGTGTATTGGGTTGTCATCCCTGTTCAGATATATGGCGCTCTCCCCTGGTACATAGCCTTACCATGCCCAGTACTCCTGGCCGGAATACTGGGCCTTTACTATGCAGGCTATTCCCTGCTCATGTACAAAGCTGGCCGCCGACTGCAAGGAGTATCCCTTTGCTTGGTTGCCGGCGTACTTTGGGCTGCAATGGAATTAGCCATGGGAACCATGTTTTCCGGCTTTCCATGGATGAACCTGGGGTCAGCTTTCGTACCCTGGGTTTATGCCATCCAACCAGCTTCACTGGTGGGCGCATATGGATTGTCAGGCATACTTACCTCTCTTGCCGTGGCCTTGCTGCTCTACTCAACCTACAGAAGCACACCACTACTCGCTGTGAGCTTGATATTGTTCATAGGAGGCTATGGTGTCTACCGGGTTGATTTTAGCAAACAGCCTGAACCTGACGTTATGGTTTCGATCATTCAGGGAAATGTGGATCAAGCCCAAAAATGGGAACAAAAATTCCAGGCTGAAACGGTCAATACTTATATCCAATTGACACAGGAAGCCATTCAGAAAAATCACTCCAAAATTGTTGTATGGCCTGAAACAGCCATGCCGTTCTATTTGCAGGATAGAACTCCTTTCAACGACTCCATTCAGGGATTAGCAAAGGACTCTGGTGTACATATTGTCACAGGCTCCCCTGCATACAATGTCATCGATCTGAAAACGAGAGCGTACAACCTCCTCAACCGAGCCTGGTTGATCGATGAGACTGGTAGAATGACGCAGTCTTACGACAAAGAACACCTGGTTCCCTTTGGTGAGTATATGCCTTTGCAGGAATGGGTACCTTTTGAAAAGCTGGTTAAAGCCGTCGGGAATTTTGTGCCCGGGAAGAACAATTCGCCGCTGATCAGTGACGGCATTGCTCTTGGCGTGCTGATTTGCTATGAAGGCGTCTTTCCGGAACTTGCCCAGAAGCAAGTTGAAAAAGGAGCAAGTGCCCTACTTAATATTAGTAATGATGCGTGGTTCGGTGACACTTCAGCTCCTCGGCAGCACCTCAATCTGTCTGCCATGCGAGCGGTAGAGCAAGGTCGGTGGCTGATACGGTGCACCAATAATGGGATATCAGCATTCATAACACCAATTGGTAGCGTCCAGAGTACAACAGCACAATTCAAGGCTGAGACTTTAAGCAGCCAGGTTGCTCCGATCAAAGACAAGACAATCTACCATCAGTATTTCACTCGGATTAAAACAAGCATAATTATACTTGCCGTACTAAGCATTGGCTTTTTACTCTTCCCAAGACGAAAAAAAGATACATAGGATCAATCATACATGTCGGACTATGCTGAATTAAAATCACTTTCCTCTGATCTTTTAGAGCAATTCGCATCCCTTTGGGGGCGTCTTTGACTATGCTCAAACAGACAAGCGACTTGAAGAAATAGAAACAGAGCTTTCCGCACCTGGTGCTTGGGACAAGCCGGATGAATTGACTCCAACTCTTAAGGAGAAGAGTCAGTTAAGTACTAAAAAGCAGATGTATGACGATCTGATCGAGGCCAAGGAAGATCTCGAGGCCTGGCTTGAGCTAGCCAACGAAGACCTTGATGAGGAAGTCCTCACAGCATTGGAAAAACAGACAAAACTGTTTTCTTCACATCTTGCCAGCACAGAACTGGCGACCATGTTCACATTTGAGCATGATAAAAATAATGCAATCCTGGAAATACACCCCGGGGCTGGCGGAGTCGAATCGCAGGATTGGGCTGAAATGCTACTCAGGATGTATAACAGATATGCCGAACGAAAAGGTTTTAAAGTCACACAACTCGACTTTCAACCTGGAGATGAAGCCGGGATTAAATCCGTCACTATTCAAATCGAAGGGCTGTACGCATACGGCTTGCTTAAAGGTGAAGTCGGCGTACATCGACTCATCCGTATTTCGCCCTTTGACTCTTCCGGGCGCCGTCATACTTCCTTTGCATCGGTCGATGTTTATCCGGACATGGACGATGATATCGAGATCGAAGTAAAAGATGAAGATCTGAGAATCGACACATTTCGTTCAAGCGGGCCCGGCGGTCAAAGCGTCAACAAAACGAGTTCTGCCGTGAGGATTACCCATATCCCCACTGGTATCGTTGCCCAGTGTCAAAATGAAAAATCGCAACACCGAAACAAGGCCACAGCACTGAGGCTCATCAAGGCTCGCCTTTATGAAGTGGAGCTCAAGAAGATAGAAGAAAGCCGCAGGCAGGACTACGAATCCAAAGAAGCCATTGCCTGGGGAAGTCAAATACGGACATACACCCTGCAGCCCTATCGCTTAGTGAAAGATCATCGATCCAATAGTGAGGTCGGTAATGTTGAAGCTTTTCTGGATGGGGATCTGGATGAAATGATCAGAAACCACCTACTCTACATTCATGCGCATGGATAAACTATCTCAGTTCCCGGAAAATGAGTTGGCTGCTGAATTGGCTCGACTACAGGAAGAGTTGGGGAGCCATGCTACCGGCTCAACCGATGCAGAAAACACCCTATGGATTTTCAGGCAGATTCAAGGTGTGTCCTCAGATCAATGGGAAGACATTTCTCAAAAATACGACTTGGGTAATTGGCTGACGCTGCCTATAGATGGTAGTGCATACCCTCAGTTGAAACAATTTCAGGAAACCCTGGAACGACTGGCGTATCAAACAGAACACGATGCCTTAACCGGGCTTGCTAACCGCAGGGCTTTTGACCGTACTCTTGATATTGAAATCGAACGCTCCAAAAGGGCCAAGACACCGTTATCAATCGCCATTTTTGATCTGGACAATTTCAAATCCATCAATGACACCTATGGTCACCCAAAAGGTGATGAGGTTCTGGCCACATTTGCTAAAAAGCTCCAGAAAACAACAAGGCGTTACGACCTGGCGGCACGTTACGGCGGTGAAGAATTTGCTCTCATCATGGCAGGCTCGGGGCTTGTGAAAGCCCCACGTTTGTTACGCCGTCTGTTAGGCGAATTCAGAGAGATAGAGTTTGAGCGAACCGATGGCGACGGGACGTTCAGTGTAACAACATCTGTCGGGCTCACCTGCTTCAAAGGAAGTTCTGGGGTCACAGCCGAGGAACTTGTCAAACTTGCCGATGATGCTTTGTATGAAGCCAAGACCACTGGCAAGGATCAGGTCAAAGTATCCAAACTACTTTTTGTCGACAATGTTCCGAACGATACTTTGGTTCAGGCCAATGAAAAGCAATTCCTTTTTGGTGGAAAATAATGGAGACAGGACATGAATAGCAACAACACTTTGAGTCTTGCCATCATGAGCGGCAAGGGTGGCGTTGGAAAAACCAATATAGTGCTCAACCTCGGATACGCCCTTCATCAGGCAGAAATGACTGCCATGCTTATGGATTGCGATCTCGGATTGGCCAATCTGGATGTCCTACTTGGCATCTCTCCAGACCGGAATCTTCATGACCTTATCCAAAATGGCGTAGATGCAGAAGACGTGCTCTACCCCATCGAGGATGGATTCGACATGCTACCTGCCACCAGTGGCGTGCCGGAATTGGTTGAAATGGATGAGGATATTCAGGACATACTTTTCACCAAGTTGATCACTCTTGCTGGTGAGTACGACTACCTGATGTTGGACCTTGGAGCGGGAATCAGTCAGACCGTTCTGCAAATGGCATCCCTTACACAATTGCGAATTGTGGTTGTCACTCCGGAGCCAACATCCTTGACGGACAGCTACGCCATGATCAAAGTTCTGGCGACCCAGCATGACGTGAAAGACTTCCTTGTAGTAGTCAACCAGGCCACTTCCGCAAATGAGGCCAAACAGACATTCGAGCGTCTTGCTGCAGCATGTAAAAACTTCTTGAATATCGAACTGAGAAACTTGGGTTTCATCCATCAGGACTCAGCTTTGGTAGATTCCGTTCGCCATCAGACACCTCTTCTGAAGCATGCACCCAACTCAAAAGCAAGCAATGATATCAGGCAGTTGGCAAGCAAGATCATGCGCTACCGCCAAGATAATAAAGAGCGGATTGCAGCGCGTCCGATTTTAAAAGACCTTATTTCTTCGTAAAAAGTAAATAAGGGGTTGACGAAAAGAGCCAAATTTCGGCATAGTTAGTGAGAATTTATGATACTTTTACGTATCGATGTTGACAGCCGTGGTTCACGAACGCAGAAAACTCAATGTCTCAGGGGGACATCATGAACAAGAGCGAACTGATTAAGGCTCTGTCCGAAGAGAAAAAAATGCATGTTGACGAAGCAACCAATGTTGTTGGAGCTTTCGTTGATTCCGTTAAAGAAGCACTCCTCCGCGGCGATCGTGTTGAAATTCGCGGTTTTGGTAGTTTCAAGATCAAAGAATACGACGGATACACCGGCCGTAATCCCAAGACCGGAAGCGTTGTTCAGGTCAGACCCAAAAAGCTCCCCTTCTTCCGCCCAGGCAAAGAGCTGAAAGAATTTATCAACGAATAGATGCATTGGTTAACATATTGCCTGCTTTGTGGGGCACTTCTCCTGTGTAGTAGTGCTGCGCATGCAGAGCAACCGTTGTTGAGTATTCTCTATTCGGCAAATACGTTTGGCACGGTGCGACCATGTCCTTCATGAGGTGGTAAAACCATTGGAGGTGTGGCCCGGCGGGCCACGTATTTTTTTGATGTGCATCGTTCTACGGCTCCGACAATCAAGGTCTCTGGCGGATACGAGTACCTGAGTCCGGAGAGCACATCCCTGCCCCTTTCTGATCTGAAGGGTTTAGTAAAAGCCTATGACTTCATTGGCTATGATGTAGGTTTGTTATCAAAAGAAGAAGCTGCTTTTTTTGAAGAATCAAACTGTGTTCCAGATTCGTCCCGAAAAACGACGGAGAAAGAACCATTCACACTGATCACTTTAGAGACAGGCGAAAAAATCGGTTTTTTGCGGTTTCCATCACTTGATGAAATCGACCAAATCCCAACTGATGCCACTCTAAACTCTCTTTCAGATCAAATCAAAAAACATAAGCAAAGCGTGAAATTGCTTATAGGTATCACAGATTGGGGTTGGAAAGTTGAACGAGAGTTTTTGGCTAGAAATCCGGAACATATTCCGGACATACTGTTAGGCAGTGGTAATGGATCCGGCGTCACAGGGCGTATCCTGGCCGATGGTAGATGTATTTGGTACAGGACATACAATAAGGGGAAAACGGTGATCGAGGTCAAACTGCTTGCTTGGCCCGACCGTACTAAACCTTTTGCATGGTCTGAACCTGAGAAAATCATCTCTCAATCAATCGGCTTAAGTGACAAATATTATGACAACCCGGAAGTAGCTAACTTTTTCAAGTAAAGGCTACTCACTGCAAACATGCAAGACATCCAGGAGGATGAAAATGGAATTTCGAGGAGCATTTACCGCTCTTTCCACACCATTTACGAATGGTGAAATTGATGAAGAAGCCTACCGCGCATTCATTGAATGGCAGATAGAACAAGGCATTGACGGCCTTGTCCCTTGTGGCACCACAGGTGAAGCCGCAACAATGAATCATGAAGAGCAAGGACGGATCATATCTATTTGCGTCGATCAAGCTAAAGGCCGAGTCCCTGTTGTAGCCGGAGCCGGTTCAAACTCGACCAAAGAAGCCATCCAGTTAACAAAGCTCGCCAAGGATGCCGGAGCAGACGCAGCCTTACAGATTACTCCTTATTACAATAAGCCTACCCCAGGTGGACTGGTGGAACACTTCAAGGCTATTGCCAAAGAAGTTTCCATGCCCTTTGTTATATACAATGTTCCTGGTAGAACTGGCTTGAATCTGCTTCCTGAGCATTTGAAAATGATTGTGGACGCAGTACCCGAAGCTATTGCTGTGAAAGAGGCAACAGGAGACCTGAATCAGGCCGCACAGGTAATAGAGCAGTGTGGAAAAGAGTTTAATCTCCTCTCAGGCGATGACTTCACCGTACTTCCCCTCTTGGCAGTTGGTGGACGCGGCGTGATTTCCGTCATTTCGAATATTATGCCTGCTGCCATGAGTGGAATGTGTAAGGCTTTCTTCGAGAAGGATCATGAAAAGGCGCTTGATCTTAGCCTTCTTATGGCACCGGTGAACCGTGCCATGTTCATGGAAACCAACCCGATCCCAGTCAAAACATCACTTAAGATGATGGGGCTTTTCAAGGAAGCGGAATTCAGGCTGCCTATCGTTCCCCTTCAGCAAGAGAATCTACCGAAGCTAGAAGCTGTGCTGAAAGAAGCCAAAGTCATTTAGTAATAGAGCTCACTAAAAAAGCGGAGAGGTTGCAACCTCTCCGCTTTTTTTTGGGCTTTTACCGACCATTATTCGCCCCCCTACTTCAAACAAAAAAAGCCCGGTGCGTATGCACCGGGCTAACTTTGCGCTCAATAACAGATCTGCTTAGCCTTCGAAGGCTTTGATGAAGTTAGGAGCAACCTGCTTCTTGCGGCTCATAACGCCATCCAGGTAGACAGGCTCGCCCTTGGTGGCGACACCAAAAGCTTTTTCGACGACAGTAGGATCGTCGGATGCGATCAGCATCTCGGAGCCTTCTTTCATGATATCGGTCAAAAGCAGGAAGACGGAGTGACGGCCGTCAGCTTTGACTTTCTCGATTTCAGCCTGGAGAGCTTCTTTGTGAGCATCCAGCATGGACAGATCAACAACTTCCAGCTGGCCGATGCCAACTTTGTTGCCGGACATATCGAAATCTTTGTAGTCACGGAAGACCAGTTCACTGGCGGAAGCGCCGTCAACAGCGGACTTGACCTTGAACATTTCCATGCCCAGAGCTTCGATGTCTTCAACACCAGCAATCTTGGCCAGAGCTTCTACAGCAGCCTTATCCTGGTCAGTGCAAGTGACAGACTTGAACATGACGGTGTCGCTCAAGATAGCACACAACAGGATACCAGCAACGTTAGCCGGGATCTCGATGTTGTAGTAGTCGTACATAGCCTTGATTACGGTACCGGTACAGCCAACAGGCCAAACCCACATTTCAAGAGGATTCGGAGTGGTTACGTCGCCCAACTTGTGGTGATCAACAACAGCGATGAGTTCGCCCTTGTCCAGATTCTCGATGGTCTGAGAGATGTCAGTGTGGTCAACCAGGATAATTTTCTGGTCGGTAGCGTCAGTGACAACTTCCGGAGCAGCAAAACCAAACTTCTCAAGAACGAAAGCAGACTCAGGGGCAATTTCGCCCTGGGTGATAGCTTTGGCTTCCTGACCACGCTTGGTGAAAAGATCAGCAACAGCAATAGCGGATGCAACGGTATCCGTATCCGGATTCTTGTGTCCAACAACCAAAATAGCCATATCAAAATCCTCCTAATTAAATGAATCCTGATGAACAGGAAAAATCACTCGTTGAATAGAATGTGCCAAATATCACAAACTAGATCGGCTGCCAAGTTAAAAACACCCGGAAATAACGAAAACAGCGATGATTGTAATACCTGTAGTGAGGACAATGTTAGCTTGTTTCAGTCGCAATGCCATTAATCCGCCGATAGAGGCCGCTATCCACAAATGAGGCCAGGAAATTTTAATCGTGGTAAACAGCGTGGGATACAACCCTGCTACAAACTGAAATGTGAAATACAACACAAGCGTTGAAACATAGAAAAGGCCCCATGCAACAACAAACGTTCTGCCGGCAGATCGTGCGACGATTTGAGTCGGAATAGCGTCAGACTCTGGATTTCGAGCCCAATTGAGCAACCTGTTGTAGTTCACTCTCTCCCTGTCTCGAATCACTCCTTCCATTTTCGCTCCAAACCACGCCATGGGCATACTGGCGAAGAAAATGAAAACCATTTGAGATGGGGTTTCATATCCTAAAAAGGTCGCAAGCGATAATGCGGAAAACGTGGCAGCTGTCAGATGAGGAGGAATAAATGTGCCAACAGGGATCAAATCTAACCAGAAAAGCTCAAAGAAGATGGCAATATAGAGGCTGAGGGTGTAGTCACCTGTCAACACACCCCAGAAAAGGCCTACGACAAGCGGACGTTCAAGAAATCCAATACTAATTACATATCGGAACAAGGAAAAGAGGGCAAAAAAAAAGCAACAATGGCAAACCAAGCAAAAGGACTTGTGACCGGCATACCTAGAACCTCACCTGAACAGGATCATTGGGAACACAACGAAAATCGAGTTCAACGCCTTTGCGTGATAACACTTTCAAACAGTGTTCATCGTCATCAGAGAGTGCAACACTTGGTGAAATTTGCTTTTTTCCAGGGCTGTAATGGACGTTGCCAATGTTTAATGACGCAAAGCAAAATCCACGGTCATATGCTTTTTTAGCATCAGAACAACTAGAAAACAGTATAATGACAGATCCACTGTTCTGACTGCCGAGAAAATCAATCTTTGCAGAAAGGTCGTCAATACCAACAAAAACACTGGTGACACTGTGTGGTATGGCAAGCGACATTATTTCTTGTTGGAGGGCATCTTTTGACAACTCATCGTTGGCCACAACAACAACTTCTGCCCCGGTATAAGGCAACCATGTTTCAATGATTTGGCCGTGGATCAAACGATTATCAATTCGAACAAGAGTCACGGGGCTTCCTATTTCTTAGTCCTTTTGCGCAGCATGGCACCAGCAACTTTGATACCTTGTGTTCCTGCAACGCGTACTTTCTCCGCCAATGGCTCCAAATCCATAGCCCTGCCCTGTATAGCTGCTACGAGCATCGGCAGATTCACACCGGTAATGACTTCAAGTTTTTCGGACTTCATGAGTGAAAGACTCATGGTCGTAGGAGAACCACCAAAAAGGTCGGTCAATGCCAGCACGCCTCGCCCTTCATCTACGGAACGAATCGCCTTGCGGATTGACTCCATGGTTTCATCAACCCCCTTTTCGACATCGACCCCAACTGCAACACAATTCTCCTGTGGCCCCAGCACGCTGGTACCAGCCTCAAGCAGGGACTGCCCAAAGTCCCCATGTGTCACTATAACAACACCTATCTGTCGGGCTTTTTTCTTCTCTGATACAGTCATGTTTATCCAAGTTCCATGTGTCTGTGTTCAATTGTGACTGCATACCCTTTTTCTTTCAGTGTCGCCAGCAAGGACTCTGCAACAGAGACAGAACGATGACGACCGCCTGTGCAGCCCAGGGCCAGAGTTATTCTATAGCGACCTTCATTCGCATACAACGGCAGCATATATGTTATGAATTCAAGAAATTTTTCGTTGAACCCACGCCCTTCTTCACTTTCAAGGACATATTTTTGAACGGCATCGTCCAATCCGGACATCTGCTTGAGTGAGGCATCAAAGTATGGGTTAGGTAAGAATCGTAAATCAAATACGAAATCAGCCTCAGTAGGAACGCCATACTTGAAGCCAAACGTAATCACATGAACCCGCATTCCAGAGCCGAGTTCCTGAATAGCATCCCATTTGCTTTGAATGACACGTCGCAAGTCGTGAACAGAATAATCGGTCGTATCTAACACGAGGTCAGCATTTTGCCGAATGGTGCTCAAAAGCTCTTTTTCGTGCTCAAGCGCTTGTTCCAACCCCAAAGATTGACTCTCAAGAGGATGCATCCTCCTGGTTGTCGCATAACGCCGAACCAGTTCGGATCGTTTTGCTTCAAGGAAAAGAACCTGTGGTTTAAAACACAAAGTCTGGAGCTCGCGCAAAGCTTCATCCCAGCTCTCCACCAACTCCAATTGACGCATGTCCATGCCAAGCACCAGGCCCCTATATCGAGAGTCCTGCCGAATCATCAATTCGGCAATTTTGGCCGACATGCCAGCGGGCAACCCATCAATAGAGAAGAAGCCGAGATCTTCAAACACCTTAAGTGCGGTACTTTTCCCTGATCCGGAAAGACCGGTTACAATAACCACGGGAAATGAATTGCATGTACTCAAGAAGAGACCCTTTGCGAATTATACGTCTTGTAGAAGCTTCCAGAGTTCTTCAACATCTTTGGCTTCCATGAACCGTTCTCGAAATTCTTTATCTTTAAGCACTCTGGAAATCTGAGCGAGTATCCGAAGATGCATCCCCGCGATTTGCTCGGGAGCAAGCACCAGGAAAAAAATAGAGCACGGGCGATTGTCCAGCGCTTCAAAGTCAACCCCTTCAGGGCTTCTTCCTACGACAACAACGACCTTTTCCAGGTTCTCCAGTTTACCATGAGGAATGGCAATGGAGTCTCCGATGCCCGTAGTGCCGAGTTTTTCACGATCAAGAAGGACACGGACTGCGTAGTCCGTGTCCAATTCGGGAAGAGCTTTACCCACAGGGGATATGAGTTCCATCAAAACCCCCGACTTTGAGTCGGAAGTCAGATTGGGAAGGATCAAATCCTTCTCCAGATAATCACCTAATTTCATAATTTAATTACCAGGATCAATCAGGCCGTAATCGCCGTTCTTCCGCCTGTAAATGACATTAACACCTTCTGTTTCCGCATTCAGGAATACGAGGAAATCATTGTCGAGCGAATTCAGTTGCAATGCAGCCTCATCAATGGACATTGGCTTGGGTTCATATGTGTCGGTGCCAACAATGGTAGGTCCGGCCTCCCGATTGCTTTCTTCATAAGCGAAGAAATTGGTCTGCACCTTGTTGCCTCGCCCGGAACGGACACGAGACTTCATCTTTTCACGCATCTTTCGAAGTTGTGCTTCCAACTTGTCAACGACCATATCAATGGTCGCATACATGTCTTCGGAGTCTTCATACGCTGATATATGGATATTATCGGCATTCAGGATAACATCGGCCTTATGGCGAAACTTGTCGACCGACAGGTTTACCTGAAGATCGGCCTCATCGGAGTCGGAGACGAACTTGCCTACCTTTTCAAATCGCTTTTGTGCATAGCCCTTCAAATGATCGGACGGCTCAAAATCCTTGAAAGTGAAGCTTATGTTCATGTGCTACCTCCTGTTTATAGGTCCAACAAGTTCAAAATCAGAAGTACTGCTTGCGCTTGGACGAAGATGGAATCCCCATTGCTGAGCGATACTTGGCTACGGTACGCCTGGCGATGTTCACCTCAAGCTTATCCTTGAGTATTTCGCCAATTTTTTCATCGCTCAACGGTTTCTTCGTATCTTCTTCGGCAATCATCTGTTTAATAAGTGCCTTAACGCTCTCCGAACCCACCTGGGAACCATCGTCAAGGTCCAACGCACTGTTGAAAAAGAACTTCAACTCAAATATCCCGTGCGGAGTGGAAACATACTTGCTCGTGGTAATCCGGCTAACGGTGGATTCATGCATTTCGATGTCTTCAGCAACCTCCTTGAGTATGAGTGGCTTCAACTTTGTGACGCCCACTTCAAAAAACTCTTTTTGAAAACGAATAATACTTTCAACTACTTTATACAAAGTTCTCTGCCGTTGGTACAGACTTTTCATCAACCAGGCTGCAGAACGCATCTTTTCCTGAAAATACTCTTTCTCTTTCTCGACAGCTCCGCGCATGGAGTCCATGTAGAAAGAATTCATTTGCAGTCTCGGCATTCCATCTTCATTCAGAATGATGACAAACTCATCACCATACTTGTAAACGAAAACATCAGGACTGACATAGTGCGGTTCAGTACTGGAAAAGTTGGTACCGGGCATCGGATCAAGTGTCTGCATGAGATCAAGATATTCCTTGAGTTCTTCCATGGATATCTTGAACTTCCGCGCCAACGGCTTGTATCGATTCTTTTCGAGGTCTTCCAGGTGATCCCTGACAAGGGATTGGAGGATGGGATCGTCGTAACCAAGAACCTCCATCTGCACTTCCAAACACTCTTGAGGGGTCCGTGCACACACACCAACCGGATCAAGGCGCTGAATGCGATGAACAAGGTTGTCGATCTCCTCATCCGTTGCGGGGACCATAGATCGTATCTCATCATTGGATGCCTGGAGGTATCCATTATGATCGATATTCCCTATGACCGCCTCACCTATCTCAATCTCCCGCTCAGTGAAATTGGACAAACGCATCTGCCAGTGGAGATGACCTTCCAGCGAGGGCTTGGATGCCAGGCGAGCTTCAAACGACACCCCTTCTTCCGGGACTTCAGAGTCCCTGGATGCCGCTTGCTTGGATGTACTGGAAAATTCACCAAGATAGTTTTCCCAGTCAGCAGTCCGAACAAGTTCCTCTTCAGCCTGGGACTCTGTCAACTCTTCTCGCTCAGGAATTTCAGTTTCCGTTTCTGCTTCATCCAGAAACGGATTCTCCATCAATTCCTGCTGAACAGTCTCCAGCAGCTCCAAACGCGAAAGTTGCAGCAGCTTGATGGCTTGCTGCAGCTGAGGCGTCATGACCAGTTGCTGCGAGAGCTTGAGTTGTTGTCTAAGTTCGAGTCCCATATACCAGCCTTAAGGCATGCTTCCAAATACTGCCTAAATTGAATCCATTAATAAAAACCAAATAACTTGAATATCATTATGACACACTGAAAACCATGTGGCAAGCGTGCAAATATAACTATTGAAAAATATGAACTATTTTACAAACATTCGCCCCATGAAAAAAGTGTACCAACGTTTACATGGAGTGTAAATCGACTTATCAAAATAAGGCTTGATAAACTACAACCTGAAGTCTTCACCAAGATAAATTTGCCGAGCCTGACTGTCTTCAACAATCTCCTCTGGCGTACCTTCAAGAATTACCGTTCCCTCATAGACGAGATATGCCCGATCACAAATATTCAAAGTTTCTCTAACATTATGATCGGAAATCAGGATACCGATCCCCATGCTTTTCAAGACTGAAATGATTTCCTGAATATCGATTACAGCAATAGGGTCGATTCCGGCAAAGGGCTCGTCGAGAAGAATAAATTTTGGATTCATTATCAACGCCCGAGCGATTTCCAAACGACGACGCTCACCACCAGACAAAAACATGGCTGGTTGATCCGCCAATTTCGTAATCCGGAACATTTCCATCAATTCTTGAGCACGGGCATTCTGGTCTGCTCGGCTCAGAGCTGTTTGTTCCAATATGATTTCAAGATTCTGTCGTACGGACAGTTTTTTGAAAATGGAACTCTCCTGAGGCAGATAGCTGACCCCCATTCGGGCGCGTTCATGAAGAGGTTTATTGGTGAGAGGCTCATCACGCAGTGTCACCCTACCTGTATTGGGTTTGACAATGCCAACGAGCATGTAAAAGGTGGTCGTCTTGCCTGCGCCATTTGGCCCCAACAACCCAACGACCTCCTGGGGGTTCAACTCTAGGTTGATAGAGTGAACAACCTCTTTTTGCCCATATCGCTTGGACAGATCAGCAGCAACAAGACCCTGTGACATTATGGTACCTTCACGCCTTCCGGGGTCATGAAGACAGCCCGCACACGCTTTCCGTCACCACCGACAACTTCACTACGGTTTTCACGTGCATAAAAATTGATAACGTTACCACTCAGGCTGTTGGAACCATCCTGAAGTTTGGGGTTGTCTTCCATCTTGAGGAGCTGACTGGAAACATAATACGTCAGCTTTCCGCAGGATCCTTTGGATGTTCCTTTCTCTGCACGGACATTGCCCTCGGCAACGATACGATCAATGGAATCAGAGGTTAATGAGGAACCTTGAGTGGTAGTGAGGAATGCCGTCAGCTTCTCTGACCAGAGGGTCAGCTTTCCATGAATTGCTACGACGTTGCCGACAAAGGACACGGTCTTTTTCGCCTCATCGTATATCATTCGATCTGAAGTAATCTTTACAGGTGCCCCTGTAGCTTCGAGTCCCCCACTACTTTTAGCCTTTTCAGGCTGTGCGCTCACTCCAGATTTGATTTCTCCAGTACCTGATACTCCGGAACTCTCTTTGCCTGCCCCACTCACAGGAACCAAGTATGCTGCATTGGCATATCCGACAGCATTCTTCAAATCCCTGACTTTCTCATTGAGGTTGAAAATCGCGTACCAATCATCTTTCAGGAAATCGACTTTGACACGTTGCTTTTTCGCAAGCGTGACCACGTGTTCACCTTGAGGGGATCGTTTATCACGAACATTCAAATTCGCGGTTGCTTCTCGAATCTCGCCCCAATCCTGAGCCATAGCAAAACCAAAACTGCAAAATAACAGCAAAAAACTACATAGAACGACATGAACAATTCTCATGATTTGCATATGATTTCCCTACTCTTTGAATGGGGTTCCCTCTAGATTATTGGATGCAAGCAAAGCAACGACATTTCCGGCAGCGAGCATTTGGCGTGTAGCAAGATTGATTTCTACAGTATCGGCGGTCAGCGTCATGTCCGGTCGACGAACAGTGACCCCGCCCTTGAGGTATACCATTTCAGCGGAACCGAGGTACTCCATCTCTTTTGCCTCAAGTTCCATATCGCCAAAACGCCCTCCGACGTTCTCATACAATGTGAGGTTGTCCTTGCGTTGATCGACGATCCCTCGATCGCCTCTGACGTATACTTCCTTTCGATCCTCACCATAAAACGCCGTCAACTGAGGTCGTTCTACGCCAACAAGGCCCTGCCCCTGATTATACTTCGCAGAAGTGGCAAGCAGCTTCCAACTCAACGCACCTTGCTGTCCCTGAACCAGCTCAATATCTTCAGCTTTGATAGAGGATTCATCAATCAGTTCCTGCTGTGTCTTGTTGGTCTGGTCAGCCTGCTGAACCGATGATTCGGGATCAGTAAAGTACATTCTTTTGACTGCCATGCCGACAGCCAAACCGATGGAAAGGATAAGCAGCGAAATAAGCGCAGGACGCCTTTTCATTTAATCAACCCACTGCTTCTTTGCTTCTTCAAGTAGTCCTTGAGCTTCCAGCAAAAAAGAAATGGCTTCACGAACAGCCCCATCTCCGCCTTTGCGAGAAGATATCCAGTCTGCAGCGGCTCTTACCTCTGGTTGTCCATTGGGTACACTCATAGCCAAGCCGACAAGACTCATGGCTCCGAGGTCGATCCAGTCATCACCCATAAATGCAACTTCAGACGGAGAAATACCGATTTCATCACAAATTGATTCAACGATAGGCGCCTTGCGGTGATGGCCGGGATGATAGTGCTGAATACCCAACTCGCGTACACGAGTCTCCACCGGCTTTTGGTTGAGACCTGTAATGACACCAATCTCCAGTCCGGCCGATTGGGCTAGCTTGATCCCAAGGCCGTCCTGAACGTTGAAACGCTTCATGGCAAGACCATTGTCGTCATAATACAGGCCGCCGTCAGTCAGGACACCATCAACGTCGAGCAACAACAGCTTGATGCTTTTGGCGATCTCCACTGCGCGATCACTCATTGTTGATCTCCCAAATAGCCTTCAACCGGATCAGCAATGCTTCCACCTTATCAAGAGGCAGGCTGTTGGGCCCATCACACATGGCGTTATCCGGATCAGGATGTGTTTCCATGAATACACCGTCGGCACCAGCAGCCACAGCCGCTGAAGCCAAGACAGGGACATACTCGCGCTGTCCGCCGGATGAACTGCCCTGCCCTCCGGGCAATTGGACAGAGTGCGTCGCATCGAAGACAACCGGGACGTCAAACTTCTTCATTTCAGAAATGGCGCGCATATCGACGACAAGGTTGTTGTAACCGAAGGTTGCCCCTCGCTCAGTCAACCACACCTGTTCATTGCCAGATGCTCGAACCTTGTTGACGGCGTTTTTCATGTCCCATGGAGCCAGGAACTGCCCTTTCTTGATATTGATGACTGCACCAGTCTTGGCTGCTGCAACCAACAAATCTGTCTGACGGCAAAGAAATGCAGGAATCTGCAGAACGTCAGCAATCTCAGCCACCCGAGCAGCCTGCTCAGGATGGTGGATATCAGTGACGATCGGCAGCCCTGTTTCCTTTTTCACTTCAGCCAGAATAGACAGACCATCATCCATGCCAGGGCCGCGAAAGCTCGTAACAGATGTTCGGTTCGCCTTGTCAAAAGAAGACTTGAACACGAGAGTCAGCCCTAAGTTGTCCGCAATCTTCGCAAGAGTCGACGCGGTCTTCAGGCTGATCTCTCTATTCTCAATGACGCACGGTCCGGCCAGAATGAACGGACCGGACCGGCTTGATTCATACAAATTGTTGAATGACAACTAGTTGCCCCTCTTTTCTTTATCCTTTTTGGCAGCTTTAATGAAGTCTCTAAACAAAGGATGCGGATCCATTGGCCTGGACTTGAATTCCGGGTGGAACTGGCAGCCGAGGAACCAGGGATGATCGGGCAATTCTACGATTTCCATCAAAGACTCGTCCGGAGCTGTTCCGGAAAGAACCATACCGTTCTCTTCAAACTGCGGAATGAACTCGTTATTGAATTCAAAGCGATGACGATGACGTTCATCAATATTGACAGTCTTGTAGGCCTCGTAGGCAACGGTATTCTTCTTCAGCTTACATGGGTAGGAGCCAAGACGCATGGTTCCGCCCTTGTCAGACTCTTCACACCGTGTTTCCGTTTTCTTGGTGCGGAAGTCATACCATTCTTTCATGAGGTAAATGATATTGTGTTCCGTATTCATGTCGAACTCTTCGGAGTTGGCACCCTCAAGTCCGATCACGTTACGGGCAAACTCAATGCAAGCACACTGCATGCCCAGACAGATACCGAAGAAAGGCACCTTGTTCTCACGAGCAAACTTGATTGCCTGGATTTTCCCTTCGACTCCACGGGAACCGAAGCCACCGGGAACGAGGATACCATCAAGTCCAGCCATCTTCTTGGCAATATTCTTGGCGGTCAGCTTTTCGGAATTAAGGTAAACAAGTTCGACTTTTACCTCATTGGCAACACCGCCATGTACCAATGCCTCGTGCAAGCTCTTGTAGGCTTCCGTCAGGTCAACGTATTTTCCAATGATACCGATACGGACAGACCCGCTTGGATTCTGGAGCGTGTGGACCAGCTTTTCCCACGGCTCAAGCTCTGCGTTCTTTGCAGGGAGTTTAAGAAGAATGGCGATTTTCTGATCGACGCCCTCTTCATAAAACTTCTGGGGCACTTCATAGATGGAAGAAACGTCAACGCCTGTGAAAACAGCATCGGAATCAACATCACAGAACAACGCAATCTTACGCTTGAGGTCAGCTTCAAGCTCGACTTCAGAACGACAGATAATGATGTCGGGCTGAATACCGACACTGCGGAGTTCCTTGACCGAATGCTGAGTAGGCTTGGTTTTCAACTCACCTGCGGCCTTGATGTACGGAACCAAGGTCAAATGGATGTAGAGAACGTTCTCTTTTCCGAGGTCGTTCTTGAGCTGGCGAATCGCTTCAAGGAAGGGCTGACCTTCGATATCTCCAACGGTTCCGCCGATCTCAATCAGAGCGACGTCTTCACCATTGGGAAGGTTGATGACGGCCTCTTTGATGGCGTCGGTAATGTGAGGAATGACCTGAACAGTACCACCGAGGTAATCGCCACGACGTTCCTTTTCGATAACGGAGTTGTAGATCGAACCGGAGGTGTAGTTGTTCTGCTGGCTCAAGGAAGTACCGAGATAGCGCTCGTAGTGACCAAGGTCGAGGTCAGTTTCGGCACCGTCATCGGTTACATAAACCTCACCATGCTGGAAGGGGTTCATGGTGCCTGGATCAACGTTGATGTATGGATCCAGTTTCTGGATGGTCGCTTTAAGCCCCCGTGCCTGGAGGAGTGCGCCAATGGATGCTGCGGCCAGTCCTTTGCCCAAAGAAGACAAAACACCGCCCGTGATAAATATGAATTTGGTTTTCATACGAAAGAAAGCCCCTTCGTTCTGCTTGAATTATATGGAAATACAGTAACAATCAACATGGCTCATCCATGTTGACTGTCACGCGCCGGACACGTATGTTGCAGCCCAGCAAATAGCTGCTTCGCAAATTTTGCAGGGTACAGCCACAAAGTCAATACGAAGAGGAGAATTTAATGGCCCCCGTTAATGCCTTAGTCATAACCGGATACGGTACCAATTGTCACAACGAGTCCGCATACGCCCTGAAAGCAGCGGGTGCAGACCTTGTAGATATAGCCTATTTTTCTGATCTTGCATCCGGTCATGTGAACATGGAAAAATATAATTATCTCCTCTGCCCCGGCGGATTTTTGGATGGAGATGATCTTGGCGCAGCGCAGGCTGCCGCCCTTCGCTGGAGATGGTCCACAACTGAAAATGGAAAGCCCGTTCTTGATCAGCTGAAAACTTTTTTTGATAACGGTGGAATAATTCTCGGCATCTGCAATGGATTCCAACTGCTCTGCAAGTTAGGATTACTTCCGGCCATTGGCGGCAAGTACTTTGAACGCCAGGTATCGTTGTCTTATAATGATTCCGGACGTTTTGAAGATCGATGGGTTACTCTTAAAATCAATCAGGAGTCTCCGTGCGTCTTCACAAAGGGTATTGAATATCTTGAAGTACCCATTCGTCACGGTGAAGGAAAAATTATTCCTATGGACGATGCCATGCTTGATGAAATCGTCAAGAACAACCTGCACGCAGTCCAGTACGTCGATCCTGAGACCAAGGAACTTACTCAGGAGTACCCACAGAATCCGAACGGATCTCCTTTGGGAATTGCCGGTCTGACAGACCCCACGGGTAGAATTTTTGGTCTGATGCCCCATCCCGAAGCGTACAATCACCCGACGAATCACCCGTCCTGGACCCGTGGTACTGATGGTGAGATGCCTCTCGGGCTCGCCATGCTTGAAGCTGGCGTACAATACCTCAAGGACCAATAGGCGCTTGTAGGGCAATGAAAATTACTCCCCCTCCAGATGCGCCTGCCGGATCATCCTGGCGAGCGTTGATGGATGTGGCATTCAGTGAAGCGTGTAAAGCGGCAAAAACAGGTGAAACTCCTGTTGGAGCCGCTTTATTCACTCGTACCGGGACGTTAATTGCCAAGGCTCACAACCGTCCGATCGGATTGAATGACCCCACAGCCCATGCTGAGATATTATGTCTCAGGCAAGCATCTGAGGTGATGGGCAACTACAGGCTCAATGATACCATCATGGCCGTAACGCTGGAACCCTGCCTCATGTGTACAGGAACTTTGATTCATGCACGCGTCGGCGGGATTGTTATGGGAGCCCTTGACTCGAGAGCGGGGGCAATTATTTCAAACCTCAATGGCCATGATCTCTCTTTCACTAACCACCGAATGTGGTACATTGAAGGAGTCATGGAAGAAGAGTGCAGTAGTCTTTTAAAACGTTTTTTCCTCGAAAAAAGGAAACAATAGCCTTTGCGGGCAAGACTCACCTTTTGAGACCAAAGGAGTAAAAATGAAACTTGCTTTACCCACTCGAGATGGCGTCATTGACGATCATTTCGGTCATTGCGATCATTATACAATTGTAACTCTTGATGATGATAACAATATCCTGAAGAAAGAAGCCATGGACTCCCCTGAAGGATGCGGATGCAAATCCGACATCGCTCCGGTCCTGGCTAATATGGGTGTAAAGGTCATGCTCGCAGGCAACATGGGCCAGGGAGCAATCAACATACTCCAAGCAAACAAGATCAAGGTCATCCGAGGCTGCAACGGTCCTATTGATGACGTGGTCGACAAGTGGCTCAAAGGCGAACTCAAAGACACGTTGATTGAGTGCGATCACCACAACTGCCCGAGTAATGAGATCAAACTCTAATCACTACCCAAAGGTACACCCAGACAACATCCTCTTTTTGTAAAACTACTTGCAACTAAAGGCGAGTCTGATTATAAAGCGATTCCACATTGGCGCTAGCCATATAATAATGCGGAGAGGTAGCGAAGTCCGGCCGTAACGCGCTCGACTCGAAATCGAGTTATGGGTCAAACCATACGTGGGTTCGAATCCCACCCTCTCCGCCATTTTGTTATAAAAGCCCTGCTATTTTTACTGATAGCAGGGCTTTTCGTATGACTTCGATCTAGTGAGTGTATAAGTGGTCTCACGAGTATACTTCAAGCACACCATGCCATCTGATTTCAGACTACTTCATAATATTTAGGCGATGAGGCCTGTACAAAAGGACATTATATTTTAATTGATCATCTTTAGCGATAAACCATTATTTGATATTACAGTCAAAACACTGGAGTGTGCGATGGGTATCAAATGGAAATTGCTGTTGATAGTTAGTCTGCCAATAACTGCCATGGTTGTTATGCTTCTTGTTGCTCTGTGGAGCTTCAAAACAATCGATTCGAAAGTGGATGAAGTCAATTCAATTCATATGGATAGAGCCACGATGATTGATGCGGACCGCGATGCTTACCAAGCTCAAGCTGCTGCATCCTCTGCATTGAAGGCTACGACTTCTGAAAGCCTTAACGGATTTCTCAAGTCCAGTGACGAAAACCTTCAGCAAACTTGGGATCGAATCGCTGGGCCAGCCAAGAATTTCCCATCAAACATGAAATCTGTCTTTGAGGAATTCAACCAAAACTATTCCAAATGGAAACAGACGAATGAACGGGTTTTCAAGCTCACAACTGAAACACTCGATGCAAATATTCAACGCAATGAAGCAGAAGCAAGGGCGTTAGCTTCATTTGGCGGTATGCGCGACGTTATAGATAATCTTGGAGAAATGATTAACCAGGAGCTCAATACTTCAGACCTGGGAATAGAGCGTCGACTAATCTTGGAAGAAGCTCTTTCTGTGGTGCTCAATGCAGATCGCGATGCTTACCAAGCATACGTCGCACAGCTACTCATAACGCGATCTTCAGATATTGAAATTGTCAAAGGGTTGGCTGATTCTTTTCATGAGAATGTCAGCCAAACAAATGAACGCATCAATAAGGGATGCGAGCTGGTGGGATACCAGGCAAATGTTTTGAAAACCGAGTTCAACACCCTCTTTTCTTCTTGGAAGGATGCGAGCTCCAATACAGTTGATTTAACAAGAGACAATATTCAAAAAAATATTGAAAAGAATCAACTTATGGCCGCCAGCGAGATACGTTTTGAAGAAATGCGCGGTACAATAGATAAATTGGGCGAAATGGAAGTTGCGCATGTAGAAGCCAATCTCGCCAATCTCGAAGATATTATCAACAACACCATTATGCTCTACTTGATCATAGCAATTATATTTGTATTGATCTCAATAGTCGTGACGCTGCTCTTTGCTACGAGAGTTGCCAGAGATATGAAAAAGAGTGCTGATGTAGCTACCACCCTTTCCCAAGGAGATTTCTCTGTCCAACTCAATGTGAACAGAAATGATGAGATAGGCACACTGGCTACCGCATTTAGCGAGATGATCGAGAACCTCAAACGCATAGTTCATGACATTCAGGATGCCACCACCACAGTAGCAACAGGCAGTCAGGAACTGGCCAGTTCTTCTGAAACACTCAGTGCCGGTGCCACCCAACAAGCGTCTGCGGTAGAAGAAGTCTCCTCTGCAATGGAAGAAATGTCTGGCAGCATTGGACAAAACACACACAGCGCTAAACAGACTGAAGAAATTGCCCGCAAGACTGCAGAAGATGGAAGAAAAGGTGGACAGGCAGTTCATAAGACAGTCTCGTCCATGACGCAGATAGCGGAAAAAATATCGATCATTGAAGAGATAGCTCGCCAGACCAATCTGCTGGCTTTGAATGCAGCAATTGAGGCGGCACGTGCCGGAGAACACGGAAAAGGCTTTGCTGTTGTGGCTGCAGAAGTTCGCAAATTAGCTGAAAAATCCGGTGAAGCAGCTAATGAGATCAGCGAACTGTCGAGGGCATCGGTCGATGTCGCCAAACAAGCGGGCGAAATGCTGGAAACAATAGTCCCTAATATTGAACAAACATCAGAATTGGTTCAGGAGATAAGCACAGCCAGCAATGAACAAAATACTGGTGCGAACGAGATTAACAGAGCCCTTCAACAGCTTGATAACGTTGTACAAGCCAACGCCGGCTCCTCAGAGGAAATCGCATCCACCGCCAGCCAACTTTCGGCAAAGGCAATGCAATTAGAACGGACAATCTCCTTTTTCAAGCTAGGAAAAACTGACAGCCAAGAATACGCGCATCCACTGACTTCAAAAGTGGAAGTGGTCCCGAACCAACCTCAGGCCCTGGAAGATGATTCGAGCTTTGAGCGCTTCTAGAGACAGAACACCAAAAAAGCCGCATTTTCATGCGGCTTTTTTTTTGGGTTACCCATTGCAATTATTTAGAGATGGCTTCCGTGGGACATGTTTCAATAGCTTCATCAACACAGTCTGCTGATGAATCTTCAGCAATAACAGTCGCTTTTTCACCGTCTGCATCCATTTCAAACACATCAGGGCAAATTTCTACACAAGATTCGCAACCAATACACTCGTCCTGATCAATAACAATAGCCATGATGTTTCCTCCAAAAATATAAATGGTTAACAAAAAAACCACATCGGTTTATCGTACTTATACACTTTCATACATTTTTGATGCAACCATTTTTATCTTTTTAGATATTAGCACATTACCCTGTTGGCATGTTTAAACTATTAACGTACATGCTCCCAATGTTCGAGACACTGTCGCTTATACTCATTGTTACGGTAGCCGGATTTGTTCAAGGCCTTACCGGATTCGGATTCGGTTTAATAGCCCTTCCACTTCTTGGCTTCTTTATTCCGTTCAAAACGATCATCCCACTGGTTTTGCTTTTGGGGCTGATCATCAATGCCACATTGAGCGTTCAGTTAAGAAAATCTGTCCATCTGGCGACCATTTCGACACTATTCCTGATCACCTTGCCGGGAATCCCCATTGGAGCATACATACTTAAGCAAACTTCTGCTGAAGTATTATCGATTATCCTCGGTATCATAATGATCGCGTTTACGAGCTATCAATTACTGGCCAAACCAACGCAAAAGGTCCTCGGCCTGCCTATCACCCTTGCTACAGGTTTCACTTCCGGGATACTGGCTGGAAGCATTGGTGTCGGCGGTCCACCCGTAATAATTTATTCTGCCATACAGCCTTGGTCCAAGAACGAAGTTAAGGGCACCCTTGCTCTGTATTTCCTCATCAGCAGTTTGCTGGCAATTCTCTCACAGGCATACGCAGGATTGATAACAAAAGAAGTAATTGAGTATACGCTTCCAGCGATTCCCGGGCTTTGCTTAGGTATTTTTTGCGGAATCTATGCGTTCAAAAGGATTTCTGACAACGGATATAAAAAACTGGCGATTTTGTTGGTATTTTTCTTGGGATGGATGATGATCGCAAAAAACATATTCCCCTTGTGAGAAATACTATCGCTCTTGTAGTCCGTGATACAGTGCTTCAAAATATGGATACAGCAGATACTCCATTACCGTGCGTTCACCGGTCTTGATACCGACAAGAAGACGCATCCCCGGGTAGAGTTGATATGTCCGTCCCTCTTTCTGAAAGCTATCCTGTTCGGTTTCCACTAGTACACGATAGTATGTTTCATTTTCGCGATTGGTAATGGCATCCGGGCTGATTCGGTGAACCTTGCCATGGAGACTGCCGAACATTCGTGCATCACCAGTTGCCAGTCGCACAGATGCATTCTGGCCGACATGAACATACCCGATATCTCCTAATGGCAAATGGACTTCGACAACCAGTTTGTCATCAGCCGGAACTATATCCAGAATAGTCATTCCGGCCTGCACCACTTCCTTTTCACCCGTCACATAAATTGTTTTAACAATCCCCTTGGAAGGCGATCTGACTACTGTTCTTTCAAGACTGTCTTCCATTTTTCTCAGGCGCTGTGACAATTCCAACAATTCACGACGGGACTTGCGAAGATTCTCCTGAACGTCTTCATGAAACGAGTTGGCAATCTGGTCGAGTTCCTGTCTGGCGTTGGTCAGCATGGACCGTGTCCGAGCCAAAGCTGCATTGTCTTCTTCGATTTTGCTTACAAGAGCAGACTCTTCCTTGAGGAAGCCCAGGTGTTTATATCTTGTCGTCAACTTATCCTTGAGCAACTCTTCGCTAATGGCGATCTGCTCCCGAACATACTTAAGATTTTGCCGCTGATTTCGTATTCGTGCGGAAATCTCATGAATATCCTGCTGACGCTGTTTTACCTGCTCAAGCTGTGCACTTATATCGTTCACGACCCTTTCCCGCCTGGCCTCATACAAATCACTAGCCTGCTCCAAAAGGGAGTTGGAAATGGTACCCAGCTCTGCCGGAACAGCAAAAGGAACAGAATAAGGTTCTATCTGCTTGTCCTCGACATCTGTCGTAAACCATAATGCTTCAGCTTCCAGCCGAGCTACCCGGACCTGCAAAGAAGCAATCCGAACGTTCAATTCCTCAAGAGTCGAATCACTCGCAGTAGCCTCCAGCTCTATCAATGGCTGACCAGCTTCGACAGTATCGCCTTCATTCACCAGGATCGAATGAACAATCCCCCCTTCCAAATGCTGAACTCTCTTCACCTTTGAACTAGGTATGACCTCCCCAACAGCATCGCTGACAATGTCCAAAGGCGCCCAGGAAGCCCAGGCAATGAAACTGACACAAAAAACAACACAAAGATAAAAGAAGAGCCTTGTGGAAGTATTGATGCCGCAAGATGATTTTGATTCCGGATTCGACATCATGCATCCCCTGCTTTGCCGTGTCTTTCGTCACTACCAACCTTGACGACAGCCACCCTTGGCACCGGCTTGCTATCTAAATCAATAATTTTATTGTAGCCTTGTATAATATTAGGATCCTGTGAGACCACAACAATGGTCACACCGCGCTTTCTCAGAATATTCAAAACAGTGTAAACGGCTTGGCACCCCTCTTTATCCAAACCATCTGTGGGCTCATCAAAAATAGCGACTTTACCGCCACCGACTAGCGCTCTGGCAAGGCCCAGACGTTTACGTATGCCAACCGGAAGCGTCTTTCCGCCATCTACAACCAATGAATCAAGTCCACGAAGCGAAGCATCAAGGTACCGCTTCAAATCAGCCAAACGAATGATTTCATCAAGATCTGCAGTATCAATATCTTGAGCCGACATAATGATATTATCTCTGAAAGTGCCGTCGATAAACATTGGCTCCTGCGGGACATACATAATCTGTGAACGCCACCAGTCCGAAGATATTTGCCGGAGATCAACGCCACCTATCAACAGTTGCCCCCTAGTAGGTTCGACAAGACCGACCAGCATTTTGCAAAGTGTCGTTTTTCCAGTCCCATTTTTCCCAATGATGCCAAGAACAGAGCCACTTGGGATCGGCAGCGTAAGGGACTCGATCAAAGGGCCTGTTTGCCCTTCAAACATTATCGAAATATCCTGCAAAGCCATTTGCCCGCTGAAGTCCGGTGGATGCGATGCATTTTCACGCTCATGAGGAAGTTGAGAAAACTCCGATATCAATTCCTGAGCCGCCTTGGCTTTTCCCATTATTTGCACGGCCTGCATAAAACCTGACGAAATATGGAGAGCCTTGGCCGACAGGATGCTGACGCCAATGAGAGCCCCCACTGACAGGCTGCCAGACACCACCAGTTTTGCACCAACAGCATATATGGCGACCTTCAAAAGAGCGCTGAGCCCCTGCATAAGCGCAGCAGTCCAGCTCCTGCTGTGCAGTACAGAATTCCTGATAGCACCTATCGCCGCATACTGGTTTTTCCACAATGAACGAAGAAATGGTCCAGCACCATGGATTCGTACAGACTCAATACTATTTATTGCTGACAGCATGCTGCTGCTGTGTCCCATCGACTCTTTTCTGAGGGCCTCATCCACCTTGTTGATATGCGAACTATTTACATATGCAGTCAACATGCTGACAACGGTAGCCGTGAGCGTGATTAACGCTAACAAAGGACTGATTAAATAGATTGCCAATATAAAAATCAGATAAAACGGCATATCCAAGACAGCACTCACGCGCTGACTTTCGAAAGCCGCTTGAATAACTCTGGGTGCAGCCACCAATTGCTGTATCTTATTGCGAGAAAACGAGTGAAGCGCCATGTATTGTACTTTTGTCAGCGCCTCGTGAACGGAAGTCTGCCAGGCCATGTCAGGTTCCACACTCAGAGCAGCGCACATGCGCATTCTAACCAGTGAAAAACCGACATTGAGAACAACGGCAATGACCATGCCAGTGGTCAAAGTATACAGCGTACCATCAAAGCCATAACCGATGTACCGACTCAGAATCTGTATGACGAAAATAGGAGATGCAAGAAACAAAAGGTTGACGAACAACGAGGCAACAAGAATTTCGCCTGCGAGTGCTTTAGAGCCTTGCATTCTTATAAATAGCTCTTTCATTCCGGCTCCTGGCACTGGTTCTCTATTGTAGTAAATGGGCTCAACACTACATCTGTACAATGTCTTCCGTAATCAAACCCATTTGATACAGGAGCGTATACCCGGCAATGATGGTATCGATGTCCGTGGCAACCTTTGCGCTGATTGCATTGATGTAGTCTCGCTCGCCAACGAGGATATCCAGCAACCGAACCTCTTCACCCATCGCTTTCTTTTTCTTCACCAGCCCGAGGAATTCCCAGGTTATGTTGGCCTGTGATTCATACAACTCCACGTTTTTTCGCAGTGTAGTCAGTTCCAGCCATGCATTTCGCACACTTTCCTCAATGGTACGCTGCCGATCCAGAAGCATCCGTCGGGTGCTGTTCATATCTGATTGGACAGAAAGGATATCTTCCTGATCACTAAAACCGGAGAATAAATTGTATGTCATCTGTAGCGAGCCACGCTGCTCATTGCGAACTCCCTCATTACCCTGATCATTCTCCATCCGCTCTGCTTCAAGCACCGCGTCGAATTTAGGAAAGTAATCAGACTTTTCCGACTGAAGGTCACCGGCCAATCGCTCAAGTGAGTGACGTGTTTCAAGCAGTAACGGGTTGTTTTCAAATGCAATGGCCACGGCTTCGTCAACATTAGCCGGCAGAAACTTGCGTGGGACACTGATTGGCGACATCGCCGCCACCTGACTCTGATCTGGAGTAAAACCGAAAATGGACCTAAAATTGTTGATGGCTGTCAGAAGTTCCCGCTCCTGCGTCACCCTGTATGACTGTGTGCCAGCTAATTGGCCTTTGACCTGCAATTCTTCATAAGAGTACCCGGCTCCACGCTCCACAAGGATTTCCTGCATACCAGAAAGCTCTTTTATGCTTTCCTCCGAGCGCTTGGCGTATTTGACCAGCTCTCTTGAACGGACGACGCGCAAATAAGCTGTAATCCCAAGAGCCAGTATCTCCTGCTTTGCCTGAGCCAGCTTTGCCTCGTGCTCACGGACTACTCCCTCAGCAGACTCAATCCTTCCTGACACTTTTCCGAAATCATAAATCAACTGTCGCGCAGTTACCGTTTGCTCGTTCCGATTCATCTGGGTTGCAGTCACTTGGGGTTTATCAATGTTCTCCCTTCCGCCTTCTATCGTTGCATCAAGCCGTGGCAGCCACCCACCTTTAGCGCTTTCCTTCGCATGCTCAACCGATAGCAAACGCTCTTCAGACGCCTTGATCCTGTCATGGTTGTCAACAAGCTGCTGTAGAAGTTCAGGTAAGTGCATGGAACGATCTTCCTGAGCACAGACATCAGAAGCAGCCAAGGGAAGCACGAAAACTGCCAACATAACTTGTATAATTAAATGCACCCTTTTCAAAGCCAACTCCCATGTGTATATTGTGAACTGAAAATGTTCACTAATAATTTCAAACGATTAAAATATTACTATTAATTCGTAACCTATTTTTAAAAGAAAAATTAGTATTGTGCAACTATGATCACATTTTTAGTTAAATAATTCAATAATTAGACTCGTCACAAGCAAACCATTATGAACCATAAAATAGCCAAGGGACAATGGGCCATTGCCATTGCAGGCAGTGTAACAACACTTCTGGCTTTGTTTTTGTGCGTAACTCACTTCCCATTGGGAAGGCACATAGACCACATAATTTACGATCAATTCCTGCAAAAAAACCACACCCCTCCAGTTACACGAGTCCCTCTCATAATTGATATAGATGAACGCAGCCTTCGCGAAGCTGGTCAATGGCCGTGGCCCCGATACCAGGTAGCCTTCCTGTTAAAGACGTTGCAACAATATGAAGTTGCAGCCGTGGCTAGCGATATTATCTTCGCGGAACCCGACATGAGTTCGCCAATTAATATTCAAAGGAATATCAAGAATATTCTCGGGGTCGACATCAAATTTTCCGGGCTGCCAGATTCACTGAAAGACAATGACAAATTACTTGCAAGCAATTTGAAGACTGGTCCATTCATTTTGGGTTTCGATTTTATAACAAATCCGGATCAGGCCAAAGGAATTGACGCAAACTGCGCACTAACCCCAATTAACCCCACTATCATAAGCAGCCCTGGCGCCATTCCAGTACATGAGGCACTTCCACAAGCGGTTTCTGCCATATGTCCGCTTCCTCTCTATTCCAGCAATGCTCCTGGCGCAGGCTTCATCACCATTGCAGCCGACGAGGACGCCATCTACAGGCGAGTGCCGCTTCTATTTAGCTGGGAAGAAAACGTTTACCCCAGCCTTGCTCTTGCAGCTCTCCGACAGGCGTTTCCTGAACAGAATGTAGTCGTGAAATTAAACGAACGTGGTGTGCAATCCATTCGATTTGGCAACTCTGTTATTCCAACAGATGGACAGGGCAAAATGCTGATCAACTACAGAGGCCCTTCGCGTACTTTTGATTACATCAGCGCAATCGATATACTGCAACGCAAAGCCAATCCCGCTGACCTAAAGGGGCGTATAGCTTTCATAGGCACCTCCGCTGCAGGTCTCAAAGACATCAGGCCCACCTCTCTCGACCCCGGCTTTCCTGGCGTTGAAGTACATGCAACAATTGTCGACAACATTCTATCCGGGCAACCTGTCCGGCAGCCTGAGTGGGCCATTTTGATAGAATTATCTGCAGTTGTAATGACAGGGGCAGCAATAACGATATTGCTCATGTGGACGAACGCTCTATGGCTTAGTGTACCCGCAGTCATCCTTTCGCTGGGAATATGGTTTGGAAGCTCAGCCCTTTTCACTCATTTTCACTTCTTTGCATCGCCCCTATATCCAATATTCACACTGGTCATAACTTTTACTTTCATAACGGCAATCAAGTACTGGCGAGAAGAAAAAGCAAAAGAATACATACACAGTGCGTTCTCCCATTATCTCGCACCGTCCGTTATCTCACAAATAATGGAGAGCCCTGACTTGTTGAAACTTGAGGGTCAGGAAAAGGAAGTGTCGATACAGTTCTCCGACGTACGTGATTTCACCTCCATATCCGAGAAACTCCCGCCTAAACAGGTAACCACCTTGCTGCATGATTATTTGACCCCCATGACCGAAATCATAACCCAGCACAATGGCACGCTGGACAAATTCATTGGCGATGCGGTCATGGCTTTCTGGAATGCGCCTGTTGATGTCGAAAATCATCAGATTAAGTCAGTGAAAGCTGCTCTTGCCCAACAAAAAGAGCTCGCTAAATTGAATGAATTATTTCTGGAAAGCTATGGAATAACAATCCAGGCAGGCATTGGACTCCACTCCGGTTTGGTACATGTAGGGAATATGGGAACCACGGAGCTTTTTGACTACACCTTGATAGGCGATAACGTGAATCTGGCCTCACGGATCGAGGGATTAACTAAATTTTACGGCCTGGAAATTCTTGTTAGCCGAGATATAGTTACTGCTTGTGGTGAAGGTTTTCTTTTCCGCTTCATAGATAAGGTCAAAGTTAAGGGAAAAGCAAAACCTGTCGCTGTTTATACTGTATATGAGCATGATGATGTTGATCATCGGAAAGAAGAATTCAATCTGTTTGATAAGGCATTAGAGTCATACGCTAAAGGCCAATTCGCCGAGACCATGGAACTAATACGCAAACTGAAGACATTTGGAACTGATGATGTTCTTTACAGTCTTTATGAAAAGCGATGCAATACTCTGATAAATAACCCGCCCGAAGTATGGGACGGAATTTATCAACATACAAAGAAATAAAAAAGGGACCACGCAAACGCAGTCCCCTGATTAACCTTCGTATCATCAAGTCTTACGGATTATTCATCATGCCTTCGATGAACTCATCCGGCCACAGCGCAGGTGAAGGATCTCCTTCAGTCAGGCGCTTCTTGGCGTCTTCATCCAGTTTGAAGCCATTTTTAATGAAGCTCGTATAAAAGCCGGCGGCATCAATATCACCTATGAGGATGCAGCCCACAAGCTTATCGTCTTTGAAAATGAGCTTTCTATACACACTTCTCTCACGATCAAGGTGGACATCTGTTTCATATCCCTCATCACCGTCGAGATTTGTTTCGCCAACCGAAATTGTTGCCAGTCCGTAATAGGTAATGGAGTTCATGGACAGGCCACCGGTATAGGGATTGTTGGCGCCAGCCATGTTCATTCCAGCATACCTTCCCTGTGAATAGGCATTCGGCCAAATGGGGCGAACAGTGAACTCACCGGTCAACAAGTCCCGAGCTTCTGCAACGTCACCTGCAGCAAAGACGTCTTCGTCATTGGTGCCCATGTAATCGTTGACTCTGATTCCCTGATTGGTCTCAATTCCGGCCTGAGTTGCCAGCCCCATATTCGGTCGCACACCTGCTGCAACGATCACGACATCTGCTTCAACTAATCCTTCATCAGTTTCAACACCTTTGATGGTTCCATCACCCAGGCGGACAATTTCCTTTGTACCGCACCCTTGAAGAAAACGAATACCGTTTTTCTCGAGGTGTTCAACGATCAATTCACTGGCAGTATCATCAAAATATGTCCGCATGATACGGGACCGGACCACAATTGTTACGTCGACACCTTTTTCTGCGAAACCTTCAGCAGCCTTCAAAGCAATAAGCCCTGCTCCAATTACCACGACCTTCTGGACCTTATCCACCAACTCACGCAACGCCTCGGCATGTGCAACCGTAGTAAAATTGTGGACTCCAGGCCCTTCAATGCCTGGCAGTGGAGGCTGAACAGGAGACCCCCCTGTAGCAATGAGCAGTTTGCCGTATTGAACCTCTTCCCCGCTGTCCAGGATCAACTTGTTTTCTGCTGAGTTGATCGAGAGGACACGTGAGCCAAGCTTCATTTCTACATTGTTTTTCTTGTAGAATTCTTCTGGGCGGAACGGGAGTGTTTCAAATTTGATCTTGTCAGAAAGATAATAGGAAATGAGAGGACGCCCATATGTTGGCACCTCTTCGTCACTGACAACCAAAATACTCCCCGATGTATCATGTTGGCGAATCCCTTCGATTGCTCCGATAGCGGAAACGCCATTTCCGACAATTACGTAATCCATGTTTTCTCTCCCTCATGAAGTGTTTGAGCTTTTTGCCAAATATGACAAAATTGAAGCTTTTCACTATTGCGAACTGTTTTCCTACCCATTTTTTTGTCAAAAATCCATAATTATAAATTTAAACAGGTGTTTCAGGTTAAACTCTTAAAATATTTAAGATAATGGGTGTTTGCAAGATCATTCAAGACAAGTTATTTAAAGCACCTTCAAAACCGTAACTCCAAAGAGAATTATCCCGTGAGTATAAAAGGTAATAAAGTACTGATAGCAAACAGAGGCGAAATAGCTGTTAGAATCATGGAGGCCTGTCACGAACTCGGCCTTCCGTTCGTTGCTCTGTATACAAAAGAAGACAAAGAATCCGGACACACTGACGTTGCCCGCAAATTGGGTGGAGAGCAGTCCCTGTACCGCATCAACAATTATCTCGACGCAGGAGACATCCTTTCGGTTGCCGATGAAGCTGGGGCCACAGCCATTCATCCCGGGTATGGATTCTTCTCGGAAAACTACCGCTTTGCACGACGCGTGACAGAGCGAGATCGTCCCATGACCTTCATCGGCCCTTCCTGGCGGGTGATCAGGGACTTGGGTGACAAGATCAATACGAAACGCCTTGCTCGTAAGCTCGGCGTCCCTACAGTTCCCGGCTCAGACCGAGCCATTTACGACGAGTTGGAAGCGGAATCCATTGCTCAGAGTCTTTTTGACTTTCAGGAAAAGATGGGTATTTCCCGCCCGGTCGTTTTGGTCAAGGCATCTGCCGGTGGTGGTGGAATGGGTATTGACGAATGCGAAGACATGGCGCGTTTCAGACAAACGTATCGTCGCATCCGCAACTTCTCACTCCGCACATTCAACGATGAAGGCATACTTATCGAGCAGCGCGTATTCGACTTCAACCACCTGGAAGTTCAGATCGCTTCTGATCGCTCTGGAACCAATCCTGTTCACTTCGGCACCCGTAACTGTTCGGTTCAGTCTCCCGGACTGCAAAAACGTATCGAAGTGGCACCAGGCTTTTGGCCACAGGGCATGAACTACACATTCAACGCTCAGAAACTCCTCGACGACATCACTGAATACTCGCTCTCCATTGCCCGAGAGATCAAATACGACAACGTCGGGACATGGGAATGGATCGTCACTCCACAAGGAGAGCCTTTCCTGATGGAAGTTAACACACGCATCCAGGTTGAGAATGGTGTTTCCGCAGATATTGCTTCTGTTAAAGGAAACAACGACGTTAATCTGATCCGCGAGCAAATCCGCATCGGCCTGGGCGAGCCACTTGGCTACAAGCAGGATGACGTCACCTTTGACGGGGTCAGCATTGAATACCGACTGATTGCCGAAGACACCGACAATGGCTTTGCACCCTGGGTTGGCATGATTCAGGAGTTGGGCTGGCAGGAAAAGGATTGGATCCGTTTCCATACTCACGTCCCCCAAGACAGGCCGTATCAGATTCCCACGGAATACGACCCGAACCTGGCCCTGGCCATCATCTGGGGTAAAGATCTGGCCGAAGCCAAAGAGCGAGGCGTTGCCTTCCTCAAGGATTTGAAGCTCAACGGCGCAGACTCCAGTGGCCTGGACATGAAATCAAATATTCCGTTCCTTATTGAAAAGACGGAAAATCTTCTTGAATTCTAAAAGACAGCACTATGAATATAGACAAAAAACTCACTGAGTTACTAGAACGGGTCAACTATGCCCGCGAGATATTAGGTAATAAACAGCGCCCGGAGCTTGACGCTTTTGCTCAAGAAATCGGCAAGTTTCCTGCCAAATATAATCATGAGGCCGAGGACAAGCGCATCCGAGCAGTCGAAGCACTGGGCAAGCGTCTGGAAGCTGTCGAAGCTGCCATTGACGGTCAACTGACCGCCATGGACAAGGTGCGCATCGTCAGGCACCCCCAGCGCATTTGTCTTAAGGACATCCTTGAAAACGTCTACGACAACTATACTGAAGTCGGCGGCATGGATGAACACTCCATCGACCCCGGCATGGTCATTGCCCGTGCGTACATTACGCGACGTAAGGGCAAAAAGATCATCAACCAGCCGGTTATGGTTGTCGGACAGGAAAAAGGCCATGGTCAGGAGTTTCGTAACGGCGGCTCCATTAAACCATGGGGTAACTCCAAGGCCTTGAAGTACATGAAAGTTGCCGCTCGTGAGCAGATTCCCATTCACGCTTATGTCAACACCCCCGGCTCCTACCCTATTGAGGACTACCCGGGAGCGGCACAGCAAATTGCTGAAAACATATATGAAATGGCGGGAATCCCCGTTCCTATCATTGCCATCTTCTCCGAAGGCGGGTCTGGCGGTGCTGAAGCCATCGGAATGGCTGACAAGCGACTCATGCTTTCCCACGGCTACTATTCGGTTATTTCACCTGAGGGAGCCGCAGCCATTGAAGGTCGCATCAAATCGACCGAACGCGCTCCGACCGAACTGATTGAATCCTGCGCCATAGCGCAGCAGATCACCGCTCAGGACAACCTGAAGAACGGTTACATTGATGAGATCATCCAAGAGCCGCCCCTCGGTGCTCGCGCCGATCATTTTGACTTCTATAAGCAGGTACGTGATCAGGTCGTCAGGGCAACCGATGAGGTTACTCTTTCGGTCCGTGGACTTCGACTCTTTCGGGCAATTGCCCTCCGTCACTTCCGTAAACACACGGATATCATTGTCAGATGGACAATGAATGACACTGCTCGCGAGCGATTGATCTCACGCCGTTTCAAAAAATATCGCAAGCTTGCCAAACATGCTTTCAAAGACAACCGATCGATGCTGGAAAAGCTGAACGCTACCAGCAGCGGTATTGTCTCCAGCACCACTTCAATCATCCTGTATGATCTGGTAAAGCCCTTCAAGCAACGCATCAGCCGTGTTTGCGAAGAGACCATGGATGAAATCCATGTCGTAACAGGCAGAGTCGATGCACTGTATCGCAACATATCCAAAAAACTCGGTATAAAATCCGAGGTAGAACGGCAGCAGGAAATAGATCTGACAGGTCTTTCAAAAGCCGAAGGCTCAGAAAGTCTTGTGGTGAACGGAAATGGCTATGTCAGCCCACAAGCCAAGCTCGACAGGGAAATATCTTGCCCTCATTCGGAAAAGCGAGGCTGCCTCGATATCTGGGCGCGAGACCTGTTCACCGATTTTGCCGGAGTGTGTCCGCATTGCGGTTACAACTTCCCCATGGAATACCAATGGTATCTCCACAATATATTTGATGAAGATTCCATCCGGGAATTCAACCGCGACATCTCATGCGGCAACCCAACCGGCTTTCCCAACTTTGAAAAGCGCGTTGAAGCCGCAAAAGAGAAAACCGGACTTGAGAGCGGCTGCATGACCTTCAATGCTTCTCTTGAAGGGATCCATCTGACCTGCGCCACACTGATCGCCAACTTCCGAGGTGGCTCGGTTGGAGCTGCAGAAGGTGAGAAATTCATCCGTGCCCTGGAGCTTGCTCAAACCAAGCACCAGCCATTCCTGGCGTATGTCCATGGAACGGCCGGAATTCGCATTCAGGAAGGCGTTAACGGCTTGATTCAGATGCCGCGCTGTACCATGGCCGTCAGAAAGTACATTGAAGCCGGAGGGCTCTACATCGTGCTCTATGACACCAACTCCTATGCTGGACCGGTTGCATCCTTCCTTGGCTGTTCCCCCTATCAGTATGCCGTACGCTCTTCGCGACTCGGATTCGCAGGACCGGGGGTTATCAAGGAAACCACTGGTATCGAGATTCCGCCGGATTATCACAACTGCTTCAAAGCACTCTCCCGAGGACACATTCAGGGAGTCTGGAGCAGAAAAGACATCAGGAAGAACCTGCAGCACACCTTTTTGACCATTGGTGGTAGAAACCTGTACTATCGATAAGTCAGAATAGACATCAAGCACTAAAGGGGCGGTCGCATTAGCGGCCGCCCCTTTTAATTGGTTGCGTATTTTTATCTCAGAGGTTTGATATCCTGATGTGTAACCCAATTAATCGACAACCGTAACTGCGAGGTAACAATAGAGATCAGTTGGCATGTAGGTATGTGTGACTAGGATTCAGGAGAGCCATTCTATTCAATCACATGTGACTTGGATTGGTATCATATGAGCAACTCACTGCTATTTCGATTATTCACCAACCGAAATCCAACCAAACAGGACGAATCTATGCACACGGAACTTCCTCAACTTCTCATGGCAAATGAGTGTTGCGGGACAAGTAGTCACCATGCTTTGATCCTCATTGCAATCAAGGATTACTCCATCCTCAAAGAAATGTACGGGATCAGTTTTATCGAGCAATTGGAGTTTGAACTGAAGCAAATCCTGACAGACTCAGAAAACACTAGCAATGACAATACCCTACAACACGTTGGGCCTGGAGAAATGGCTATCTTAATCCCTCATAAAGGAAATGCCGCCGATCTCGCATATAAATACAAAATACAGGCCCAGAACGGACTGAAGAAAACCATGTATCGCCAAACCGGACTGGGTATTGATTTGGGCATGGGCTATGCTTTGCTCAATAATGAAAGCGGTTTTAACCTTACATCCCAGTACGCAACCGCTCTCGTTGAGGCAAGGCGAATGATACGCATCCCTTTGAACATGAAGGGACTATCCATAGCCAATCGTTTCAATAGTGTGTTGTCCGATCGCCTCATATCAACTGTATTCCAACCTATTCTCGATTTTAAAACCGGCAGCATTTTCGGCTGGGAGGCTTTGACTAGAGGCCCCGCAGGATCATCCTTCGAATCTCCGGTGGTTCTCTTTGAAACAGCCGAACAATTGGGAAGATTGTTCGCCCTGGAGAAACTTTGCAGGGAGTCGGCAGTAGCCAGTATAGGCATGCTGGCACCAGGACAACGGCTTTTTCTTAATATCCACCCTAAAACCATGGCTGACCCGGAATTCACCCCGGGTAAGACCCTTGAATTGATGGAACAAGCCGGATTGACCCCTGACAACATCGTTTTTGAAATTACCGAGCGACACAGTGTTCAGGAGTTTGCACTATTCCACCGCACACTCGATCACTACCGCAATCAGGGATTTAAAGTCGCAGTGGATGATGCAGGAGCTGGGTACGCTGGCCTGACGACTATCGCAGAAATGCAGCCGGATTATATCAAGCTTGATAAGTCGCTGATTTCAGGCATCCACAAAGATCCTGTAAAGCGGGCATTGGTGGAAACGACAGTCACTTTTGCAGATAAAATCGGGTCCAAGATCATAGGAGAAGGAGTCGAATCAAAAGCCCAAGCTGTATGCCTCAAGGATATTGGAGTACATTGCGGCCAGGGGTATTTCATCTCACGTCCCAGCTTACCTAAACCAACATTGACCAAAGAGTGTCTTGACCTCCAATCCGTTAGCGATGTGACTAATAAAAGCATCACCTGCTCTATCCCGGTGGGCGACATAGCCAAAGCGCCCCATGCTCTTCCCCCATCGTTCCTCGTCTCAGACGCACAAAACTTTTTCAAGAAGAACAACAGGTTCAGCAATATCGTCATAGCAGAAAACGATATGCCTATTGGTTTGGTAATGGAATACCACCTCAACCGACAACTTTCTTCCCAGTATGGTGTCGCGCTGTATTACAAACGATCCATTGACTCGGTAATGGATTCAAAACCGCTGATTGTTGACATCGACATGCCGGTTGAACAGGCAGCTCGAAAAGCAATGAAACGGGAGCCGCTCAAGGCCTATGATGACATCATAATCACCAGGAAAGGCTATTTGTATGGTGTTGTCTCGGTTCAAAGCCTACTCAATGCACTTGCAAAAATTCAGATCGACATGGCCAAAGGGACCAATCCTCTCACTGGTCTGCCCGGGAATGTATCCATTGAACGCGAAGTGGAAAGCCGTATTCAACAAAACAAGCGATTCAGCATTATTTACGCGGATTTGGATCACTTTAAAGTATACAATGACACCTACGGATTCAAAAACGGTGATCAAATCATACGACTCGCAGCAGACATCATGAGTTGGGCCATGAAAAAGCACTCGGACAAGGATTCCCTACTCTGCCATATCGGTGGTGACGACTTCGTTCTTATGACCAACCCACAATCAGTCGAACGAATCTGCAAGTCCATCACACGTTGTTTTGGCCGATTGGTTAGCAACTGCTATTGTACTGAAGACCGGGAGCGAGGCTGGATTCAAGCTGTGGGGCGTGATGGCAAAGAAGGAAAGTTTCCACTTATCACGATCTCTCTTGGAGTCATCGAAATATGTGGTCAATGCTCGTTGATGGAAATTGGCGAGCGAGCAGCCCACATCAAGAAGTTCGCTAAGTCCAAGCCGGGGAACTCCGTAGCGCTGGATAGGCGTCCCCCTTTGGGTACCGAATAAAAAAGGCGCTCTTTGTAAGAAACAAAGAGCGCCTTTGTAAGCATGTATTATCGGGTAAGTCGACGGAACTTGATTCTGTGCGGCTGATCCGCATCCACGCCAAGACGCTTCTTGCGATCCTCAACGTAATCACTGTAGTTACCTTCGACAAACTCCACCTTGGAATCACCCTCAAAGGCAATGATGTGGGTCGCGATTCGATCCAGGAACCAACGATCGTGGCTGATAACCAACACACAACCGGCAAAGTTCTCCAAACCATCCTCAAGGGCACGCATAGTGTTCACATCAAGGTCGTTGGTCGGCTCGTCCAAGAGCAGAACGTTTGCGCCTGACTTGAGCATCTGGGCCATGTGAACTCTGTTTCGTTCACCACCAGACAGGACTGCAACATCCTTTTGCTGGTCGGAACCGGCAAAATTGAACCGAGAGCAGTAGGCTCTGGCATTGATGTCTCGATCGCCCAGTTTGATGAATTCGGCGCCTTCGCTGATGATCTCATATACCGTTTTACCGGGGACCAGGGATTCACGATTCTGGTCCGCATAAGCCAGCTTGACTGTCTGACCTGTCTGCATTTCGCCGGAGTCAGGAGTCTCCTCACCGGTAATCATCTTGAAGAGCGTGGATTTACCCGCACCGTTGGGACCGATGATGCCGACAATTGCGTTAGGCGGAAGGATGAAGTTCATGTCCTCCATCAACAACTTGTCGCCCATGGATTTGGTCACATTCTCAGCAACAACAACCTGTTTACCAAGGTGCGGTCCCGGCGGAATGTAGATCTGCAGATCATCTGCAAGACGTTCACTCTCATGAGAGACCATGGCCTCGTACGCATTGATACGTGCCTTACCTTTGGCTCGACGCCCCTTCGGGGACATCTTGATCCACTCCAACTCACGAGAAAGTGTTTTCTGGCGCTCGGCGTCCTGTTTGGCTTCCTGCGCAAGGCGATTCTGTTTCTGCTCCAACCAGGAGGAGTAGTTCCCCTTCCAGGGAATTCCTCGTCCTCTGTCGAGCTCAAGAATCCAGCCCGCTACATTATCAAGGAAGTAGCGATCGTGAGTTACAGCGATGACTGTACCCGGGAAGGTGGAAAGGAATTTTTCCAACCATGCAACCGAGTCGGCATCAAGGTGGTTGGTAGGCTCATCAAGAAGCAGAATATCCGGAGACTGCAAGAGCAGACGGCACAGAGCAACACGACGCTTTTCACCACCGGAAATCACCTCAACCGAAGTGTCCCCGGGAGGACAACGCAAAGAATCCATGGCCATGTCGAGGCGGGAGTCGATATCCCATGCGCCCTTGGCGTCCATCAACTCCTGAACCTGGCCCTGACGCTCGATAAGAGCATCCATTTCTTCGGGCTCCATCGGCTCGGCAAACTTCTCGTTGATCTCGTTGTATTCACGGATGATATCCATGATCTCCTTGACGCCTTCCTCTACGACTTCACGCACGGTGCGCGTTTCGCCTATCAGAGGTTCCTGCTCAAGGTATCCAACTGTGTACCCGTCCTTAACATGTGTCTCGCCGTCGAACTCGGTATCAACACCGGCAAGGATCTTCAGCAAGGAACTCTTACCCGAGCCGTTCAGACCGAGTACGCCGATCTTGGCGCCATAAAAATATGATAGAGAAATATCCTTCAGTACTTCGCGTTGACCATGACGTTTGGTCACTTTGTACATGGAATAAATAATCTTTTCTGACTCGTTACTCATTTCTACCTCAAAAATGATAGTTTACATCAAGAGCCAGATGAGTCTCAAAGAAGCATGACTTTGTAAAGGGAAAAGGGGAGCTTTCGCTCCCCTTTCGATTTATGCATATGATTGCAGGACTTTTTTCAATTCCTCTTTGTCGTATCGCTTCTTGGCGAGGACCTCGGAGGTTGGATACGGTTCCTTGTCATTTTTATACAAAACCCCCAAGGGAATCTTGTCCGGGAACTCGTCAGCAAGCTTCATTGCTGCAATCCAGTCGCTGGGATCATGATCTTCAAGGATATAGCTATGCTCCTTGTACCATCCAAATGTATTAACCTTGTTGAAGGATACGCAGGGCTGCATGATGTCAATCAGGGCAAACCCCTTGTGTTCGATGCCTGCCTTTATCATGGAGGCGAGGTGATCGGTTTCACCCGTAAAGGCACGCGCAACAAAGCTGGCTTTCATGGAGATGGCAACAGCCACAGGGTTGAAAGCCTCAGAAGGCACGCCGTCCGGCTGTGTTTTGGTGACCTGACCACGGGTGGTCGTCGGACTGCCCTGCCCTTTGGTCAAACCATAAATCTGGTTATTGTGAACCAGAAGGGTAATGTCCATATTTCGACGAATGGCAGCCAAAAAGTGGTTTCCACCTTCACCGTAAGAACAACCATCACCTGACTGACAAATGACAGGCATCTCAGGGTTTGCCATCTTCATGCCTTGGGCCACCGGCAGAGAACGCCCATGCAACCCGTTGAACATGTTGCATTTCATGTAATGCGGAGTCTTTGCAGCCTGACCAATGCCCGACGAAACAAGAATTTCATGAGGTTGAAGCCCAAGGCCGACAAGTGCCTCTTTCATGCCTTTGAGCAAGGGAAAGTTACCACATCCCGGGCACCAGCTCGTATCAAATTCACCGTATTGTTCAATGGAGACCATATTCACGCTCCTTAAATTATAGACTTGAGTCCCTTGAGGACATACTGCGGCGACAACGGACGACCATCAAAACGAAGGACGTAGCTTCCAACCCTGAACCCTGTTTCCTGGGCCACCAGCTTGGCGAACTGCCCGGTCGCATTGCCTTCAACGGCAACGACTTCACCAGCAGACTCAAGGTAATCCATGAACTGCTCCTCTCGAAGCGGATAAACTTGCTTGAAATGCAGGACACTGACTTTCTTGCCTTCATACTTGTCCGCAGCTTCAAGACAGGCTCCGACAGATGAACCCCAGCACATCAAAAGGACATCGGGGTTCTCTTCACCGTAATAATCGGGACCAATCACATCCTGCCATATACCGCACCCTTTCACGAGGCGCTTCGAATTCTGGCGAACGCGATTATCAGGATCTTCAGTCATGGAGCTGTTCTCAGCATGCTCATGCGAATCTGCGCGGACCAGTTGTTCCGAAAAGCCGGGAATAAGTCGCGGAGAAATTCCATCTTCGGTCAGTTCGTAGCGCAGATAGGGATCCGCATCGGTTTCGAGCATGGGTTCCGCCACTTCTGGAAGCGTGTCGACATCAAACATTTCGACATCCCGATAGGAATCAGCCAGATACTGATCAGATAAGACGAACATCGGAGTCTGGTACTGCTCGGCAAGGTCAAACGCCCTATGCGTAAGGTAAAAGCACTCCTCTACGGTTCCGGGAGCAAAAATGGCGCGGGGAAACTCACCATGTCCGGCATAAAGGACTAGGTTGAGATCAGCCTGTTCAGTTCTGGTTGCAAGTCCGGTTGCAGGTCCTGGCCGTTGAACAACAATTGTAACCACCGGCGTTTCCGATACACCGGCAAGGCTTATTCCCTCGGTCATGAGGGCAAAGCCTCCACCGGAGGTTGTCACCATTGCCTTGGCTCCGGCAAAGGATGCGCCAATGGCAATGTTCATAGCAGCAATTTCGTCCTCAACCTGTTCATACTTCATGCCCAGGTGCCGCCCCTTGGTGATCATGGTCGTGGCCACCGAAGTGGATGGTGTCATCGGGTAAAATGAAACAAAATTGCAACCGGCTGCCAACGCCCCCATCGCAATAGCTTCGTTACCATGCATCATCAGCTTGGTCTTACCTTGACTTTCGGGAAGTTCCAAACAAGTGAAGTCCACTTCCTGACTCTTTGCCCATTCATAGGATTTGTGCAGAACTTCGAGATTGGATTTGACGATATCGTCACCCTTTTTCTCGAATCGTTCTTTGAGTAATTTCTCCAGAATAGAGGGATCGACACAAACAGATGCACCCAGCACGCCAAGCGCCACCACATTGTAAAACAACTGCTTGGGAGCCAGTTCCTTGAACGGAATTTTCAATGCTTTGTGGTCGCCTGTATCAATGTCATCACCGGCAATGATAATGCCATTGTCCGTGAGCTCATCGGCATGCAATTCGACGGTTTCTGCAGTCAGAGCAACCAATATGTCGATATCTTCCGTATGAGACTCTACAGGGGTTGAGCCGAATCGAATGGAGAAAAAGTTATGCCCTCCACGGATACGCGACATGTAGTCCTGATTGACCAGCATGTGGTATCCAGCTCTCGTTACGGCTTTTGCCAACAATTGCCCCACGGTGGCGAGACCTTGTCCCGCTTCACCACCAATGACAACATTCATATTAGCTTCCGACATCGCTACTCCTTTTCAAGGCGTGAATCGTTTGATGGCCGATGGACAACAAAGTCCATCGGCCATCTTGTGAGGTTGCTATTCGGTCGGTTCAGTAAACACCCGTGTCCCCAGATCGCGGTCCAACATAAAGAGACCGCCTCCGTCGCCCACGAGTTTGAGCTTGCCGACGATGTCGCCGACACTGTCTTCTTCTTCGACCTGCTCGGAGATGAACCACTGCAGGAAGATTCCGACAGCATGGTTCTTTTCCTCCACAGCCAGGTCGGCAATGGCGTTGATACGTGCAGTCACACCCTGCTCATGTTCCAAAGCGTTTTCGAACGCTGCCAGAGGGGTTTCCCAGGAGACCTGGGGAGCTTCAATCTGACCAAGTTTGGCATGACCGCCAGCTTCATTAATATAATTGAAGAATTTCATCGCATGGAACATTTCTTCCTGATACTGGGCAAACATCCATTTGGAAAAACCGCCCAATCCTTCCTGAGCAAAGTGCGATGACATGGAAAGATATATATGTGCGGAGTAGATTTCCCAATTCATTTGATCAATAAGAGCAGCCTCAAGTTTCTGGCTCAGCATGTAAACTCCTTTCTCTTTAATATCAGCCTGTTAAAATAAACGAATAACAAAAAAGGTGATCAATGCAACATCGCATCGTTCACAATGATATAATGCAAATCATAATTCACCACTTTTCCTTACAATTTGCAAGGTGAAGAGGAATAGATTTGCTTATTTCAACGTATTGGACAAAAACATGGTGCGCAATCGATGCGCAAGGTGGGTGCTGCGTTTGCCTGCAGTGGCGTTGTTCAATCCAATCTGAAAAGCACGCTCACTGCCAACCATGACAGCCAGTTCTCTGGCTCTGGTGAGTCCTGTATATAACAGGTTCCGCTGCAACAGCATGTAATGCTGAGTAACCACCGGCATGACAACGGCAGGATACTCACTTCCCTGAGATTTATGAACGGATACGGCATAGGCAAGGCTCAGTTCATCAAGCTCACTCGACTCAATGACAACCTGATTGCCATCAAATTCGATGAACAGTTCCTGATCGTCCGGATCAACTTCTAGAATCCAACCGAGGTCCCCATTAAAGACTTCCTTGTCGTAGTTATTCTTCATCTGAATAACACGATCAGCCTCACGAAATGTCGAGAACTTTCGTTTAATCTCCGGCTTATGCGGAGAAGGCGGATTGAGCCGCTCCTGCAAAGCTGCGTTCAACGCCTGAGTGCCGACATCCCCTTTGTGCATAGGAGTTAACACCTGGATGTCGCGAAGAGGGTCAAGGCCGTATCGATCCGGGATGCGATCACAAACACTATCAAGGATCAGCTTCTGAACCTTGGCCGAGTTTTCCTGTGGAATCCAGAAAAAGTCTGCTTCTGGTGCTTGTTGCGGGTGCTGCCGGGGGAACTGGCCATTGTTGATTCTATGCGCATTAACAACGATGAAACTTTCCTGCGCCTGTCGAAAAATATGGGTAAGAACAGCGCACGGGACACGTTTGGAATCGATAAGATCACCAAGAATATTTCCCGGGCCAACGCTGGGCAACTGGTTTACATCACCAACCAGAATCAAACGGCATGTATGGGGAAGAGAACGTAGAATGGCTACGAAAAGATGCGCATCCACCATACTGGCCTCATCGATGATAAGCACATCACCTTTGAGCTTCTGATCCTCGCAGTAATGAAAGCCCCCATCCGGTTGATACTGCAGCATCCGGTGCACTGTTTGCGCGGTATGCCCAGTCGCCTCAGACATGCGCTTGGCTGCTCGACCTGTTGGAGCTGCTTGAAGGATTTTGAGCCCAAGCTCCTTGAGCGTCAGCATGATTGCCTTGGTAATAGTCGTCTTACCTGTTCCAGGCCCACCGGTGATGATAAAGGCCTTGTTGCTACAGGCATCGAAAACCGCTTCTCTCTGCTCATCCGAAAGAGTGAACCCAAGCTTGTCTTCCACACGAGGCAAGGTTTTATCGATCTTTTTACGGCTGACAGACGAAGGATGACTGACAAGCTGATAGAGGCGCTGGGTGATCTCATTTTCGTAGTGAAAGAAATGCATCAGATACACGGCATCGGAAAGATGCTGTTCCGGCAAATCCTCTATTCGGACTCGCTTCTTTTCTTCAAGTGAATAGAGAGCAAGTTCCAACTTGTTGAAATCATGGGCGTCCAGCATACGAGCGACTTCGGCCAACAGTTTATCCTTAAGGATGAACATGTGCCCACCTCGCTCACAATACGTGAACATATAATACACGATGGAAGCTTCCAACCGCTGGGCGCAATCAGGCTCAAACCCGAGCTTCATTGCCATCTGGTCAGCAGTTTTGAACCCAACTCCACGGATTTCATATGCCAGATCATAGGGATTATCGCGGAGCTTTTTCTCAGCCTGCGCGCCATATAAGTGGAAAATTTTACCAGCGAAAGTTGTCGGAACGTTGTGTGTCTGAAGAAACACAAGGAGATTCTTAATCTCCCGTTGCTTCGTCCAGGACTCAATAATGTCTTTCAGCTTGTTCTTGGAGATGCCTTTGATGGATAGTAACTCTTCCGGGTTGTCATCAAGAACATCAAGAACACCAACACCATACTCCTCGACCATGATCGAAGCGGTCTTCTCTCCCACGCCCTTGATGGAGGATTGGAGGAACTTTATCACCCCATTTTCCGTTGCCGGGCGCGATTCTTCAAAAGATCGCACTTCCATTTGGCGTCCGAATTTCGGATGAACAGTCCACACACCTGCAATATCAAGAGTAGAGCCAGCCGAAAGCTCTCCCATGGTCCCAACAATGGAAACGGTCCCGGGTTCGTCAGAAACCCGCACCCGAGCAATGGTATATCCATTTTCTTTGTTGTAATAGACAACGGACTGAACTTCCGCACCGGTAAGGCGCGACAACTGATCTTCATTCATGGCAACTGCACCGCAATTTATACTTTCTGGCGATGAACCAGAGACTGCTTCAAGGTTTCCTTGTCCATGAACTTCACCTCACCGCCAATCGGTATACCCTGAGCAAGGCGACTGACGTTGATGTCGGGATAATCGGACTCAACAAGATTCTTGATGTAGGAAGCTGTTGATTCGGCATCAAGAGTTGCCCCAAGCGCCAGAATCAATTCTGAAATATCTCCGGACGCAAGACGCCTGCGAAGGCGCTCGATCTCAAGTTGGCCCGGGTCGATACCTTCGAGCGGCGAGAGCAAACCACCGAGGACGAGGTATTTCCCCTTGAACACGCCCATCTCTTCCATAGCTAGAAGAGCGTCCCATTCAGGGACAAGGCATAACTGATCAGAGTCGCGTCCGGGATCAGAACAAATCGAGCATGGGCTGCTTTCGGCCAGACAAGCACACTCGTCGCACAAGCACAGCTTTTCTCTGAGTTCCAGTATGGACTGACCGACTCCCCCCGCCTTCTCCTTGGGCATTTTCAGCAAAGTAAGCGCGATACGAAGTGCGGACTTGGGTCCAATACCTGGCAAAGATGAGAGTTGTTCAACAACCTCTCTCATCGGACCGGGAAGATTATTCAACGAAATCTCCTTGTACCAATGAACAAAAAATAAGGGGCAGAAAACAAGTCCTTGTGCTTACGGCTCAACGTACGCACCGGTACCGTTTCATGCCCCACACCTCAACGGCAGGTTCCAATCTAGAACATGCCAGGTATGTTCAATCCACCAGTGATGGAGGACAATTCCTTTTCCATGTGTTCTTTGGACTTCTTGAGGGC